>Ga0209465_10000248_pt1 | contig 25613 bp, 20 predicted proteins | sample PanSoiPlot1MoBio_FD_188321 | JGI IMG/M metagenome (GOLD analysis project Ga0209465, IMG submission 188321) | Tropical forest soil microbial communities from Panama analyzed to predict greenhouse gas emissions - Panama Soil Plot 1 MoBio (SPAdes)... | ecosystem: Environmental > Terrestrial > Soil...
TGATCAAAACATTTCCGTCCTGCAGGAGGGTTGCCTCAGGACGACCCCGCTTCGCTATCATGTGGCCGATGGAGGTGAACTTGCCCGTTTCGGGGTCGTATAGCTCGGCCTCGTCGGTCGGGCCGCGATCAATCCAACCTCCGGCAATCAGCACTTTGCCCGAGGGCAGCAGTACGGCAATATGCCCGACGCGCGCCAGGAGCATCTCGCCTGTCGAGCGAAACTTGCCGCTCGCCGGATCGAACAGTTCGGCTGAGCGATAAAAGTCCTGGTTGCGCCGCATTCCTCCAGCAATCAGAACTCTTCCATCTGGCAGCAGTGTGGCGGAATGCCCGGAGCGCGGCGCCATCATCTCTTGGCCGCTCACGAGAGAGCCGGCCGTCACAGGTGGGGCGGTCGCAGTTGAGCCCAGAGCTACCACGCCAATCACCGCAGCGATGCAAAGTAAAATCCGACATGAGCAGACCATCGAACCTTCTTCGACGCAAGCCCCGGCGCGGGAGGAATTCCATTCCTTTACTCCTTTACTTGACTCGGCATTCAGTGTCTGGTTAGCCATGTCGCGCTGTTTTGCGGACAAAATCAGGCCTCACGAAAGATCTGGAATTTATTACTACGTCACAGGATTCCGGCTTGAGTTCAAGTACACTGCATCGTTGCAACGAATCAGCGAGGGATTTCTATGCGGCTTATCCACTATCTGGTACTCCTCCTGACCATAGCTGTTCTTTGTGCAACCGCTTGGGCGGGCAATGACGATATTCTTGGCACCTGGTTCAACCAGGATAAGGACGCCAAGATCGAGATCTTCAAATGCGGCAATGACTATTGCGGCAAGATCGTTTGGCTGAAAAATCCAACTTATTCCGCCGACTCGAAGGAAGGCACACCCGGCACGCCCAAGCTCGACACCAAGAACCCGGATGCCGCGAAACGCAAGACTCCGCTCTTGGACCTGCAAATCGTACAAGGACTACAGTTTTCGGGCGACAACCAGTGGAAGAACGGCAAGATTTACGATCCCGACAGCGGCAAAACGTACAGTTCCAAGGCCACTCTCGCTTCCCACGACCAGCTAGACCTGCGCGGCTATGTCGGTATGTCAATGTTCGGCCGTACCGAGAAGTGGACACGAGCGAATTGATCTGGCATTGATGGGAAGCCATCTGGGCGATCCCATCCGACCGTCACTCAACCCAGTGACGGCAATCCTTGTCGCTCGTGATGTCCTCGGCAATGCTCAAGCCGTGCCGGTACTTTCGCCATCCCTGCGCAAGCCCGATCTCGCCTTCTTGCCTAAGCGTGCCTATTGGGGCGTCGCATTAAGCGCAGAAAAGAAGTTTTCCGGCCCGCAGTTGCGCAAGTTCCAACACAGCAAATCCTTCTCTCCATTGGTGCACTGATTTGCCTGACTCCGTGGGCTCTGCACATCCCGATCCCGTTCGTGCTCGTTCTCGTAAATGCGGTGGTTGTTGGCAACGTGTTGAGCGCCGTAATGGATTACGCATGCCCTTTAAACAATCGTCTCACCCTCCATGGATTTGGGTCTATGTGCCGGCTTATTCCCATCACGGGAAGTATTCCGCGATCAGGACTCCTGGCTCCACTCCACCGCAGCATGACATCACTCCCTTGTTATTGACGCGCTGTAGTAACGTCTGGACTGGTAGACGCTACAATTCCCAGAATGAATCACCACACCATCGCGGCCATCAGCATCAGTGGGAGCTGTCTTGATGTGTTGGGGAGCCTCTATCTCGCCTACGACTTACTCGGCGGCCGCAATGGTCCCTTGCGGCTGCTCACCCGCGCTGTGACGTACTTCGTGGTGTTTGGCATCGGTTACGCTCTGGGGCTGGGTTTGTTCTTCGGCCTCGTCGCCGGGCTAGCGACTGGAGTGACTCTAGCCATAGAGCTCAATCGCGCCGCGCGCGGCCTGAATCACTATTCACTGCCATGGGAAGCCTTGTTCAGCTCGATACGCAGCGCCGGTTTCGCCATCGGACTTTACCCCACCGTTGGGGTTCGCTTTGCTATCGCTTTCGGTTTGCTGGCGACGGTCGGTCAAGTGATTGCGTATAGTCGCAACGTGCGCCCATCCATGGATTACGTTGCCGATCGGCGTCCGCGATTCACGGAACGTCAGTTCTGGGCAACTGTAGTGCGCACCGTCGGGTATCTGGGTGCCGCGCTGATTTGCAGCGCGCTCGTGCACCATGTCGACCATTCCGTGTACTTCGCTGTGCGCCTTGGATTGGTCACCGGTCTAGTGACAGCGGTTGGCGTAACCCTCAATCCCTATATCGAGTACTACGCCGACAATCTTCCCGAACGATATCTGGGCTCGTTTGGGGTCCTGCTGATTTTCTTCGGCTTTTCCCTGCAATCCGTCCAGTACTGGCTGCAACTTCTCGACATCCATCCGAAGTAGTCGAACCAGCTCGCTTCAACACCGACTTCTAAGGCAACGAGACTTCACTGCTTGTGCAAGCACGTCACTCTTCCACCAAATTCGCAACTGCTGTGTCCCTCAGCCCCTAATCAGCCCCTAAGAAGACTCCGGAAGTGCCAGTAATGATGCTCCGCGACAGGATTAACGGATGCGGAGTCGGTTCTTAACCGACGGCACACTTTCGCATGACTCTGCGCCTTTACGATTGCCTTAAGGAGCCCGATGACCTTCTCCATCGGCAATGCCATTTTCTCTTCCGATGTCGATTGGCACCTTCGTCTCCTGCTTCGGTCACGTTGTCCGCCGGTCGGATGGCGAGACACGGGGCGAGGGTACCCATGCTTTTGCCCGTTTTGCCAGAAATCATAGTGGTATTACGCTTTCAAGCCTTCTGTCACGAAAATGGTTTCTCAGGTTCTTTTCGTTTCCTCGGTCTCGCGACTTTCTTCTTCTCCGGCGCACGCTTTGATGCCTGTTTTCTTGCTCATTTTATTGGGCATGATCAGCAGCGACCTATGCTACCGCAAGCACCGACTCGCGCAAAAGCCTCGACCCCCAGCCACCGCTGGCTCGACTTCACTCCACCCGCAGTTCGCTTGGCAACTCAGCCAGGATCCGTGGTCCTCTGTCAGGGGCCCCAGCGATTCCAGCGCTCCTGCGCCAGGTTCGGGCAGTTGTACCCAGCGCGCCGCATTAGGCTGGTTCTTTGCGTGTCGTAGTTGCACTTGTATGGGATATGGCACAGCATCGTACGGCACGCCCACCTTCCTCGAAGCGTTCGCTGCAGCACAAAAAGCCGGAGCGTGTAGCTCCGGCTCCAGATGAATCTTCGCGCTAGCTCAGGGCTGCGAATTCAGTCTACGTTTTGAGCATCGGCACACACAATAGCAGCCCAGCACCGATCAAGCCCAGGCCCATTGGTTTGGGAACCTCCTTGGTATCGCTGTACAGGCTAATCGTATCCATGTTTCCGAACATGTTCTTCGGCGTGAACACGGTTGGAGGCCCGACTTCTGGCATGTAGATAGTCGCGTTTTGCAGTTTCATTTTGTTGTAGTGCCCGCTGACAACATCTCCAGCCGCGGCCTTAACTCCATTAACCGTGATCGGGAATTTGAAACCCTCAGAGCCAAGATCGGAAATCACCCGGGTTGTTGTCGAGCTGCTGATCAATACCAGATCGCTCCAGTTCTTCGGGTCGGTGTTGGATCCCTTTCCTTCGGTTATGACCAGCCAACCGGTCAGAAAGTTCTTTCCGAGCGCTTGCGATCCATTCTCCGACGTGTTGCTGTTACTGTCAGACTCGTAGAGATTACAAATGTTGACCTTCTTTGTTGCATCGTAAGTGCAGGAAGAGATGCTGTCTGCCCGGAGGACCGGCGGGAAAAAGTAAATCACCACAGCCAGCAGAACAATCACCGGCCGATCGAGCTTCATCAAAATTCCTACTCGGTAGAAGTTCGCCTCGAGGAAACGGCACGAGAACCCACAACAAGTACGAGGTCAGACTTTCTTATTCAGGTTGTTCGATATGGGTCTCTCGCTCAACCAAGACGCCGATTTTAGGAATAGAAGCACTCTTGCGATATGTGCTTGGGATTCGCAGATGGCGCTACCTTTGCTCTCCGCTTCAATCACTTATCTGCGTCATCCGCGGAATCCGCGGCTGGTTTACGCTCTTGGTTTTATCCGTGTCATCGGTGTTAATCCGTGGCTGCTTTTCTCTTGAAACTCGAAACTTGAAACGTGAAACTGTTCTCTCATGTTCTCACGACGCTCTCTGCTCTTCGCGCTCGCAGTCCTTATACTGTTCACAGGCTGCACCCAAAAGCCGGGACCCGCAGCCAACCAAACCAGAAACGATCTCGCTCGCTATCAGCCTGTGCCTTACGTCAAGATCACCCATCCCGACTGGAGCAAGAACGCCTCCATCTACCAAATCAACACTCGGCAGTTCACGCCCGAAGGCACGCTCCGCGCCGCCGAAGCGCAGATTCCGCGCCTGAAAGCGCTCGGTGTCACTATCCTTTGGCTCATGCCCATCCATCCCATCGGCCAGAAGAACCGCAAGGGCACGCTCGGCAGCCCCTACGCCGTGCAGGATTACCTAAAAGTCAACCCCGATCTCGGCACCCTCAACGACCTCAAGCACTTCGTCGCCACCGCACACCAGCAGGGCATGTACGTCATCCTCGACTGGGTCGCCAATCACACAGCGTGGGACAACGTCCTCGTCACTCTGCATCCCAAGTGGTACGCACGCAACTGGAAGGGCGGTTTCCGGCCCACCCCCTGGTTCGACTGGGGAGACATCATCGACCTCGACTACTCCCATCCTGAGTTGCGCAAGTACATGACCGACGCGCTCAAGTACTGGGTGCGCGAGGCCGATGTCGACGGCTACCGCTGCGACGTCGCCGGCTTCGTCCCCATCGATTTCTGGGACAACGCGCGCAAGGAGCTCGAAGCCATCAAGCCCGTTTTCATGCTCGCCGAGTGGGAAGCGCGCGACCTGCACGAGTACGCATTCGACATGACCTACGCCTGGACCTGGTACGACGCCGTGCGCGAGCTCACCACCGGACGCAAGCATGACCTCGGCGGCCTGCGCAATTACTACGCTTGGAACGAAAGCTACTACCCGCACGACATCATGCGCATGACCTTCGTCAGCAACCACGACAAGAACTCGTGGGACGGTACCGAGTTTGAGCAGTTCGGTCCCGGCCTCAACGCCGCCATCGTGCTCTCATGTGTAGGCGAAGGCATGCCGCTCATTTACAACGGACAGGAAGCCGGCAACCCCAAGCGCCTGAAGTTTTTCGAAAAGGACCCGATAAACTGGAAGCACGACCCCGAAGGCGATCTCTATCAGAAGCTCATCGCGCTAAAGTCGAAGAACACTGCGCTCTGGAACGCCCACTGGGGCGCGCGAATGATCGATGTGCCAAACTCAGCTCCCAGCGTCGTTTTCAGCTTCGTCCGCCAGAACGACAAAGATAAGGTCTTCGCGGTGATCAACTTCTCCGCCCAGTCTCAGACCGTGACCTTCAAGGACAATCTTTATTACGGCAGCTACACCGAATGGCTTTCGGGCGAAGCGGCCCAATTCGACGCTTCGAGCAAGGTGACTCTGAAACCTTGGGAGTCGAAGACTTACGTGAAGTGAGAGTGCAGTCCTACAATGTAGGATTATCGTAAATTTACTTGCCCACAAGCCTGCCAGCTAATAACACCCGGGGGTCGGCGAACGCGTAGTCGAAGGACCTGCTGTTTCTTCCAAAAAGAAAAGGTCTTTGTCGTTTCCTTAGCGCGGCGGAACTCCAAGTCCTTACAAATCTTTCGGGGCTGGTGATCCACTTATCCCGTAGCCCACATTTGCCTGCCAGTTGGTAAATGTGGGGCGAATGCCATCTTGCTACTAGCAACCGGCTGGCTTCTGAAAACCGATTATTATGAAGGTTCTCAATCCTGTTGATCTGCTGGATCTCAGTCCGGCTCAAGACTGTTGCGCTTAGCCACCGTTATGTCCAGCGGCCTGTAACAATGGCCGATTTTTGCAGGCTTTATGCAGTATTCCGCATGCCATCATCGCCAAGACGACGGTGCTCCCGGTTTTCGTCCAGTGGCGCCAGCTTACTCTGTTTGCCTGCATCGCACCTGGGCTTTACTGCGCTCCTCCCGGCGACTTACAGCTAGCCGATAGGCAACGAAGACCACTTAGAAAGCAACACTTGCGTATAACTCTTTGGTCTGCTTAAATTTGCGCCTAAATTGTTCCATGAGCCTGAAAAAAGCCTGAAACCAGAGAACTTAGCAGATCGGGGAGGGCACTTGAGACACTCAATCGGATTTAAAATACCTGTCGCCACGGGTCCAGGATGTGTGGCAATGAGTTGCTTCGCTGGTGTGCTCCTTCTCGCAATTCTGTCTGCCCTTTGCTTCCCTTCCTCAATGCTCGCGCAATGCACGCTGCCCGCTGCGCCGAATACCGGCGTTCCAGCCTCGACATTCGACGCGCTCGTCACCCAGAACGGTCCGGGATGGACGGGCGGTGATGGGACATACTCGACGGTGTTGCCCGACGGACGCGTCTTGTGGGGTTGGTCCGATTCCTACATCGGCACCGTGGACCCAATCACACGGCTGCGTCAGAGCTACTATCCCACCGCGCACAACTCGCTCACCATTCAGAACACGTCGAACAATACGCTGACCACCGTCGGCTATCCCCCGAATACCGGGTCTTACTTTGTGCCTCAAATTACCTCCAACGAATACTGGATGGGAGATGCGGTGGTCGTCCAGCCGTCGCCGGGGGTCTACAAAGTCAAGATCATGCTGTTGGAGTTTGCTCCTGGAATCCACTTCGAAGGCAATGCGGTGGCCACGCTTTCCTGGCCCAGCCTCTCCATCGATTCAATCGTTCCGGTGTCGCTACCCGACCTCACCATTCAGTGGGGAACCAAAATCATGCACGACGGATCCTCTTACTACATTTACGGCATCAAGGATCCGGCCACGGCAAACAAGCTTCCGTATCTTGCTCGCATCAGCAACATCAACGACCTCGCAAATCCGTCCAAGTGGCAGTACTGGAACGCGACCCGCAATCGCTGGGTAAACCAACAAGCGAGCGCTACGAACCTTGCCGGCGTACCGGCCATCACGGGAGAATACACAGTCAACAAGATACAGGCGAGCTCGGGCGTTTTTTACCTCATGACCGGGATGGACCCGCAGAACCCTCCATATCCTCTCTGGCAATACGTAACCACCTACTACTCCTGCAGTCCAGAAGGACCATGGACCCAGCGAACGGTGGTGTACAGCACTCCCGAGACGGGCGCCGGGGGATGCAGCGTGGGAACACTATTTACCTATGATCCCAGAGCGCACGTTGAGTTCACGAATGCGGGTGGTGTGCTGATCTCGTATAACGTAAACGGGAATAATCCGCAGGACCTGGTCTGCTGACGACTACAAGCCGAGGTTCATTCGGGTGGATATTCCGGGGCTGATCGGACCGATGTAGGAAAACGGCCGGGTCTCCAACCACCAATCCTTCGTCACAAACATTCCTAGGTGGATCCCGCTTTCTTTTGGCGGCATGTGTGGTTTGCTAGTCGCTAGTCGCTGCAACCAGCAATTAGCGAAATACCCTGAGCCAAACCAGCCCGGATGGGTCCCTGCGTAGAGCCAGGTATGGAGAGTAACCGCAAGGACCACAGCCGGGCACGACGGCGAATTGACTACGATTTGCCTCAAGAGATAGAGTCGGCGGACGAAACGAGGATGAGCATGGCAACTGAGGGTTCTCTTCGCAAGACGTCGGAGCGGCGTTACATCCCTTCAGGCCTGGTGGACGAGGCGCGAAAACATGTGTATGAAGCCGCCATTCGCACTCCGCTGGTGCGGCTGAACTATGACAATTCCCCAGAAATCTATCTGAAACTGGAATGTCTGCAGCCCATCGGGTCGTTCAAGATTCGAGGGGCTTACAACGCGGTGCGTCTGCTGCCGGACGAGCAACGGCGGCGCGGTGTATGGACAGTAAGCGCAGGCAATGCGGCGCAGGGTGTAGCGCTGGCAGCGCGCAAGGCCGGGGTGCCATGCAAAGTGCTGGTGATCGAAACCGCTCCCATGGCCAAGCTCGAAGCGGCGCGGCGGCTGGGAGCGGAGCTCGTGCCGGCTACATACGACCAATGCTGGATTGCATTGGCAGAGCGCGCTCATCCTGCTATGCAAGGAACATTCGTGCATCCGTTTGAGGACGATGAATTCATCGCGGGCAACGCTTCGGCAGGCCTGGAGATTCTGGAGGACCTGCCTGACGTGGACTGCGTGGTGGCCGCCTTCGGGGGTGGAGGACTGTCGTGCGGGATTGCGACCGCGATGCGGGAACGCGCGCCACACGTGAAAGTATTTGCGGCGGAGCCGGAGACGGCAGCACCACTGGCGCGGTCATTGGAGATGGGATCGGCGCAGATTTTTCCCGAGTGGAAGGCGAGTTGGGTTGACGGATGCGGCGGCAAGTCGGTGTTTCCGCGGATGTGGGCGCTGGCGCATCATCTGCTGGCGGGATCGATTGTTTCTTCGCTGGAGGATATTCGGAAGGCGATGCGCCTGGTGGCAGAAAGAAACCACGTGATCGCAGAAGGCGCCGGCGGTTGCGCGGTGGCTGCCGGACTCAGCGGAAAATGCGGAATGGGAAAAGTTGTTTGTGTGGTGAGTGGAGGGAACATCGACCTGAAGAAGTTTGCGGAGCTGGTAGCTAGCGACTAGCAATCGGACTCAAATTGCTAGGTCACGGTGGAGGAAGAGGATCATCAGTCGGGCGAGTATTTATCGTTTCTTGCCGTGTTTTCCGTTCCTCGACCAGCGTGCCAGGCGGTACTCGCTAGAAAAATCCGATGCCTTATCGCTGATGCGCACCTTAATACCGCCATTCGTATCGCAGATGTATTCCTCTTCGATGAGCACGGCGCCGATCGTGCCGATGCGTTCCACGGGTTGGGTGGACAGGTCACTCGCGCTGCGCAGGGTGGGTTCGAAAGGCACGCGTATCTCGTCCCAGTTGCTGATGTCGCCTTGGGGCTGCTGAGCGGGATCGAGATGCGAGCACTCGAGGTAACGAAAGTGCCCGATGTTATGAGCGGGATGATAGGTCCGGACAATGCGTTGGGACTGTTCTCCGCGACGGGGCAGTGGAACGCCGCGGGGAAAAATCACGTCGAAGGCGACGTTGGCGCCGCCGTCCGCTTCGCGCCACACGCCGAAGTTTCTGGTGAAGCGGTCGCGGAGGACGCGATCATCCTCGCTGGCGGCGCGAATCGCCAGTCCGATCGCGGTGGCGGAGCGCATGTAAGCCGAGCGGCGCACGTGGCGTCCAAAGGTCTCGCGGAGAATGCGGGCAACCGGAGGCAACTCCGAGCCGCCGCCGGTGAGATACAGCGTGTCAATCGACTGGTCGGGATGCGCGGCCAGAAGGTTTTCGGCCAGATGTCGTGACTGTTCGATGAGCGGCCGGCAGCGCTCGTAGAAGGCGTCAACGGGAATGGAGATTTCTTTCCATCCAGGACGTACGCGCTCCAGATCAACTGTGACTTTGCGGCTGTTGGGATTGAGCGACTCCTTTTTCTCGCGGCACTCGTCGAGCAAAACGAAACGCTCAGCCATCGTGAGGTTTTCTCGTTCGGCCTTTGAGATTCCTGCGTTGTTCAACGCGAGCTGGGCAAGCAGCTCGTCGAAATCGTCGCCGCCAAAATCGGGCATACCGTCGGATACGAGCACCTCTTGCTCGGCGTCTCCCATTGCGACTAGCGAAATATCGAGTGTGCCGCCGCCGAGATCGTAAACCAGCAGTGCGCCGCGCGACTGGCTCTTGCGCTCATCGCTGGTGCGAAAGGCGTACTCGATGGCCGCCGCCGAGGGCTCGTTCGATAAGCCCAACACGTCGAAGCCTGCGGCGCGTGCACATTCTTCAGTGAGAAACCGTTGGTTGCTGTTGGCATTGGCAGGAACGCCCAGCATTACCTGAAGGCGCTCGGCCGTAGACGCTCCGAGAGTCGAGGCCCGCAGCAAATCGTGGCGCAAGGCCGCCATCATCTCGACGAGCACTTCAGTTACGTTCAAATGATGACCGTCAACTGCCATTTCAGTGTGAGGCCCTGCGCTCTTGAGCCAGCGCTTTAGCGACCGGACCACGGTCCAGCCGGGCTTGCCGTGGAGGTCGAGCGCTTCCCAGCCATACACACGGCGATCGCCGGAAACGGCCAGAACCGAGGGGAACCAGTCACGAACTCGACCGTCGGGGACTTCGAAGTTTACGAGAGGGTAGTTGCCGCGATCGACCGCAGCTACCACGATGCGGGTAGTACCAAAATCCAAACCAATTTTCACGACACAACCATTGTAAGGCGGGGATGCGAATGGAAGGGCTGTGCAAAACCGGGAGATTAAGGGGATTAAAACCCACTCTATCGTCCAAAAGAAGGGCGATAGACGATAAGGATGGGGCACCCCGAATTTGAATTACACCATCGCGGGTTCAGGCAGGCGCGACTGGTCGGCCCAGCAGATCAGTGCTGGAATAAACGCTGCCGGCACTGAATGGAGGCACGCGATCCGGGCGCGGACTAAAGTTCGTGCGAAGGATCAAAATAGACATTTTGCTGGGAAAATGCCTGAAGCGCAGTGAGCAGTACGAGGCCGATTACGGCGAAACGGAATATATTCAAGGCCTTGCCTCGGTCAGTGCCTCGCCTCGGCATCAAGCGCCAGGTTGAGTTCGAGTACATTGACGCGAGGCTCTCCAAGGAATCCAAACTGGCGGCCTTCGGTGTGGGCACCGACCAACTCGCGTAGTTGAGATTCCGAAATTCCGCGGGCGCGTGCGACGCGCGGAATTTGAAATTCAGCAGCCGCGATGGAGATGTGAGGATCGAGTCCCGATGCTGAAGTAGTCACAAGGTCCACCGGCACCGGTGTTCCCGGGTTCTCAGCTTGCAGGGCCTTCGAGTCCTGGTCAACGCGCGCGATGAGTGTCTTATTGGTAGGGCCGAGATTGGTGCCTCCGGAGGCTGTCGCGTCGTAGCCGGTTCCTGCCGCAGAAGGACGGGAATGGAAGTACCCTGGCCCCACGAACGGCTGGCCAATGATGCTGGAGCCGATGAGCTTGCCATTCTGGCTGATGAGTTGTCCGTTGGCCTTGCGCGGAAAGATTGCCTGAGCAATTCCTGTGACGACCAGCGGATAGATGATGCCCAGCAATAGGGTGGTTACGATGGTCATCATGACAGCGATGAGTAAATTCTTTTTCATGGCACTCTCCTAGGCCAACCCTAAGCGGGTGATGAGCATGTCGATGAGCTTGATACCGACGAACGGAATCACAATGCCACCAAAGCCATAGATCCACAGGTTGCGACGCAACAGCGCGGCAGCTCCCATGGCGCGGTATTTCACACCACGCAGGGCAAGCGGGATCAAGGCGATGATGATCACGGCGTTGAAGATCACCGCCGACAGCACGGCGGATTCCGGCGTCCTCAGGTGCATGATGTTCAAGGCGTTCAGCACCGGGAAAGTGCCGGCGAACATGGCCGGAATGATGGCGAAATACTTCGCAACGTCATTGGCGATCGAAAAGGTGGTGAGCGAGCCGCGGGTCATGAGAAGCTGCTTACCGATTTCGACGACCTCGATCAGCTTGGTGGGATTGGAGTCGAGGTCCACCATGTTGCCGGCTTCCTTGGCGGCTTGTGTGCCGGTATTCATTGCCACACCGACGTCCGCTTGCGCGAGAGCGGGTGCGTCATTGGTGCCGTCACCAGTCATGGCGACGAGTTTGCCTTCCGCCTGCTCACGCTTGATGAGGTCCATCTTGTCGCGAGGAGTGGCTTGGGCGAGAAAGTCATCCACACCAGCTTCACGCGCGATCGCTGCTGCGGTGAGAGGATTGTCGCCTGTGATCATTACTGTCCGGATGCCCATTGTGCGAAGCTGATCAAAGCGGTCGCGCATGCCGCCCTTGACGACGTCTTTCAACTCGATCACGCCGAGAGCGCCGCGGGTCTTTTCGGCCACGACTAACGGAGTACCGCCGGAGCGGCTGATCTCGTCCACGACTCCCTGTACGGGAGGAGGGAAGGAGAGACTCAGCTTGGCAAGATAGGCTTCGATGGCGTCGGCGGAACCCTTGCGAATTTCGAAACCGTTCATGTTGACGCCCGACATTCGGGTTTGCGCGCTAAAGGGAACGAACTCAGCCTCGTGGGAGGCGAGTTCACGACCACGTAGTCCGTATTTCTCTTTCGCCAACACCACGATAGAACGGCCCTCGGGGGTCTCGTCGGCCAGCGAAGACAACTGGGCGGCATCGGCCAGCTCAGCTTCCGTAATTCCCGGGGCAGGTACAAAGCGAGAGGCTTGGCGGTTACCGAAGGTGATGGTTCCTGTCTTGTCCAGCAGAAGCGTGTTCACGTCGCCGGCGGCCTCGACGGCGCGTCCCGACATGGCCAGAACGTTGTGCTGAATCAGGCGGTCCATGCCGGCAATTCCAATGGCGGAAAGCAGGCCGCCGATGGTGGTGGGGATGAGGCAGACCAACAGCGAAACCAGCACGAACACTGTCTGCGGCGAGCCGGAGTACATGGCGAATGGCTGCAAGGTCACGACGGCCAGCAGGAAGATGATGGTCAGCCCGGCCAGAAGGATATTGAGTGCAATTTCGTTCGGGGTCTTCTGGCGCTCGGCGCCTTCGACAAGGGCGATCATGCGATCGAGGAAGGTTTCGCCGGGATCAGAGGTAATCTCGACTTTAATGTGGTCGGAGAGCACCCGGGTTCCACCGGTGACCGCAGAGCGGTCGCCTCCGGATTCACGAATGACGGGAGCCGACTCGCCCGTGATGGCCGATTCGTCCACAGAGGCCACACCTTCGAGGATGGTTCCATCCGAAGGAATGAACTCACCAGCGGAAACAAGCACCAAGTCGCCTTTGCGGAGTTTGGAACTGCTGATCTGCTCAGTCCTGCCGTCTTTCAGAAGACGATTGGCAAGTGTCTCGGAGCGAGCTTTCCGCAAGGTGTCAGCTTGCGCTTTGCCGCGGCCTTCCGCCATGGCTTCGGCGAAGTTGGCAAACAAGACTGTGAACCACAGCCAAAGTGTGATTTGCAGGTTGAACCTGAAGTCGGCGCCGCCGCGGAAGAGCATCACCGTCGTGATAACGCTGCCGATCTCGACCACGAACATGACGGGATTGCCCATCATGGTGCGAGGGTTGAGCTTGATCAGCGAGTCGAGTGCCGCCCGCCGTACGATCTTCCATTCCCAAATAGCTTTTTTACTTGTGGCCATGTTGATCCTCAGAAAGTCTTGCCTGCGCCCAACAGCAGATGTTCTAGGATTGGTCCCAGGCTCAAAGCCGGGAAGAAAGTGAGCGCACCGACGATGATGATTACGCCCATCAACAAAACGCTGAACAAGGGCGTGGTCACCGGGAAGGTTCCCAGCGACGGCGGTACGTATTTCTTCTTTGCCAAGTTGCCGGCGATTCCCAGCATGGGGATGATCATGAAAAACCGTCCGATGAGCATGGTGAAACCGCCGGTGATGTTGTACCAAGGTGTGGTGCCGTTCAAGCCCGCGAACGCTGAGCCGTTGTTCGCCGCTTGCGAGGTAAAGGCGTAGATGATCTCGCTGAGACCATGGGGACCAGGATTCAAAATGCTCGAGGTCCCGAATCCCGAGATGGACGAAATTGCCGCGAACGTCAGGATCACGAGCGGAAATACCAGTGCAACAAGCATCGCCATCTTCACATCGTAGGCTTCTATCTTCTTGCCGAGATATTCCGGCGTGCGACCCACCATTAGTCCGGCGATGAACACCGTGAGGACAATGTAGATGAGCACGCCATACATGCCAGCGCCGACGCCACCAAAGATGACTTCGCTGAGCATCATGTTGACCAGCGGGACCATGCCACCAAGAGGGGTAAAAGAGTCATGCCAGCCCGTGATAGCGCCGCAACTTGCATCCGTTGTGATCGTGGCGAAGAGTGCGGTATTGGCGATGCCGAAGCGAGCTTCTTTACCCTCCATGTTGCCGCCCGGCTGCGTCGCAGAAGCACGCTGGTCCACACCAGTTAGCAGCGGATTGCCGCGCGCTTCAGCCCAATACGCCACCAGGACACCACATAGGAACAGAATGGCCATCGCAGACCAGACCGCCCAGCCATGCCTTTGCGATCCGGTCATGCGGCCGAGGGTGTAGGTTAGTCCTGCGGAGATGGCGAAGATCCCGAACATCGCGATGAAATTCGAGAAGGGCGTGGGATTCTCGAAGGGGTGAGCACTGTTGGCATTGAAGAAACCGCCACCATTCGTGCCGAACTGTTTGATGATCTCCTGCGAGGCCACTGGTCCTTGCGCAATCGTCTGCTCGGTGACTGTGTCCATAACGGGCTTGCCATCGGCGTCGACCGCGGGCTTGCCGTCTGGACCCATGTGCGGCACTTGTTGAGGCTCAACCAGCGTAACTTTGTCGTAAGGACGGAGATTCTGAACCACGCCTTGCGAAACAAGGAGCAGGGCACCAACTACGGCAATTGGCAGTAACACCCACAAAGTGGCACGAGTCAAGTCGACCCAGAAATTGCCAATGGTGTCCTTCTGACGGCGCGCGATTCCCCGAATAAAGGCAATCGCCAGCACAATGCCAACGGCAGCCGAGGTGAAGTTGTGATAAGCGAGGCCGGCCATCTGCGTGAAATAGCTCATCGTGCTTTCGCCCGAATAGTTCTGCCAGTTGGTGTTGGTGGTGAACGAAGCTGCGGTGTTGAACGCCAGATATTGCGCCACACCAGCGAATTTCTGCGGATTGAACGGCAGAAAGGCCTGCGCTCGCTGGATCAGGTAGAGCAGCAGCATCGGCACGAGGCTGAACAGCAACATCGAGATGGCGTATTCGGTCCAGCGCATCTCGTGGTTCTCGTCTACGAACGTAATGCGGTAGAGCAGGCGCTCAATGGGCCGCATTATCGGATCGAGGAAGGTCCGCTCGCGATTGAACAGGCGCGCCATAAAGACGCCAAGCGGCTTGGTCACCAGCAAAATGGCAAGCAGGAAGAAAGCAATTTGAAGCCAACCGTTGAGAGTCATATCAGAATTTTTCCGGTCGAAGCAGGGCGTAAAACAGATACACCATAGTGAGAACGGTTACGGTTAACATCACGATGGCCTGAATGTGCATTGGATTTTCCTCACTTGATACGATCGCAAAATCGGACATATGCGATCGAAACGATAAAGAAAGCTACAGAGCTTAGAACGAGAACGATGTCAAGCATCGGTACATCTCCCTGCTGAGTTACGGTCCTTTGTTACCGGATGGAGGTTTTTGAAGCCGCCGTTGAAACCGGCTTGAGTTCCTGCTTTTCTGGCCGGCGTGCTCCCAAGTGCAGCTTGGTAACAGGGAGCCAGAGAACGTCATCGGAAAACTTGGATCGGCTGGACTGGGATGGAATGTCTGAGGTGTCGGTCTCGAATCCCCAAACTTCATCAAAATCCGTAGATGAGTACGAAACGATTCGTCCGTTCCGCTGCTTTCGGGCGTCGCGCCATAAAGCCAACAAGATGAAAACGTAAAACGCTACCGACGAACTGCTCAGCACCAGAAAAACGCTCACGAAGCCCTCCGACCTTGTGGCTGTACTACGGCTATTTGAGTCGGCGCGAGGTAATGCTTGGCTAAGAGCGAGATAAGGAGTTCGTAAAGATCAGTTACCGGGTTCGAAGCGATAGCCAACCCAGCGCTCGGTAAGGAGATAGCGCGGCTCAGCCGGGTCCGGCTCCACTTTTTTGCGCAGTTGGCCGATGAATACGCGGAGATATTCGGGCTGCTCGGTGCTGTTGGCTCCCCAGATGGCAGCGAGGAGAGTGCGATGCGGCACGACACGGTGCGGGTGTTGCGACAAATAGAGGAGTAAATCGAACTCTTTGGGCGTTAGTTTCAGTTCTCTTCCTGCCACAGCAACAGTGCGGGTGGCAAGGTCGATGCGAAAGTCCCCGATTTCAACCAACTCGGCAACTCCTTCGGATTTGGGAGCGCGCCGCAGGTTAGCGCGCACCCGAGCCAAGAGTTCGTTCATGCTGAAAGGCTTGGTGATGTAGTCATCCGCGCCGGCGTCGAGAGCCTCGATCTTCTGGCGTTCTTGATCGCGTACGGACAGCACGAGAATTGGGAGCTGCGAGACGGCACGCACACGGCGGCACAGCTCAACGCCATTCATCCCGGGCATGCTCAGGTCGGTAATGATGAGATGCGGCGACCAGTCCTTCATGATTTCCAGTGCCATCTCACCGTCGTTCGCCACTCGAATCTCGTAACCTTGGGCGACCAGAGCAGTGCGAAGCACGCGCGTAATTTGCGGTTCGTCATCGACGACGAGAATGTGGGCTCGCTCCGCCATTAGTGTGGCTCCTGCGTCACGATGTGAACGTCAACATTGGGTGCGCTTTCCAGAAATTTTAGAATTGCCTTCATGTATAGATAGCGCTGGAATCCGGTGCGGGCCGAGCGGCCAAAGATGACCTGTGTGATGTGGTGTTCGCGAACGAACTGGGCGGCTGCCTCGGCGACGGTTTTTCCCTTTATTTTTGCGACGCGAGCGCCGAGATTCTCGGCAAAGCGAATATTTTCGGCCAGCGTCTTGCTGTCGTCAGTCCCGAATTGGTGTCCGGTGTCGATATAGCAGACGAACAGCTCGCCCTGCATTCCCTGGGCCATGCGTGAGCCGCGGGCAATGAGATATTGCGCGGCGGGGTTGGAGCTGATGCAAACCAAGATGCGCTCGCGCGCAACCGACGGTTCCTTAATATCTTCCTTTTCGAGAAAAGCATCGAGACTGCGATCGACAACTTGGGTGACTTGGCGGAGCGCCAGCTCGCGAAGGGCGATCAAATTCCCGTGGCGAAAAAAATGTGCCAGCGCTCGCCCGGCACGCTCAACGGGATAGATGTCGCCGCGCATCATGCGTTTTTGCAAGGCCTGCGGGGTCAGGTCGGCGAGCACGATCTCGTCCACGCGCTGCATAACCCAGTCGGGAACACTCTCGCGGACCTGAACGCCGGTGATCTGGAGAATTGTGGGACCAAGACTCTCGACGTGCTGCACGTTCATGGTGGTGAGGACGTCGATGTTGTGGCCCAACAACTCCATTACGTCCTCGTAACGCTTGTAATGTTTACTGCCCTCGATGTTGGTATGCGCCAACTCGTCCACCACGGCGACAGACGGTTTGCGGGCGAGCACGGCATCGACGTCCATCTCCTCGAAAGTCGTCCCCTTGTATTCAAGTTGGCGGCGCGGGATGGTTTCGAGTTTGGCGGCGAGTTCGGCAGTGGCTTTGCGGCCATGGGTCTCAACGACTCCGACAACAACTTCCTCGCCGCGGCTGGCGCGGCGAATGGCTTCGCTCAGCATGGAGTAGGTCTTGCCGACTCCCGGGGCATAGCCCAAAAACAGCTTCAGGATCCCCTGCGACTTTGCCGGCTCGACTTCCTCCAGCCACTGTTCGGGACTCTTCTGCATTGCCTGTATTCTGCGGGCAGCACACGAAATTGTCACGCGCAGCGTATAAAATGCTGGCGTGCCTACCCCCATTCGTACACCTGTGTTGCGGTATGGTGTGATTGTCGTCGGTCTGGCCATCGTGGTCGCGCTAGGACGATCCCTCGACCTGAATCCCACGGCTGTAGCGCTGATTTTTTTAATCGGGGTTTTGTTCGCGTCAGCCTATTGGGGACTGCGTTACGCGCTGGTTTTATCTATTGTTGCTACTGCCGTCTTTAACTTCTTCTTTCTTCCTCCCATCTACACCTTTACTGTTGCCGATCCGCAAAACTGGTTCGCGCTGGTTGCGTTTCTGGTAACTGCATTGGTCGCAGGACGTCTTTCCGAGCGGCTGCGCATGGAAAAGCTAGCATCGCAACATCGGCGGCACGAAGTTGAGCGACTCTACGCCCTCAGCCAGCAGTTGCTGACGACGGAGACCCTTATCTCGCTACTGAACACGTTGCCGCGAGTCGTGACGGAGACTTTCCGGGTTTCGGGCTGCACCTTGTTGGTGAATGATCGGAAGACAATCTACCGTTCAAAGCCAGAGGTCGCGTTCGACGAGGATGCTTTGCGGGCGGTTGCAGCACGCGCGGACCTGATCCGTCAGGATGGGGACACAAGCTACGTGCCTCTTCGCGTCGGCGTGAGAACGATCGGCTCGCTCGCGATTGTTGGAGGTAGCCTGTCGCGCGAGTCGCTCGAAGCGATTGGGAGTCTGGCCGGATTGTCTATCGAACGTGCACGGGCTTTGGAGCAACTCACCCTTCATCGCGCGGCCCAGGAAAGTGAGAAGCTACGCTCGGCATTGCTCGATTCGGTGGCGCATGAATTCCGGACACCTCTTACGAGTATTAAGGCGAGTGTAACGAGCCTAATCTCTACTCCCGGACTGGAAGAGGCATTTCGCAAAGAGCTGCTCACGGTCATCGACGAGGAGACCGACCGGCTAAACAGGCTGGTGGGAGAGGCCTCAGAGATGGCCCAACTCGATTCGGGAATGTTCAAGCTGAAGCTTCAGCCGCACGAAGTTCGCGAGGCGATTGATCCGGCGATCGAGGCTACGAGAAATCTGATGAGGAAGCACGAAGTTGCTGTCGATATCGACGATGGTCTGCCGCGAGTCAACATGGACGTGGAGCGCATCCGCGAGGTCATTACGCATTTGCTGGAGAATGCGGCGAAGTACTCACCAGAGGGTACTCCGGTACGCATCACTGCCGAGAGGCGCGGAAATCGGGTGGTTATCAGCGTTTCCGACAAGGGCCCAGGGATCGACAGCTTCGAGCAGCCGCTGATTTTCGAGAAGTTCTATCGTGGGCGCAACCAGCAGTATGCCGCGCATGGAACTGGCATGGGACTTGCGATTGCTAAGGTCATCATTGAGGCGCACGGCGGCACCATTGGCGTGGTTAGCCAGTTGGGCAAGGGTTCCGTGTTCTCGTTTGAACTGCCTGCGCAAACATCCGCTCCCCGAAGAGTGCCTGAGCCTGTCGTGTCGGCATAGCTTTAAGCCACTGCGCTCCTCTAGCTCTCCTGTAACTGCAGTTCGTCACGCCAAATCGCGTTCCATCCTGGCATGAATCCTGCAACAGGCGACAACATCTAAATTGGTTAAGTTTTGTTGATGACTTCGTGACGAGGTCACCCTTTTCTCCCCAGTGCGATTTATTGGCATGGGGACTCGTTCGTTCAAGCGTAGGCAGAATAATCATGTTGAAACGAATGCTGTTCATGCTGGCTGTAGTCGCAGTACTCCTCGGAAGTTTGGGGTTCGTAAAGTTTCACCAGATTCAGACCGCGATCGCGCAGGGCGCAAGTTTCCAGCCACCGCCAACCGCAGTCACGACCATTGTGGCCGATAAGGAAACCTGGCCCGCAACTCTTGATGTGATTGGGACTGTGGCAGCAATCCAGGGAGTCACGGTGAGTGCCGATTTGCCTGGCACGGTGGCCAAGATTCATTTCGAGTCGGGCCAGTGGGTACACGAAGGCGACATCCTCGTCGAGCTGGACACGCGCCAAGAGCGGGCGCAGTTGGCGGCCCAGCAGGCCCAATGGGAGCTAGCTCGCATTAACTACGGACGGACCGAAAAGCTTGTGAAGGAGGGCGTGGTCGCCAAGACGGAATACGACAATGTCACGGCCCAGCAAAAAGTGACCGAAGGGCAGGTTGGCGAGATCAAAGCTGCTATCGACCGCAAAACGATTCGTGCTCCATTCTCGGGAGTTCTCGGCATTCGACAGGCCAACCTCGGGCAGTACTTGGCAGCTGGCCAAGCGATTGTTTCGCTGCAATCGCTGAATCCGATTTATGTGAATTTCGGAGTGCCTCAGCAGACGACTGCCCAGCTTGGTATCGGGCGCACCCTGCGCATTACCTCGAATGATTTTCCCGGACTTCAATTCAGCGGACGGGTTACAGCTCTTGATTCGATTGTCAACGAATCGACCCGCAATCTCCAAGTGCAGACGACGCTCTCGAACCCGCAGAACAAGCTGCGCCCGGGAATGTTTGTCCAGGTCTCTCTTGGACTTGGAACCAACACGCCGGTGGTTGCCGTGCCGGCATCGGCGATTAACTACGCTCCCTACGGCGATTCAGTCTTCATTGTTACGGATCTGAAAGACAATAAGGGCAACATCTACAAAGGCGTGCGCCAACAGATCGTAAAACTGGGCGGGTCCCGCGGCGATCAGGTGGGGGTTATTTCCGGCATCAATCCCGGAGATGAGATCGTTACCTCCGGTGTGTTTAAGTTGCGCAACGGAGCTCCCGTACAAATCAACAATAAGGTTCAGCCTGAAAACAACGCGCATCCCAAGCCCGAGGACAGTTAAGGCGAATGAAAATCACCGATTTATTCGTCAAACGCCCCGTACTTGCGATCGTGGTCAACCTGGTGATTCTCATCGCCGGGTTGTATGCCGTGCGGTCGCTGAGCGTGCGGCAGTATCCGCGCAGTGATATTGCCGTCATTCAAGTTTCAACGGTCTATGTAGGTGCGAGTGCCGACCTGGTGCGAGGCTTTGTCACCACACCCATCGAGCGTGTCATCGCCAGCGCCGACGGTATCGACTACATGGAGTCGACCAGCGCTCAAGGCCTCAGCACGATCACGGTTCACCTAAAGATCAACTACGACACGACTGCGGCCTTGACTCAGATCCAGGCGAAAGTGGCGCAGGTCCGCAATGACCTGCCACCCGACGCTCAGATCCCTGTCATCGATCTGGAAACAGCGGATACACAATTCGCAGCAATGTACCTGGGATTCTCTGCTGCAGATCTTGATCAGAACCAGATCACAGACTACCTGACGCGAGTGGTTCAGCCAAAACTGAGCGCCATCAGCGGAGTTCAACGCGCGGACATTCTCGGTAATCGTACCTTCGCGATGCGGATCTGGCTGAAGCCGGAGCAGATGGCCGCCCGCGGGGTTTCTCCCTCAGATGTGCGCACCGCATTAGCGAACAACAATTACCTGTCCGCACTCGGAAACACAAAGGGCTCCATGGTTTCGGTGAACCTGATTGCGAACACGGATTTGCGGTCGCCTGAAGAATTTCGCCAACTGGTGGTGAAGCAAGACAAGGGTGTTGTGGTCCGTCTTGGCGATATCGCCGACGTAGTGCTGGGGGCTGAAAACTACGATCAGGACGTCCGCTTCAATGGCGAAAGCGCGACATTTATGGGTATCTGGGTCCTGCCCAATGCCAATTCGCTAGAGGTCATCCGCCACGTTCGCGAGGCCCTTCCTGGAATTCGAGAGCAGCTGCCCACGGGCATGAAGCTGGGCGTACCGTACGACTCGACCGCCTACATTCAGGACGCGATTAACGAAGTGCTTCACACGCTGACGGAGACACTGATAATCGTTGTCATCGTCATCTTCCTTTTCCTTGGCTCATTCCGCTCGGTTTTGATCCCGGTTGTCGCCATTCCTATTTCCCTAATCGGTGCTGTCTTCCTTATGCTGGTTGCAGGCTTCACGATTAACCTGCTAACGCTGCTCGCCATCGTTCTTTCCGTCGGTCTTGTGGTTGACGACGCCATCGTGATGGTGGAAAACGTCGAACGCCACCTGCATCTCGGTAAAACACCTTTTGCCGCCGCAAAGGATGCTGCCCGCGAATTGGTTGGCCCGATCATTTCAATGACGATCACCCTGGCGGCGGTTTACGCGCCTATCGGCATTCAGGGTGGCTTGACTGGAGCATTGTTCCGCGAGTTTGCCTTCACGCTTGCCGGCGCCGTACTCGTGTCCGGGTTCGTCGCTCTCACCCTCTCGCCCATGATGGGATCGAGACTGCTGCGTGAAGGCGATACTGAACGCGGCTTTGCCGGCATGATCAATCGCCATTTCGAGCGGGTACGCGGCTTTTACACTCGCACGCTTTCAGGGACCCTCCGCTATCGTCCGGTCGTGCTTACTCTGTGGGCAATCGTCGCCGTGCTGATGATTCCGTTCTACATGTTCTCGCAGCACGAACTCGCGCCGGCTGAGGATCAGGGCGTGGTTTTTGGAGTGATTCAGTCGTCCGCCAACGCGACCCTCGATCAGGTGAATCTCTTCACCAAAGAGGTCTACGATGTCTATCGCGCGTTCCCCGAAAGCGACAGCATTTTCCAGATCACGAGTCCTAGTGGCGGCTTCGGCGGAATGGTCACCAAACCGTGGAGTCAGCGAAAGAAGACCACACAGCAGCTATTGGTGGAGTCCACCGGGCCGTTGTCCAAGATTCCCGGGGTCCGCGTGATTCCGCTGACGCCCCCTCCGTTGCCCGGTGGCGGCAACTTTCCTGTTGATTTTGTTATTAACTCGGCTGCCGAACCGGAACAGGTCAGCGAGTTCGCTAACCAACTGGTCCAGAAGGCTATGGCCAGCGGCATGTTCATCTTCGCCGACGTTGATGTGAAGTTCGATCAGCCGCAAGCGGAAGTCGTGTTTGATCGCGACAAGCTTCGCTCCCAAGGAGTGGATCTTAGCCAGGCGGGTCAGGACCTCTCGACTATGCTCGGCGGAAATTACGTCAACCGGTTCAGTATTCAAGGTCGAAGCTATAAGGTGATTCCACAGGTAAAACGTGCGGATCGGCTGACCCCCGACCAACTCTCGCAAATCTACGTCAAGGGATCAAGCGATCAGCTGGTGCCGCTGTCGACTTTTGCAGACATGAAGGTCACCACCGAACCACGCTCGCTGAATAAGTTTCAGCAGTTGAACGCCGTCCGCATTCAGGGCGTAATACCGCCTCCTGTGCCGCTCGATAAAGCTCTCAGCTTCCTTGAAGCCGAGGCGAAGAAGACGCTGCCTCAAGGCTTCACCATCGACTACGCAGGCGAGTCGCGACAGTTGCGCGTGGAAGGCAGCAAGTTTCTGGGCACGTTTCTACTCTCTGCGATCCTGATATATCTCGTTCTGGCAGCACAGTTCGAGAGCTTCCGTGATCCGTTCATTATTCTCGCCGGCTCTGTGCCGTTGGCGCTTTCGGGAGCGCTGATGTTTTCGTTCCTCGGCCTGACCACGCTCAACATTTACAGTCAGGTAGGCTTGATTACCCTGGTTGGATTGATCGCGAAGAACGGAATTCTAATCGTGGAGTTCGCGAATCAGCTGCAGGAGAGAGGTAAGACGAAGCTTGAGGCAGTGATCGATGCCGCCGGCACGCGCCTTCGCCCAATCCTAATGACGACAGCCGCCACCGTGTTCGGGCATCTTCCTCTGGTATTCGCCAAGGGGCCCGGAGCCGGAGCACGCAACAGCATCGGTATCATGCTGGTCAGCGGAATGATCATCGGAACGGCCTTCACGCTTTTCGTTGTGCCATCAATTTACATGCTGGTCGCGAAGACACATACGGCCCTTTCGGTTGAGTCCGAGTCCGATCTCAGTGAGCCGGCAGAAGTTGCCGCATAGTGGGTACGGCCTTTTTCTAGCGCGACGCCTCAAACCTTCTTTCAGCGCTGCGCACTCATCCCGGCGCCGCGTCCGAAAAAGCACTAGCGTAATCCGTCAAGGATTGCCGCGAGCTCCAACTAGCGTTTCACCTTTCCAAAACGGACCTTCTCATTCCCGTCCCTTTGCGGTAGTTCCGGCGCGATCGTCGCAACCAACTGTTCTGCGAATTTGCTCCATGCCGGCTGCACCGATTTGCCGAAGAAATGCTCGATGAAAGCTCGAAAAAACGACGCAGACATCATCAGACACGCAGCGAACTTTGGGTCTACCTCCGAGGTAATACGCCCTAATTCTTGCTCTGAACGAATGTATTCTTCGAGAACACTCATCGATAGGTGCGGCCCTTTGCCCTGACGATTAAGAGAATTGCGATAAGCGGTGAGAAGTTTTGGTTCAGCAAATAGCCCGGCGGACGCTGGCACGACGTGCTGGTGAAACTTGAAGATGCCGGAAAGAGCCGCCACGAGATTCTCCTGGGGAGAACTGTGCCCGACAGATTCTCTCAGGTCCTTAAGCGGGCCGAGCATATCCGGCAGGCTCTCCTCCAGCATTGCCAAGAGCAGCTCCAAACGCCCCTTAAAATGAACGTACAGGGCCCCCTCCGAGCACCCTACTTCATGCGAGATCTGCCTCGTGGTGACGCCCGAAAGACCGCGGGAGCGCATGAGTTTCTCCGCAGCTCGCAATATCTCAGAGCGACGATTAATCTTTCCGATTTGCTTGGATTTGGCCGACATAATCCGACAATCCCTCGTGGTAAAAGCTGTTCATTGACAGCGACCAGCAATGTATTGTACATTTAGTGAGCGCTCACTTACCCAACTGGGCATAATGAAACTCGTGGTGACCGCCGATGCGAAGCGTTAGGCGACTCTTCTCCCTTCTCGCAGCCCTTTCGGCGCTCGGTGTGGCTGGGCTACCGCAGACCCTGAGTCCTCAGCCAAATGTAATTCATGTTGAGATTGAACGGCTGCGCAATGATAAAGGCCAAGTCGTCTGCGCGCTCTATTCGTCCTCCGACGGCTTTCCAAAACGGAACGAGAAGGCCCTTGCGTATGTCAATTCCGCAATTTTGGACACCCATGCACTCTGCGAATTTTCGGGGATCGCGCCGGGCACTTACGCTGTATCGGTATTCCACGACGAGAATTCCAACGGCAAACTCGATACGAACTTACTGGGGATTCCGCGCGAGGGCGTCGGAGCGTCGAACGACGCCAAGGGACACTTAGGGCCGCCCAAATTTGATGCTGCCGCTTTCCATTTTTCCGGAGGCCGGATGATTCTGAAGATCCAAATCAACTACTTGTAGGCGTCGGATGAAGACAAATCTCATCTCCAAGCGGTCGTTCTGTATCATGAGCGGGTTAAGCGGTGTCGTCGGCGTTGTCTTGATCTTCCTGTCCTTCAGTATTAACCCTGGTCCGCCCCCCGGCGCGAGCAGCGCGGAATTGGTGAAGTTCGGCCAGCAGTACTACGCTTCCGTACTTTGGGGAGCCTGGTTACAGGCAGTTGGCCCCGTTCTCATTGTGCTTTTTGCATTCTCTCTTGTTCACTTGGCCGGGGCCACGCTGCGGCTCTCCGGTTGGATGACTTTTTTTGGGGCTACAACGCTGATGACGGTCAGTCTCATCGAAATTACGTTCTACATGAGTGCTCTGCATCCTGATCCGCCGATGATGCCCTACATCAGTCTGAAGGTCATTTCTGCCGTTCAGCACCTTTATTTTATAGTGGCCGCTCCAAGTCTGTTCTTGCCCTTAGGCATTGTCCTGGTCTGCTCTCGTATACTGCCACGACTGTTTGGATATGCGGCACTGCTATTGGCAGCTGCTTTTGCAGCATTAGGTGTGATTTTTCTACTCACTCTAACGCTGCCTGGGAAAGTCACAGCATTTGCTGGAGTTCAAGCCCTTTGGTGGTTGGCTGCCGCCCTCACGCTCATTGCTCGCAGTGGAACAATAGCGAACAGTCTGGAAACAAAAGATGTCGCAGTCTCACATGCGGCCTAAGTCTCGACAGACCCTTGCCTGTCCGGCCTGTAAGAATCGACCGCCCTCTTTCCGCCGGGCCTCCGC
>Ga0209465_10000250_pt1 | contig 25576 bp, 20 predicted proteins | sample PanSoiPlot1MoBio_FD_188321 | JGI IMG/M metagenome (GOLD analysis project Ga0209465, IMG submission 188321) | Tropical forest soil microbial communities from Panama analyzed to predict greenhouse gas emissions - Panama Soil Plot 1 MoBio (SPAdes)... | ecosystem: Environmental > Terrestrial > Soil...
CCCCGAATCGACGGCTCATGCCGTTAGGGGTACGCTCGATTTCCGGCTTGTCAAGCGATTGCCGCCGAGGGGCGTCGGTTCCCCCGCCCGGTGGGTGAGCGACGCGCTCATGAGCTCCGCCACCCTCGCACACGGGCCGCAAATGACTGTGCTACGCTCCCCCGCTCTTGAACGATCACCGCCGACCTGCCGGACCCATCGAGCCGTAAGGGGGACTCCCGTATGCGACGCGTGATCGGACCGCTGTTTCTTGTCCTCGCCGCTCTCCTCGTCCTGGCGCCGCCCGCGCCGGCTAAAGCGCCCAAGGAGGTCGACATCGGCGTCACAAGCACTCTTTCTTCGCCCTCGATCTCCAGGCCAAGAAGCCACTCATCCGGCAGGTCAACGAGCTCTTCAAGAAGCAGCAGGACAATCCGGGCGATCGCGACATCTCGGAGGCGGCCGCGCGCGCGCTGACCGGCTTCACCGTGCTCATCGACGCCATCAATCGCGCCAAGTCCACGAACCCCGAGGAGATCCACAAGGCCCTCGTGGCGACCAACATCGCCGCCGATCAGCTGATCATGCCGTGGACGGGCGTGCATTTCGACGAGAAGCGGCAAAACACGGGCATCCGCGCCATCATGCAGCAGATCCAGAAAGGCGCCTACGCGACCATCTGGCCTTTCGACCTCGCCGCGGCCAAGGTGATGTATCCTCTGCCCGGCTACAAGGAGAAGAATAGGCGGAGGTCCCCATGCCCGACGTCGTCGGCTGGCGCGCCAAGATGGGCGTCATCGTGCCCTCCACGAACACCGTGGTCGAGCACGACTTCAACCACATGGCGCCGCCCGGCGTCACCTTCCACGCCGGGCGCATGTACATCGAGCATCCCGCCCTCGACTCCGACACCGCCTTCGAAGCGATCCTCGGGGAGATCCGCGCCTCCATTCGCACGGCCATCCGCGACGTGATGACCTGCGAGCCCGACTACCTCGTGATGGGCATGTCGGCGGAGACGTTCTGGGGCGGGGTGGAAGGCAACACCGCTTTCATCGAGCGCGTACGGGAGCAGTCGGGCCTCCGGGTGTCCACGGGCGCCTCGGCCTGCCGCGCCGCCCTCGAGACTCTGGGGGTCAAGCGTATCGCCGCCTTCAGTCCCTATCAGCCCGTGGCCGACCGGCAGGTGCGGCGCTTCTTCGAGGAGGCGGGTTTCGAGGTCGCGCGGGTCACCGGCCTCCGCTGCAACTCCGCCACCGCGATCGCGTGCGTGGGCGAGCACGAGCTGCGCGGGGTCCTCCGTGAGCTCGACGGCCCAGGCGTGGAGGCCATCGTCCAGGCTGGCACCAACCTTTCCATGGTGCGGCTGGCCGATGAGGCTGAACGCTGGCTCGGGAAACCCGTCATCGCCATCAACGCGGCGACCCTATGGCACGCCCTCCGCGCTTGCGGCATCAGCGATCGCTTTGCCGGCTTTGGCTCGCTCCTCCGAGAGCACTGAGTTCACCGAGACCAACCCGCGCGCGGCATTACCGTGGCCTTCATCGAGGAGAACGTGGAGCTGGCGCTACGCGTGGTCCATCGCGCCTCTATCCTCGAGTCGGGACGGACCATTCTCGAAGGACCCTCGGCCGATCTGTTGGCCTCGGCCGAGGTGAAGGACATCTTCCTCGGCCACTGATCGCTCACAGGAGAGACCCCATGATCCAGCTCACGCTCCAAATGGCGGAAACCGCGGTCCGCGCCGCGCAGCAGAAGGCCAAGGCGCTCGGCTCGCCCATGACGGTGACGGTAGTCGACGAAGCGGGGCGCTTGGTCCTCTCCGCGCGCGGCGACGGCACCGGCTTCTTCACCCCGGAGACCTCGCGCGCCAAGGCCGTGGCCGCCGCCGCCTTCCGGCGCTCGAACAAGGAGTTGGCGGAGATGGTGGCCCAGGGCGGCTTCTGGGCGGTGATGCCCACGGTGCTCCAGGGCCAGGTCCTCCCCACCCTCGGTGCCACGCCCATTACCGTGGGTGGGGCGGTCATCGGCGCGATCGGCTGCGGCGGTGGGACCGGTCAGCAGGACCAGGAGTGCTCCGACGCGGGCGCGGCCGCCGTGAAGTAGCAAGCAGGCCCTCATGCCGAGGCTAGGGCGCCTTCTGCTAATATGGCTGCCCCGCTGACGGCAGGACACGCACGTTCCGCCTCGTCGGGCTCACGCGTGAGGGCCATTGATGCGCCATCGGGGGTTGTGCTGGGGGCTTGCACTCGCGGTCGTCGCCACGATCGGGGTGGGGTGTGCCTCGCGCAACGGCGGGCAGGCCGCGGGCGGCTCGGCGGCGATGCGACGCGAGGCCGACGAGTTCAAGGCCCAGGCGCAGCAAGGACTCCGGGACTTCGCGCGTGAGAAGCCGGCCCCGCCGCCCTGCGAAGTCGGCTATCTCACGGGACGAGAGCTGACCGTGCTCGCCACCTCGGAGTGGATCGAGCGGGCGGGGCTGCGTCGTGGCGATCGCATCACGAGCGTCGATGGCGTCCCCGCTTCCCAGCTCCACAATCAGCCGCGCCCCTCCGCGCGAGTGCCGCCGGGCACGCCCTTCAGCGTGGGCGTCTCGCGCGCCGGCCGCGAGGTCACCCTCACTCTCATCTGCATCCCTCGGCCCGAGGTGTGGATCGCCGCACGCCGGACCCAGGAGGCGGCCGCCCAGGGTGACTGGGCCGGCTGTCAGGCCGCCGCCCTCGACTACATCCTAGCGGTGGGCTACATGGAGTCGCTCGCGTTGGAATTCCACGGACGCTGCGGCTTCCACAAGGCCATGATGCGCGGCGAGCGCTTCACCCTCGACCTTGCCCGGGACCTCTACGACTGGCAATCGTTCCGCGTGCGCGAGAAGAGCTACGAGCCAGGCGGTCTCGACGAGATCCGCGAGTCTGTGCTGGGCGCCGTCGCCGTCCTGCGGCGCGAGGGATTCCGAGACTACGCGGACCGTCTCGAGGAGCAACTCCGCACCGCGCCCGCGCGGGTCGCCGCGGAGATCGCCGCCGCGCCCGCCCCGGCTACCCCATCGCCATCGTCCGTCGCCCAGGCACGGCCGTCCACCTCCGCGGTTCCGCCGCCGACCTCGCCTCAGATCACGCCGATCGCTCCTCCCGTTCCGACGTCGCCGGCTGTGTCGGCTCCGTCACAGGCCACCTCGCCACCTGCCCCCACGCCGCCGGCGCCCACGCCGCCGCTGACGTCCGCACCTCCCCCGCCCCAGGTCCAGCGTGGCTCGGCGCCTCCCCAGCCATCAGCGCCCCCACGCGTGAGCCAAGGAACGGCCTTCTTCGTGCGTCCTGACGGCGTCCTCCTTACCGCCCTGCACGTAGTCGATGGCGCGCGGTCGGTGTCGGTCGCCTGTCCCGGCCGCGAGCCCGTCCCCGCCATTTTGGCGAGCGGCACGCGCAACCGTGACCTGGTCGCGCTGAAGACCTCGCTGTCCGCCCCTGCCTATCTGACGCTGCATGGCGCTCGGGCGCTCCTTCCGGGCGATCCGGTCTTCACCGTGGGCTTCCCAACCGGGACGACCGCCGAGGCGGCGCCCAGGTTCTCCGACGGCTCGCTGAACGCGGTGACCGGCCCCGATACCGAGACGGCCTTCCTGCAGATGACCATGCCGCTCCAGCCGGGCAACGCCGGAGGACCCGTGGTGGCGGCAGACGGCTCGGCGGTGGGGGTGGTCAGCTCCGGGGCCGCCATCATCTTGCTCCTCCGAGAGCCTGGCATCTTCCCCCAGGGGGTGTCATGGGGGATCAAAGCCGATTTCGCCCAGCCCCTCTTCGAGGCACCCCCTGCCCTGCCCGCCGCCCGGACTTGGGGGGAGGCGGTGGAGCGGGCTACCCGGTCGGCCTGCCGGGTGCTCGTGACAAGATAGCCCCTGAGCCCCTAACGGAGCCTTACTAGGTCCCGGAGACCTGTGTGCTATTCTGGCCGTGACGAAACACATGAGGGCAATCGCAATCGTCGGGCGCGGGCATCGCAGGCCAAGGGGGACCCAAACCACGTGGGCTTTCTGAGGCACCTGTCGAGCGTCTGGGACGTCATCACCAGCCTCACCCGCCCTCCGAACGCCGCCACGCTCTTCCGGCGGGCCGACCTCTATCGCCAGGAAGGCCGCTTCGAGGAAGCTGCGGATCTGGTCGCGCAAGGATTGCGCCTCTCCCCCAACAACGGCGTGGGTCATCTGCTCTCCGCGTACCTCCATGTGGCTTTCCGTCAGATCGGTCCCGCCAAGACTGAGTTCCAGTCCGTCCTGCGGCTCGACCCGTATCATCCGCGAGCGCTCCTCGGCCTCGCCAAGATCGCCCTCGAGGAGCGCGACCTCGCAGAGTGCCGGCCCTTCCTCGACAAGGCGCTCCAGTACTATCCCGACTTTCCAGAGGCGCGCGCCCTGCAGGAGATGGTCGCGGGATGGTCGGCGGTGGCGCCCGGTCCGGGCCAAGCGCCGGCCTACACGGGACCCCCGCTCCGGGTCGACAAGCTCAAGCCGCCCACGGGCGGGCGCGAGTTCGTACTCACTCAGCCCGACGGTACGCTCGTCTTTGCCCAGCGCGGCGACAAGGATGCGGAGGATCTCGCCGCGCACGTGACTCAGGTGTTCCGCATCGCGTCCGCCACGCTCCAGCGCGCGGGTCTCGGCGCGCTCCGGCGGGGCATCGTGCAGGCGGCCACCGAAACCTCGTTCTTTCGGAGCAACGACCGGCTCATCCTGTCTTTGAGCTTCCCCCACGACGTGAAGATCGGCTTCGGAATCCTGGAGACGGACAAGCTCTGGACCAATTCTCTGCGTGAGCTCGGAGTACGTGGATGAGCCCCGAGCCCACCCCGATCAACCGCTCCGCCCGCGCGCGCGAGTTCCGGCGCATCCTCGCCGAGATGCTCAGGATCGATCGCGTGCGCGGAGGCCTCGTGGTCGCGGCGGACGGCCTCGTCATCGCGGCCAGCCTGCCCGGCGGTATCGCCGCCGAGCCCCTGGCTGCCCTCGCGGCCACCCTCGGGCGCGAGCTCGAGGTGGGCGCGGACCGGCTGAAGCGCACCCCGTTTCAGGCCGCCCTGTTCTCCGCGGACAACGGGACCATCTTCCTGGGCTCGAGCCCGGTGGGCTTCGTGGTGGTGCTGGGAGACAAAGAGGTCAACGTGGGGCTCGTGCAGTGGGCCCTGCGCAAGGCCTTGGCCAGCTTGGAAGGCGCTTGGGGCAACGCGCAAGTGCTGCACGTTCCCGCCAGTCCCGACGACATGTAACGCCGCGCGCGCCGACCGACGGTCCGGCGCGCGCTCCTGCCCGTGGATCTCGAAGCTAGCGCATCTTCTCGCCGAAGCTCGTGCGTGACTCGTCTGCGGTGAGCGGCGTGGAGAGCGCCTGCGTCTTGGGCTTGGTGCGCGCCTCGGCGAGAATGTGTCCAATGGCCCCCGCCGCCTCTTTGGCGAAGAGCCGGACCATACCCACCGTGGTCCGCTCGCCGAAGATGGCGAGGAGGATGGCCTGATCGTCCACGGTGGACACGTGCATGCTCTCCTTGTTGCCCTGATGGAAGAGCACGGTGAACTCCGTCTCGCCCAGGAGCTGGGCGAGCGCCCCCGTGGAGCTGAAGGCTCCCGCGGCGAGAGCCGAGATAGAGACCGTGTCGAGGGCGCGGTTGGCTCCCGTCATGGACAGGAGCTGACCGCTCCGATCGATGAGCAGGGCCTCGCTGGCGCCGGACTCGCCGAGGAAGGTGGTCAGGACGGCGTTGATCTTCTCTGCATCGGCTTCGTGGATGGCCATGTCATGCACTTTCACGGTGCTCCCCCTTTTCTTGACCGAATTCGCCGACCAAGACCATGCGAGAGACGGTGTTGAGGGTGTCGAACACGCCGTCGCCGTTCACGGCCACGGCTTCGAAGAACGGGACCTGCCGGCCCCGTCGGTTGAGCATGTACTCCATGTACTCGAGCGGCGCGATGTTCTGCAGGTCGCGCTTGTTGTACTGCATCACGTAGGGCATCTCGTCGAGGTTGTAGTTGTACTCGCGGAGGTTCTCCTCGAGGTTGCGGAAGCTCTCCACGTTGTCGCGCAACCGGTCCCACTGCGAGTCGGCCACGAAGACCAGCCCGTCTACCCCGCGCAAGACGAGCTTGCGCGTCATGTTGTAGTAGACCTGCCCCGGAACCGTGTAGAGCTGGAACTTGGCGGTGAAACCGCGCACGGTGGTGGCAGAGACGGGCAGGAAGTCGAAGAAGAGCGTGCGGTCGTCACCCGCGGCGAGCGAGATCATGTTCCCCTTGCTCGCCTGCGGCAAGCTCTTGTGGATGTGCTGGAGGTTCGCGGTTTTTCCCGCCACTCCGGGGCCGTAGTACACGACCTTGAAGTTGATGACCTTCTGCGCGTAGTTGATGATCGCCATGGTTTCCCTCAGGCCTCGCTGAGCCGGGCCGCCGTTCGCTCGACCTGCAGGCGGACGAGCCCCGGCCGGCCCGTGTCGCCTCCCGCCATCACGAGGACTTGTGACGGGCCGGCGGGCGCGGGCAGCTTGCGGATTTCCACGCGGGTCTTCCCCGAGCGAAGCACGGCGGAGTGAAAGACACCGAGCGCTTCCGCGGAGGCGCTCTGTGTCATGACCTGGGTGAGCTCCCAGGCAAAGGGCGCGAGTTCCGGCGCGGCCACGCCGGGAGCGACGAGACAGTGCACGACGGCGCCGCTCGCCGCCTCGCGGTAGGACTGGACGTCGAGCGGGCCGAAGCTCGTGAGGTCCTCGGCCGCCGCGACGACGGCGGGCGGGGTGGGCATCCGATCGAAACGGGCGAAGACCACGGTGCCGCGCGGAGGCTCGCGGTCCACAGGCCACGCGGCGGCGCGTCGAGCCAACATCTCGAGGCGGGCGAGGGCGCCGCCCGTCCGCATCCCCACGGCCAGCATCGCGCCACCGCTCGAGCTCGAGCCGAGCGGCGTGAGCACGAGGATCCCCCCCGCGCCGCGGAGGGTGACTTGCTCGATGGGCTGCGACAGACCGCGGGCCATGATCGGGCAGAGACGGCCGGCCGCCGCCGCCACCGTGCCGGCCCCGATGCCCGCCGTCGACACGCTGATGATGGTGAAGTCACCGACGCGCGTCTCGTCGGGGGCGACGGTGGCGAGCGGCCCCATGAGAGCGGCGATCTTTTCGAGAGGCTCGCGCCGCGCGGACGGCCCTGGGGCGGGCTCCACGGTCACCGGACGCTCGAAGACCCGCGCCTCGTAGAGCGGCGCCACGGGCACGGGCTGGGGAGACGGCGAAACCGACGTTAACCTTTCCCGGGCGGACACGGGGGGGCTGACCCGCGGCGTGCGCGAGTGCAGGTCTCGCAGCTCGAGCGGCGCAGGGGATTCGCGCAGGAAGGCTTCCCTCGGGGCGGCGGGCACGGAAACGTCGCCTCTCACCGTCGGGAACGGCGCCGGCCGCTCCAGCCCCGCAGCTTCCTCGGCGGGCAGCTCCATGGGAACGATCTCTGCCGTGGCTGGCAACGAGACCGGCGGCTCCGCCACCGCTGCGTTCCTCACCGGAGTTGCCACCGGCTCGATGTCTCTCATCCCGGGGGAGGGCGCCGTCGGCCCCACGACGACTGCCTTCTTCCCAGGCACCGGTTCGCTCTCGCTCGCTGCAGGAGACACGAAGGGGTCCCGCGTCGGCGTTTCCCAAGGAACGGGATGCACCGCATCGGTATGGGCAGCCATCGGTTTCTGGCGCGGCTCGGTCTCGAGAGGCTCGGCCACATCGAGCACCGCTCGCTGTGTCTCGCTCGCCGACGACTCCGCTGCCATGCCAGAGTCCGCCACGGCCTGTGACGGAGGGAAAGGCGCGGGCGGCAATGGCCGTATCTCCCCCACCGGAGCCGCCGGCTCCATGATGGGGATGTTGGTCATCGGCGTGACCGGCGGCGGCGTGATCTCGGTGACGGCGCTCTCCGTCACGGGAGCTTCCGCCGCAACCGGCGCCACTGGTGCGGACACCTCGACGACGGGAGTCGGCCATCGTCTCGGAGGCACCGGCACGGTGAATTCCGCGTGCGGTGTTGCGGGGAACGGGGCCCGCGGCGACTCCGGCCGGGCGACCTCGACGACGGGAGCTGCCGATGAAGGCAAGCTCGCGCGAGACGGCTCGAGCACGGCCACGCTCGGCGCGGGAGCGCTCACGGTGTCCACGGCCGGCGGTTCAGCAGCCGACGACTTTTCCGGCTGGAACGGTTTGAAGGGGGCGGGGAAGTCCTCGATACCCGGCACGTGGACCGGACCGCGAGCCATGGCGGCGCCGAACACGTCGGGCGGGAGCTGGCGAATGATCTCGTCCAGCGGTAGCGAGAGTCGCCCCTCCGCGAGGCGCTCCCTCACGTCCGCCGGATCGACCGCGAGCACCGTGGAGGGGAACTGCGCGGCGACCGTCTCCCACTTCGCGTACACCGCCCCCTCGGCGAGCTGCGACACGACCAGAGCCTGCGGCACCAGCAGCACCCCCGGCTCGGTGAGACGCGCGCCGACCTGGTCGAGCGCGACACAGAACACCGCGGGCGGAAGCTGGGCGAGCAGACGCTCGAACGGAATGCGGACCTGCTCCCCATCCAACGCGGGCGCGGGGGCGGCAATCGTCGGAGATTCGACGACCGGCTCACGCACCATCTCGACCACGCGGGCAGGCAGGAGCACGGGTAGCTTCGGCGTCTCCTCGAGCTTTGCCGGCTGCTCATCGACGGTCGGAGCAGGCGGGGGCGGCGCGGGCGCCTCCAGCGTTTGCTTCGGCTTTGCCGGTTGCTCGCCAATGGTCGGAGCAGGCGGGGGCGGCACGGGCCCCTCCAGAGTCTCCTTCAGCTTTGCCGGCTGCTCGCCGACGGTCGGAGTAGGCGGGGCCAGCACGGGCCCCTCCAGCGCCTCCTTGAACTTTGCCGGCTGCTCGCCAACGGTCGGAGCAGGCGGGGCCAGCACGGGCGCCTCCGGCGTCTCCTTCATCCTTGCCGGCTGCTCGCCGACGGTCGAAGCAGGCGGGGGCGGCAGGGGCGCCTCCGACGTTCCCTTCAGCTTTGCCGGCTGCTCGCCGACGGTCGGAGCAGGCGGGGGCGGCGCGGGCGCCTCCGGCGTCCCCTTCAGCTTTGCGGGCTGCTCGCCTACGGTCGGAGCAGGCGGGGGCGGCGGGGACGGCGCGGGTGCCTCTTCGTATGCGACGGGCGTCTCCGTGGGAGCCGAGGTGGGATCGGCGGCGACCCGGCCGGCCGCCGGCGCCTCGATCGTAGCCGACGCAACGCGGCTGACGGGCTCGGCACCTGGTAAGGCAGCCGGCGGAGACGCAACGGGCGCGCTCCCTGCCTGCGGCTTGAACGGAGCGGGGAAGCTCTCGATCCCAGGCACCTCCACGGGGCCGCGGCCGAGCAAGGCACCGAACACGTCGGGGGGAAGCTGCCGCACGATCTGGTCGAGGGGCAGGAGCAGCCGGCCATTGACGATCCGCTCCTTCACCTCGGTCAGCGGGACAGCGAGCACGGCGGCGGGGAACTGCTCCGCCACCTCTTCCCAGGGCACCTGCACCACACCCTCGCCGAGTTGCGGAACGATTAGGGAGTGCGCCACCAGCAGCGTCTCCGGCTCGCGCAGCCGCGCACCAAGCTGGGCCAGCGGCACGCGGAACGCGCCTGGCGGGAGCTGCCCCACTACCCGATCGAATGGGATGCGGACCGCGGCCGCCGGCGCTGGCTTGGAAGGCTCGGGCGCCGTCGGAGAAGCAGGCTCCACCGTCTTCGCTTCGGCGGATGCCTCCAGCTGGGCAGGCTCAGGCGCCGTGGGAGGTGCGGGCTCCGCGGATGTTTCCAGTTTGGCAAGCTCTGGCGCCGGGAGAGGCTCGGTCTTTGCGGCCTTCGCCCATGCCGGGGCCTCCGCCGTGAGCTCGGAAGCGGGCTCCTCCGGCACGATGACGACAGGAGGCTTCGGCTCGTCGACGTGGGCGTTTGACGGAGCGCCGCGCGAACCGAGCAGCTCGCGGACGGCGTCGCGAAAGTCCTCGGGCGACGCGACCTCGGTCACGTGCTCCACCGGCTCCACGGACGATCCGTTCTTGCCGGCGAGCGGGGCGGCGTGCACATCGTGTTCAGGCTCTCCGGGCGATGCGCAAGGCGGCTCCTCGCTCTCCTGCATGATGGCGGTCGCCGGTGGAGGGTCCGCGGACAGGGTCGCCGCGGCCGTCGGCGGCACGGCCAGCTCCTTCATCGCCGCAGTACGTGCCCAGCTCTCACGCGTCGTGCCGGGAAGAGCGGAGAGGTCGAACTTCTCCCTCTGAGCGCCTGCCTCGGCCATCATCCGCTCGGCCAGTCCGCGCGGAACTGCCGCCCGCGGCGCGAGCGAACTCAGGAACGGCAGCGTCACGAGGAGCGCGCCCACCATCTCGAGCACAACAGCGGGCGGAAAGGCCCAGAAGGCGGGGGCCAACATCTCGGGGATCGACGAGAAGCTCACCTGCGCGTAGAGCAACGCCGTGGCCATGCCCAGCGCCACGTGAAGGGCAGCGAGGACGATGAAGCCGATGAGCCAGGGCCCGACCCGGAGGCGCCGCACGCACAGCGGCAGCACCAGCGCATAGACACAGAGCGGGGCGATCACCGCCGTCCACCACGGCAGGGCGAGCCGCACGTCGGAATTGATGGCGTAGAGTGCGGTGGACGAGGCCAGCACGAGGCAGACGGCCACGACGGCGGCGAGCCAAGCCCACGGTCTCATGAAATTGGAGGATCGGGCGCGTGTAGTCATTAGAGGAAGCGCAGGAGCTCCTGAAGAGATTTTTTGATGTAGTAGCGGACCTTCCCGAGCGAGGTGGGGTCGCGCAGCACCACGGCGAGGATGGCCGACGGGCCGACGCCGTGGAGCAGCAGCATGCCTGCCTCGTAGTCGAGGATCATGCTCGAGAGCGGGCCCTGCCCGAGCTCACGCCCCATGCCTTCGGATGACTCGGTGAGGCAGGCGGCGAGAGCGCCCGCGACCTCGGGGCCGACTCCGAGCTCACCGCACGCCTCGATGAGAAACCCCTCGCGATCGACGAGGGCAGCCAGGGGCACGCCGGGCATGCCAACGAGCTGTCCCAGAGCCGCCTTGAGGTCCGGCAGAGCGGCCAGCTCCGCCTCCGGCGTGGCGGCGACTCCCGTGGGCGCAGCGAGGAGCTCGTCCACCTTGCGGGCGAGGTCGTCCGCGGTGAAGGGCTTGCGCAGGACGGCGCTCGAGCGCACGCGTGCCGCGCGATCGAGCACGGCGCTGTTGACGATGCCTGAGATGAGAAGCACGGGGATGTGAGAGAGGACGGGGTGCAGGCGCACCGTCTCGCAGATGCGATAGCCGTCCACCTCGGGCATGACCACGTCGCAGACCACGAGGTCGGGCATGGTGCTGTCGAGCCGCTCCATGGCCTCCGCACCCGAGGAGGCGGCCACCACCTCGAACCCCTTGGTTTCGAGCGCACGCTCGACCATCTTGCGCACGGACAGGCTGTCGTCCACTACCAGCACACGCGCCATGGCTTAGCTCCTCGGACCCGGAGGCGGCACCCCGGCCGCCGCCTGTCCCTCGTCGATCTCCGAGGCGACGCTCAGGAGCAATTGATCCACGCTCTTATGAATGGTGCGCGGGGAGGCGCCCCCGGGCAGCTCCGCCGTCGGCTTGAAGCGGAAGCTGCCTTCCGGATCGTGCTGCGCGGTGGCGACCATGGCCGCGAAGGCGGCCTCGCCCGTGCGCCCGTCGAACTCCGCGTGCACGACGCGGCCGCTGTCGAAGAGCAGCGCGCCCTCGCCGGCGCTGAGCCGGAGAGCCAAGCGCCCCGTCTTGCCGCCGAGCGCGATGGCCTGGGTCACCTCGGTGAGATCCAGCACGCCGAAGGAGCCCTCGAAGGTGCGCCCGCCCGGCTCGGGGCGCGGCGTCGCGGCGCGCGGAGGCGGCGCCGACACGGGCGGCCCCGCCTCCAGTGTCTGGATAGCCACGTTGCGCAGGAGCTTCGCGATGCGGTCGATCACCGCGGAGACGACGAAGTCTCCCGCGAGCAGCATGTCCACCCCGGCCTGGGCCACCGCCCACGGCGTGGGACGCTTGGGCCCGGAGAGGAGCAAGAATGGAATGTCGTGAATGGCGGGATCGCTCCGGATGATCGAGCAGAACTCCACGCCGTCCATGTCCTCCGTGCGACTGCCGCTCACGATGAGGTCGGGCCGGTCGCGCTCGAGGGTGGTGAGCGCGAAGGAGGCACTGGTGGCCGAGATGACCTGATAGGCCGCGTGCACGAGCGCCGCCTTGAGCACGTTGAGCTTCGCGGGGTCGGCGTCCACGATGAGGACTCGGGCCTTGGGCGTGGGGTCGCTCACGGCGCCGCCTCCGCCGCCATCCCGATGGTGAGCGACCCGATGAGCCGCACGAAGGCGTCCTCGTCCACGGGCTTGGCCACGTAATGCTGGATGCCGAGGCGACGGGCGAGGCTCACGTGCTTGGCCCCCGCGCGGGTGGTCAGCACCACCACGGGCATGGTGCGGGTGGCCGCGCGCGCACGCAGGTCCTCGATGAGCTCGTAGCCGGTCATCCGCGGCATCTCGAGATCGGTGATGACGACGTCCACCGTGTGCTCGCCCAGCTGGCGTATGGCCTCTGCGCCGTCGTTGGCAGTGAGCACCTCGAAGCCCGCCTTCTCCAGCATCTGTCCCACGAACTTTCGAATGCTGATGGAATCGTCGACGAGGAGGATGCGCCGGGGCCGGGCCGCCGGGCGCTCGCGCGGCGTCTCGCGGGCCGGCGCCGCGTGCGCCCCTCGCGACATCTCCGCCACGTCCAGGAGCCGCGAGGGATCGATGAGCAGGATCACGCGCCCCGCGCCGGTGATGGTGGCCCCGCCGAATGGCCCCACCCGCTCGAGGAGACCGCCCAGGCTCTTGATGACCACGTCTTCCTTCCCCACCAGCTCTTCCACGGCCACCGCGAGTGGTCGCACGCCCGTGCGCACGATCAGCGCGGGCACCCGCGCCGAGGGGCGTGCCGCGGGCAAACCCAGCGCTTGCTCGAGACGGACCAGATCGACCTCATCGTGCTCGACGACCACGCGCTCGCGTTCGCCCGCGCGCACGATCTCTTCCGGCCGCACCTCGACGATGCTCCGGATCGCGTGCATGGGGACGGCGAAGGTCTCGCCGCCGGCCCGGACGAGGAGGGCGTCGGAGATGACCACGGTGAGGGGCAGCTTGATGGTGATGCGCGTGCCCGCGCCCAGCTCGCTCTGCACCTCGATCTCTCCGTTGAGCCGGCCCACATTGGCGCGGACCACGTCCATGCCGACCCCGCGCCCGGACATGGCGGTGATCTCGCGAGCCGTGGTGAAGCCGGGAAGGAAGATCAGGTTGAGCGCTTCGCGAGGATCGAGGGCCGCGGCCGCCTCCGCCGAGAGAAAGCCGAGGCGCACGGCGCGCTCGCGAAGGAGGGCGGGATCCATGCCGCGGCCGTCGTCGGCGACCTCGATGTGGACGAAGCTCCCCTGGTGGTGGGCCCGGATCCGGATGGTCGCCCGCTCGGGCTTGCCCGAGCCGCGGCGGACCTCATCCGTCTCCACGCCGTGGTCGATGGCGTTGCGCACGAGGTGCAGGAGAGGGTCGGCGATCTGCTCGATCACGGCGTTGTCCACCTCGACGGTCTCCCCGGCGAGCTGGAAGTCGACGGTCTTGCCCGAGGCGCGCGCCGCTTCGCGCACGGCCGGTGCATAGCGCGCGAAGAGGCGGCCGATGGGCACCATGCGTGCGCGCGTCACCTCGTGGCGGAGGCTTCCCGTGAGCCGGTGCACGTGGGTCGTGTCCTCGCCGATGCTCCGGATGAACCCGGCGAGCTCGGTCTGGATCTCGGAGATGTCGGCCGAGATCTCGTCGATGCTTCGCGCGAAGATGTTGAAGTCATCGTAGCGGTCGAACTCGAGCTCGGCGAAGACGTCCGGCTCCCCCTCCGTGGCTCCGCCGGGAGCGGCCAGCGCGGGGGGAAGCTGGGTGTAGCGATGCTTCTCCTCGAAGTCACGCACCGTCTGCGACATGCGCGAGCGGCTGAACGCGAGGAGCTCGTTCACGCGCTCGATCTGAGCGAAGCGCTGGTCGAGCCGGCTTCGCGCGATGACGAGCTCGCCCACCAGATTCATCAAAGAGTCGAGGCGATCGAGGCCGACGCGGATGCTCGGGCGACCCTCACGGCGCGAGCGCACCGGGCGGGGCTCGGTCTGCGGAGGCACGAAGCGGGGCACGGCGGACGCCCCCACGAGGGGGGCGCCGTCGTCTAACAGTGCCGGCGCGGCCGGCCGCAAGGCATCGAGGAGATCGAGAGTGTGGGGGAGCCGGCGGCGCGCGTCCGGGGCCACCGCGCCGAGCATCACGCGCAGCGTGTCCACCCCATCGACCACCGCCTCCACGATGGCCGGGCTCAGCTCGAGCCGGTGATCGCGCACGGCATCGAGGATGTCCTCAATGCGATGGGACACGTCCCCCACCGGCCCGCAGCCGACGGTGTAGGCTGCGCCCTTGAGGGTGTGGATGGCGCGGAAGAGGATCGCGACCTCTTCCTCGCGCGACCCTCCTGTCTCGAGGGCACCGATCGAGCGGCTCATCGTGTCGAGATGCTCCGCCGCCTCCGGGCCGAAGTACGACACCGCGTCCGCATGCTCGGTGAAGAAGCGCTCGAGATCGGCGAGCATCCGGTCGACGGTGATGTCCTCGAGGGAGGCGGTGGGCGCGCTCGGGACGACGCGGGGCGCCGACGGTGGGGCGCCCGGGGGTCGCGCGAACGGTGATCGCGCAGCCGGCCGCGGGAGCGCCGGTCCCTCGGCGTCCGGTGAGCTCGTCGCCGGCGGCGGGGTCATCGTGGCCGCCTCCACCGAGCGGCCGCCCAACGGAGCCGACTCATGCGCCGCGGTCGGAGCGGCGGGAGACGGGAACAGCTCGGGATGGCGCGCGTGGAGGCTTGCCACCGTCTCCACGTCCTCGCGGCCGTCGTCGCCGACCATCTCGAGCATGCGCTTCACGGTCGCTACCACGTCGCCGAGGGCGGCGATGCGGTCCGCGCGCTGGGACGCGGGGAGGCCGGGGAGCTGTTCGAGCAGATTCTCCATGACGAGTGCCACGGCAGAGATCACCGGATATCCATGAAGGGCAGCCGCCCCCTTCAATCTGTGGGCGACCACCACAAGTGGGTCGACCATCCCTGAGGAAGGAGGCTCGCCCTTTTCGAATCGGCGCATCCCGTCCTCGACAGAAGCCACGGTGTCCCAGGCTTCCATCAGGAAGATGCTGAGAATGAACTCGCTGTCCTGGTCTTCCAGCATCCAGTCTCTCTTAGAGCAAGATCCGGGCCACGGGCCGGCTAGGCCGCCAGCTTGAACCGGGCGAGGTTCGAGGTGAGCTCCTCGGCCAGACGCGCCAGCTCGGTCACTGTCCGGCGGGCGTCGAGCACGCCCTGCTCGGTCTGGGACGCGACCCGCTGGATGGATTGCATCGCGTGCGTCACCGTCTCCGCACCCTGCACCTGCTGCTGGGTCGCCTCCGAGATGTTCTGGGCGAACTCGGCCGAGCGCTGGGAGACGTCGGCGATGGCCTTGAGGCTTTCGCCCGCCTGGAGGGTCATGCGGTAGCCGGACTCGACCTCGAGGGTGCCCTGCTCCATCACCACCACCGCGTCCTGGGTGTCTGCCTGCACGTTCTTGATCAGCACGGCGATGTCCTTGGTCGCCTTGGCCGAGCGCTCGGCGAGCTTGCGCACCTCGTCGGCGACGACGGCGAACCGAAGCCCCGCCTCGCCGGCGCCCGCCGCTTCGATGGCGGCGTTGAGGGCGACGAGGTTGGTCTGCGAGGCGATGTCCTCGATGGTGTTGACGATCTCAGAGATCTCGAGCGAGCGATCGCCGAGACTTTTGATCTTCTTGGAGATGGCCTGCACCTCGGCGCGGATCCGCTGCATACCCTGCAGGCTGTCTCGCACGGCTAGGTCGCCCTTCTGCGAGGCCTCGAGCGCCTCCCGTGCGGCCTGGGCCGAGGCGCGGGCGCTGTCCGCCACCTGGCGCATGGAGCGGGTCAGGGCCTCGACCGAGGTGGCGACCTGGCTCGCCTCGCGGGCTTGGGCCTGGGCGCCTTCCGCCATGCGGGCGGAGGAGCCGGTCATCTGGTGCGCGCCCTCCGCGACCTGGAGAGCGGCCACGCGCACTTCCGCGATGATGCCGCCGACCTCCGCCACCATCAAGTTGATGGCGTCGACCACGTTGCCGAGGACATCGGAGGTAACTTCCCCGCGCCGGCTGAGGTCGCCCTGGGAGACCTCCATGGCCACGTCGAGGAACTGGATGATGTTCTCCTGCAGCTCCTCGCGCCGCTTCCGCTCCTCGTCGCGTTCCGCCTCCGTCTGCACCTGGGAGCGCAGCCGGACGATGGTGTGATTGAAGGTGTGGGCGAGCTCGCCGATCTCGTCGCGCGAGGTGACGGTGACCGTCTCGCTGAGATCGCCCTCACCCACCCGCCGCGCCGCGGCCACCAGCTGAGCGATGGGATGCGTGATCGTTCGGGCAAGGATCCCGCCCAGGAGCACGGCGAACACGGCCACCCCTCCGAAAACGAGAAGGAGCCGGCGTCCCGAGGCGGTCGCCGCCTGATCGATCAGGGTGCGGTCCATGCCGACGCGCACCGTGCCGAGCTTGCCCGCGGCCATGGGCACGCCGACGTCGATGATGCTGCGCGTGCTCCGGCGGGCCGGGTCCTGGTACTCGATGTCGCGGAGCTGTCGGCTCACGTTGCCCGGCACGACGTTCTTGTCGATGATGCCCGCCGGCACCGCGGGCGAGAAGGTGTGGGCGATGAGCTTCTTCTGGGGGTCGTACACCATCACGTAGGCGACGCCGCGGATGCGGGCAAACTCGTCCACGAGCGACTGCACAGAAGAAGCGTCGCGGGTGGAGATCAGGTCCACGCCGGTGGAGGCAAGGCTGGACGCGATGGCCTCGCCTTTGGAGATGAACTCGTCGGTCATGGTCGTCCGGAGCGATCGCGCGGACACGTACCATGTCACCGCAGCGAGGGGGACGAGAACCAGCACCAGGAAGACTACGATCTTGACGAGGAGCCGGCGGCGGAGTCGTGGCGGCTGCGACGGCCCCTCTATCTGCTGCTGCCCCTTCGGCGATGCCTTCTGGCGTGCCATGCGTATCTCCTGTGGCTCAGGCGCGGACGGCCGCGGTCCAATCGGTGACGGGGACCCAGTGGTCGCCCTCCACCCGGGTGAAATAGACGCTGTCGAGCCCCTGGTGACGCTCCGGCCCGAAGCTGAGCGGCGCCCCGATGCCGAGGTCGAGGCTGTGGAGGGACTCGAGCGACTGGCGCAGGCTGGCCCGGGTGGGATTGGCTCCTGCCCGACGCAGTGCCTCGACGATCACCTTGGCGTTCACGAAGCCTTCGAGGCTGATGAAGCTGTAGCGCTGGGGCAGATAGCCGCGATCGCGCAGCGACTCCGGCAGCGTGGGGTTGTGCTTGTCGATGAGGGCGCGGTACTCGGCCACTCCAGGCAGCGAGAGATCGTCGTAGCTCGGCATCACCTGGGAATTGACGAGCGCGCGCGTGTAGTCGCGACCCGCCGCTCGGCTCGCCTTGACGAGGAGGGCAAGCATGGCGTCGGAGCCCACGAAGGAGAGGTTGGAGATGGGCACCGTCCAACCCCCGTCGCGTGCCGCGCGCACGAAGGCTCCGCATCCCTGATAGGCCCCCGTGCACAGGACGACGTCGCAGCCCGCCTGGCGCAGGACGGTGACGGCGGGAGCCATGTCCTCCTCGAACTTCGCTCCCCGGACGTACGTCGCTTCCCCGGCGATCCGGGCCCCTCGCGCGGCGAGGGCGCGCTCGGCAGCGTCGGCCCCGCTCCGCCCGTAGGCGTCGATCTGATAGAAGACCCCGAACTTGCGCGCGCCGAGCCCCCAGAAGCGCTCCACGAGCGCGGCGACCTCCTGCCGATAGGAGGCGCGGACGTTGAACACGTAGTCGACATACGGCGGCTCGCGCTGCGGCTGGGCACCCGTGAAGTTGCCGACCACGAGCACGTCACCGTAGCGCTTGATGATGGGCAGGGCGCGGGTGAGGGTGGGCGTGCCCACGTAGTTGGAGAGGCAGAAAACCTTGTCCTGCTCCACGAGCTCGATGGTGTTGCGCAGGCACGGGTCCGGCTGATAGCCGTCGTCGAGGGCGGTCACCACCACCGAGCGTCCGTTGATGCCCCCTCGCGCGTTCATCTCTGAGAAGTAGGCGGTAGCCCCGCGCCACAGCTCGGTGCCGAGGCCGGCCGCGGGACCTTTGAACGCGGCGCTCATGCCGATCTTGACGTCGCGCGCGCTCACTCCGGGAGCGCTGGCCGTGGGCGCTTCCACCGGAGGAGTCGCCGCCTTGGCAGGGCGCGTCGCCGCCTGGGCCCAGGCACGCGCGGGGGAGGTAGCCATGACCATGGAGGCGAGCCCGAGGAATCGACGCCTGTTCATCTCACCGCACCTCCATCGTGTCGTCGGGGCTGCCCAGGGCGGCCACGAGCGCATCTATGTCCACGAGGATCGTCGCGTCGCCGTCGCGCGCCACGTGGCCCGCGATCAGATCCCCCTCGTCCGCGCGCCGGCCGAGACCATCGAGAGGCTCGAGGCCGAGCACCTCGTCGATCAGGAGCGCTAGCTGCACGCCCTCCCGCTCCACGACCAGGGCACGCGCCTCGCGGCCCGCCGTCGCCGGCGCCAAACCGAGCAGGGGGCGGACGTCCACCAACGGCACGATGTTGCCCCGCAGGTTGGCCACGCCGAGGAGATGGGCGGGAGCGAGGGGGATCCCGGTGTATTCGTCGAGCACAACCACCTCGCGCGAGAAGCGCACCTCGACGGCGAAGCGACAGCCAGCGAGCGAGACCATGCACGCGCGGGCGGGCTGGGCGAGGGCCTGCGCCTCGGCGGGAAGCGTCGTCACGGCCGGGCCGCCGATCGCTCGATCACCTGATGAACTGGCGGACGACGGTGACGAGCTGCTCCGCGGTGAAGGGCTTGCCCAGATATTCGTCGGCGCCCTGGCGCTTGCCCCACACGCGATCGCTCTCCTGGTTCTTGGAGCTCACGAGAACCACCGGCACCGCCTGGGTGCGTCCGTCGCGCTTGAGGCTGCGGAGAATCTCGTAGCCGTTGCGGTGAGGCATCACGATGTCGAGGAGGAGCAGATCGGGACGCTCCTGGACGACACGCTCTTCGAGCTGCTCGCCATCGGGGAGACAGACGACGTCGAGGCCGGCAGATTTCAAAATGCCCTCCATCAGCTTCAATTCCGACTTGGCATCGTCGACCACCATCACTTTGGCCATCGAGTCACTGTCCTCCTCTTGACACTGGCGCTTCCTCACGCCTCCGATCGAGCCGATCACGAACTCCCCGAGAAGTGTCAGCGCTTCGTCATGCGCCGCAAGGTGCCGTAACCTTGGGAATTTCAGAATGGCTTTTCGTCCGCGAAAGTGTCAAGGAAATGCGCTCTCTGCCTTGCAGGTGGAAGGGGGGTATGTTAGCGTAGCTCTGCGTTTTTATGGATCTGCTAGCCGCCGTCCTCTGGGGTCGTCGACCTGCTATCCGAGTGTATGAATCGCGACAAAGCCTCGAAAGGATTGACCCCAGGAGAGCGCTTCCGCCGGACGCAGTGCCCGATCGGTGGGAGGCAGCCTAAGGTGGGTTCTGTACTCGTCTGTTGTTTGGCCTTGCCCTCGAAGGGACACAACTCTGGCAGGGATCAGGACGCAACCGACCTTTCAGAGGAACCGGACCGCCGCGTGGTTTATGCTCCGAGGATCGCCGCGACACCAAAGGAGACCCGCACGAATGGCTGACACGACGCTGCACCTCACCGACACGAGCTTCGACACGGAGATCGGTAAGCACAAAGAAGTGCTCATGGTGGATTTCTGGGCCGAGTGGTGTCAGCCGTGCCGGGCCATCGCGCCGACCCTGGAGGAGTTGGCCCAAGAGTCCAAGGGATCGGTCAGCCTCGCCAAGGTCAACGTGGACGACAACCCGCAGCTCGCCGCGCGCTACGGCGTACGCTCCATCCCCACCATCCTCTTCCTGAAGGACGGCAAGGTGATGGACCAGGTGATCGGCGCCGTCCCCAAGTCCCAGCTCAAGAAGAAGCTGGACGCCCTCGCCTGAGCGGAGGCGACCATGACTACGGTGGGGCGCGCGCTGCCCCCGCTCTCGCCCACGCGCGAGGAGTTCCGCCGGCTCGCCGCCGACGGCAACCTGGTCCCTGTCTACGCGGAGGTGGCGGCGGATCTGGACACACCGCTCTCTGCCTTCCTCCGCCTGCGGCCGGGACCCTACGCGTTCCTCCTCGAGTCGGTGGAGGGCGGCGAGAAGTGGGCGCGCTACTCGTTCCTGAGCTCGGACCCTTCCATGGTGTTCACGGCCAAGGGCAGGCGGCTCAGCGTCCGTCACGCCGACGGCCGCGTGGAGAAGCTCGAGGCCGAGACTCCGTTCGCCGCGCTCCGCCAGCTCCTCTCGCGGTTCCAGCCGGTGGCCGTGCCGGGACTGCCCCGTTTCCAGGGTGGCGCGGTGGGCTACATCTCCTACGACATGGTCCGCCACGTGGAGGAGTTGCCGCGGCTGGCTGTCGACGATCTCAAGCTGCCCGACGCCGTCTTCATGTTCACGGACCGGCTGCTCGTCTTCGACAACCTGCGCCACCGCCTGCTCGTCATCGCCAACGCCCACATCACCGACCGTGATTCCGCCGGCCTCGATCGCGCCTACGACGAGGCGGTGACGACGATCGAGGCGCTGCTCGAGAAGCTCGGCCGTCCCGCTCGTCCCCCCGCTCCCCTCACCGTCCCCGCGGTGGAGCCGCTCCTCGCCATGGGCGAGGAAGGCTTCGGGTCCACCATGGACGAGACGACCTTCATGGATCGGGTACGCCAGGCCAAGGAGTACATTGCGGCGGGCGACGCATACCAGATCGTGGTGGCGCGGCGGCTCGATACCGAGCTCCACGCGGACCCCTTCACGGTGTATCGCGCCCTGCGCAGCATCAACCCCTCCCCGTATCTCTTTTTCCTGCGTTTGGGGAAGACGAGCATCGTGGGCTCGTCACCGGAGGTGCTGGTGCGCATGGAGGACGGGCGCGTGGAGGAGCGCCCCATCGCGGGCACCCATCCGCGGGGCAAGAGCGAGGCGGATGATGAGCGGCTCGCCGCGGAGATGCAGTCCGATCCCAAGGAGCGCGCCGAGCACGTGATGCTCGTCGACCTCGGGCGCAACGACGTGGGGCGCGTGTCGGAGATCGGCTCCGTGGAGGTCTCGGAGTTCATGGTGGTGGAGCGCTACTCGCACGTCATGCACCTCGTCAGCCACGTGCGCGGACGTCTCGCGGCGGGACGGGATGCCTTCGACGTCCTCGAAGCCTGCTTCCCCGCGGGCACCCTCTCGGGAGCGCCCAAGATCCGCGCCATGGAGATCATCGAGGAGCTCGAGCCCACCCGGCGGGGACCATATGGCGGCGCCGTCGGTTACATCTCGTACTCCGGTAACCTGGACTCCTGCATCACCATCCGCACCGTGGTCTGCCACGGCGGGAAGGCCTCCATCCAGGTCGGGGCGGGCATCGTGGCCGACTCCGATCCCAAGACGGAGTGGCTGGAGACCCGCTCCAAGGCGCAGGGCATGATCCTCGCCCTTCGGGTCTCCCAGCAGACGGAGGGCCGCTAGCCCATGCTCTTCGTCCTCGACAACTACGACTCCTTCACCTACAACCTCGTCCAGTATTTGGGGGAGCTCGGCGCGAGCATGAAGGTGGCGCGCAACGACAAGATCACGGTGGACGAGGTGGAACGCCTCGAGCTTGAGGGCATCGTGATCTCTCCCGGGCCGGGCACCCCGGAGGACGGCGGCATCTCCCTCGACCTCGTCCGACGCTTCCACGCGCGCACGCCCATCCTCGGCGTCTGCCTCGGCCACCAGACCATCGGCCAGGCCTTCGGGGGCACGGTGTCGCGGGCGCAGAAGCAGATGCACGGCAAGACGTCGCGCATCCATCACGACGGTCGGGGCGTGTTCGCCGCGCTCCCCCAGGATTTCGAGGCGACGCGCTATCACTCCCTCGTGGTGCTGGAAGAGGGCTTCCCCGCCGAGCTGGAGATCTCCGCGCGGGCGGAGGACGGCGAGATCATGGGGCTCCGTCACCGGCGCTTCCCCGTAGAGGGCGTGCAGTTCCATCCCGAGTCGATCCTCACCGGCCAGGGCAAGGCGCTCCTCCGGAACTTCCTCGAGCTCACACGCACCGTCCAGGCGGCGTGATGAGCGCGGGCGAACCTCCAAGTCGTCCTTCCACCTCCGCCGAGCTCGAAATCATCCGGCTCATTCGTCGGGTGGTCGAGCGGAGCCGATCCAAGCGCGTCGAGATAGGCATCGGCGACGACACCGCGGTCCTGCGCACCGAGCCGGGAGCCCGTCTCCTCGCCACCACCGACGTGGTCGTAGAGGACGTACACTTCCGCCGCGCGTGGGCCACCCCCTTCGACATCGGCTGGAAGGCCATGGCGGTGAACCTCTCGGACATCGCGGGCAAGGGAGGGCAACCCCTGTGGGCGCTCGTCGGGCTTGCCATGGCCGCCCCCACGCCCGAGGAGGTCGAGGGGCTCTACGAGGGCATGCGCCAGGCGGCGGCGCCGCACGAAGTCGCCATCGTGGGTGGTGATACCTCGGACTCACCCTGTGGATGGTTCATCAACGTCACGCTCCTGGGTGAGCACGGCGGCACGCCCCGGCTCCGTTCCGGGGCCAAGCCCGGTGACGCAGTGGCGGTGACGGGGACGCTGGGCCGCTCGGCGGCAGGGCTGGCCGCCCTCGAAGCGGGCCGGACCGCTCTCGGTGCGACCAGCGCGGGCGCAGTGGAAGCCGTCACCTCCGCGCATCTCCGCCCCACCCCTCGCGTGGCCGAGGGGCGATGGCTGGACGCGGCGGGCGGCGTGCACGCCATGATGGATAGCTCCGACGGCCTCGCCACCGACCTCGCCCACATCTGCCGGGCGAGCGGCGTGGGAGCGCGCGTCACTCTGGATCGGCTGCCTGTGGATCCGGCGGCGCGCCAGGTAGCGGAGGCCCTCGGAGCCGATGCCCTCGCCTGGGCGACCTCGGGAGGCGAGGACTTCGAGCTGCTCCTCGCGTGCGATCCCAACTCCGTGGCACCGCTCTGCGACGGCCTGCGCCGCGCCACCGGCACCGTGCTCACCGTGGTGGGCGAGATCGAGGCGGGGGAGACCGTCGTGACCTTCCTCGACCGCGCGGGCCATCCGGTGCGCGTGGAGGCCGGCTACGAGCATTTCCGTGCCTAGCCTCACCGTGCTCGAGCATTCCCGTGTCTAGCGTCACCTTCCTCGAGCTGGCGAGCCTCGTGGTGCTGGTGATCGTCTCTGCGCTCCTCACCGGCGCGGAGGCGGCCTATTTCTCTCTCGGGCGGGCCCGGCTCCGCCGCCTCGCCGAGCAGCATCCCGAGCGCGGCCCGCTCCAGCCGCTCCTCACCCGACCCCACGATCTCCTCGTCACCATCCTCGTGGGCATCACCCTCGCCAACATCGGCGCCTCCGCCCTCGCCGCCTCTATCGCCGCCGCCCTCTTCGGGCCGGCCGGTCTCGCGGTAGCCATCGGAGCCATGACCATCCTCCTCGTCGTCTTCGGCGAGGTCTTGCCCATGAGCCTCGCCGTGGAGCACCCCAAGCGCTACTCCGCCTGGGTCAGCCGTCCGGTGGCTTGGCTCTCCACCATCCTGTGGCCCGTGCGCAAGGTGCTGGGCGCCCTCACCGCCATGACCTTGCGCCTGCTCGGCTCCGAGCGGCCGCGGGACGAGCCGGAGATCTCCGAGGAGGAGCTCCGGACCATGGTGGACGTGGGCGCGCGCGAAGGCGTGGTGGACCGGACGGAGCGCGAGATGATCCACAAGGTGTTCGAGCTGGAAGACACCGTCATCCGCGAGGTCATGGTGCCGCGACCGGATATGTTCTGCCTGGACGTGGCTACCCCGAGCGCGGAGATCCTCCCCCTCCTGCGCGAGAACGTGCACTCGCGGGTGCCCGTCTTCGAGGAGACGGTGGATCACATCGTGGGTGTTCTCTACACCAAGGACCTCCTGCCCCATCTCGCGGGGCTGCCTCCGGACTTCGACCTTCGCGCCCATCTTCACCCGCCCTACTTCGTGCCGGAGTCCAAGCGGGCCGATGCGCTCCTGCGAGAATTCCAGGCCAAGAAGCTCCACCTCGCTATCGTGGTGGACGAGTACGGGGGCACGGCGGGGCTCGTCACCATGGAGGATCTCTTGGAAGAGCTGGTGGGTGAGATCCGCGACGAGTTCGACGAAGAGGAGCGACTCATTCAGAAGGTCGACGGCACGAGCTACCGCGTCTCTGGCAAGTTGCCCATCGACGAACTCAATGCCGCCACGGGACTGCACCTGCCCAAGGACGCCTTCGACACAGTGGGAGGCTGGGTCCTCGATCTCTTCGGCCGCGTGCCCAATCGCGGGGAGAAGAACCGGACAGGCGAGGTCACGGTGACGGTCGAGAAGGTCGAGCGCACCCGGGTAATCGAGGTCCTCATCGCCATCCGCCGCGGCGCGGACACGAGCCAGGCGGCATGATCTACGTGTGGGGCATCCTGGCCGCCATGGGGGTGACCGCCCTCCTCTCCGCGTCCGAAATGGCGTTCATCGCGGCCAATCGCGTGCGCATCCGCCACCTGGCGGAGAACGGCAACGGTACCGCTGCCCGCTACCTCGAGTCCTTCCGCCGTCCCGAGCGCATGCTTTCTGCGGCCATGATGGGCGTCACCGTCGCCCACATCGCGGCGTCCTCCCTGGCCACCTGGGCGCTCCTTCCCGTGGCGAAGGGGTGGGCGGCCCTCCTCGCTACCGTTGCCCTCGTTCCCCTCATGCTCGTGTTCGGCGAGGTGATTCCCAAGGCGGTCGCGGGAGAGTGGGCGACCGCCCTCATCCTGCGCCTCTACCGCCTCCTTGCCCTCACCGCGCTCATCCTCTCGCCCTTGACGTGGGGCGCCCGTACGCTCGTGGGGAGCGTGCTGAGCGTGCTCGGCCTGCGCACGAGCGACACGCGGCAGTTCGTCTCGCGCGAGGAGCTCAAGCTCCTCCTCCAGCTCGAGCCGGAGGAGGCCGATGTCACCTCCTCCGAAGCGGAGATGATCGACAAGATTTTCGAGCTCGGCGACACCGCGGTGCGCGAGGTCATGGTCCCCCTCGTGGACGTGGCGGCTCTGCCGGAGACGGCGCGGCCCGAGGAGGCGGTGCACCTCATCCAGGAGCGCGGCTTCTCCCGCATTCCGGTCTTTGCCGATCGCGTGCTCAACATCGTGGGCGTGGTCACCGCCATGGATCTCCTCCGCCACGGGGCGAGCGCCCCCGACCTCAAATCCCTGATGCGGCCGCCCACCTACGTGCCCGAGACCAGGCGCATCGACGATCTCCTGCGCGAGCTGCAGAAGGGCCGGGTGCAGCTCGCGGTGGTCATCGACGAGTACGGCGGCGCGGTGGGCATCGTGACGGTGGA
>Ga0209465_10000254_pt1 | contig 25209 bp, 22 predicted proteins | sample PanSoiPlot1MoBio_FD_188321 | JGI IMG/M metagenome (GOLD analysis project Ga0209465, IMG submission 188321) | Tropical forest soil microbial communities from Panama analyzed to predict greenhouse gas emissions - Panama Soil Plot 1 MoBio (SPAdes)... | ecosystem: Environmental > Terrestrial > Soil...
CGGCGCAAACGGCACATTGAGGATGCAGCTCTGGGGCTCCGGCGGCGAAAAGAGCAGAGGGAGGGTCGATTCGGTCGCGAACGCCGGGCCCGGCGGGAGTTGCTGGACCCCGCCCGCCTGGGCGAGCGCGTTCAGCGCGTCGGCGTCACTTCCGACCGTGGTTGACGGCGCCAGCACGACGGTTCTGATGCCTCCGGCTGCCGCCGCCTGGATGGCCGCCACGGCGTCGGCCTGCGCCTGGACCGGGTCGGCCGACAGCGTGCCGTTCTGTCCGGCGCAGCTGGGCGCATGGTCGGTCGCGAGCAACATGAATCGCGCGCCGTCCTTGGCGGACAGCGCGCGCAGGTAGGCGGCGCCCGCCGTGATCGCCGCCGCCGTCGGTGCGCCGCTGCCATCCGTACGCGTCGCGGGAATGGCGGCGGCGACGACGCTCGCGTTCATGGTCGTCACCGGAACGTCGACGGAGGCGGGCACGGTGCCCGCCCCGCACGCGGGACCCGGTTGGGGGAACGCGTAGAGGCCCCAGTCGACATCCCGGCTGTTGGCCGTGACGGTGTCAGACAATACGCTGATGACGTCAGCCCACTTGGTCTTGTCCCCTGCCACCGACTGATCGACCAGTACCAGGATGCTGACCGGGACGATGACACCGAGCGACTTGATCACGCCGCAGCTGGCGTCCGGGGTCGGCGCGGGCCCGTCAAGCGCGGGAGCTGCGTCGCCCGCGTCCATTCCGGCGGGAAGGCCGTCGACGGGCGAGCCCCTTTCAATCGGGGCCGCATCAGGCAGGATTCCGGGCCCCCCGGCATCCGTCTCCAGCGCCGGCCGCTTGCAGCCGACCGCCGCCAGCAGGCCCAGGATTAAAGGAGAGGCGCGCATGACGCGATAAGAAGGAAGCATGACACTCGTGCGGCCGATGTTCGCCATCCTCCTCGGGGGTAGTGCCCTGCAGGCGGCTTGCGCACATCAGAATTCGGCCCCCCCGGCGGTGCCGCCGTCGTCCTCCAGCCGGCTGCTCGACGAGCCGCTGCCGGCCTTCCACCGGCCGACCCTGCAGGGCGGGACGTTCGACTCGTCGGCGACGTCGGGGCACCTCCTGGTGATCGACTTCTTCGCCGCCTATTGCCGCCCCTGCCAGCGCAAGCTGCCGGAGCTGGAAGCGCTCCACCGCCGCCAGCCCGGTCTATCCATCGTGGGTGTCTCGCTGGACGAGACCGGCGACGACGCGCTGAAGTCGGTGGCGCGCCATCACCTGACATTTCCGGTGATTCACGACACCGGCAACGTGCTGGCCGGCCGGATGCGCGTCACGGAGTTGCCGATCTCGTTCGTCGTCGACGGAAACGGCCGGATTCGCTGGGTCGGCGGTCCGGACCAGCCCGACGATGCGCTCGCGCGGGCCGTGGCCGCGCTCACCGCGACGGAGGGGAAGGTCGTGAGACAATGATCAACATGATGTTGCGTCCGATCGTGAAGGGGTGGTTGCTGGCGGCCGCGTGCGCCGGCGCGGCGACGTTCGGTTGCGTCCAGACGTCGGCCGAAAAGGCGCGCAGCGTGCTGCCGCGCGCGCCGGCCGAGCAGGCGAAGTGCCGCGTGGCCGCCAGCCAGTCGAGCCCGCTCGTCACCGAATGGCCCGCCTCCGAGAAGGCGAACCTGGAGGTGCTGCTGCGGAACGGGACGGTCGCGGTCGCCTACTCCGGCTGCAGCATGCGCCTTCTGCCCGAGTGCCGCGTGCGGGGCGAATACCACTGGCAGCGGACGACGCCGTCGACGGATTCGCTGGAGATCAACGACTCGGACGAGCTGTTCGCGAAGCTGCCGCTCGGCGCGGCCTCGCTGGAAGGCGAGCTGAAGCGATCGGGCAAGCTGTCCGTGCAGACGACGGTCTCGGGGCAGCTGCGCCTGGAAAATGCGGCGGTAGCCGAGGTGCCGCGCGACGGCGCCTGCGCGCAGGCGACCCACCTACTGAGCGCGCTGTCGCTCGGCGCGTTCGCGCTGAAGGCGGGTGGCCAGAAGGACGCCAAGGCGACGGCGGGCATTTCCGTCGCCGAGGCGGGCCTCAAGACCGAACGCTCGGCCGATCTGCTGCGCTCCGCCGGCGATCCCGATACTTGCGCGCAGGGCACGGCCGAAAGCCCGCATGTGAATTGCGCGTCGCCCATCCAGGCGTTCCTGACCCCGCTGCCGGGCCGCACCGAAGAGGAAGGCCCGCCCGGCACCGTGAAGGTCGACTTCGTCTCGGCCGACGCCAACAGCCGCTGGGACGTCTACGCCGACGACGTCGTCATCTGCACGACGCCGTGCGAGCGCTACGTCAGCGCCGAACGACCAGTCATGCTGCGCGCGCGCGAGGAATCGTTCATGGGCTCGCCCGATCGCGTGAACGTCCTCAACTTGATCGAACATTCGGGAGAGGGGCGGCTGCAGCTGCAGGCGCACCACACGGCCCGGGGCGAGTGGGTCACCGGCATCACCTTCACGTCGCTGTCGGGCATGGCGGCCGTCGTCGGCATCGCGCTCACCGGCGTCGGTTACGGAGCCGACCATCCCACGATGGGCAAGGCCGGCCTGATCACGATGGGCGTATCGATCCCGGCGACCCTGGGCAGCATCTGGCTGATCCTCGATTCACGCGCGCGCGCCGACATCGTGCCGAACGACGGCGGGCCGACGACGCTCGCGCGGCCGAGCCCGCCGCGCGGCCCGCACCTGGTCTGGGGCCCGAACTTCGTCGCCGGTACGTTCTAGGAACGGCGCGCGCCAATTGCGGCGCGCGCGTCCCGCAGAACATCAGATAACTGACGCGCGCGGCGGACGCGACCGCTGGCCGCGTGCGTCGTTTGCTGGTACGCCGATTGCTATTCTCGGGCCGGCGCCAGCATGAACGCGTCGCCTGCACATACGCGCATCCTCGTTCTCGGCGCGGGGATCTTTGCGGCGGTCGCCTCGTGCGAAGGCCCGCCGTCGGACAGCAGGAGCGCCCGCGCCTATCTGCTTCATCCCGAGTCTGCGCGCGCCGCGCTGGTCGCGTCGCTGGTCAATCCGTCCAACGGCTACTCGCAGCTGCGCCTCGCGCACTACGCGACCGGTGACGGCGCGGACTGGGATCGATTGCCCGAGTGGAATCCTCCGGCCGAGCCGGTCGCGTCGCGTGACCTCGACGTGCCCGGCGGCGCATCCAGCGTTGCGCTCGGCGACGGCGCGCGCCCGCTGGCGCTCGTCGAATCGGTCGCGTCGATCGACGATCCGAACCTGATCGCGCTCGGCCGGGAGGCGTTCTTCCGCTACCCGATGCAGATCCTGCCGGCCTTGGGCGTCGCCGTCGCGTCGCGCTCGGCCGCCGCGCGCTACGGACTGTGGGTCGACGATGCGCGCGGGGTCGGCGGCCTCGCGCGGGCGCGCGTGGCGGACGGCTCGGCCGCGATCGCCATGACCTGCGCGACCTGCCACGCCCGACCGGACGCGGCTGCGGTGCTGACGCCGGGCCTCCCCAACGCCGACCTCGATCTGGGCGCCGCGATGCTCGCCAGCGAGGGCGTGCCGGCTTCCGTCTCCGGCGATCCGCTGGCGGCGTGGGGACCGGGGCGCGTCGACGTCACGACCGCCGACGGCCGCGAGCCGGCGCGCATCCCGGATCTGCGGCCGGTCAGGTGGCTGTCGTACCTGCAACAGGACGCGACGGTCGAGGCCGTCGATCCGATCGCGCCGATCGCGCTCGCGATTCGGATCGAGACGCTGATCGTCACGTCTTCGCAGTCGACCGTGCGTCCGCCGCGGATCGTCGCGCTCGCGCTGGCCGCTTACGTGCGCTCGCTCGCGTCGTCGCTGCCGCCGGTCGACGCCGCAGCCGTCGCGTCGCCGCGCGGGGCGGATCTGTTCGCCGCCGGGTGCGCGGGCTGCCACGCGCCGCCGGCGCTGACGGGGCCGCCGGTGTCGCTCGCCGTCGTCGGCACGGATCCGACGCTCGGCCTGTCGGCCGATCGCGGAACCGGAACGTATCGTGTGCCGTCGCTGCGCGGCGCCGCGACGCGCGGACCGTTGCTGCACGACGGGACGTTGCCGTCGATGGATGCGCTGCTCGATCCGAGCCGGCTGACCGACAGCTTCAGCGAACGCCTGCACGGAACCGGCGCGGTGCCGGGACATATGTTCGGTCTCGATCTCGGCGACGCGGACCGCGCCGCGCTGCTCTCTTACCTCGTCGCCCTTTGACGTGAACGCACAACAGGAGCCTCAGCCATGAGCAAGACCAGCCTCTTCATCGTCGGCCTCGCCTCCCTCACCTTCGCCGCCTGCAGCGGCGGCAGCCTCGATCCCAGCGGGACCGGCGGCGGCGCGGGGACCGACACCAGCGGCGTCGGGGGGACGATCGGGACCGGTGGAATCGGCGGTGACATTTCGCCGGTGGGAACCGGCGGCTGCATCCCGGCGCGCATCAGCCCGGCCAACGCGGTCCCCACCGAGCATCGGGCCATGGCGAAGGTCTGCAGCCCGAGCAACGCGCCCCCGGTCGACGGCGGCGCGATGTCCTGCGCGGCCGTGATCGATTGCGTGGGCGACGGCGGTATGCCGGGGGTCTACAACACCTGCCTCCACGGCGTCTGCTCGTTCGATGAGTGCATGACCGACGACGACTGCGGCTCGAACGCCGTGTGCGCCTGCTCGACCGATTACTACGGAGGGAACGCCCAGTTTCACCCGAACCGCTGCGTGCCGGGCAACTGCCGCATCGACGCCGACTGCGGCGCGGGCGGCTACTGCTCGCCGAGCCGCGGCTACTGCGGTTCGTTCGACGGGTTCTTCTGCCATGGTCCCGCCGACTCGTGCGTCGACTCGACGATGGACTGCAGGTATTGCGGCACCCAGTGCGTGTACGCCCCGACGACCGGCGCCTTCGTCTGCGGCGCGCCGATCTGCGCGGGCTGAACCACAGGTCTTGCACCGGTCCGACCCGAGTGACAGGGAGTGATGTAACAACTAACTATATGATTATATTAAGTAAAATATGTAGAAATTAGCACTCACCTTGGCTGCTTGACAGCGCGCCGCTGGTGCCTAAGCTTGCGCGCGCGATGCCCATTTACGAATACGCCTGTGCCGCCTGCGGGCACCAGTTCGAAGAATGGCAAAGGATGTCGGACAAGCCGATCCGCGTCTGCCCGAAGTGCAAGGCGAAGAAGGTGGAGAAGCTGATCAGCCAGACCTCCTTCGCGCTCAAGGGCGGCGGCTGGTACTCGGACCTCTACGCCGGGCCGAAGCCGAACGGCGCGAAGGACCAGGGGGCGTCTAAGGACTCCACCAGTAAAGAGGCGTCGACTGCCTCGACCTCGACCAAGTCGAAAAAGGACAGCAAGAAGTCGGAGGCCGCCGCCTGACGGCGGTGTGTCCCGGCGAAACCGTTAATCGAAACAGGAGACCGGACCATGAAGATCAGACCGCTCTACGACCGCATTCTCGTCAAGCGCATCGACGAACAGCAGAAGACCGCCGGCGGGCTCTACATCCCCGACACGGCGAAGGAGAAGCCGCAGGAGGCGCTCGTCGTCGCCGTCGGCAACGGCAAGGTGCAGGAGGATGGCTCGCTGCGCAAGCTCGAGGTGAAGGCGGGCGACAAGATCCTGTTCTCCAAGTACTCGGGCAACGAGATCAAGATCGACGGCACGGAGCACCTGATCCTGCGCGAGGACGACGTCCTCGCCGTGCTCGACTGATTCAGCTTTCAAAAACACAAAACCAACGGAGATAGAAAGTCATGGCAGCCAAAGAGATCGTTTTTTCGCAGAGCGCCCGCCAGAGCATCGCGAGCGGGCTCAACATCCTCGCCAACACCGTCAAGGTGACGCTCGGGCCGCGCGGCCGGAACGTCATCATCGAGAAGAGCTGGGGCTCGCCCACGGTCACCAAGGACGGCGTCACCGTCGCCAAGGAGATCGAGCTCGAGGACAAGCTGGCGAACATGGGCGCGCAGATGGTCAAGGAGGTCGCGTCGAAGACCTCCGACATCGCGGGTGACGGCACCACGACGGCGACCGTGCTGGCGCAGGCCATCTACACCGAGGGTTCGAAGCTGGTCGCGGCCGGCCACAACCCGATGGACATCAAGCGCGGCATCGACGCGGCGGTCGCCAAGATCGTCGACCACCTGAAGGAGCAGGCCAAGCCGACGAAGGGCAAGACCGAGATCGCCCAGGTCGGCACGATCAGCGCCAACGGCGAGACCGTCATCGGCGACATCCTGGCCGAGGCGATGGAGAAGGTCGGCAAGGAAGGCGTCATCACCGTCGAGGAAGCGAAGTCGATGGAGACGACGCTGGACGTGGTCGAGGGCATGCAGTTCGACCGCGGCTACCTGTCGCCCTACTTCGTGACCGACGCGGAGCGCATGGAGGTCGTGCTCGAGGACGTGTTCATCCTCGTCAACGAGAAGAAGCTCTCCAACATGAAGGACCTGCTGCCCGTGCTGGAGCAGGTGGCGAAGTCGGGCCGCCCGCTGCTGCTGATCGCCGAGGACGTCGACGGCGAGGCGCTGGCGACGCTGGTCGTCAACAAGCTGCGCGGCACGCTGCAGGTGGCGGCCGTCAAGGCGCCCGGCTTCGGCGATCGCCGCAAGGAGATGCTGAAGGACATCGCGGTGCTGACGGGCGGCCAGGCGATCACGGAGGACCTGGGCCTCAAGCTCGAGAGCATCACGCTCAAGGACCTGGGCCGCGCCAAGCGCGTCACCATCGACAAGGACAACACGACCATCGTCGAGGGTGCGGGCAAGAAGGCCGACATCGAGGGGCGCGTGAAGCAGATCCGGACGCAGATCGAGGACACGACCTCGGACTACGACCGCGAGAAGCTGCAGGAGCGGCTGGCCAAGCTGGTGGGCGGCGTGGCCGTGGTGAAGGTCGGCGCCGCGACCGAGTCGGAGATGAAGGAGAAGAAGGCCCGCGTCGAGGACGCGCTGCACGCCACGCGCGCGGCCGTCGAAGAGGGGATCGTTCCGGGTGGCGGCGTCGCGCTGATCCGCGCGATCTCGTCGCTGGAAGGTCTCAAGTTCAACGATGACCGGCAGTACGGCGTCAACATCATCCGCCGCTCGGCGGAGGAGCCGCTGCGCCAGATCGCTGGCAACGCGGGCGTCGACGGCTCGATCGTCGTGGAGAAGGTCAAGGGCGGCAAGGGCGCCTTCGGCTTCAACGCGGCGACCGAGGAGTACGAGGACCTGGTCAAGGCCGGCGTCATCGACCCGACCAAGGTCGTGCGTGCGGCGCTGCAGAACGCAGCGTCGGTCGCGTCGCTGATGCTGACGACCGAGGCGCTGGTCGCGGAGCGGCCGAAGAAGAAGACCCCGGCGGCCGGCGGCGGCCACGGCGGCGGCGGCGGCGGCATGGGCGGCATGGGCGGCATGGGCGGCGACGAAGACTTCTAGGCCTCACAAGTCGTACGCACCATCGAACACGAAAGGGGTCCGCTTCGGCGGGCCCCTTTTTTTAAGTGCGCGGACATCTCTCGGGTGCACGCGCGGGTCCGTGAGGATGAATGTGCCGACGAGCGATGGCAATCTTCGCGCTCGCCGTCGGCGTCACGCTGGGCGGGTGCCCGAACCCGCCGTTCCCGATCTCCCGTTCGCCGAACTCCTCATGCGCCGACGATCCGTGTGCAGCGATGGCCTGCCCGTCTGGTGATCGCTGCGTCTGGGACACAAACTGCCGTCCGCGCTGTGAGCCGCAACCGCTGCCCAATTTCGGCCGCTGAAGCGGCGCCACTCACGGTACCGGGTGGTAGTCGATCTTGTCGTGGTAGTCGAACGTCGAATTCGCCGGGTGCCAGTCGATGATGTCTTCGTGATCGAACGACGACTCGATGATCGGCATGTACGTGATCCGTCCGGGCTGCCGCTCATCGTCCGGCGACCTGGGAGGCTCGGCGCTGCCGGCGGGCGCTCCGGGAACGGGCGGTTCCACGACGGGCGAGAACACGGGGACTGCGGGCGCGGTGCCATCGGGTCCCGGCTGCGTCCGTTGCCAGAGCTCGGAGGTCGTCGCTGCCCGTGCCGCCGTGGGGCTCGTTGCCGGAGCCGCGGGCGGAGGCGTCGTTTCCGCCGGCGGTGGCGGAACGGCGACGGGCGCGGAGCCAGCGTCGGGCGGTGCAACCGGTGCGGGCGGCGCGCCGCCGTCGGGCGGGGGCGCGGGTGTGGGCGGCGCGCCCGCATCGGGCGAGGACGCGGGTGTCTGGATCAGCGCCGACGGCGCAGGCGCGGGTGTCTGGGCGGGCGCCGGCGCGGGCTGTTGCTGTTGCGGCGCGGCCGCCTGGGCGGGCGCCGGCGCGGGCTGTTGCTGTTGCGGCGCGGCCGCCTGGGCGGGCGCTGCGGCTGGCGTTTGCGGCGTGGGCGTCTGCGCCGTCGCTCCCGGTGTCACGGGAGCGGTGGCGGGCGTCGTCGGGCCGGTCGCCTTAGGGGGTGGCCCGGGTGTTTGGGCGGGCGGCGGCGCGGGCGGCGGCGCGGGCGACTGGATGATGTCGCGGCCGTCCCTTGAATCGATCGGAATCCCCTCCGGTTCCGGTCCCTGACCAGCAGCCCACAGCCCGATCACAACCAGTAGCGTTTTCCCCAATCCGATCATGGGCTTCCCTGATGGAAACCTAGGAGGGCAACAGCCGACGGCAAGGCGGCCCCGCACACATGCGCGACCCGAAACAGATGCGAAACAAAAAAACGTATCGAAAGATACCGGATCTCGATTGCAAACAAATGGTCGAGCCAGGACAATGGATGACTCGCGTTTTTTCCGCGAATCCAACTTTGTCAGCAGCTGGAGCTCCACGGTTCTTCGACCCACGCGCGCCACGCCGCGGGCCGCAACTGGTCCATCTGCCGACTTGGAGCCAGCTCAGCATTGCGACCCGGCAGCGCGGACCGGTCGGCCACGGCGGCGGCGACTTCTTCGAGATCATCCAGCATCGCGAAGGTCACGTGTCGACGCTGCTGGCCGACGTGTGCGGCAACGGACCGAGCGCGGCGGTGCCCGTGTCGCGCCTGCGCTGGCTGGTGAGACAGCACCTGGCGTGCGGTGAAACGCCGGGCGCCGTGTTGAAGCTGCTCAATGAATCGATCGTCGCCGGCAACGAACCTGATCTGTTCGTGACCGCGGTCTGCGTTCAGGTCGATCCGCAGACGGGCGTCGTGACCGCCGCCAGCGCCGGCCATCTCGGGCCCTTCATCAAGCGCGCCGACGGCGACGCGCACGAGTTGCTGATGGACGAAGGCGCGGCGCTCGGGATCATGCCCGCGCAGTCGTATGCCGAGACGCGCCTCGACCTCGAGCCTGAGGATGCGCTGGTGCTGGTGACGGACGGCATCACCGACCCGCTCGGGACCGCGTCGAGCCCGCTCGGGCAGGCGGGCCTGCTGGCCGAGCTCGCGCTCGCGCGACCGTCCGCGGAGTCGATCTGCGCGGCGCTGCTCAATGTCGCCCAGCCATCGAGTGACCGACGGCTCAAGGCGTTCCAGACCTCCCGCGACCGGGACGGCGTCGGACGCGTGCGGCGCGAGCTGCCCCACGCCGCGGAGCACGACGCGACCGTCGTCGTCCTCAAGCTGCCGCGCCGCCACCGCCGCATCACGCCGGTTCGCCGCGCGACGCGCTGACGCCGGCTGTCCATTTTTCGACGGGCCGGATCGCGCGCCGCGCGCAACACACCGGAAATACGCAGCCCGCGTGCTGGCCCGCGCCGTGCTTTCACGGACCGGCATGACGAACGCGACCCTTCGCCGCCCGCGCGCCGCCTGGCCGATCATCCTGGCGTTCGCCGCCGTTGCGGGCGCCGGGCGGGCCGCGCGCGCCGACGAGCCGGCGGCCGCGCCAGCAAGCGGCGAGACCCGCTGGTACGGCTGGGAGACGATGGCGTCCGACGGGACGGCGATCGCGCTCTGGGCCGCGGCGGCGTATCTCGGCGACGCGAAGTACACGTCGGGGTCATTTCAGACGTACCAGGACATGGCGAACCTCACGGCCATCTTGGGCGTCGGGGCCTACGTGCTCGGCGGGCCGGTGCTGCACGCGCAGCGCGGGAACTGGAACAGCTTCGGCGGCAGCCTGGTCGTCAGGCTCGGGTTGCCGGCGGCCGGCATCCTCGTCGGCGTGCTCGCGGGAGCCGCCGCTTGCGGTCCCGGCATCGACGACGAGGTCCCCTGTCCGGTCGTGGGCGGGATGCTCGGCGTCGCGGCCGGCGCGCTGGCGGCGATGATCGTCGACAGCGCCGTCCTCGCGCGCGAGCCGGTCGAGCGCGATCGCGGCGCTTCGGTCCAGCCGCTGGTGGTCCCGACCAGCGGCGGCGCGTCGTTCGCGCTCGCCGGTCGGTTCTGAGATCGGCGCGGCGCGGGCGCCGTCTCAGGTCACGAGCTCGGCGGCGAGATCGTACTCGGCCGAGTGCGTGACGCGCGCGTCGACGAACGTGCCGGGCGCCGGCGTCGCGGCCTCGGGCGGCAGCGACAGGTAGACCTGACCGTCGATCTCCGGCGCCTGTCCCTCGTGGCGTCCCATCGACAGGTACTCGCTCTCGTCGGACGCGCCCTCGACCAGCACGCGCAGCACGCGCCCGTGCAGCGCGCGCAGCTTCTTCTTCGACACCTGACGCTGGATGCGCAGGAGCTCCCGGCGGCGCGCATCGATCTCTTTTTGTGGGACGCGCCTGGGCAGCAGCGCCGCGACCGTCCCCTCTTCGCGCGAAAAATTGAAGACGCCGACGTGGTCCAGCTCCGCGTCACGCACGAAATCGCACAGCCGCTGGAAAGCGGCGTCGCTCTCGCCCGGGTGGCCCGCGATGAACGTCGTTCGCAGCGTGCCGCCGGGAACGCGCGCGCGAAAACGCTCGACCAGATCGCGCACGACCTTCTCGCCGTATCCGCGGCGCATCGACTTCAGGACGTCGCTGTCGACGTGCTGGATCGGCACGTCCAGGTACTTCGCGACGCGCAACTCGGCGGCGATCACGTCGAAGAGCTCGTCGGTGCACGCAGTCGGGTAGGCGTAGTGCAGGCGAATCCAGGCCAGGCCGTCGACGGCGCCGAGATCGCGCAGCAGTGACGCGAGGCGCGCCTCGCCGCCGCCGGCCGACGCCGCGCTGGTCTGCTTCGCGCCCCGCAGATCCGTCCCGTACGTCGTCAGATCCTGCGCGATGAGGCAGATCTCGCGGGTGCCGCCCGCGACCAGATCGCGGGCCTCGCGCACGACGGATTCGGGTGCGCGGCTGCGCTGCGGGCCGCGCAGCTTCGGGATGATGCAGAACGCGCAGGGCCGGTCGCAGCCTTCGGCGATCTTGATGTACGCGCTGTGCGCCGCCTGCGATCGCCGGCGCGGCGACGCATCGTCGTACAGGTACGCGGGCGTGTCGGCGACGGCCAGGCGGGTGACGGTCCCCGCGATCGCCTTCGCGATCGTTCCGACCTCGTCCGTGCCGAGGAACTGATCGACCTCCGGCATCTCCGCCGCCAGCTCCTTCGGGTAGCGCTGGGACAGGCAGCCGGTCACGACCAGCCGCTTGCACGTGCCCGCTTGCTTGTGGCGCGCCATCTCCAGGATCGCGTCGATCGATTCCTGCTTCGCCTCGCCGATGAAGCCGCAGGTGTTGACGACGATGACGTCCGCCGACTCGGGCGCCGCGACCAGGCTGTGCCCGGCGTCGGCCGTGTGGCCGAGCATGACCTCGGTGTCGACGCGGTTCTTGGGACAGCCGAGCGATACGAAGTGGACGTTCATTTGACGCGGAGGGTCCTGCGGAAAGCCCGCAAGGCTACCACGTCATCGCTTGGCGAGCCGCAGCACCTCGGCCGCGTCGTCGTCGGCGCCTAGCTTCCGCATCTCGGCGCTGATCGCCTGGGGATCAGCGTAGGCGCGCTCGGAGAGGACGCGCACGGCGTCACGGTGGCGCTTGGCGAGCTCGAGCAGGCGCGCGACCAGCAGGCGCATGTCGGTTCCGCCGCTGCGCCGATCGATCGTCCAGGCCAGCGCCTGCGCGCTGGACGTGCGGTGCAGCCCGAGCAGGCCCGAGATCTTTTCGATCTGATCGGGGCCCTTGCCCTTGGCCAGCAGCGCCAGCGCCTCGTCGAACGTCCGCGGTTGCGACGGAGGAGGCGCCGCCGCCATGCGGGGGGCGACGGCGGGCTCCTCGCCGGCGCCGGCCGGCGTCATCACGAAGGGGTAGCTGACGATGACCATCTGCCCGCCGAGCGGTTTGGGGAACTCCCAGCGCCTGACCGCCTGGACGGTGCAGGCTTCGACGCGGCTGTCGCCGACCGTCGAATTCTGCAGGGTCGACGCGATCACCTGGCCCGACGCCGCGATCGTGAACTGCACCATGACGCGGCCGCCGAGGCCGGGGCGGTGCGCCAGCTCCTGTTCGTAGCAGTACTTCACCTCGTTGAGGTGGCGGCGGATGATCCGGCGGATGATCTCCTTGTCCAGATTGCCGCGAACGTTGGCCTGGCCGGGGATCACGTCGGGCGCCACCGCGCGCCTGCCGCCGAGACCGCCGGCGCCGCGGCCGTAGCCCGACCCGTTGCCGCCCCCGCCGCCCTTGCCGATCGTGCCGAGGTTACCGAGGCCGAGGGTCCCTTCGCCGTTACCGCTCGAGACCAGGCCCAGCCCGCCGACGCCGTGCGCTTCGCCGATCTGATTGCCGACGAGTCCACCCAGGACCGTCGAAGAGTCGTTGCCGAGCGCGGTGTCCCGACCGAACACCGAGTTGACGCCCGGATCTTGCTTGAGGGTGTCGAGGATGCCGGCGCTGCGGGCCTGTTCCTCCGCGAGTTGCTTGGCGGGCGGCGTATCCGGGACGTTCAGGCCATAAAGGCGTTGCTTGCGGCGCGCGGGGTCGTACGCCTGCGCGACGTCGACGGGAGCCGGGACCTCCAGGCCGAAGCGCCGGTAATCCGCGTCGCTCTCCAGAACCAGCAGCGAGGTGACCGGCGTCAGCACCCGCGGGATCTCCTCGCCCGCCGCGCCGTCGTGCCATTCGAGGCGGGCCCGATCCCACAGCGACGCCAGATCGTCCGCGAGGGGCGAGCCGGCGTCCGTGCGCTCCGTCTCCCGCTCCGGCGCAGCGTCGATGCCGAGCGCGCGTCCGATCCAGACCGCGCCGCCCGCGACGGTGCGGAGCACGTGCCACTCGCCGTCTCCGTGCGCCGCCAGCGCCGGATGGGCCGGGTGAGGGCGCAGAGCATCGATCAGCTCCGCCACCGATTCGTCGAGCGCCTGCGCCGAGATCGCCACGCCGCCCGTGTCCGCCGCGGCCTCGGCGAGCGGGCTGGGCGGGCCGCCGACGGCGACCTCGACGGCGGAGAGCCGGATGTGCGCGTCGCGCAGCTCGGCGAGCGGGCCGGACAGCGCGTCGCCGCCGAAGCCGTCGTGCGCGTGTCCCACGAACAACACGGCCGCGGCCCCGGTCTTCTTGGCGCGCGCGGCCGCTTCGCGCAACGCGCGCTCCAGATGCAGCGCGCCCGCCGACGGTACGGCGTCGATCGCGGCGAGCGCGTCGGGCCAGGCGGCGGCGCCCGCCTCGTCGACGATCGGCGTCGCGTCCCAGTCGGCGGCCAGTATCGTCACCTTCGCGTCGCGCGGCAGCTCGCCGAGCAGTCCGTCCAGCACGGCGCGCTGGCGGCGCCGATCGCCGCCGGTCATCGCGGCCGATGTTTCAACGACCAGCACGAAGTGCGGGGCGCCGGTCGCGCCCGGATCCGGCACCAGGATCTGCTGGAACGGATCGCCCGGCGCCCGGCGCGTGAACACCTTGCGCGGATCGGCGGGGCCGATGGCGATCAGATCGCGCGGGTCGGCCGGCAGCCGCCGGCCGTCGACCTTGACCGCGGCGCGGCCGACGATCCGGTCTCCCTCCGCCACCATCGGCACGCGGTACTGGACGCGGCCGTCGGCGACGGCGGCTGGCTCGACCCATTCCAGCTCCAGCCGGCGTGGGTGACCGGGTTCCAGCGGGAAGATCGACAGCGCGATCCATCCCGGACCGTCCCAGGCGACCAGCGCGGGATCGCGCCGGCGCGTGACGATGGACGTATAGACGCTGGCCGCGCGTTGGCGCTCGACGAAGGCGCCGCGCATCGGCTTGTCGTTCACCCAGAGGAAGGCGTCGGTGACCGCCGCCCCGCGCGGGACGGGCAGCCGGATGATCGCCTCGGACTGCCCCTCGCCCGGGCACGCCACCTCCATGCTCAGCCGCGACCGGACCGTCGCCGGGCCGGGGCTGACGTCGACCGTCAGCTTCTCGAGCTTCAGCTCGCGCTCGTCACCGGGGGCGCCGCGCGCGAAGAAGCGCGCACCCGCCTCCGGGTGCGGCGGCTTCGCGGCCGCCTGCTTGCTGTCGCCGGCAGGTGGCGAAGGGTGATTCGACTGGCAGCCGACCAGCGCCGCCGCGACCAGGACGATGACGCGCTTCATGTCCCTCGGGACAGCCGCCGGCGCGCGAAGGTTCCGGGAACTTTCGGGGTGCGGTGATTGTCGCCGCGTCGGCGATCAAGGGAAGTACAGCACCGCGCGCTCGCCGTGCTGGGCGATCAGGTCGGCGATGTAGCGCTGGACCACCGCGCGGCGCGAGGCCACCGCGGCGATCTCGGCGGGCGTCAGGATCTCGTAAGGTGTGCCCAGCTCTTCGGCCAGCGCGCGCTGCAGGTTGGCGATGGTCACCTTGTCCAGCGCCTGGTAGAGGGCGCGCGAGAAACGCTGCGTCTTGAACAACACCTCGCGGGTCTTCTCGTTGCCGTCGACGTAGAACGACATCGTGTTGTCCATGAAGTAGAGCTGCTTGCCGTCCTCGGACATCTTCATGTTGCCGCCCGAGTAGCGGTCGGGGTTCGCGGTCAGGAAGTCGAACACGATCAGCGTCGAGACCTGCGCGGCCATCGACAGCCGTTCGGCGGGGATCTCCTGGCCGACCGTCAGCCAGGTCTGCGTCTGCTTGCGCCCCTCGGGTGTGTCGAAGCCGGAGTCCTTGATGATCGGGATCCAGTACGACGCCGTGCCGATCGTGCGGCCGTCGGGGCCGAACACGGTCTCGGCCTTGATGCGCGGCAGGGCGACCAGGGTGTCGGGGTGCAGGTGCTCGAACAGTTCCTCGCGCGTGACGGCGCGCGGCGCGGCCGGCGGCACCGCGTGCAGGCCGAGCAGCCGGTTCAGTCGGTAGGCCGCGACCTCCTTGCGAGGGATGCTCTGCGTGTTCGTCTGCATCGGCTTCCAGGCCGCGCGCGATCCGTCCGCGAAGTCGACCCGGAACGACAGCGACGATCCGCCGTGATTCAGCTTGAAGCGCGCGACCGGCTGGTTGCGCACGCGATCCAGCAACAGCTCGTCGGACATGCCAAGAAATGTTCCAGTCGTCTCGAGCGCGACACGAAGGTCGGGCAGGGTGGAGAGATCGTCGCGCGCGCCGAGCGGCGCGTTCGACGTCGGCGGCGCGACTGTCTGGGTGACCGCCGTGCGGCGCAGGATGCGCGCACCTTTGACCGCGCCGAAGCTGCCCGCGCCGATCAGCGCGGCGGCCAGGCAAAGTTCGGTCGTCACATGTCCGGGGAGGCGCACGGCAGCACAAATTTATCCGATCGAGGACGCCTCTTCCTGTTACGTTGGAGTCGTGTCGGCCCCCGCCTTCGTCTGTTCCATGTGTCGCAAGCCGATCGCCGTGGGCGCCAGGGTCATCAAGTGCTCGGTCAGCACATGCAACTCGGGCCGCGTCAGGCTGGTGTTCTGCTCGGCGTCGTGCTGGGACAGCCATCTGCCCGGCGCGCGCCATCGCAGCGCCTACTTCACGGAAGAGACGGCACGCCGGGAGGGATGAAGGTGACGGGCATGCGCGCGGTACGGGCTCCGTGGCTCTGCTTCGGCGCGACGCTGATTCTGTTTGCGTGCGGCAGCGTTACCCCGACCGGTGACGGCGGCACGGCGGGCAGCAGCGCGGGCTCGGGCGCGGGCGCGTCCGGCAAAGGTGGCGCCGGCGGCGGAGCGGGGACGACGGGCGTCGGCGGCGGAGCGGGGACGACGGGCGCGGGCGGCGTGGCGGGCGCGGCGGGAACGAACGGTCGAGGCGGCGCGAGCGGCAGCGACGGTCGAGGCGGCGCCGGTGGTCGCGGCGGCGGCACGGCAGGATCGGGCGCGCGCGGCGGAGCCGGTGGTAGCGGCGGCGGCGCGGCCGGGACGACCGGTCGAGGCGGCGCGGGCGGGTCGGGTGGCGCGAACGCGAAGGGCGGGGCGGGCGGCGGCGGCGGCGCGACCGGAGCGGGCGGCGCCGGCGGCCGCGTCTGCAACGGGCAGGTCTGTCCGAGCCCGAACGACTCGTGCACCAGCTGCGGTACGTGTTGTCCGCCGGGCGCGCTCTGCATCTGCCCGGTGGACGCTGCGACGCCGGGCTGAAGCTCAGTCGCGCGCGTCGACCGCGTCGCGGAGCGCCTTTTCCAGCGTGCCCTTCATCGTATAGCCGATGAAGCTGGCGCGAATGCGCCCGTCGCGGCCGACGACGACGATCGTCGGCAGCGCCTCGACGTGGTAGCGGCCGCCGACCTCACCGTCGACGTCGCGCACGACCGGGTACGAGAACGGATGGGCCGCGAGAAACGCCTTGATGGTGTCGTCGCTGGCGCCGACGTCCGAGTTGACGCCGACGAAGCTGGCGCCGCGGGCCGCCCAGGCGCTCGCCAGACCGTCCATCACCGGGATCATCTCGACGCAGGGCGGGCACCAGGTGGCCCAGAAGTCGAGCACCACGACCTGGCCGCGCAGCGCGCCCAGCGCGACGGAGCCGCCCGGCCCGTCGACGCGCGCGAGCGCGAAGTCTGGCGCTGACGCGCCGCTGGCCATCGGCCGCAACAGCTCGACGTTGCGCGCGCTCCAGAGCGCACCGTGCCCGGCGAGCGCGAGCGCGAGCGCGCCGACCACGGCGCCCGCCACGCGGGCGGATCGCCCGACGGGACGTGGAGCGTCGGGCGTCGTCGAATCTGCCTTCTCCGTATCGGGCTTCGCGGCATCGGGCTTCGCAGCCGGCCGCGCGCGCGCGACACGTGCGGCGCGCCACGCGAGGGCGGCGATGGCGACCGCCGCCACGCCGTTCGCGATCGATCCGCCGTGCGGCCGGGGGCCGATCAGCGCCGCCAGCCCGCGCTCGAGGCCCGCGATCACGAACGCGGCGGGATAGCAGGCGGCGGCGAGATCGAGATCGCGTCCGGCGTCGCGCCGATCGCCGGCCAGGACGGTGACGGCCACCGCGGCGGGAATGACGAACCAAGCGGCGTGGCGCGCCTCGTCCGCGAACAGCGCCACGAGGCGCATGAACGAGCCCGACGCCGGCCCCGCGATCATCATGAGCGCATGCACCAGTTCGGGCAGGCGGAAGGCGATCACCGACGCGGCGACCAGTGTCAGCGCGTCGCGCATGCCGCCGCCCTCCGCATCGGCGCGGGACAGCGCCCGATCGGGCGCTGTCAGCAGTTGACCGATGCGGCCCGGCAGGCCCAGCAGCGCGCGTACGGAATTCATCACCGGTTGCGATCGTGGATGATCGCCAGCCCGCGCAGCGTCAGCATGTCGTCGCATTCGTCGATGCTGCGCGCCTCGGCGGCGATCAGCGACGCCAGGCCACCGGTGCCGACGACGCGCGGGGCGAAGTCGACCTCGGCCTTGATGCGGGCGACCAGCGCGTCGACGAGGCCCGCGTACCCGAACACCAGGCCGGACTGCATGCTGGCGACGGTGTTGCGGCCGATCGCGGCGGGCGGGTGCGCGATCTCCACGCGTGGAAGCTTGGCCGTCGCGTGAAAGAGCGCGTCGGCCGACACGGTGAGGCCCGGCGCGATGACGCCGCCCAGGTATTCGCCGCGCGCGCTCACGACGTCGAACGTGGTCGCGGTGCCGAAGTCGACGACGATCGCGCCCTGCGGCCAGCGATCGTGCGCGGCGACGGCGTTGACGATCCGGTCGGCGCCGACCTCGCGCGGGTTTTCCGTCAGCACCGGCACGCCGGTCTTCGTTCCCGGGCCAACCACCAGCGGCGTGACATTCAAGTAGACGCGGCAGAAGCGCTCGAGCGGCGCCACGATCGGCGGCACCACCGACGAGATGGCGACCGCCTTCACCGCGGACAGCTCGAGGTCCGCGCGGCGAAACAGCTCGCTCAGGATCGCGACGTATTCGTCGGCGGTGCGCCCGCTGCGCGTTTCCAGCCGCCAGTCGGCGCGCAGCTGGCGAGCCGCATCGAAAAGGCCCAGGGAGATGTTGGTGTTGCCGACGTCGATGGCCAGCAGGAATGCGCCGTCGCTCGGCATGCGCGCTAGCGTAGCATCATCTCCGCGCGCCTAAGGCATCTTGACGCCGAGACCGACGCTGCAGTCGACGGGCCGCACCTGCACGTTGACCCAGCCGAGCGAGCCCGCCATCTGGCTGGTGCCGATGATCCCTTTCATCGCGCTGCAGCTGACGTCGATGTGATTCTTGCGCTGATTGGTGCACCACCATGTGTTGCTCGGGTGGTTGTGCGGGCAGGCGTCGATCACCTCGATGACGACGGACTGGTTGGGATTGCAGTACTGCGCCCCCATCCGCGTGTCGCCGTTGCTGTAGGTGCCGGTGCCGTTGGGATCGCACTTGATCTGGAAGCACTTGCCGCAGTCCTGCTCCATGTTGCAGCTGGGCGCCGACGGACACATGCCGGTGCTGTTCTCGGTCTGGCCGGGCTGGCACGCGCACGTCGGGCCGACCCAGATGCTGCTCTCGTCGCCGGGCGCGCCGTAGAAGCTCGAGTCGTTCGCGACGCCGGACATGTACGTCGCGAGCGTCACGCCCTGGTGCGTGCAGGTCGCGCCGGAGATGTTGGTGGTGTCGCTGAAGTTGGCGAGGCCGTTGCAATCGCCCGCCGTGTGATTGCCGAACATCGTCGCCGTGTAGCCGGTCAGCCAGGCGGCGGTGCCGCCGGTGCCGGTCGTGCCGGCTGTTCCACCTTGGCCGCCGGCGCCCGCGCTTCCGCCGCCCGTTCCTCCGCGGCTCGCCGAGGTGCCCGCCATTGCACCCGCGCCGCCGCTTCCGCCGCGCCCGGCCGAGCTGCCGCCCGTTCCACCCTGGCCGCCACTGCCCGCGCCGCCGCCGCGTCCGCCCGCGCCTGCCGCCGCGCCGGCCATTCCACCTTGACCGCCGCGCCCGCCCGCGCCCGCTGACGAGCCCGCCATTCCCGCCGTGCCTCCGGTCCCGGTCGTGCCTGCGGCGCCGCCGCCGCGTCCGCCGGCGCCTGCCATCGAGCCATCACCGCCGCGGCCCGCGCTGCTTCCGCCGCTGCCGCCCGTTCCCGTCACGTCGCCGCCAACTCCGGCCGCCGCGCCGCCGGTGCCGCTCGTGCCCGCCGTCGAGCCGGCCGTTCCACCTTGGCCGCCCGCGGCGCCGCCGGTCCCTGTGTCGGCGCCCTCGCCGGAGACGCACGCGCCCGTCGCGAGCGCCAGGGCCAAGGGCAAAGCGAGTCTCGTCTTCATGGTCTCTCCCGCGGGTAAGAAAAAATCCGGTGGACCGAAGGAGGCCGAACGTATCACGCACGCCGGCGCGGCGGAATCGGGGCGCGACAGGGGTACAATGGCGCGCCATGGCTGTTTCGCGGCCGCGCCGCCGTTCGCTCGTGACGCTCGGCTTCTTCGCCGCGTTCGCGATCGCGACCTTCGCGGCGTTCTGGCTGCTCGACTACTTCGTCATCGACGCCGGCCAGCACGGCAAGGCGGGGCCGCTCGGTCAGCTCGTCGAATTCGACGCCGAGACGATGCAGAACGCGCTCGGCAGCCTGTCGCAGGTGATCGCCGCCGTCCTGGGCATCGCCATCACGGTCGTCTCCATCGTCGTGCAGCTCGCGGCGACCCGCTACACGTCGCGCGTCGCGGACATGTTCTTCCGCGATCGGATCAACCTCGCCGTGATGGGGTTCTTCGTGGTCGCCTGCCTGGAGGCGCTCTGGGTCAGCCTGACCGTCCAGACGCACTACGTTCCGCAGGCGACGATCACGGCGAGCGTCGTGATGGCGTCGGCCAGCTTGCTCGGGCTGGTGCCGTACTTCGCCTACGTGTTCGACTTCCTCGATCCCGAGAAGGTGATCGCGCGCATCGGGGCCGAAACGCTGGAGCGCGCGACGTCGCGCAAGCACGCCCGGTCGGGCGACGCGGCCGCCGACGCCGCCGGCCGCCAGACGCTGGCGCTCTCCGGCCTGTCGCACCTGGCCGACATCGCGGTCAACGCGCTCGGGCAGAAGGACAAGGTGATCGCCACCGACGCCTCGGCGGCGCTGCGCCGCCTGCTGGTCGAGTATCAGCAGCGGAAGGGGGCGCTGGACGCCGACTGGTTCGCGATCGGCAGCGTGCTGCGCACCGATCCCGACTTCGTCGCGCTCGCGGCCGATTCGCTCGACGACTTGGCGGCCCGGCGCACCTGGCTGGAATGGAAGGGGATGCGCCAGCTGCGCGAGGTGTTCGGCGCGGCGTTGACCACGATGCCGGAGATGGCCCACGTCGTCGCGATCGACACGCGCTACGTCGGCGAGGCGGCGCTGGCGGCGTCCGATCGCGAAGTGCTGGTGCTGACGATCAAGTTCATGAACACCTACCTGCGTACGGCGCTGAACGGGCGCGACGTGCGCACGGCCTACAACACACTGAACCAGTATCGCCAGCTCGCGGAGGCGCTGCTGGCGACGCGCAACGCCTGGCCGCAGGCGGTGCTGGTCGACATCGCCGAGCACTTCAAGTACTACGCGCGCCTCGCGCACGGGATCGGCCTCGGGTTCGTGATGGAGACCGCGGCCTACGATCTGTGCGCGCTGTGCGAGATAGCGAGCGCGTCCGCGGCGACCTGCCACGATCGCCTGCTGGCGGTCTTCCTGGAGATCGACAAGGAACCCGAGACGCAGGCCGAAGAGCGCGCGCTGCGCGGCGTGCGCAAGGCGCAGGCCAAGCTGGCGTCGTATTACCTGCTGCACGATCAGCCGGCGCGCGCGCGGCGCATCTACGACGACATGGCGGGCGAGTCGCCCGAGCGGCTGCGGTCGATCCGCGACGAGATGCTGGCGATCACGTCGAAGGATTTCTGGGAGGTGGTCGACCGCGGCACCAACTTCGACTACCTGCCCGACGACCGCAAGCAGAAGCTGCGCGAGTTCTTCGCCGACTTCGCCTCACTCGCCGCGCCGGCCCCCGCGGCCGAGTAGCAGCGTGACGTAGCGCCAGGAGCTGAGCGCGCCCTGGTTGATTCCCTCTCCTCGCGGAGCGGGGAGAGGGTCAGGGTGAGGGGTCTTCGCGTCCCGGCGTCTCTTCCGGCGGAACATCTATGCGACCGCCCGGGCAGGCGGCGCGGCGAAGAGGCCACGCAGGCGGCCGCGCAGAAGCAGCGCGCCCCAGATCATCGCAGCCACGTAGATCGGTGCGAGGACGTGCGTCGCGATCGGGTCGCCGACGCGGACGTGGGTCGCGATCGCGCCGCCCAGGTAGCCGGTCAGCAGCACCGCGCCGACGACGGCGGTGCGTGGGATCGCGTAGGCGAGCACGCACAGGATCTCGACCAGGCCGATCCCGAACACGACGCTCGGTTGATAGCCAAGCTGGACCGTCCCGGTGACGGCGGGCGCCAGGCGCGCCAGCTTGATGGCCGCGTCGAGCGTCATGAATGCGATCGGCAGGCCGCCGAGGATCCGGCTGGCCCAGATGCGCTTGCTGGATACGAAATTGTCGGTTGAGGTGTTCATCGTCTTTGCCTCCTGCCAGGACGACGAACGAGAGCGTTCCGTTTCGACAGCCCCACCAAACTTTTTTCAGGCCCCCTGGCCCGGCGGCTCACATCGGGTTGGGCGCGGGCGACGTCGCGAGCAGCATGACCTCGGCGGCGACGAGGGCGCGCGAGTAGATCGCGACGTCGTCGACGGCGCCCGCCAGGTTGCGCCCCGGCCCGGGCCACCGCCCCATGAACAGCGTCCCCTGGTGCGGCCCGATCGCCTGCGGGGCCGCCACCTCCGCTGCCGGGACGCCGTTGATGTACAGCGTGAGCGTCTCCGTGGACGCGTCGATGACGGCGGCGATGTGCGTCCATTCGCCCGGGACGAAGCAATTGACGCATTCGGCGTGGATGTAACCGCCGGGAACGAGGGGGTCCGGGTACGCAAAGCGATAGGAGCCGCCGCTGCCGGGCCCGGGCGGGGGCGGCGCGAAGTTCATCGACCAGCCCCCGTTGAACCCCTCGGTGCTCAGCACCGCCGCCAGCGGCGGGTTGACGTCGGTGTACTGGACGAGCAACCAGGCGGCGACGCTGTAGTTCTCGGTCGACTGCGGGAACGGCGGCGAGCCGACCGTCACCTGGTCGATGCCGCTGAAATGGAGCGCGCCGTCGAATTGCCCGGACGTCCAGCTCCAGCCGGGACCGAACCCGCCCGTGCTCAGCACGGCGCCGTCGCGCAGGTTGCCGGAGCTGTCGTGCGCGGTCGCGCCCGCCGTCTCGTCGAACCTCCAGTGTCCAACCAGTCCCGTCGCCAGGCTGCCCGGCGCCAGCGTCGCCACGCCGACCGACGCCGACGTGCAGCCGGCCGCGCCCATGACCAATGCGGCGCCCGCAGCGAACGCAACCCAGGCCGGTGCTGCGATGATGTTCGTCGCGGCCCTCATCAAATTCCTCCCAGCAGCGTCACGGATGCCAGCAACGACGGGCGGCCGGCACGCGCGACCTCGGTGTCGAAGAATCGCACGATCGGATAGGGCTCGGCGAGCAGGGCGTGAAATTCGACGCCCAGCTCGACCCGCCGCGGGCGGATCGGAAAGCGAAGACCGACGCCCGCATCGGCCGCCGCCGACACGTGCCAGGAATTGTCGCCGAGGTAGGGCGAGGTCTCGTGGCCCTCGGCGGTCAGGTAGAGGACGCCCGCGCCGAGCGACACGACCGGTTCCACCCGGTGCCCGCGCCGGAACCGGATCAGCCCCTCGACGAGCGCGATCGTCTGCCCCACGTTGGCGTAGCCGCCCGGTATGTCGACGCGCGCCTGCGTGCCGAGGCCCGCGATCGTCACCCGCACGCAGAACCGCGCGCTCAGGGCGCGCTGCACCCGCGCCACTGGCAAGAACTCGCCCAGCAGCGTCGTCCCGCCCGACACGCTCTGGATGGCGCCGACGCCGCCGCCCCCCGCCTCGACGGCCCATCTCCAGTCCGGCTCTTCCAGCGCCTCGGTCGCGAAGCGGGTCACGACGGGCGCGCTCGGCAGCGGAACGTCGACGACATCCGGGCTGGGCCGCGACGTGATCGCGAGCTCGAGGAAGCTGGCGCGCAGCAGCTCCACGGCGCGCACCGAAAGCACCTCGGCGATGCGGGCCGCCTCCTTGGGATCGGCGTGGACGCGGCGCACGACTGTCTTGCCGGTCATGCGGTCGACGACCCACAGCTCGGCGCTGGCGGGGTCGCTGGCCGACACCACCGCGACCACGGCCGTCGCCGCCATCGTGGGCGCGACCTTCTCCAGCGACGCGCGCACGTCCGGGCCGAGGTCGACGTCGGTCACCTGCGCGTCGAACCCCTCGACCTTCAGCTCCGCCTGCAGGCGGACCAGCGCCTCGCTGACCGCGCCTGGCGCGGCGGGCGGGCGAAGCAGCATCACGCGGGGCGCGGGCAGACCTTGCGCCCGCACCGCGTCGGGCGAGAGCGCCGTCGCGACGAGCGCGGCCGCCAGGACGGCGCGGCGGCGCGCCGCTTTCACGCGATCACCGCGCGCCGAGCAGTGCGCGCGCTGCGCCGGCGTAGCTTCCGCGCGGGAACCGGTGAACGTATTGCTCGGCGACGTTGTGCGCGGCGGCTGCGCCGTGCAGCTCCTCGACGGCGATCATCTTGCGGCCCATCGCCTCGGCCACGTAAGAGCCGCGCGGCGCCTCGTCGAGATAGCGTTCGTACCAGGCGAGGGCGGGCCCGTGCCCGCGGCCGCCGTTCTCGTCCAGGCGGCCGAGGAAGAAGGCGGCGTCCGCCGCGCGCGGCGAGCCGGGGAAACGGCGGCGCTGGGCGAGCAGCGCCCGGCGCGCGACGTCGTCGTGACGGCGGTAGCGGGCGGCGTCGGCCAGCGCGGCCAGGTCCTCGGTGCCGCGCGTCGCCAGCACGTGCCCGATGTCGCGCTCGGCATCGTCGAGGATCGAATCGAAATCGCCGGCCGACAGCGCCGCGGTCCAGCTCTTCGCGCGCTGCGCCCGCGCGATCTTCGCGGCGGGACGCGCGTGCGCGGGCGCGGGCGGCGCCACCGCCGGCGGACTCTCATCGTCGATCTGGGCGGCGACGTCGTCATCGGCGTCGATGTCCGCAACCACGTCGTCCTTGTCCAGATCGCGCAGCAGCACCTGCGAGCGCTTCTGCTTCACGGTCAGCGCCTGGCCGGCGCGCACCGCGATCGGTCCGTTCGTGGCTGGGCCCGACACCGAAACCAGGCCGCGTTCCATCTTCACGTCCAGCCGCTGCTGGCTCTCGTCCCACGATGCCGAGAAGACGGTGCCGTGCACGGTAATCTGGTACGGACCAGCATCGATCAGCCAGCGCGCGTGCGGCTTGTGCACGACGCTGACGTGCGCGCTGCCGTTTTCGATCGCGACGTGGGCGCCCTGCCCGTCGACGCCCGCGAGACGCCCGCGGGTGTCGCTTCCCAGCTTGATGACCGTGCCGTCCCCGAACCGGAGCGCCGCCTGCTCGTTGTCGCGCGCGACGATCGCGCCGCCCGAGGCGATCGCGCCGCTCTCGACCTGCAGCGCGAGCGGCGGCGCGCCCTGGTGCATCCTCTGCAGCACGTGAGGGGTCAGCACGAACGCGGCGATGCCGGCGGTCGCGGAAGCCCCACCGATGACCATCCACCTCCGGATGCGGGCGGCCCGGCGGCGCGCCCCGTGCCCGCGGGCCGCCTCGAGCCCCCGAGCGTACTGGGTCTCCGACATGTGGCCCAGCGTGCGACGGGCGACCCGCGCCAGATCGGCAATATCTGGGCTCAAATCCTCGTCACTCACGACCGCCTCGTCATCCTCTTAATCGCAGTGCCGCCCAGGCGCCGTTTCGGGTCATCCGATTCGACCATTTGTGACACCCGCATGGTGGCCCGCCGCAGCCCCCGCTTGACGGTGGCCAGCGAAAGCTCCATCGCCTCGGCGATCTCCTCCAGGGTCATGCCCTCGATGTGCCGCAGGACCAGGACCAGGCGCTCACG
>Ga0209465_10000255_pt1 | contig 25071 bp, 23 predicted proteins | sample PanSoiPlot1MoBio_FD_188321 | JGI IMG/M metagenome (GOLD analysis project Ga0209465, IMG submission 188321) | Tropical forest soil microbial communities from Panama analyzed to predict greenhouse gas emissions - Panama Soil Plot 1 MoBio (SPAdes)... | ecosystem: Environmental > Terrestrial > Soil...
CCCAACAAAAAAGATTGTGAGCACGCCAGGGCGGGACTTCTCAGGGAAGTCCCGCGGGGCCAACGATTACCCGACCCGACTGATTGAGAATACGACAAGCCTAACGATTAAATCGATGGATTGTGAGCGCGCCCGCGCCTACCAGCCAAAAGGAAAACCAGCCAAAAGGAAGATGAATGTATTGAGGCCCCGTTACCCGGCAGACCTCGACCAGGGGGCCTTCTCAGCAACGCCCACGCCCCAATATCATTCCCTCGCCTACCCACCTTGGCCTACGCGGATTTGAAACGCGTGTCTTGGCACCGACTTGGCACCCAATTATTCGCAACTCGGTGCCAATTCCTGGGACGGGCAGGGATGAGCGAAAGAGAATGCTCAATCAAAATCAAACCCAGATGGGATCGGGAGGTATGCGTTGGTATGGGGTGCAGAGGTTTACAAAACCGGCAGCGATACCCGATTTGGGTGCTGCGGATCGCGGATAGGGTCCGCCTGCCGGACCCGGCGCGTTAGGCGCCGCGCTCGTGCCGACCGGCGGTTGGTTGCTGCCAGTCGGGGGGCCGTTCTGCGCCATCGCCAAGGATGCTCCACCCGCGAGCAGCGCGGCAACCATCGTGAGACCTTTGAGGGTCGTCATTTATCTTCCTCCAACACAGTTGAAGCCGCGCTCACCCTGGACGGACAAGAAACGTGGCTGCGAACCTATCCGTTCCGGTTGGACCGCCTGGAACATGAGTCATTTGCCCGAAACGCGCGCGGTTGCGCTGGGCGCAGCGCTAAGCGAGCTCGCGTCTTTCTCTGCCACGCTCCAGTCTTTGCAGCGTTTTGCATCGGCCGCCGCGAGACAAATAATTAATTTACCGGCAGGTTCTATCGTCGGCTGCGCGCTTGCTGAGGCGGGGCTGCTTTTCGAAGCTTCAGTGACACAATTTAGACTCAACATACCGCGACTATTTGATGGAACTCGGATGGCTGGGGGACGCCGGTTCATGCGGGATCGAAAGAAGCGTGAAGTCGCGGGGCTCAACCGCCGCGCTTTCGTTGTGCTCATTCCGGGCGCCGCGATCGGATTTGCCGGTTGCACCACGCGGCCCGCACAGCAGGTTTATCTCGGCCCCACCCGCCAAGACGTCACTTATGTGACGCGAGAAAAACCGGGCACGATCGTGGTCGATCCCGCCAATCACTTTCTTTATCTGGTGGAGAAGGGCGGTCAGGCCGTTCAGTACCAGGTCGGGGTCGGCAAGGAGGGTTACGGCTGGTCCGGGATCGCCACCGTGCACGACAAGCAGGAATGGCCGGATTGGTATCCGACCCAGGACATCCTCGACCGCAAGCCGGAAATCCGCAAGTACATGGTCCAATTGCGAAGCGGTTACGGCATGCACGGCGGTCCGGAGAATCCGCTCGGCGCGCGCGCCCTCTATCTGTGGCAGGGCAGGGTCGACACCCTCTATCGCATTCACGGCACCAACGAGCCCGAGAGCGTCGGGCATGACGTCTCCGCTGGCTGCATCCGCATGCGCAACGACGACGTCACCGACCTCTACGACCGCACTAAGGTCGGAACGAAAGTTGTTGTCCTCACCGGACATTCGGTCTGATTTCCTCTGATTGTTTTTTCACCTCCCCCTTGAGGGGGAGGTCGATCCGCTTCGCGATTCTGCGAAGCGGATCGGGAGGGGGGTCACTCACGCGACGGGCCAAAAACTACCCCCTCCCTAACCCTCCACCTCAAGGGGGAGGTGAAGCGGAAGACAGCGCGAGGCTTGGCGACAAGTTAGGATCGAGATTAAATCACAAGCGCCGAGGTCGCCGCCAGAGCCAGTTTTGATCCGATCAAGATCACCGGCTGCGTGATGGCCGATGAAGCGATGCGGCTGTTCGGGAACTAATTTTGCTCGACAGCAGTGACGACTATTGCGCGAGCAACAGTGCCATGATGCGCTCGCGCGTTAGCGGCAGATCGCGCACGCGAATGCCAAGCGCCCGCGATACCGCATTGCCGATCGCGGCGGCGGTCGGTCCCGCGGTCGCTTCGCCGACACCAAGCGGCATGTCGCTGTCCGACGGAACGAGTTCGATGTCGATCGGTGGGACTTCGCTGAAGCGCAGCACCGGATAGGTTTCCCAGTCGATCGGCCCGGCGCTCGGGTTGTCGAACCGCACTTGCTCCTTGAGCACCCAGCTTGCCGCTTGGATCATGCCGCCTTCGAGCTGGTTGATGACGGCGTCGGGATTGACAACCAAACCGGCATCGGCCGCGCACCACGCCCGCAGCAGGCGAACGGTTTCGTCGACTTCAAGCTCCATGACCACCGCGGCATAGGCGGCGCGGTTCTTGTACTGGGAAAAGCCGATGCCCTTTCCGCGATTGGGTTGCGTCGCCTTCGTGCTCAAGTCCGCCATCGCGGCGACGCGCTCGATCACGGCCCGGGCGCGTGGATCGGAAAGCCGCGCCAGCCGAAATTCGACCGGATCGCGGCCGGCGCGTTCGGCGAGTTCGTCGACGAACGATTCAAGCGCGAAAATATTTGCTGTGGCGCCGAGACTGCGCAGCGCCGAGGTGCGCCGGGGCACTTCCGGTACCAGGTGATGGATGATGCGCTTGACGGCGATCTCGTAAAGCGGCTCGCCATTGCGGGTGGCGCCGCCGCCGGCTGCTTCCGGCACATCGTTCGGCGGCGGCGGGGCCGGCGGGTTCGGCAGCGCCTCCATGGCGAGAAGATTGGTGCCGCCGCCGGGCCGGCCCTGGTGCGTGCCGCTCCAGATTTCCGTCGTCCAGTCGATCAGCTCGCCGGCGTCATTAAGCTTGGCGCGCACCTTGACGACCATGGCGGGGCTGACTGGCTCGAAGGCAAATTCCTCCTGCCGTCGCCAGCGCAGCCGGATCGGTCGGCCCGGCATTCGAAACGCAATCGCTGCGACATCGGCCGCCGCGTCATCGGCGCCGTTATGGCCATAGCAGCCGGGTCCCTGGACGTGGCGGACCGAAATCGCTGATGGATCGAGCTTGAGCATGCGCGCAAGCGCGGCGCGCAACGGATAGACGCCTTGGCAATGCGTCCACACGGTCATCTGGCCGTCACGATAGAGCGCAAGCGCGCAGGACGGGCCGATTGAGGCGTGCGCGATATACGGGCGCGTGTAAGTGGCTTCGTAGCTTTGCGCTCCGCGGCCCGGCTCTGCTTCTACCGGCGCGCCGATCACGCGATCGATGCTCGGGCGTTGCAACAGCCAGGTCGCTTCCTGCTGGAAGGCCGTCGGCGGCTCGGCAGCGCTCCACTTTATATGGTCTGTGGCGAAGGCGGCGGCTGTCTCCACCGCCGTTTCGTCCTCTCCGACAATGGCGAGGAAATTGCCATCGCGCACGAACTGGATCGGTCCGCGTGCGGCGCGCCGGGTTGCCGCCTCGTCAAAAGCAATCAGGCTCGCGCCGCGATTCGGTTGGCGCACGACTCGCGCATGCGCCATGCCATCGAGCCGCATGTCATGGACAAAGACCGGCGCGCCGAAGAGCTTGGCGGGAAGATCGAGCCGCGCGGCGTCGCGGCCGACGATTGTGTACTGCGCCGCCAGTTTGCGCGCTGCGTTTCCGGTCGCATCGGCGTCAAGGCTCACTGATTGAGCGAGCGACCAATAATCGAACTTGGTCGGCGCGGCATTGCGCAGAACGTGCCCGTCGCGCAGGGTCAGTTCCGTTGCAGCACAGCCAAGCATCTGTGCGGCGTGATCGAGAAAGCGCGCGCGCGCTTCGGCACAAGCCTGTCGAAGCGCGATGCCGCCGGCCTGCATGGATTGGCTGCCAGCGGTATAGCCCTCGTTCGGCGTGAGTTCGGTAATTCCCGAACGAACGACGATGCGCTCGAGCGCCACGTTGAGTTCTTCGGCTGCGATCTGCGCCATCGCGGTGAGCACGCCCTGACCGAGCTCGACGCGTCCGGTCGAAATTTCGACCTTGCCGGGCGCGTCGAAATTGAGCCAGCGGTCGAGCCGCGGATTTTCGGCAAGCACGGCAGGCAAGGCGGACGTCATGCCGGGCTTCCTTGGCGATTTTCCCTGTTGTTACCTTCGCGCAGGCGCGCCGCGGCCTTTTCAACGGCGCGCAGGATCCGGTTATGCGCGCCGCAACGGCACAGATTGTCGTCGAGCGCGCGCACGATCTGGGCCCGTGACGGTGACGGATTGCGGTCGAGCAGCGCCTTGGCGGAGACGAGAATGCCGCTCAAGCAATAGCCGCACTGGCCCGCTTGCTCCTCGAGGAAAGTTTCTTGCAGAGGATGTGGCCGGTCGGGCGTGCCTAAGCCTTCCACTGTGGTAACGCTCCGGCCCGCGACGCTTCCGATCGAACGCCCGCAGGATTTTTCCGGCTCGCCGTCGACCAGGACGATACAGCAGCCGCATTGTTCGAGCCCGCAGCCAAAGCGTGTGCCGGTGAGGCTCAACTCGTTGCGCAGCACGTCAAGCAGTGGCGTGTCGTCATGCGCCGCGACGACATCGACCGGGCGGCCGTTGACCGTGAACGCAATGTTTCGCGTCATCGCAGTTGCGCGCGGGATGTGAGTTTTACGAGAACGTGAAGGCGTCGTGATAGGCGCCTTGCACGCTGCCGCCCGGAAGTGGACCGCCGCCCGGCACGTGCACCATGTCCCCGATCACGGCGGCGGTAGCGCCGTGCAGGCCGTGACGCGGGATCGCCATCGGCGTAAGCGCCTCCCAACTGTCGGTTTTCGGGTCGTAGGCTTCATTGGTGCCGAACACCCGTCCGGTTGCTTCGCCGCCGAACACCACGATCCTGTCCTTTATATAAACGGCCGAAACGCCGCTGCGCGGCGTCGGCAGCGGCGCGCGAAATGTCCAGGCGTCGGTCTTCGGATCGTAGACGGCATTCAAGCCGGTGTTGAAATCGTAAGAATCCATCCGGCCGGCGATCGCGTGAATTTTTCCATCGACCACCGCGACTCCCATATGGTCGCGCTGACCGACGAAAGGCTGCGTGCCGGTCGAACCGCGCATGCCGCCCAGGATCGTATATTTGTCGCTCGCCGGATCGTAGATCTCGTGCCATTCGACGGAACGCACGTCGCGTCCGCCAAGCAAATGAATTTTGCCGTCGAACACGATCGCTGAAATCGCGCCGCGCGGCCGCGCCAATCCGGCGATCGGGGCCCAAGCGTCGCTTGCGCTGTCATAGACGAAGCATTTGGAATGCGGGCAGCGGTTCTGTTCGAGAAAGCCGCCGAACGTGTAGATCTTTGGCCCGATCGATACGCCGGCGACATGGTTGCACGGCAACGGAAACGCCGCTTTTTGCGACCAGTTTTTCGATCTTGGATCGTAGACCTGGTGAAAGCCGCCATCGACGCGATGGCGTGCATAGCCGGCGATCACATGGATCTTGCCCATGCATTCGATCACCGCGTGCTCGCCGACCGGAATCGGCAGGCGCGGCTGTTCGACCCAGCGGCCCGGATTGGCCGACGGTGGCGCAATACTGGTCGTGTACCGTTGCTTCTCGACGGTCGCAGGAATGCTTTTGATGTTGCGATCGAACAGGCCCGCAAAGAGCGGATCCGAAGTTGTAGCCTCGGTTGCGGCTGGCGACGTCATATTGTCCTCCCCAATTTCGATACGGATTATGTGTTGGTGCCGCGAAGCTTATCCAGTCGTGTAGGACGGCACCGCATCGCGCAATAGGCCTCGCGTCAGTTCGACGCCTTCACGGGCCACATCATAGGGCGAGCGTGCCCACTGCTCGGGATTTGGCGCCTCATAACTGAGATAGCCCGTGTAGCCTTTTTCCGCCAACAGCCCGAGTACCTCGCGCCACTGAACCATGCCTTTGCCGGGCGGCAAACGGTCCGTCGGGCGAGCCACGCCGGTAACTGGACTGGGCGAAAGGTCGCTGTACTGGAAACAGAAAATCTGTTCGGCCGGCACGCTTTCGAATCCGCGGCCGGGCGCGCCGCTGCGGGCAAAGTGGTAGGTGTCGATGAGATAACCGCAGTTTTCCTTGCTCGCGCCCTCAATCAGCTCACGCAATATGCCGAGCTTATTGAGAACGGGATGCTGTGAATTGAATTCGATCGCCAGCCGCAGACCATATTCCCCGGCAATATCGCTGGCTTGGCGCAAATGCTTGATCGCGTCGGAGATGGGACCTTCAACCGGTCCCGGGGCGCTCATGAGCATGGCACAGCCCAGCGCAACCGCGTTTTCGCATGACTCGCGGAATACTTTGAACAAGCGTTTGCTTTCGTCGCTGGTAGCGAACAGCCAGCCATATTCGACGCCGAACACACCGACCGGAATGCCGCTGGCGCGGATGAGCGCGAGCACCTGCTCGTTGCTCATGCCGGTGTCGAAACAGCGCTTGAAATCGGTGCGGCGCAGCTCGACGGCGTCGAAACCGCCCGCGCGCGCCGCATCGAGGGCTGTAGCGAGCGGCGTCGTGTCGATGGTCCACATATGCAATGCCAGACGGCCAAATTTCTGCGTCATGCTTTAGGTGTTCCCAAGTTTGGTGTGTGCCTCAAGCGTCCATGCCGGATGACTTGTTCAAAGGCCAATGCGCGAAAGCCCCAATAGTGCCGCTTTATGCCGCCAGATCAAGACAAGCGTTACGTGAGGTTAGCACGTCATCGCCTGAGCTTGCTGGCCCTCTCGTGCAGCTTTAAGCTCGTTCGGCTAGCGCGTGTCACTGGAAAAATGCTTGGGAACATACTGAGCAAAACGGAAAGCAGGCGTTGCAAGGCTGTTGCCGCCAGCGGTCTATGCCTTTTTGCGTTGTTGGCTCCTGCCTCGGTCGCTGGCGTGCAGGCACAATCCGCAGACCTCGTTCTATGCGACCGGGTTGCTGCGGATCCCACCGATCCAGACCGGCCGCCCGAGGTCAAAGGCATTGCCGAGATTGCGCCGTCCGATGTGGCGACAGCGATCAAATTCTGCAAGGTCGCGGCGCCAGCAGCAAGGCGCGCGCTCTACCAGCTTGGCCGCGCTTATGCCGCCAATCGGCAAATGTCCGAGGCGATTACGGCCTATCGCAAAGCGGCCGACAAAGGTAGTACCGCGGCGATGGTCGAGCTCGGCACGTGGCTTGCCAGCGGCTCGGCAGGAGCCAAGGAGGAATCCGAAGCACGCAATTTGCTGCTGCGCGCGGCACAGGGCGGCAATGCGCGTGCAGCCGCCCAGTTGGCGGCATTGTCCGGCACGGACAGCGTTGCATCGGACCCAGCCGCGGCGCGTGCGCTCCTTGCTAAAGCCGCGGAAACGAATTCGGCCGAAGCGCAGTTTCAACTCGGTCTTATGATGGCCGATGGGGTCGGCGGTCCGAAGGACGATGTCGGCGCGCGCGCCATGTTCGAAAAAGCGGCGGCGCAGGGTCATGCCGCTGCACTGGATTGGATGGGCAATTTTGCCGAAACTGGGCGGGGCGGACCGAAGGACAGCGATGCCGCCAAAAGCTATTATGAGAAAGCCGCGGCGCTCGGCAACGAGGACGCCAAAGCCGGGCTTGAGCGGCTGAAATGCCCGCTCGTGCTCAAAACTAAAAGAGGGGAAGTGTGGACTCATCTGTGCTTCTAGCGCACGGCTACACGCCGGAATTGTCCGGGTACTCACAGCGTCGTCAGCAAAGCTCCTTAAGCCAGATATCCGCAGCCGCTCTTGGGCGCTCTCGGGCATGCTTGCCGACACGTGCATCCTCCAGAAAGGAAATGATTGATGTCCTCTCGCCGCCAATTGCATCTTGGGGCCTTCATGCGCCCGGCCAGCATTCATACCGGTGCGTGGCGCTATCCCGGTGGGTGGCCGGATATGAACTTCAATTTCCCGCACATGAAGGAATCGATCCAGAAGCTTGAACGCGCGAAATTCGATGCCTTCTTCATGGCCGACCACATGGCCGTGCTGAACATGCCGATCGATGCGCTAAAGCGAAGCCATACCGCGACCTCGTTCGAGCCGTTCACGCTGCTGTCTGCCCTGTCTCAGGTTACCGAGCGGATCGGCCTCGTTGCGACCGGCTCCACCACATTCGATACGCCCTATCACGTCGCGCGGCGGTTTGCTTCGCTTGACCATCTGAGCAACGGACGCGCCGGTTGGAATATCGTGACGACGTCCAACCCCGATGCGGCGCTTAATTTCGGAATGGACGAGCACATGGAGCATGGCGAGCGTTATCGCCGCGCGCGCGAATTCTACGATGTCGTGACCGGACTGTGGGACAGTTGGGCCGACGATGCTTTCGTCCGCAACGTCGATGACGGCATCTTTTTCGATCCGAAGAAAATGCATGTACTCAATCACAAGGGCAAATATCTGTCGGTTAAGGGCCCGCTCAACATTGCGCGACCGGTGCAAGGCTGGCCCGTGATCGTGCAGGCCGGTGCTTCGGACTCTGGGCGTCAGCTCGCGGCGGAAACCGCGGAAGCGGTATTCACGGCGCAAAGCGACCTTGCCGCCGGGCGGCAATTCTATGCCGATTTGAAGAGCCGCATGGAAAAGCTCGGCCGCTCGCGCGGGCACATGAAAATCCTTCCGGCTTGCTTCGTCGTCGTCGCCGATACCGTGGAGCAGGCGCGAGCCAAGCGGTCCAAGCTTGACAGCCTAGTCGACTACGCCAACGCGATCGCCTCGCTGTCGATCGCGCTCGGCCACGACGCATCGAAATTCGATCCGGACGCCCCGCTGCCGGAGAAAATACCGGAGAGCAATGCTTCGAAGAGCGGACGGGAGCGCGCTATCGCGCTTGCCCGGCGCGAGGACCTGACAGTGCGTCAGCTGGCGCAACGGCTCGGCGGCTATTCCGGCCTGGCGATGGTTGGCACGGCGCAGACGATCGCCGATGAGATGGAAGAATGGCTGGACACGGAAGCTTCGGACGGCTTCACCGTGATGTTTCCTTATCTGCCGGGCGGCCTCGACGATTTCGTCGAGCGCGTCGTCCCCGAGCTGCAAAGACGCGGATTGTTTCGGCGTGACTACGAGGGCACGACTCTGCGCCAGCATCTTGGCCTGCCGCGGCCGAAGAACCGGTTCTTCGAGAATTGACGTGCCTTGCCGCGGCGAACCGCTCGCGCATTTCGAGCGCGAAATCGGCAATTGGTTCCATCAAGCGCAAGAATTTGAACAGGAACTTTCCAGTACGTTCCCCATTTCCGTTTGTACTTGGAGGAATTGATTGTGCGGAATTTAGAATGGCGATGGATCAAGATCGAGCGAAGATCAGCGCAAAACAATTTCGTGATTATGCCGCTGAATGCCGGCGAATGGCGCGTAATGTGTCGGAAAACGATCGCGCGGTGTTGATGCAGATCGCCGGCGCCTGGATTACCTGCGCCGAGGAGGCAGAGCGCGCGACCAAGCGCAATCGCAATTGAATTTTCGCTCATTGCAGCGCAACAATGAACTGCGACGCAGCGCAACAATGAACTGCGACCGTGTCCGGCGTTTGAAACAACCTGCTGAATTGCAGGCCTTTGGAAGTGGCCGTACATTAGCCATCCCGGAGGAAACGAATGTCGTTGCCGAGTTTGGGCTTGGCGGATCGCGCGGTCCATCTCATCAAGACGCATGTCGGGGTCACAGCGTCGGTTCGCGCCGTTGCGCCAGGAAGTGTCGAACGGTCGCAAGGCAAGGCCAAGCGTGTGATCGACAAACGGCCTCGGCTCTGAGCGGGAGATCGCGTGATGGCCTTTGCAGAACAATACGGTCGCGCCGACCTGTCGGCTGTGCTCGAGCGCGCGGGTCTGCCGCACGAGGCCGTGGCGGCGTGGCTTGACAGTGGCGACGGACAATTTGGAGATTTCAGCGGCGATGTAGAAAGATACTCGCGGCGTTGGCGGCTCGGCGCCGACCTTCTGGCGCGGCTGCCGGCCAAACCCGCACGCTCGCAAGCTCAAGCGGCGGCGCGGGATGCCATCGTTGATTGCGATCGCGCCGCGCGGGCGAAGTTTCTCGAAGTCCATGTCGAGACCCTTTATCGCCGCTTGACCGATAATTGTTCGAAGTTCAAGCGCGTCGAGGATTTGGTGCGCGATGCCGCGGCGACAGTGCCGGGGCTTGTGCCGGATGAGAAGCAATTAGCGCGCGAGAGCGCCTTGCTGCAAAAAGACAAGGACGGCGTCGAGATCGATCAGGGTCTGTTTGTTTGGCGCGTGCTCGGCAACGAAACCTGCGGCATGCATCTGTGTCACGCGATGTTGTTGCTGCGGCCGGAAACCGCTGAACACAGCCGCCGTTTTCGCCAAAATTCAAAACTCGAACTGCCGGGCGCAATCCTCGAACGTCGCGGCAAAGCCGCCGTGGTAACGATGCGCAATCCGCGGTTTCTCAATGCCGAAGATGAGACGACACTCGACGGACTGGAGATCGCGGTCGACGTTGCCACGCTCGATGCGGCGACCGAAATCGCCGTGCTGCGCGGCGATGTCGTCGAGCACACCAAATATCGCGGCCGCCGGCTGTTCTCGGCGGGCATCAATCTGACCCACCTCTATCACGGCAAGATCGCCTTTCTCTGGTACATCACGCGCGACATGGGCCTGGTCAATAAGCTTTTCCGCGGCCTTGCCCAGCCCGATACCAGCCCCGACGAGCTCGCCGGCGGAACGACGGAAAAGCCGTGGATCGGCGTGGTCGAGGGCTTTGCGATCGGCGGCGGCTGCCAGCTGTTATTGGCGCTCGATTACGTTCTCGCGGCCAAGGATGCCTACATGACGCTGCCGGCGCGCAAGGAAGGCATCATCCCGGGGGCCGCCAATCTGCGGCTGTGGCGTTTCACCGGGGATCGTATCGCGCGCCAGGCGATCCTTTACGGGCGGCGCATCGATTGCGACACGCCGGAAGGGCGTCTCATCTGCGATGAGATCGCGGCGCCGGCGGCGATCGATGCTACGTTGGAGCAGGTGGTCGACGGCTTCACCAGTTCGGGTGTGGTCAGCGCCGCCGGCAATCGGCGAGCCTTTCGCATTGCCGAGGAGCCGCTCGATATGTTTCGCCGTTACATGGCGGTCTATGCACGCGAGCAGGCCGCGTGCCATTTCAGCCCGGCGCTGATCGCCAATCTGGAACGCAATTGGGACGCCCACAAGCGCGCGTCTTAACGAAAGCCGAAATACGACGCAGGCTATTACCGCCCGGCGAACGTCGTCGCCTTGAAGCGGGTTTTTTGTTCGTCGGTCAGATTATTCTCAAAATCGTACAGCGCGACTTGGATCGATAAAATAGCGCGCCAGGTCGCATCGAGCCGCGCCTCGATCGCCTCGAGACGAGCAACCGCCGACTGCGGTATCGAGGTTGGACAGTGAACTTGCAGATCGCGGGCTGCCCTGCCGAAAACTTGTTGCAGATCGCTGAGCGCAGGCCGCTGCTGCTCGGTAGGCTGGACCGATTTGTCGATTTGATCGATTGACCAGCCGATGGCTGCCGCGGAACCACCGCACGAGGGCGGATTGGATTTGCCCGCTTGACGGGCAGTTGAAGCGCCCGCTGCATTCTGACCGCTGAACCGTGTTTCCTGTTCACGCGAGAGCGATTGCTCGAAAGTCTGAAGCGGCTGATGAATCATGTCGATCGCCAAGGTGAGGACCTCGATCTGCGCGTCCATCAGCTGCAAGCGGGTAGTCGGCTGCTCCGGAATGCTTGCCGGGCAAGACTTGGCCAGATACTCCGCGGCTGCTCCCATGGCGCCGCCGAGTCGTAACAGCCGTTCCATCTGCTCGGCATTCGGCCCGATCTCCGCCCGAAGGCGTTCGACCATGGCATTGGCGTCAAATGATTGCCGGCATTGGTCGACATCGGCGTCGCCGGAGGCAGGCGCAAATGCGGTTGCGAATATGCTCTCGTAGCCGAACGGCCACGGCGACGAAAACGCGGGCCAGAAAATATTTTGGAAAATTGTCGGCAAGGCGCGGCTCGGGTAGAGCAGGGCCCAAGCCGTCTGATGTGACCCCTGACGTGTCGCTTCGTCCTGTCGCGGTTCGCTGCGACGAGCTTCCTTCGTATTACTGTGCGTGGAGAAGTGACGATGTTGGTGATGCCGATGGCTAAACGGCACCCCTAAATGAAAAGGGCCGATCCGCAAGGCGTATGCCGGGGTCGGCGGAGCAGCAAAGCAAATTACGCTCAATACCGCAATTGCGAGACAAGCGCCGCGCTTTCGCATGATTTCGGCACCCCGCAAAGATAAAAGCAGCCACTAACGCGCACCGCTGCCGGAAAGTTCCGCCGGCTCGGTCCGGCCGGCGGGCCTTTGAGCTAAGGGCTCGCCTTGTCGCTTATCTCCAAGGCGCAACAATGGCACGAGCACGAAAGCAAAGGCAGTAAACGCGGCGGAAATCAAGACGAGCGGCGGCAAGGATTTGTGGAAAGCATGCGTATACAGGAACGAACCGACATTGTCGGCGAGCGTGTTGGCTAGATTGATGATCGACATCAGTACCGCGAACGAAAATCCCTCGGCGCGTTGCGGCGAACAATCGGCGGCCAGCGTCAATGTCGCCACCGTCGCCAGCATGGCTGAAAACCCGGCGCAAAGGTTGATGATCGCCGCGGCGATCTCGTTCCAGAACAAAAGATAGGCAAGAGTGGTGGTCGTACCGAAGGCGATACTCAAATACAGAAGATTCTTTAGCGTCAGGGATCCAAAAAAACGCCGATAGAGCAGGGCGCCGGCGACCCAGCCTGCCGCGCTTATTGAGGTCAGCAATCCAATGTAAGCCTGCGAGAACCGCAAGTCGTCCGTCATGTGGTAATAGAGCGGTGTGCTCAGTCCCGGGCTGAAATAATAAAGAAACATGAAAAGTGCGACGATCCACAATTCTCGTCGCCGAAACCCGGTCAATAGACCTTGGAACGTGCTCTTCATGCCTTTCAGATCGATTCGGCTTTTCTTTTCGGGGACGAGAAAGATTGTGCCGCCGATCACGCTCAATGGCGCAACGGCGACGATCGCTGCGGCTACATGCAACGCGGTCTCCGGCGCAAAATGTTGTACGAGCTGACCGCCGAGAGCGGCCGCGAACATGGTGGCGATGTTGAACCAGAGCCACTGCTGATTGACAAAAGTTCCGCTCTCATGAAGCCGCTGCCCAGTCTCGACCAGCACCGCGCCGCATAGCGTCGAAGATATCGCCATCGCGTAGGCCGTAAGCAGCAAGGCGAAGATTAGATCGCCGGGCGCGCTGAGCTGCGAGGCCCATAAATAGCCGACGACCGCCGCGACATTGGCGATTACGAGATAGCTTTTGCGACGATAGCCAAAGAGCGGCACGAAGTCGGAGACCAAGCCGTAAAGAGGCTTTATGATCCACGGCAGGTTGAACACGGTGAGGAAAGCCGTGACCTGAACCGGAGACCATCCGTGCGCTTCCTTCAAATAATAATTGAGCGGCTGATAAATTAGTCCGACGATCTGGCCCATGCCTTCGACGACATAGACCAGCGCGAAAAAGATCAGCAGTCGTCTTATCGTCCTTGCTTCGCCGTGTGCCGCGTCGCGGCTGATGAGCGAAGGCGAGCGTTCGGTCACCGGCGCGCTCGACATAGCATCGGGCATGGCTGGATCACTTATCGGCAACGACGCGGCCCGCTTCAGGAGCGGCAGCCCCAAGCCCGAGCTGCTTGACGATGGCCTCGACGATCTCGCGCGGATGCGGGGCGATCGAAACGACGATCGGCCGTTCGTCCGCCTGCGGTTCCTCCAATGTCTTGAGCTGGCTGTCGAGCAGAGTGGGTGGCATGAAATGGTCGGCGCGTGCAGCGATGCGCCGGGCAATCAAATCACGTTCGCCCCTCAGGAAAATGAGCCGCACGTCGCGCCGGCCGCCGATCAGGATATCGCGGTAGACCCGCTTGAGCGCCGAACAGGCGACAATGCCATGGCCGCGGGCGTTGCGGGTCGCGTCAATCCAGGCCGCGATCGCATGCAGCCACGGCCAGCGGTCTTCGTCGTTGAGCGGCTCGCCGTGGTGCATTTTTTCGATATTCGACTTCGGGTGAAACCAGTCGGCGTCCTCATAAATCCAATGCAGCCGCTGCGCCAGCATGGCGGCAATTGTGCTTTTGCCGGAGCCGGACACGCCCATGACGACAAGCACGTTGGGGTCGTACGAGATCGACGCAGATTTCATTTCATATCTCCGGGCGCGGCGGCGCGGACCACGAGCCAGACAAGTTCGCCGTCCGCATAAACGCGGCGCACCGGCAGGTCTTCGCCGGCCAGGACCCGCTTGAGAATCGGGCCTTTGTCGGCGCTGTCAATCAGGAATAGCATTTCATGCGTGGAAGCCAGCGCCGGGAAGGTCAGCGTCACCCGCGGCACGAACGGCTCCATTCCGGCCTTCGCTATGCCGACAGCCCATCGCTGCTTTTCTTCCAGAGCGGACGAGCCTGGAAAGAGCGATGCGGTGTGACCGTCGGGACCAAGACCCATCAGCACAAGATCGAACAGCGGCCGTTTGGTGTCGAGGCGATCGGCGCCGTAAAAGCGCTTGAGCTCCTGTTCGTAAAGACGCGCGGCGCTTTCGGGATTCTGTGCATCTGTCGGAATAGGATGAATGTTTGGTCGCGGCGCGGGCACCCGATCGAGCAATATGCGCTTGGCGGCGCCCATGTTGCTCAAAGGATCGTGCTCCGGGACGAACCGGTCGTCGCCGATGAACCAGTGCACGCAATCCCACGGCACTTCGCCGTTCCAAGGGCTCTCCGCGAGCAGCCGATAGAGCCCGAGTGGGCTCGAACCGCCGGTCAGGCATATTGCCGCCCGTTCGGTGCGCGTGAGGCGCGCGACCAGCCGCCGCGCTGCGGTTTCGGCCAGTGCGGCGGCATCGCCGACGACCAGAATCTGCGCATGCGCTCGTGAATCCATTCGCCACCCTCAGGCGATCGGCCGCCAGCGGCGGCGGTCGCGCGCCAGCAATTCGTCCGCTTCCTTTGGGCCTTCGCTGCCGGCGCGATATGTTGCCAAATTCCGGTTTGCCGCCTCATGCCACGCATCAAGAAACGGCTGCACGATGTGCCAGCCGGCTTCAATGCCGTCGGCGCGCGGGTAAAGAATTGCATCGCCTACCATGCAGTCATAGATCAGCGTTTCGTAGCCGGTGCTCGGCGCTGCTTCGAAGTAATCCTGATATCGGAACGTCATGCTTACGCCACGAATGGCGATCGAGGGACCGGGAATTTTTGCGTTGAATTCGAGGCCGATGCACTCGTCAGGCTGGATCCCGATCACCAGGAAGTTGTCGGCAAGCCGGTCGATCGGCGTGTCGCGGAACATGGCGATCGGAGCCTGTTTGAATTTGATTGCCACCTCGGTCTGCTTGCCGCGCAACGCCTTACCCGTTCGCAAATAGAACGGCACATTGGCCCAGCGCCAATTGTCGATCATCACCTTGAGCGCGACATAGGTTTCGGTCGTGCTGCGCGGGTCGACATCCTTGGTCTTGCGGTAGGCCTCGACCGGCTGATTGTCGATGAAGCCATCCTCGTATTGAGCTCTTACTGAATTGCGCTGCGCTTCGTCCTGGCTTTGCAGTTGCACCGCTTCCAAAACTTGCGCTTTCTCCGCGCGCACGGCATCGGCGGCAAAACGTGATGGCGGCTCCATGGCGATCAGCGAGAGGAGCTGAAACAGATGGTTCGGCACCATGTCGCGCAGCGCGCCGGTTGCGTCGTAGTAATTGCCGCGTCGGCCCACCGTGAGCGATTCGGCAACCGTGATCTGAACATGATCGATGTGGTCGCGGTTCCAGATCGGCTCGAATAGGCCGTTGGCGAAGCGCAGCACCATGATGTTCTGCACCGTCTCCTTGCCGAGATAGTGATCGATCCGGAAAATCTGATTTTCGTGAAGAATGCTCAGAAGCTTCGCATTGAGCTCATGCGCGCTGGCGAGATCGGTGCCGAACGGCTTCTCGATGATGACGCGCCGCCACGCACCGTTTTCCTTCGCCAGTCCCGATTGGCCGAGATGCGTACCGATGGTAGCAAAGCCCGCGGGCGGTGTCGCCAGATAAAACAGCCGATTGCCGCGCGTCGCGCGTTCGCGCTCGATGCGTGCAAGTTCGTTGCCGATTTTTGTATAGGTCGAATCGTCGTTGGGCTCGCCCTGCACATAGGCGACCGAGCCAAGGAGATGCTTGAGCACGTTGTCATCGATCGGCCGACCGGCGAATTGGGGCAGGCTTTTGGCGAGATCGTCGCGAAACGCTTCGTTTGACGATGGACTTCGCGCAACCCCGACCAGTCCAAATTCCGCCGGCAACAAGCCCGCCGATGCCAGATTGTAGAGAGCCGGCACGAGGAGCCTATGGGTCAGATCGCCCGAAGCGCCAAAAATGATGAGACAGCAAGGGTTGGCAATGCGCGCCTTGTTAGCGCCAGTCCTCGGCGTCATGACGGCTTGGCCTTGCGTTCTTTGGGTTCGACTTTAGGTTCGACATGCGCGCCGAAGCCCTTGCGCATGGCGGAAAGAATCTTTTCCGCAACGGTATGATCGCGGCGTGAACGAAAGCGCGCGTAAAGCGCCGCAGACAATACGTCGGCAGAGACCGCTTCCTCGATCGCGGCCATGATCGCCCAGCGGCCCTCGCCGGAATCCTCCACGACGCCCTCGAAGCCGGCAAGTTTCGGATCGGCGGCGAGCGCGCTTGCGGTCAAATCGAGCAGCCAGGAACTGATGACGCTGCCGCGCCGCCACGTCTCCGCGATATCGGGTAGGTTGAGGTCGAACCGTTCGTCGTGCGGCAACGCTTCGCTGTTTGCGTTCTTCAAGATATCGAAGCCTTCGGCAAAGGCCTGCATCAGGCCATATTCGATTCCATTATGGATCATCTTGACGAAATGTCCGGCGCCGTTCGGGACTTCGATGCTGACAAAACCATCGGCGCCGCGCGTGGTATCGAACACCGGGCGCAAGACATCGGTGGCATTGCGGATGTCTTCAACGGCGAGCTTTTCGAAAATTTTGCCGGCCGAGTAATCCCGACTTTGCAGCGTGGCTTTGATGGCATCATCGTACTCGTCGGTCTGACCGATCGCGTGCCCGAAAATCGATGGATCTGATGTCAGGCCGCGTAGCCCGTCATCATCGACGAGCTTTTTCAATCGACCGTCGGCAATAAAGCCGCGCGACAGAAAATCGAGCCACACCGCCTGGCGATGATCCTGCAGACCCTTAACCGGATTCATTGCGGACGCTTCCCTACTTCGCCAATTCGATGCTTGGCAATCTGATCTTTGGCCGCTTGCAACACTTTATCTGCAACAAACCCGAATTTCTTCATCAAAGCCGTGCCCGGCGCCGAGCCGCCGAAACTATGCATGCCGATGATCGTTCCCTCAGGACCGGCATACCGATCCCAGCCGATGACGGCGCCGGCCTCGACAGTCACTCGCGCCTTGATACCGGGAGGCAGGATTTCCTCGCGATAAGTTCGGTCCTGTTGCTCGAACAGTTCCCAACTTGGCATGCTGACCACGCGGGCGGCAATTCCCTCGCGCTTGAGCTGTTCGTAGGCGGTGACGCACCGCGCGACCTCGCTGCCGCTGGCGATGAGGATCACTTGCGGCGCGCCGCCCGCAGCATCGGCCGTTGGATCCGCCATGACATAAGCACCGCGCATAAGGCCCTCAGCGGATGCGTAGCGCGAGCGGTCGAAAGTGGGCAGTTTCTGTCGGCTGAGCACGAGACAGGCCGGTCGATCGATCAAGTTCATAATCACCTTGTAGGCTTCGCGCACCTCGTTGGCATCGGCTGGCCGCAGCACGATCATGTTGGGAATGGCGCGAAGCGCGACGAGTTGTTCGATCGGCTGGTGCGTCGGCCCGTCTTCGCCGAGGCCGATCGAATCGTGGGTGAAGACGTGAAATACCGGCAAGTGCATCAATGCGGCGAGCCGGATCGACGGTCGCATATAATCGCTGAAGGTGAGAAAGGTCGCGCCGAAAGCGCGCAGCTTCGAGGCGACGAGGCCGTTGACGATGGCGCCCATGGCGTGCTCGCGCACGCCGAAATGCATCACGCGCCCGGCCGGATCATCGGCCTCGAGCGCATTGGCTTTGGCGAACGCGGTCTTGGTTGAGGGCGCGAGATCGCCGGCGCCGCCAATGAGCCAGGGCACCGTTTGGGAAATCGCATTGAGCACCTTGCCAGAGGCTTCACGCGTCGCCGGTCCCTTTTCATCTGCGGCGAAGACCGGCAGTTCATGGTCCCAATTGTCCGGTAATTTGCCTTTCAGCAGCGTCTCGATTTTGCCCGCCGCTTGCGGCTGCGCCTTTTTGTACGCTGCGAAGTTATTGGTCCATTCATCGCGCAGAGTGCGGCCACGGCGGCCAATGCCATCGCGGAAGCATTCATAGACGCCGTCCGGCACGAGAAATTGTGCATTTTCCGGCCAACCATAGGCGCGCTTGGCGAGCTTTACTTCCTCGTCGCCCAAAGCATCGCTGTGTGCGGCGGCGGTGTTCTGCTTATGCGGCGCGCCGTATCCGATGATGCTGTCGACGATGACAAGCGTGGGCCGATCCTTGGTGTGGCGAAATATTTCAATCGCGCACGAGAAAGCGGCCGTGTCGTTAGCGTCGTGCACCCGCACGACGTTCCAGTGATAGGCCTTGAACCGCTCCGCAACGTCCTCGCTCATGGCGAGATCGGTGTGGCCCTCGATAGTTACCGTGTTGCTGTCGTAGATCCAGCACAAGTTTGCAAGCTTGAGGTGTCCGGCAAGCGACGCCGCCTCGCTGGCCACGCCCTCCATCATGTCGCCATCGCTGCAAATCGTGTAGACATCGAAATCGAACAGCGTCGAATCGGGCCGGTTGTAGCGCGCGGCAAGCCAGCGCGACGCGATCGCCATGCCAACGCTATTGCCACAACCTTGTCCGAGCGGACCGGTGGTGGTTTCGACGCCGGTGGTATGACCATATTCCGGATGTCCGGGTGTCACGCTGTCGAGCTGGCGAAAGTTCTTAATGTCGTCGAGGGTGATCGCCGGATGAGCGGTGATGCGCTCGCCGTCCACTCGGCGTACGCCGGCAAGATGCAGAAGCGCATAAAGCAGCATTGAAGCGTGGCCGGCGGACAGCACGAAACGATCGCGGTTCGGCCATAGCGGGTCGGACGGATCGTAGCGAAGAAATTGCTGCCACAGCGTATAGGCGACCGGCGCCAGCCCCATGGGCGTGCCGGCGTGGCCGGACTGCGCTTTCTCCACCGCATCGATGGCGAGCGTGCGGATTGTGTCAATGCACCGCTTATCGAGGTCCCGCAGCGGCGCCGTGCGGCGGGTGCCGTCTCGGGAAGCGGCTTCGGACGTCATGTGGCACCCTCGTTTGACAGTGCGGAATCACCCCTTAATCATCAGAACGACTGAGAGGTTGTGCTGTTCCCGCGGCGGCCGGTGCGCCGTCGCTCTTTGAAAAGCTTTTCTTGCTCCGTGCGTTAGTCCGTCGTAGAGGAGCTGGCAAATGCGACCATGGAATACGATGCGGGCGACCGGCTATGGCGGCCTCATTGGCCTTGCCGCAGGAGCATTCAAATCGCTTGCGCCCTGGAATGCTGCGCAGGCTGGTCCTGCGATGGCTAAAGAGCTTCTGGGTGCAACGCTCGCTTTCGCACTTTTGTGCGGGGTCGCCGCGGCGATGCGCAATTCTATCGTGCGCCGGCTTCTTGGGTCGGGGATCGAACGCGCTGAGCCCTCGGCCCGCGTTAATCGATCTGGGTAATGTCGCGGTCCTTGGTCTCGGGCAGGAAAATCAGCGCGACGAAGAAACTCATCGCTGCGATCGCCACCGGATACCACAGTCCCGAATAGATCTGGCCGTGGCCGCGACGATGGCGAATGCGGTGGCCGGTAGGAAGCCGCCAAACCAGCCATTACCGATATGGTAGGGCAGGGACACGCCGCTGTAGCGGATCCGCGTCGGAAAAAGCTCCACCAGCCAGGCCACGATCGGGCCATAGACCATCGTCACATAGACCACCAGGATCGTCAGCAACAGAACAGTCATCGGATAATTGATGTCATCCGGATAGGCGCTTGCCGGATAACCGTGCTCCTTCACGATGACGCCGGCAAGATTCGGCGTATCGGCCGCGATGGTTTCGCTGCCGATTTGCACGCTCGCTTTGCTGCCCGGTGGCGCGGCGACATTGGCGTAGTTCACCGACAGATTGACCAGCGCCGCTTTGATATTGTCGCAGCCGCTCGTGTATTTCTCCGTCCCCGTCGCCTTGAATTGAAACGAACATTCCTTGGGATCGGCGGTGACGGTCACCGGTGCCGCGGCGAGCGCCCGCTCCAGTTTGGGATTGGCGAAATGCGTGATCCCCTGAAAGATGGAAAAGTAAGTCACCGAGCCAAGCGCAAAGCCGGCCAGCATGATCGGCTTGCATCCGATCCGATTTGATAAGGCACCGAACAGAATAAAACACGGCGTGTCGATCGCCAGCGCGACGGCAACCATGATCTGCGCAGTAACCCCGGGCACTTTCAAAGGCTGGGTGAGGAAAAACAGCGCGTAGAACTGCCCGCCATACCAGATGACGGCTTCGCCAGCGGTCGCGCCCAACAGCGCGGCGATCGCGACTTTGCAATTGCGCCATTCGCCGAAAGCATCCGCGAGCGGCCGGCGCGATTGTTTGCCCTCTTCGACCATGCGCCGGAACAGCGGCGATTCATTGAGCTTGAGGCGAATCCACAGCGAGACGGCGAGCAGGATCGCCGACAGCAGAAACGGCATTCGCCATCCCCAGTCGCCAAATGGCCCTTCGCCCATTCGAAAACGGTGCCGAGCGAGGAGGCAAAGACGACGAGGCGTTCTCCGCCGGTCATGCCGCCGGTACGCGGCGCATTCAGTGCGGGCCGATCGAGTGCGATGGTGTTCATGCGCGTAAATGACCCTTATGCGAGGGTCTTTTTATGGCGCGGTGATTATGGCGAGGTGGCGCGGGCGGCGATGTAGAGCGCGAGCGCCGTGGCATTGGAGACATTGAGGCTTTTGATCGCGCCGGGCAGATCGAGCCGCGCCAGGCGATCACAGGTGGCGCCGGTGAGTTGGCGCAAGCCCCGGCCCTCGGCTCCGAGCACGAGGGCGAGCGGCCGGCGAAGCGTAGTCGCAGCGAGATCGTCCGGCGCCTCGCTGTCGAGCCCGACGGTGAGGAAGCCACGGTCCTTTAACGCCGCGAGCGCGCGCGCGAGGTTTTGCACGATCACGATCGGCACCAGTTCGAGCGCGCCGGACGCGCTTTTCGCCAACACGCCGGTTGCCTCGGGGCTGTGGCGCGCAGTCGTGATCACGGCGGCGACGCCGAACGCTGCCGCCGTGCGCAAGATTGCGCCGACATTATGTGGATCGGTGATCTGATCGAGCACGAGCACGATGCCACTATCCGGCAATTCCTCGATTGCCGGCGAGGGCAGGGGATCGGCCTCGGCAATCAGGCCCTGGTGCACGGCGTCGGGCGTCAGCCGCGCGGCGAGCGCATCGGGCCGCATCACTTTCGGCGTGACGGCGGGCGCGATGTCCTCGTCGGCGAGGCGGCGGAGCGCATTCTCGGTCACGAGCAGCCGGTTTATGCGACGAGCAGGATTTTTAAGCGCCGCAGTGACGGTGTGCCAGCCATAGAGCACGACCGCGTCGCCGGCGTCACGTCGCGGCGCGCGATCGGGTCCAATTCTGCGATCCTCGTGACGGCGCGCTGGCCGTTTGCGTTGCCATTCTCGTTTGGCCATGGCGATTTGTGTCAGGGGGATGCGACTTTGGCAACTTCGCCTCACGTTTGCGAAGAGATCATTTCGACTATCAACGGCATCGGCCTAATAAATCACAACCGTGGGCGACGAAAATCCACATCGCCGGCCATAAAGCGCAAATGGCGCTGACGGCAGCAGCCACAACGCCCGCCAGCGCACGAAATACAAGGCCACGACAAATATCGCGATCCGGGCCCAGCCCAGCCAGATCGAAATAGCACCATGTTAAATCAATCAGGCCGCATGAAACGGCTCAGATCTCCATCTCATCGCTAGCCGTGTTTCTGGTGCAGCGTTACATTCGGCTATAGTTTCCCGCCCGTAGTGGCTGGGTCAGATGGGGAGGACTGCGTGACTAGGCTTAACACATGGCTCGCCGTTGGGATCGCCGCGGTCGCATTCGTCGGCGGCTTGGCCGCTGCCCAGGGTGATTTGGATCCGAAAAACCGGCAGGAGCTTAAGCGAGAGGCTCTGACCGGCACGAACATGGAAGTCATCATATCCGTCATTGAAGCTCAGCCTGGCGAACTACTCGCCCGCCACATTTATCATGGCGAGGAAGCATTCTATGTGCTTCAAGGCGCGCCACTTGAAACACCGGATGGGAAGCAAATTACACTGGCGACGGGGGCGGCCGCGATCAACCACCGCGACGTTCCGCACGCCGGACTGAAGGTCCTCGGCGATACGCCCTTCAAATATTTGGCCGTACACATCGTCGAAAAAGGATCGGTTTTGTACGACGCGCCGAAGTAAACAAATCAGGACTGCTCCCGGCATTTACGGCGGGCCGGGAAGAGGGCGCTCAATGCTGCTCGCGCTCACTGGCGCTACTGGCTTTATTGGGCAACATTTGCTGCGCGAACTACCGAAGCGCGGTTACCGGCTGCGTGTATTACTCCGCCACCCAAGCTCGGTCCCAATACCGTGCGCGAGCGCGGTAATTGGCGACCTTGCTCGGTCACGAAACATGTCGGCGGCACTGGAAGGCGTCGATGGGGTGATCCACTCCGCCGGCTTAACTCCCGGTATGTCAGGCATTCCCGAGGACGACTATCGATTAATGAACACTGAGGCGACGATCAATCTCGCCCGCGCTTCGCAGCGGGCCGGCGCAAAGCGTTTCATCTTTCTTTCCTCAATCCGCGCTCAGTGTGGACCGACCGCCGAGGAGGTGCTCACCGAAGCCGACGATCCGAAGCCGACTGACGCTTTCGGAAAATCCAAACTGGCGGCGGAACGCGGCTTGGCGGACCTCGATCTCGACTGGGTCTCGCTGCGGGCTGTTTTGGTCTACGGACCTGGAGTGAAGGGCAATATGGCACAACTTATTCGGCTCGCTCACTCTCCATTTTCGTTGCCGTTGCGCAGCATCACGGCAAGGCGATCGCTGCTTGCCCTGGAAAATCTCGCTGGAGCGATCGAAACCGTGCTGAAAGTGCCCGGAAGTCTGCGCCGGGCCTTCATTGCTGCTGATAAAGAGGCACTGACGGTTGGCGAAATGATTACGGCCATGCGCCATGGGCTCGACCGTCGGTCGAATATGTTTCCATTGCCCCCCATATTGCTTGAACTTCTCTTCCGGTCTCTTGGCCAGGAAGCAATTTACCGGCGCATGTCCGGGTCGCTCGTCGCCGATCCAGCAGCGTTGATTGCACTAGGTTGGACGCCGCAGCTGGCAACCCCACTCGGACTTGGCAAGTTGATGCGAACGAACTGAGCCAAATAGTCTGGCGCCAACCTTCCAGCCAAACGCGGCTGATCGGGGATTCAGAGCAAAGCCGCCGGACGACCAGCGGCTTTGCCTTGTCCCCCATACGTGTCGTTGTTGTTGAACGGCATCGTTGGGTGTCGGCGCTGACACGCCCGCAACCAGCAACGCGAGCCAGCCCGAAGCGCAAATCATATTTGACGAATTTGGCGCAGCTGTAGCGCATTCCGCACGCGGTTCTTTTTCGACAGCTTTTTCGCGCAGGGCAGCAGCTCAGACAGCAAAACCGTCGGCTGAAGCCGACGGCTTTGCCTTCGTCCCCCGTTGCCGTTTTCTTAGACGGCATTCGGTTGTCGAACCGGCGGTGCAGCGGCAGCTTTCACCTTCGTCCTCACCCTTCCGTTCCACAAAAAGGGGGACGCCGTGTCCGACCACGCACGAATTCGGACGCGCGACGGCTTTTTTGGGGCCGCGCGGGCGGTTTCATGTGGATAAAGAAGGGCCCCGACGGCCCTAATGTCGGGGCCCAGCTGCGCCTCTTCGGCCGCTACAGTTTGGGAGGACGGCCGTGGTGTCAGACGCGCGCCTTACGCCGCCACCTTTGGAGGGAAAGAGTGTGACACGGTTTGAATTCTCCCCGTTTTGCACTTTTCCACATGGCGGCCACGTATTTTTCGCCTCGGCTAGATTTCCTCCATTAACAGCCCCAACACGCCCCACAAAATTACACCTACGAGAGCAGTTGCGGCGAGATAGACGTTAATCGTCATGAGCCCTTACCCCCCGTTGATTCACGCGACTCAAATCGTGCTTAACGTTTGCGACGTTTCCTCGGCCTGATTGGGGAATTTACGGCCACAGTAAAGCCAAACTTTTTAGTTTTGGCCGCGGATACTTGTCCCGAAGGATGTCTGTTCCCGTTCCTCGCCCGCGCTGATCAAAGTCACGCAAGAATGTTCGCTACTGGTACTGAGCGGAATTGGCGAACGCGCCAACTGATGTCAGTCAACTTAACCGAGTGACGAGCGCTTTTAACCAATGTTTGGTCTTTAAGGTGAATTGGCAAACAAAAATGGTAAAGTGATTTTGCTGATGCGGCTCTGAGGGTGGTTGAGGCCCATTCTCAGTCACACACCATAAGTTTGCGGCGCTGCACGAGCGCCCGCTCAGTGGGAGGGCGGGCGCTCGACCAACAGCGGTTGCGCCGGGGCAAATATGCGATGCGCAAATCTGAGCGACGATCAATTGTGGCGCTTAATTGCGGAAAATACCGAAAAACTGTCCGCGCTAATTCGCCAGCAGATTGAATTCGACGATGCGGAATATTCCGCCGCAATCACCACGCGCAAGGGCGGACTTCATCCGCTTCGCAAGTAGATTCCAACGCGAATACCGGCAGTACGCCGACGAGCTACGACGCCGTCATCATCTGGTGTGAAACATCGGGTGGTGCAGCCTCTAGTCGAAAGCAAAGATGCGCTTCTAGTCGTTCTTCATGCTGATGACGGTCCAGCCGTTATTGTTCGCCTCATCGTAGCTTGGGTAAAGATGCCGGTGCAAGCAACGCAAAAGAGAAGGCCGCCATTATTGACGGCCTTTAAG
>Ga0209465_10000256_pt1 | contig 24943 bp, 25 predicted proteins | sample PanSoiPlot1MoBio_FD_188321 | JGI IMG/M metagenome (GOLD analysis project Ga0209465, IMG submission 188321) | Tropical forest soil microbial communities from Panama analyzed to predict greenhouse gas emissions - Panama Soil Plot 1 MoBio (SPAdes)... | ecosystem: Environmental > Terrestrial > Soil...
GAGGGCGGCGTGTCCGCGCTGGTTGAGGAGGTTGAGGATGTGTTCGTCGAGGTCGTTGATCCTGGAGCGCCAGTCGTCCAGGTCCATAAGAGCTCCTGAAGCAGATCTATCCGCGAATCCGGCCAAGTATAGGCGAACCGTCAGGACCGCGCAAGCTCTCCAGCCCGGCGATCTCGTCGGCGGTGAGCCGTCGCGTCTTGCCCAGGGCGAGCGTGCCGAGGCGGAGCGGTCCGAAGCGTACGCGACGCAGACGCACCACGGGATGATCGAGGGCGGCGCAGTAGCGCTTCACTTCGCGGTAGCGTCCTTCGCCGAACGTGAGCTCGATCCACGTGGTCTTCGCGGCCGGGCGGAGCAGGCGCACCCCCGTGGGCACGGCGGGACCATCGGGCAGCGCCACGCCGCGTCGCCAGCGGGCGAGCTCGCCCGACGCCACCCGCCCCTCCACCTCTGCCTCGTAGACGCGGGGGATCTCGTAGCGCGGATGGAGGAGACGGTGGGCGAGATCGCCATCGTCGGTAAGGAGGAGCAAGCCTTCCACGTCGTAGTCGAGACGCCCCACGGGAAACACGCGCGGAGTGCCGGGAGGAAGGAGATCCACCACCACGCGCCGTCCTTCGGGATCGCGCAGGCTCGTCACGTAGCCGCGCGGCTTGTGAAGGAGGAGATAGGTAGCGGCCTCGCGCGCGAGCACGGGTTGGCCGTCGCACGCGATGCGATCGACGGTGGGATCGGCCTGAGCGCCTGGCTCTCGGCGCACCACGCCGTTGACGGTGACGCGGCCGGCGGCGAGGAGCGCCTCAGCTCCGCGACGCGAGCTCAGCCCCGCCTGGGCCAGGATCTTGCTGAGACGAATCGGTGGCAGGGACGCTCTCCGCGGCCCCCACGATGGGATCACCGTCGACATCGGCAGGCGCCTCGGGGATCAGTAGCTCGCCCTCGACCTTGGGCAGGTCGGCGAGGTCGCGCAGGCCGAAGGCGACGAGGAAATCGCGCGTGGTCTCGTAGAGGAAGGGGCGGCCCGGCGAATCCTTGCGGCCGGCGATGCGGATCATCCGGCGGTCGAGGAGATTGTCGAGCACCGCCTCCGAGTTCACTCCGCGCACGGCGTCGATGTCGGGCCGCGACACCGGCTGGCGGTAGGCGACGATGGCGAGGGTCTCGAGGGCGGAGCGCGAGAGGCGCGAGCGAGTCCGGCTCCGCGCGAGCTTCACCAGCCACGGCGCCACCTCCGGTCGCGTGACGAGCCGGTAGCCGCCCCCCACCTCGATGACCTGCAGCGCGCTGCCGCGCGCGTCGAGGCGGGCCACGAGCTCGCGGACGAGCTCCCGCGCCTCCCCCGCCGAGTCCAAACGCAACACTTCCTGGATGCGGTCCGCCTCCACGGGCGTCTCGGAGGCGAAGAGCAAGGCTTCGGCGACGTCGATGAGCTCAGGCATGGGCGCTGTCTCCAGGGTTCGGTTCGCCTTCGTCGGGGGCGGCGTCCAGGGAAAATTCCGGCGCCGGCTCATTGTTGGGACCGGACTCGATGACGATGTCGCCGAAGAGCTCGGCCTGATGCACGCGCGCCTGGCCGAGCCGCACCAGCTCGAGGAGGGCGAGGAGGGTCACCACCCACTCCGTGCGGAGGCGCTCGGCTCCCGCGACCGAGGTGAAGAGGAGCGACCAGGTGTGGCGCAAGAGCTCGATGATCTCGCCCATGCGCTCGAGCACGGAGAGTGGGTTGGGCTCGACCTCGCGCGGAGTCTGACGCTTCTGCTCCTCGATGAGACGGGTCATGGCGCGCTGGAGGAGATGGACGGACAGATCCTCGAGGGGCACGTCCTCGGGCGGCGGGAGCTCGGCCACCGTACGCCCGTACAGGAGGGCCTGCTCCGCCTCGCGCTCGCCGAGCCAGGTGCCGAGGGCCTTCACGCGCGCGTACTCGCGGAGACGCTCGGCCAGCTCCTGGCGCATGAGCTCCCCTTCTTCGTCGAGGGCATCGGGCGGCGCGTCCGGATCCACGGGGAGGAGGAGCTTGGACTTGAGGTAAATCAGGGTGGCCGCCATCACCATAAAGGCGCCCGCCGACTCAAGGTCCTGGAACTGCACCGCCTCGAGGTGGGCGAGGTACTGTTCGGTAATGGTGCGCACGGGCAGGTTGGCGAGATCGACCTCGTTGGTGCGGCACAGGTGCAGGAGGAGATCGAGCGGCCCCACGAAGGACTCGACACGGACGGTGAGGCCTTGCGGCTCGGGATCGGAGACGAGCGAGGGCGTGGTCATGGCTCGAGGTTCACCACGGCCCGCACCTCGCCCATGGTCTTCTGGGCGAACGCGCGCGCTTGCTGCGAGCCCGCGTGGAGGATCTCCACGATCTCGCGCGGCCGCGCCGCGAAGCGCTCGCGCCGCTCCCGGATCTTTGCGAGAGGCGGGAGCATGTGCTTCAAGAGCACGCCCTTGCAGTCGAGGCAGCCGATGCCCGCAGTGCGGCAGCCCGTGGCGCAGTCTTCGCGCTCGGGAGCGGGAGTGAAGATCTTGTGCAGGTCGTAGACGGGGCACACATCGGGATTGCCGGGATCGCTTCGCCGCTTTCGCGCGGGATCGGTCATCATCGGCTTGACCTTCGTGGTGATCTCCTCCTCCGTGTCCGAGAGCAGGATGGCGTTGTTCAGCGACTTGGACATCTTCCGGCCGTCGGTGCCGGGCACTTTGGGAATCTCCGTCAGCTTGGCCCCCGGCTCGGGAAACACCGGCTTCCAGGTGTGGTTGAAGCGGCGCGCGACTTCCCGCGTCAGCTCCACGTGCGGCACCTGATCGATGCCCACGGGGACCCACTGTGGCTTGTACATGAGGATGTCCGCGGCCTGGAGGAGCGGATAGCCGAGGAGGCCGTAGGACGGCGACTCGAGGCCGAGCTGCTCCACCATCTCTTTGTAGGTGGGGACGCGCTCGAGCCAGCCCAGGGGCGTGATCATGGAGAAGAGGAGATGCAATTCGGCGTGCTCAGGCACGAGCGACTGGATGAAGAGCGTGCTGCGCTGGGGATCGAGGCCGGCCCCCAGCCAGTCCGCCGCCATCTCGACGGTGCTCTCCGGCGCCTGGCCGCTGTTGTGCGCGTCCGTGGTCAGCGCGTGCCAGCTCGCCACGAAGAAGTAGCAGTCGTAGTCGTCCTGCATCCGCACCCAATGCTCCAAGGCCCCGAGATAGTTGCCGAGGTGGAGCTTGCCCGTGGGGCGCATGCCCGAGAGGACGCGAGGTTTGGCGGTCATGGCGGGGTCCCGTCCCCTTCCGATTGGCTGCGGCGCGCTTCCCAGGCCTTGGCCGTGCGGAGGAAGACGTAGTGGGCGTAGAGCACGGCGAGGACGAAGCCGCGCCAGCCGTCGAGAAATCCGCCACGCAGAGCGTACATCGAGACGAAGCGTCCCAGGGGCCGCAGGACGAGATCGGCGAGGCCGACGCGTCCGCCTCGCTTGATCAGCTCGGCCGCGGCCAGCGTCGAGTAGCGATGGGAGCGCGTGACGAAGTCGTCGAGGCCGCGGTAAGAATGGTGGAGGAGCGCCTCGGCGAGCCTCTCCACCCGGCCTTGCACCACCACCGATTCGTGGACGGCCGAGTCCACGAACTGTCCAGCCCCGCGGCGGAAGAGGCGGAGCTGACGGTCGGGGTAGAGCCCACCGTGGCGAACCCAGGCGCCCCAGAACACGTTGCGGCGCGGCAGCGAGTAGCCGTCGGCGGGGCCGTTGGCGCGGACGATCCCCGTGATGCGCGCCTGCAGCTCGGGAGTGACGCGCTCGTCGGCGTCGAGGGAGAGGATCCAGTCGCCCGTGGCCTGCTCGAGTGCGAAGTTTTTCTGGGCAGCGAAGCCCGGCCACGGCCGCACCCAGATCCGGTCGGTGAACTCGCGGGCGATCTGCACGGTCTTGTCGGCAGACTCCGCGTCGATCACCACGATCTCGTCCGCCCACGCCACGCTCTCCAGACAGGCGCGGAGCCGCTCCTCCTCGTTCCACGCGATGACGGTGACGCTGAGTCGGCTCACCCCGCGCCCTCGAGCATGCCGCGGGCCGTGCGGAACACCGTGTCTACGTCGAGGCCCGCCATGCTGCCGTCGGGACTCTGGAGCCCCTGGTTGCCCGTGCCGTAGGGCCCGTTGCGCACGGCGCTCGTCGGCCCGAAGAGGCCGAGGCTCGGGGTGCCGAGGGCGGCGGCGAGGTGGAGCGGTCCCGTGTCGTTGGCGATCATGAGGCGGCAGCGCCCAAGGAGCGCGGTAAGCTCCCCGAGGTCGGTGGGAGGCGCGAGCGACACGCTGGAGCCGGGGAGGCCGAGGGCGATCTCGCGCGCCATATGCGACTCGTCCGGTCCCCAGAGCACGAGGATCCGCGCCCCCGCCTCAGTGGCGAGCCGATCGGCGAGGGCATGAAAGCACGCCACCGGCCAGCGCTTCTCGGGCTTGCCCGCCCCAGGGTTGATGCCCACGAGGCGATCTTCGCGCTTGATCCCCTCCTTGACGAGCCATTCCTCCATGCGGCGATTGGCGTCGGGAGAAACCGGTACCACGAACTCAGGGGAGGAGGCCGTGATACCCAGCGGGGACAGGAGCGAGAGATACTGCTCCACGACGTGGCGAGCCGAGGCGGGCGGCGTCACGCGGCGATTGGTGAAGAGCACGTTGAGGCGCTCACGGCAGCGGGCCGCGCTGAAGCCGATCCGCACCGGCGCGCTCGTGTACGCGGTGAGGAGTCCACTCTTCATCAGGCCTTGGAGGTCGATGGCCACGTCGAAGGCCGCGCGCCGGATCCGCGCTCGGAGCCGTGCCACCTTGCCCAGGACCTGACGCGCGCCTTCGGGGTGCCAGATGAGCCGGCGCCACAGGCGAGTGTCCACCGGCACCACCGAGTCGAGGTCGGGATGGTCGCGGAGGATGGCGTACTCTCGCGCCTCGACGACCCAGGTCAGGTGCGCGTCGGGCAGAGCGGCGCGGAGCGCGTGCGCCACGGGCAGCGTGTGGATCACGTCGCCCAGCGAGGAGAGCTTCACGATGGCGATGCGCGGAGGGTGCGACGTCATCGCGCGCCTCCGAAGCGATCGGCGATGAGGCGGATCAGATCGCGGGTGGCGTGCTGCTTGGGATCGCCCGCGATGGCCACGCGGCCTCCCGCTTCCCGCACCGCGGCGCCCTCGGGGACGGACTCTGCAGTGTAATCGGTGCCCTTGGCGTGCACGGTGGGCCGGAGGGCGCGCACGAGCGCATCCGCGGTGTCGTCGTCGAAGATCACCACGCCGTCCACGGCGGCGAGCGATCCCACCAGCTCTGCCCGCTCCTCCGCAGTCATGATGGGCCGGCCCGGCCCCTTGAGGCGGGCGACCGAGCGATCCGAGTTGATGCCGACGAGCAGGACATCGCCGAGGCGGCGGGCGCCTTCCAGGTAGCGCACGTGCCCCACGTGGAGGAGATCGAAGCAGCCGTTGGCGAGGACGAGACGCTTCCCTTCGCGGCGCCACTGCCCCGCCAGCCGGACGGCCGCGTCAAGATCGAGCAGCGGCGCCATCGTCCTCCAGCGAGGCGGAAAGCTCGGCCGCGGAGACGGTAGCGGTGCCGCGCTTCATCACCACCACCCCGCCGGCCACGTTGGCGAGCCACGCCGATTCCACCGCGCCCGCCCCCGTGGCGAGGGCAACGGTGAAGGCGCTGATCACGGTGTCGCCCGCGCCGGTGACGTCGGCGATCTGGTCGCTGCCATGGATCGGCATGAAGGTCACGGGGCCCTCGCGCTCGAAGAGCGCCATGCCGCGGCTGCCGCGAGTCACCAGGAGATACCGTGAGTCGAGCCGTTCCAGCACGGCGCGTCCGGCCTTCTCGAGGGCACGCTCGTCGCCGAGCTCCCCGCCCACCAGCGCCTCCACCTCGGGCTCGTTGGGCGCCGCCGCGGTGGCGCCCTTGAAGCGCGGCAGATCGTAGCGGCTGTCCACGGTGACCACGGCGCGGCGCGTCCGCGCGAGCTCCAGCACGGTCTCGAAGATCCTCGGGGTCACCGTGCCATAACCGTAGTCCGAGACGAGGAAGGCGTCGGCGCGCGCTCCCGCCGTGGTGAGGGCGGCGAGGAGGGACGCCTCCGTGGGGTCGGCGAGGCTCGGCTCGGGCTCGCGATCGAGCCGGACGACCTGCTGGCGCGTCGACTCGTAGCCGCCGGCCATGATGCGGGTCTTCACCGGCGTGAGCCGTCCCTCCGCCCTGATCACGCCGTCGGTGGCGATGCCCATCTCCGCGAAGAGCCGGAGCACCTCGCTCCCTGCGCCATCGCCGCCGAGCACACCCACGGGCAGCGCCGTGGTCCCGAGAGCGCGCACGTTGTTGGCGGCGTTGGCCGCGCCGCCCAGCCGCACCTCGCGGTTGGTGAAGCGGAGGATGAGCACGGGCGCCTCGCGCGAGATGCGGGACGGCTTGCCGTAGAGATACTCGTCCGCGATGAGATCCCCGACGACGACGACCCGCTTGGCACCGAACCTGGCGACGATGTCCTTGAGTCGCTTCAGCGGGAACACTCGGCGCCCTTCTCCGTCTCGAGCCGACCCAGCGCCCACTCCACCGCGTCGAGGAGATCCTCCGCGACGTGGTCGGGCTTGACCGTCCACTCGTGACGCAGAAATTCCCACTCGCCGCGCCCGTAGCCGGTGAGCACGAGCACGCCGGCAGCGCCCGCCGCCTGTCCCGCCGCCACGTCGGACGGCTTGTCGCCGACCATCACCGAGCGCGTGAGGTCGAGGCCGTGCTCGGCGGCGGCCAGGTGCAGGAGACCCGGCTTCGGCTTGCGACACTCGCACTCGAAACGATAGGGTGGCGCGCCCGCCGTCGGGTGATGCGTGCAGATGTAGATCGCGTCGAGCCGCGCGCCCTCGCGACGAAGCTGGCGCTCCACCTCCGCGTTCACCGCGCGGAGCGTCTCCGCGGAGAAGTAGCCGCGCGCGATGCCGGCCTGATTGGTCGCGATGATCGCGGGAATACCGGCGGCATTGAGACGGGAGACCGCGGCTGCCGCTCTCGGAAGGATTCGCACCCGGCTGGGATGGTTGAGATAGCCCATCTCCTCGACGAGGCAGCCATCCCGATCCATGAAGACGGCCGGGCGGCCGGGCGACGGCTGAGCCATGTGCGCAGTGTAATGCCCCGGTCGGGATCGATCAATGAAAATCCTGATTTACTCAGGCTGCCGACGCTCGCCGATCGGCGAGGAGCCGGTAGATTTTCTCGAGCGCGTCCACCTGCACCTCGTAGGTGAAGGGCTCCGCTGCCGCGCGCGCCGCTTGGGCGAGCCTCGCCGCGTCGTGATCGCGAAGCGCCGCGAGCCCACGCGCGATCTCGGGGGCGGTGACAGCGGCGGCCACGGCGCCACTCACACCGTCGCGCACCGCCTCCGCGCCCCCGGCGACCGCGCTGGTGAGCACGGGCACCCCGGAGGCGAGCGCCTCGAGATGCACGTTGCCGAATGGCTCGTAGAGAGCGGGGAGAGCGACCACGTCCGCGGCCGCGTAGAGCCGCTCGACGTCGGGGCGTGGCGGAACCCACGTCACGGTGGCGCCGATGCCGAGCCGGGCCGCCATCTCGCGGAATTTCTCGCTCCTCCCCTTGCCGGCCACGAGCACGCGCACGCGGGGGTCTCGAAGGGTCGCCACTGCTTCCAGCAGAGGGCCGAGGCCCTTGCGCTCGAAGCCGGAGCCGACGAAGGCCACGAGCCAGGCCTCCGGGGGGAGGCCGAGATAGCCCCGCGCGTCCTGGCGCCACCGCTTCCGGTTGTCCGGGTGGAAGCGCTCGAGGTCGACCCCGTTGTAGACCACGCCGATCCGCTCGGCCGGCGTGCCGTACAATCCTTGGATCTCCGTCCGCCCGCGCTTGGCGATGGCCACGATGTAGCGGGCCGATCGGAGCGTGAAGATCCTCCGCTCCAGGTGCAAGAGCAGACGATGCTGAGGATTTACTTGAAGTCCACCGCGGCCCATCGCTCGGAGATAGGCTCGATGGCTTCCCTCCCCCGCCCGGTAGATGTCCTGGACGAAGAGCCGCTCGTGGCTCTGGACGAGATCGAAGCCTTCCCTCCTCACGGCCCGTCGCGCGGCCAGGGCGAAGGAGAGCTGGCGGAGCACCGAGGGCTGGCCGAGCGTGGGAAGCCGGTGCACCGCCACGCCCGGAGCGGGAAACTGGCCGGCCGTGGTGAGGAGATGCACCTCGTATCCGCCCCGCCGGGCAAGCGCGTTGACCATGCCCGCGGTGGCCGTCTCAACGCCGCCGTGAAAGGAGAAGGGGCGACACACCAGCGCAAGTTTCTTCATCGCCTCGCCAGCACGCGCTCGACCAGCGGGAACAGCGCCCGCCGTGCCGCCTCGAAGCTGTAGCGCTCGACGCAGCGCTCGCGGGCCCGGGCGCCGAGGGCCTGTGCTTCTCCCGGATGATCGATGAGCCGGGCCATGGCGCCGGCCAGGGCTGACACCTGGCCGGGCTCGACGACGACGCCGCAGCCGCTCAGGATCTCCGGGATCATGGAGACTCGTGTGGAGACGATGGGTCGGCCGAGCGCCATCGCGTCGAAGAGCTTGGCCGGCACCTGACCCTCCGTGTCGGGCGTGCGCCGCTGCGGCACCACGACCACGTCCGCCGCGCTGAGGAACGAAGGCACGTCCTCGAAAGGGACCCACCCGAGAAGCCTCGCCCCGGGACAGAGGCTCAGGATCTGTCGGCCCGCCGCGCTCCCGGGCTCGGCTCCGACTACGCCGAGGACTACGTCAGGCCGGCCAAGGGAGGAAACGGCCGCCGCCAGATCGTCGACGCCCTTGTAGTCGCGCGGGGTGCCCAGAAAGAGGACGAGGCGCTCGCTCCCCACGCCCAGCCGCCGCCGTGCCTCCCCCGCATTGCCCGCGCCGGGCTTCCAGGCATCGGTGTCCCTCACGTGAGGCACGAGCACGCCGCCGAAGCGCTGCTGGAGGAAGCGGGAGGCGACGGTGATGCCGTCCGCCAGGCGTGTGAGTCTCTCGCAGAGCCACGTCCACGGCAGCCCCGCAGGATTGCCCAGGTTGACGGCGCGACCCAGCGTGCCCCAGAAGCCCGAGCGGAGGTAGAAGCCGACCTCCCAGTCGTCGATGTCGAGCAGGAGCGGCCGGCGTCTGATGAGACGCTCGACGTAGCCTATTCCCGCGCTGGCGAGGCGCGTCTTCGACGCGACGATCAGGTCTCCGTCAGCGCGCCGGGAGAGCTCGAGGGCGGTGCGCGCGAAGCCGGGGAGGCGTCGACTCGCCACGCTCGTGTAGCGCACCGGCCCCGCGGCCACGGGAGCCCAGATTCCCGCGCCGGTGCGCGGCCCGATCACTTCCACGGCGCCGAGCGGCTCGAGGAGGCGGGCGAGGAGATCCGCGCGTCCCGCCGCGTTGTCGCTCAGGTCGAAACAAAGGACCGAGATCTTCATGCCGAGGGGACGAGTCGCTGGTAGTGGCCGAGGAGACGCTCGGCGACGCGGGCGCCGGTGAAGCGCTCGTGGGCGACTGCCCCCGCTTGGCGGCCGAGCGCGTGACGGAGCGCGCGATCATCGAGGAGCCGAGCGAGGGCGCGAGCGAGCTCAGGCGCATCGCCGCCCGGCACGAGCAGCGCGGTGATCCCGTCCTCCAGCACCTCGGCGGCCGCCCCTACGCGGCTTGCGATCACCGCCCGTCCGCTCGCCAGATACTCGAAGAGCACGCGCGACATGCCGTCGGACTCGAGAGGCGGATAGAGGGCGATGTCGAGACCGCCCACGAGCGTCGCGGGATCTTCGACGAAGCCCAGAAAGGAGACTCGATCCGCGAGCCCGGCTCGCGTCACGCGCTCCCGCATATCGGTCTCGAAAGGCCCGCGCCCCGCGAAGACCAGGTGAAAGCGCCGGCCCGCCCCGGCGAGCGTCTCCGCCGCGTCGAGCACGACGCCGTGGCCCTTCATGACCCGGAAGCCAGAGACGAGCCCTACGATGGGAACGTCATCCGGGACGCGCAGCTCGTGGCGGAGCGCGCTCGAGCCCGAGGGACGATAGCGGTCGCCGTCAGCGGCGCCGGGTAGCGTCACCACGCGATCCGCGCGGACCAGCCCCGCCGCCACGCACTGCCGCCGGATCGCCTCGCTCACCGCGACCACGAGGTCCGTGGCGCGTCCGTAGAGCCAGCGGTTGAGGGCGTGCGGCCTGAGGACCTGCACGATGTGGCGTGTGCGGACGAGCGGGCGGGGATGCGTCGATCGCCGATTGACGAGGGCGGCGAGCCAGTGCTCCTTGCTCCGGTGCACGTGGACGAGGTCGGCGGCCGCGGCGCGCCGGGCGAGCGTCCGGAGGTCACGCAGGTCGACGACGGGGCGCACCCCCGTGCGCAGAGCCATGGTCTCGATGCGCGCCACGCCCTCGGCGCGCGCGCGGGCCATCACACGCTGCTCGCTGCCCGTGGGGCAGATCAAGGTCGCCTCGTGTCCCACTCGCGTCAGCTCGCGGCACATCTGCGCCGCCCAGTAGGCGTCCGAGGACCAGCCCCGGCACGAGACGAGGTGGACGACCTTCACGGACGGCGCGCGCGCCGCGCCAGAGCCTCGAGGTAGATCGCCTCCATGGCGGCGGCGTGGTGCTCCGGAGCGAAGAGGGAGGCGGCCCGGCGCCGACCCGCCTCGCCCATGGCCCGTCGCTCCGCCGGGTCGGCGATGAGTCGCTCGAGGGCGCTCGCCACTTCCTCCGGACGGGTGCCATCGACGAGGAGTCCCGTCTCGCCGTGCATGATCGCGTCGGGCAGCGCGGCGACGCGCGCCGCCACCACGGGCCGCGCTGCGGCCATCGCCTCGAGCGCGGCCCGACAGGATTCATCGGAGCCCGAGCCGAGGAGGACGAACACGTCGAGGGCGGCGAGGACAGCGGGCAGATCCGCGTCGCGATATCCGGCGAAGAGCGCCTGTCCCTCGAGGCCGAGGCTGGTCACCAGCTCCCCGAGGGCGTCACGTCGCTCGCCCTTGCCCACGAGGAGGAGGCGGATCTCCGGCCGGTTCACGAGGAGCTTCCGGAAGGCCTCGAGGAGCGCTTCATGTCCTCGCCCCGCGGCGAGACGTGAGACGCAGCCGATGAGCGGGATCTCTGCCGCCCGGAACTCCTCGCGCACCTTGGCGGCGCCCGCCGCGTCGGGAGCGAAGCGCGCCATGTCGACCACGCCGTGGTGGTGGTGAATGCGCGCCCGCGGTGCCCCTGCCTCGACGAGCCGCTGCTCGATGCGTCGGCTCACCGCCACGAGGGCGTCGCTTCCGCGGTAGAGGGTGGTGTCCGGCCATCGCGCTCGCACCGCGCGCTCGTTGTGGAAGCTTCGTACGAGGGCCGCTCGTCCCCGACTCCACCAACCGAGCCAGTGGTCGTGGCTGTGATGCGTGTGCACGACGTCGACGTGTTCACCCGCCACCAGGGCGCGCAGGCGACGGGCATCCCCCGCGATGGCGAGCGGGCCCGACTTCACGTCGAGGCGCAGCCCCTCGACGGGCTCGACCCCCGCCTCGCGCGCCTTGGCCTCGAAGCGCTCGCCGCCCGCCACGCCGAGGAGGGCGCGATGGCCGCGCTCTCGCAGGGCGAGGACGAGGCGCAGTACGGGCTCGGCGCTGCCCGTCCACCACCGGTTGGCGACCAGGTGCAGGATGGTGAGACGGCGGGTCACGGGCGCTCCCCGCGGCCTGCGATGACGTCGTCGTAGAGGGCGAGGAGTCGCGTGACGGCGGCGACGTGGGAGAAGCGCCTCTCCACGAGGGCGCGGGCGGCGCGCGCGCGGGCTGCCGCCGCGGCGGGATCCGCGATGACAGCCTCGATGGCCTCGGCCAGCGCGGCGGGATCGTCGGGCTTCACCAGGAGACCGGTCTTTCCGTCTGCGATCACCTCGGGAATGCCGCCAATGGCACTGGCCACCGCAGGCACGCCCGCCGCGAACGCCTGCAGGAGCGAGCCCGGCACGCCCTCCGTGCGCGTCGAGGCGAGGACGAAGCAGTCCATGGCGTGAAGGAGGTCCGGCACGTCGCTGCGAAAGCCCGTGAAATGCACGGCTGCGCTGAGGCCCTGCTCCTTGGCGAGGCCCTCGACCCAAGCGCGCCTGATGCCATCGCCGACGAGGAGGAGCCGCGCCGACGGATGCCGCGCGTGCACGCTGGCGAAGGCGTCGAGGAGCGAGGCATGCCCTTTCGAGCCGCGGAACATCGCCACCGAGCCGACGACGGGCCTCGAGAGGCCCAGACGGGCCCGCACGGCGTCGCCGTCGCCGGCGCGAGAGAACTCGGCGAGATCGACACCGGCGGGGATGGCCACGGCGCGCTCTGGCCTTACCCCCGCCTCGATGACAAGGCTCCGAATGGCCTCGCCGCTCGTGATCACACGGTCGGCGAGCCAGCGGTAGACCGGGTTCAGCCGGCGGCGGATACGGATGGAGACGTGCCGGGTCCGGACCACGGGAATGGCGGCAAGCCGCGCGGCGAGCCCGCCTACCCAGGCGTCGATCGAGCTATGCGTGTGCACGATGTCGACGCTTCCGCGGTGGATGATACGCGCCAGCGCCCACGCCGCGGAAAGGTCCCAGGCCGCGCGCATACGCACGGAGAAGGTCTCGAGCCCGGCTTCCCGCGCCCGCTCCACGAAGCGTCCACCGGGCTGTCCCGCCACGAGGACGCGCCAGCCACGCTCGCGCGTCCAACGCGCCTCCGTAATGGTCCGCACCTCCTGGCCTCCGAGGCCGGGAGAGGACTCGGTGTGGAGCACCGTCTTCACGCCGCGCGCGCCTTCTCCACGGCGTGAGCGACGGAGGCGACGGAGATCGCGCGCATGCACACGTGATCGATGGGGCAACGCGGGAGGAAGCACGGTGCGCAGGGCGCGGAGCCCGCGAGACCGTGGCTCGCGCGGCCACGGGGTGCGCTCAGGCGCGGGTCGGTGGGACCGAACAGCGTGACCGTGGGCACTCCCACCGCGGCCGCCAGATGCGCGATTCCCGTATCGCCGCTCACCAGGCATGCGAGGCGCGCGAGGAGCCGAGAGAGCATCTCCGGACGGTCACGGCCGACGCTGGAGGCGATGGGCTGACCGGCGAGCGCCGTCACGGCCTCCGCCACCGCGATGTCGTCGTTGCTGCCGATCAGCACGGGCTCGAGACCGCGCTCGGCGAGGCCGCGGGCAAGCTCCGCGTAGGAGGCGGGCGGCCAGAGCTTCGACGATCCGAAGGCGGCGCCCAAGTGCAGCCCCACGAGCGGCCCGGACCCCGTGCAGCCGGCCTCATCCAGGAGCGCAGTCACCGCGGCGTCGGCGGCGTCGTCGGCGGGGAGACGCCAGGTCGGCGACCCGGCCATGGGCGGTGCCCCTGCCGCTTCGAGCAGCCCGGTGTACTCGTCGACCTGGTGCTGGCGCGGCGACGGGACGGGCGCGCTGTGCGTGAGGAGGGGGCGGCGCATGTCGGCATCGTAGCCGAGCCTGATCCGTGCTCCCCATCGGCGCGCGGCCAGGGCCGACTCGAAAGAGTTGGGCAGGAGCACCGCAACGTCAGGCTTCATCTCGCGGAGGACGGCGCCGAGCTTTTTCCGGAGGTGCCCGTTTCTCGGATACCGCAGGTGCACGTCCGCCACCGCCTGTCCCGTGAGAAGCGGCGCCCATGGGCCGATGACCGTCACGAGAGCGTCCGGTCGGGCCGCGCGGAGGGCGGCCAGGGCGGGAAGTGCCATGACGGTATCCCCGAGCCAGTTGGGCAGGCGGACGACGAGGACGTGACCGTCGAGGATCACGGACGCACCTGCCCCGCCGTTTTGCTCCGGAGCGTGCGCCCCAGTGTCTCGACCAGCGCAGGCTGATCGGCCCCCATGTCGAGACGGACGGAGAGCACCCGCAGCGGCCAGCCGAGCGCGGGTACCTCCCGAAGCCGGACCCAGTCCTTCTCGGTGGTGACGACCCATTCCGCGTCCGAGCGCTGAGCGGAGAGCCGTACCCGTTCGAGATCCGTCGCGCGGTACGAATGATGATCGGGGAAGGCGAGCAGCTCGACCACGGTGGCCCCGAGGCTCGTGAGCGTCGCCACGAAGCCCGCGGGCGCGGCGAGCCCGGCGAGCGCCAACACCCGCCGCCCCGAAAGCATGCCGGGAGACTGCGGGCGCTTGTCGCCTTCACGCAACGCCTCCGCGCGGTACGCCCCGGAGAGCACGGCGGCGTGCGAGCCCTCCCGACGCAGGCTCCATTCGACCTGCTGCGCCACTCCTGTCCCTGCTGGGTTCGTGACCACCACGAGATGCGCACGCCGGAGCGCAGAGAGCGGCTCGCGGAGCCCGCCGCGTGGGAACAGCCGACCGTTGCCCCACGGCTCACGTCCTTCCACGGCGAGGATCTCCAGATCCTTGGCGAGCGTCCGGTGCTGGAAGCCGTCGTCCAGCACGAGCACGTCGGCGCCACAGCGCTCGATGGCGACGCGGCCCGCCTCGTATCGGCTCTCCCCCACCACCACGGGCAGGCCGGGCAGCTGCTCGCCGAGGAGGCGCGGCTCGTCGCCCGCCTCTTTCGCGTCGAGCCGGACACCGTCGCGGTCCGCCACCACGTGGACGCCCCGCGTGCGCCGCCCATAGCCGCGGCTGACCACGGCGGGATGCGCACCGAGGTCACACAGGATAGCGGCCACGAGGGCGGTGAGCGGCGTCTTCCCACTGCCTCCGAGCGTCAGGTTGCCGATGGAGATCACGGGCACGGGGAGACGCCCCGACGAGAAGAGGCCGGTGCCGTAACAGGCCTGGCGGGCCACCAGCGCGCCACGATACACGCCCGCCGCCGCCACGAGGACGCCGCGGAGCATGGGGCTCCCCTGCCCGTTCCACAATCGGTGGAGCTTGAGCTCGAGCGACCCCGCCTCAGTCACGCGCCGGGCCCACGAGGTACCGCTCCACCAGCTCGATGGTTTGCTTCACCGCTCCCTGACGGCCGACCACCGCCTGCAGCCCCGCCTCGCCCATCCGCGATCGACGCGCGGGATCGGCGAGTAGCTCCGCCACCCGCTCCTCCAGCCGGGCCGGATCGTCCACGAGGAGCGCACCTCCCGCTTCGAGGAGGAGCTCGGCGCTCTCGCGGAAGTTGGTGGTGTGCGGACCGTAGAGCACGGGCTTTCTGAGGAGCGCGGGCTCGAGCATGTTGTGCCCGCCCGTGGGCACGAGGCTGCCCCCGATGAAGACGACGGAGGCGACGCTGTAGATCTTGGCGAGCTCTCCCACCGTGTCGAGGACGATGACGGCTGCGCGCCCGCGCGAGGCGGGGAGCTCGCTGCGACGGATGGTGGCGAGGTGACGATCGGCGGCGAGCCGCTCGACCTCGGGCACGCGCTCCGGGTGCCGAGGGGCGAGGAGGAGGATGAGATCGGGGACGCGACGGCGAAGCCGGGCATAGGCGTCCAGGATGATCGCTTCCTCGCCACGATGGGTACTTCCTGCGATCCACACCGGCTCGCCCACCGCAATCCCGAGGAGCTGCTGCCAGACTGCCTCGCCGCCCGCCTCGGTGGGGGCGAGATCCGTCTTGAGGTTGCCCGTGACCACCACCCGCTCTGGCGGGGCGCCCAGGGCGATGATGCGCCGGGCGTCTTCCTGCGACTGCATGGCGAATACGGTGATGTCTCGCAGCATGCGCGCGGTGAGGAAGCGCACGTGACGATAGCGCCGGAACGAGCGGTCCGAGATGCGGCCGTTCGCGACCATGGCCGGCACGCCTCGGCGCGCGAGGGCGCGGAGGAAGTTCGGCCAGAGCTCCGTCTCCATCCCGATGAAGAATCGTGGATTCACCGCGCGAAGCGCCTGCCCCACGGGCCCGGGAAGATCGAGGGGGAAATAGCGGTGCGTCACCGCGCCGCGTAGCCGATCCGCCACCACTCGCGCCCCCGTGGGGGTGACGGTGGTCATGACGACGGAGAGCTCGGGCCAGTGCCGCGCGATCGCCTCGACCAGCGGCACGGCGGTGGCCGCCTCGCCCACCGACACCGCGTGGATCCAGCAGCGAGGCTCGGGGGGCAGGCCCGCGCCGTATCGCCCGAAGCGCTGGGCTAGGGAGTGGCCGTAGCCCGCGCCCCTGAGCCGCCGCACGAGGAAGACAGGCAGATAGGCCACGATGCTCAGCCCCAGCACGAGCGTGTAGACCGCGTGGATCAGCGCCGTACCTCCTCGTCCACCTGCCAGGTCACTTCGTGGAGCGCCGTCTCGATCTCCTTGCGCGTCGCCTCGTAGTCGCCGCGTTCGCGCGAGGCCGTCACGCGCAGCGGCTCACCGAAGCGGACGACACACCGGGCGAAGGGCTTCGGGATTCGAAACCCGTCCCACGACCTCGCCCGCCACTCCGCCGAGGCGGCGAAGGCCAGCGGCACCACGGGCGCGCCCGTCATGCGCGCCAACGCCACCACGCCGGGCTTCACGGTTTCCGCAGGTCCCCGCGGACCGTCGGGCACTACGATGACACTGTGGCCCTCTCCGAGAGCTCGCGCCAGCCCCCGCAGGCCCCCCGCCCCGCCGCGGGACGACGAGCCGCGCACGACCACGAAGCCGAAGCGGCGCACCAGCCGCGCGACCATTTCGCCGTCTCGGGAGCGGCTGATGAGCACGCGCGCGCCGCGGTGGCCGTAGAGGTAGGGGAGGAGGAGAAGGCGCGCGTGCCAGACGACGTAGATGGCCGGCGTGCGGGAGGTCCACAGCGGCTCGGTGGCCTTCTCCTCACGTCGGATGCGGAGGGTACGAGCGAGGAGGCGCAGCGCGCCGGAGCCCAGGGACGGCGCCAGCGCTGTCACCACCGCGTTCGCCATCACGCCGTTCCCGCCACCTTGAGGATGGCGCGTGCGGCCCGTTCGCCCACGCCCGGCTCGCCGAGCCGTTCGCGCAGATCCTTGAAGGCGGCCCGCTGAGTGGTAGCGGCGCCCTCACGATCCTGGAGGAGGCGCTCCGCCTCCGCCGCGAGTCGGGCACCCGTCACGTCGGCCTGCAGGATCTCGGGCACCGCGGTGCGACGGGCCACGATGTTGGGCAGGCTGATCCAGGGAATCTGCTTCAGGAGCCGGCCCACCACCTCGGTGAGTCGCGAGACGCGATAGCAGACCACCATCGGCGTGCCGAGCAGCGCTGCCTCGAGAGTCGCCGTGCCCGAGGCGACGAGGAGCACATCGGCAGCGGCCATGACCTCGTGGGTCTGATCCTCGATCACCTCGACGGGCGGCGCGCCGGCCGCTCGATCGATGAAGGCCTGGATCGCCCGGCGGCTCACCGTGGGGGCGCGGCCGAGAACGAAGCGCCGCCGGCCATCGGCGCCCGCGAGCGCCGTCGCCGCCTCGAGCATCGGAGGCAGCAGATGCTCGATCTCTTCGCGTCGACTCCCGGGCAGGAGTCCCACCACCGGACCGTCCTTCGGGAGGCCGAGGCGTCGACGTCCCTCCTCGAGGCTCAGGCTGAACGGGACGACGTCGAGGAGAGGATGACCCACGTACTCCACGGGGACGTGGGCGTCTGCGTAGAGATCGCGCTCGAAGGGAAAGGCCGCGAGGACCTGCGTCACCCGGCTCGCCATCTGGCGGATGCGGCCGGAGCGCCAGGCCCAGAGCTGCGGCGGCATGAAATACACCACGGGCACGCGCGCGCGCTTCGCGTGACGGGCCAGACGCAGGTTGAACTCCGGGAAGTCGATCACCACCAAGGCCTGTGGCCGCTCCCTGCGCAGCCGACGCACAAGCAGTCGATAGGCGCGAAAGAGCGAGGGGATGCGTCCGATGACCTCGTTGGTCCCCACCCCCGCGTGCGCGGTCGGGTCCACGAGGATCTCGACCCCCGCCGCGGCCATGCGCGCGCCGCCCATCCCCAACACACGCACCTGGGGATCGAGGCGCTTGATGGCGCGGCAGACGGTCGCCCCGTGGAGATCGCCCGAGGCTTCCCCCGCCGACATCATGATGAGGCGGTGACGAGCCGCGGTCACACGCCTACCAGGGCGATGCCCGCCCGCTCGGCCGTTCTGAGCGCCGCCTCCCGATCGACGAGGAGCATCTTGCCTCCGTCCACCGCGAGCGCGGTGGCGCCGCACTCCGCCATGGCCTCGAGGGTGGTCGGCCCCACCGTGGGCACGTCGAAGCGGAAATCGTGCTCGGTCGCCACCGCCTTGATCACCACCGCGCCCTTTCCGGCGAGGCGGGCGCCGCGGCGGATGGTCTCGTCGGTGCCCTCGGCCGCTTCGACGGCGAGGGTAACGCCGTGCGAGCGCACGAGAGTCTGGCCGATCCGGAAGCCGGCGATCTGACGGGCGAGCGAAAAGCCCGCGCGGATCTCCTCCCATTCCGCGTCCGACGGCGCCCGCGAGGTGAGCGTGCCTGGCTCCATCATCCACGACGAGAAGAAAGGGCGCTGGTCGAGGACTTCGATGCCCATCCCGCCCAGGGTCGCCAGGGCGACGTTGGCCAGCGCCTCGTCGGAGAGTCCGCCGCGCGCCATCTGGCGGCCCACCGCGTCGGTCTCGTGGAGGTTGTCGAACACGCTCCGCTTCCAGAACTTGCCCACGAAGACCGCCGCCTCCACCCGCGCCTCGGCGAGCGCGTGCAGGACGGCCTGGATGTCCGTGAGAGAGGACGGCACGATGCGCTCCACGTGCCCGTCGAGCCCCGTCGCCTCGTCGAAGGTGAGAGCGACCACACGCCAACCCCGACGGGCGGCTTCGGCGGCGGCCCGGCCGGGGAGGACCCCGGCCCCCGCCATCACGGCGAGGCGGCGCTCCACGGAAGATCCTTCGGCCAGGCGACCTCGCCCCGGCCATCGCGGATCATCCGCTCGATCTCGAGCGCCACGGCGAGAGACCGGAGATCCTCGGTCTCGAAGAGCTCCGCCTGGCCGGTCGCCTGGGCCGCTCGCGCCGCGGAGATCAGGTGCCGAATCTCCAGCTTGAGCGGATTGTCCTTGTGTACGAAGAGGCGCTCGACGAAGGAGGCCTGCCGATAGCGGATGGACTCGCGGTTGAGGGTGTACTCCTGGGCGGCGCGCCGGTGGATTTGGATGTCCTGATCGGCGTAGTTCAGCACGATGTAGGCATCGGGTTGGGTGATGGACAGCGTGCGGATCTTCTCCTCGGTGGCCCGGCTCGCCGTGATGGTGGCCATGGCCCCGGACTCGAAGCAGATCTGCACGTTGGCCACGTCGGCTTGACGGGAATGGATGGAGCGGCCCAGGCAGTTCATGCGACGCGGCTCGCTATCCACCAGCCCCAGCACGATGTCGATGTCATGGATCATGAGATCCATGACCACGGAGTCGTGCTGCACCCGGGGTACGAACGGCCCGAGGCGGCGCGACTCGATGAGGATGGGCTGCTCCACGATCTTGCGAAGCTCCTGGACGGCGCCGTTGAAGCGCTCCACGTGGCCGACGTGGAGGACCCGCCTGTGCTGGCGGGCCACGCGGAAGAGCTCCTTGGCCTCTTCCAGCGTCGGGGCCATCGGTTTCTCCACGAGGACGTGCACGCCGGCCTCCAGGAGATCGCGGGTGACCTCGAAGTGGCGGTCGGTGGGGACGGCCACCGTGGCGATGTCGACCAGACCCGCGAGGTCGCGATGGCTCGTCATCGCACGTGTCCCGTATTGCCCGGCGATCTGGTCGGCCCGCTCGGCGTCCGTGTCGCAGATGGCGACGAGGTCCACGTCCCACAGCTCGGCGAAGGCCAGGATGTGATACTGCCCCATGTGCCCTGCCCCTACCACGCCGGCCCGCAGCCGGCCGTTCTCCGATGCGCTTACCACACGCGCTCCTCGCTCTCCGTATCGTCACGACCTGGTTCGGCGCGGTGCGCGCCGGGAATGATGCCGCGTTGGGAGCCTTCGACGAAGGCCACGAGCTTGGCCACCATGGGATCGCCGCCGAGCTCGATCTTGATGCGGGCGATGGCCGTGCCGGGAGCGAGTCCCGAGCGATAGAGAATGCGGAAAGCGTCCCGCACCTGCCGGCGGCTCGAGGCGTCCACCCCACCCCGCCGCATCCCGATGACGTTGACGCCCAGGGCCCGGGCCGGAAGGCCGTCCGCCATCATGAAGGGTGGCACGTCCTGGGTCACCTTGGAGCAGCCGCCCACGTAGGCGTAGGTGCCGATGCGCACGAAGGGATGGATGCCCGTCTGGCCGCCTACCGTGGCGCGATCCTCCACCACCACGTGCCCGGTCAGCCCCGCGTAGTTGATGATGATCACCTCGTCGCCGATCACGCAGTCGTGAGCCACGTGGCTGGAGGCCATGACGAGGCAGCGCGCGCCGATGATCGTGTCGTGCCCGTCGTGGGTGGCGCGGTGGATGGTCACGTACTCGCGGATCGAGGTCTCCTCCCCGATGGTGACCCCCACGGCGTGGCCGGGCTTGAACTTCAGATCCTGAGGCTCGCCGCCGATGACGGCGCCGTGACCGATGCGGCAGCGCGCGCCCAGGGTCACCGGCCCTTCCAGCACCACGTGAGCGCCAATCTCCGCATCGCGCGCGATGCGCACCTCGGGGCCGATCACGCTGTAGGGACCGATGCGCACGCCCGCGTCCACCTCGGCGCGTGGATCCACGATGGCGGTGGGATGCAAGCCGGAGCCGTCAGTCACCGGGATTTTCCTCGAGCTCACGCACCCGTTTTTCCAGCGCGCGCACCTTGCGCACGAGCTCCGGCAGCATCGTCTCCGCGGCCCAGATGCGGCGGGTGAGAGTGGCGGGTCGGCAGGGGGTGCCGCTCATCACCTGCCCCGCCTCCACGTCGCTGGGCACGCCGGTCTGGGCGGTGAGAATGGCACCCTCGCCGACTCGCACGTGATCGGCGATGCCGACCTGCCCGGCGAGGATGGCGCGATTGCCAATGGTGCAGGAGCCGGAGATACCGACCTGGGCCACCAGGATGACGTCTTCGCCGACCTCGCAGTTGTGCCCCACCTGCACGAGGTTGTCGATCTTACTCCCGCGTCCGATGACGGTGTCGCCGACCGTGGCGCGGTCGATGGTGGAGTTGGCGCCGATCTCCACGTCGTCGGCGATGCGAAGCCCGCCCACCTGGGGGATCTTGCGGTGGGCGGTGCCGTCGAAGGCGTAGCCGAAGCCGTCCGCTCCGAGCACGGCGCCGGAGTGCACGGTCACCCGATGGCCCACCACCACGCCCGCGTGGACCACCGCGCGCGGATGGAGCACCACGTCGTCGGCGAGCACCGCCCCCGCGCCCACGAAGCAGAGGGCACCTACCCGGCTCCGCGCCCCGACAACCGCGCCCGCCTCCACCACCGCCCCCGCGCCCACCGAGGCGCTCGAGTCGATCCGCGCCCCTGTCTCCACCACCGCCGTGGCGTGCACGCCGGCCGTGACGGGACGCTCGGGATGGAACAGGCGCAGGAGGGCGATGAGGGCGGTCTGGGTGGAGTCGACGCGCAGGAGGGCCTGGGGCAGCCCGGTGACCTCGCGCCCCACCACGAGGGCCGCCGCTCCGCTCTGGACCGCCGACTTGACGTACCGAGAAGCGGTGACGAACGATACGTGCTCCGGCCCCGCCTGCTCGAGCGACGCGACACCCCTGACGACACGATGGCGATCTCCTTCGAGGGTGGCGCCGAGCGCCTCGGCGAGTTGGCCGAGCGTGAAGGAGACGCCCACGGAGCCTACTTCTTCGCCTTCCGCATCTCGTCGTCGAAGGCCTTGATCACGTCCTCGGTGACGTCGACCTCCGGCGCGCCGTACACCACGCCGGCCTGCCGGCGCTCGACGATGAGGGCGTAGCCCTTCTCCTTTCCCACCCTGGTGAAGATCCCTTCGAGGTCGCGGAGGATCTTCTGGCCCATGGTCTGCTCCTTCTTCTGCAGCTCCTTCTCCAAGTCGTCGAGGAGGCGACGGATGTCTCGGGTCTTCCGCTCGAGCGCTTCCTGCTTCTCGCGGCGGGCGTCGGCGGAGAGAAGCTGGCCCTTCTTCTCGAGCTCGTCCCGCAGCTTGTCGTAGTCGACCTTCTGGTTGTCGACCTGCTTCTGCATGGCCGCCTTCTCCTTCTCGATCTGCTCGCGGGCCTGCACGCCGGCCTGCGAGCGCGCGAGGATCCGCTGGAGGTCGACGTAGCCGACGCGGGTGGCGGCGAGAGCGGCCGGCGTGGCCTGCTGGGCCACGGCGGGCGTCCATACCCACCAGAGAGCCGACAGTGCCGCCAGCACCGTCAGCGCGGCCATGGTGACCTTGACACGCCCCATCATTCCTCTCTCCTCTTGGCTAGAACGCGCCGCCCATCGAGAACTGGACGTTGCCGATCTTCTCTTTCCCCGTGGGGGAAGGATTGAAGCCATAGTCTACCCGGATCGGACCGAAGGGGGATTTCCACCGGATGCCCGGACCCACCGCGTACTTGAGATTGGTCAGGTCGACGGGCGTGCCTATGCTCTGGTCCGGGCCGTACACGTTGCCCACGTCGAAGAACAGGGCGGCGCGCAGGTTGAAGGGCAAGGGCACGCTGTACTCGAGGTTGCCCAGGACCTGGAAGTTGCCGCCGATCTTCGTACCCGAGCTGTCCACCGGCGAGATCTCGCGGGCCTTGAAGCTCCGGATGGTGTTCGGCCCGCCCATGAAGTAGCGCTCGAAGAGCGGGACAGGATTGTTGGACCAGCCGACCTCGTATCCGGAGGAGGCGCGCCAGCTGAACAGATGATTGAACCAGAGTGGATGGTGCTGGGTGTACGCGACGGTGACACGGACGAAGCGGTTGTCACCGGTGCCGATGCCCGCGAAGTCGAGTCCAAAGATGGCGAAATTCCCGCGGGTAGCATCGGTCAGGCTGTCGCGCGTGTCACGGGTGATGGAGCCGCCCAGCATGGACAAGATGGTCTTGCCCTCGGCATCGAGGAGCTCGGTGCTCGCGTTCGGGGCGACACCGGTCACATTCTCCTGGCTCAGGCGATAGGCGGCGCTCCAGCGCGAGTAGTCCCCGAGGGGAGCCCCGAAGCGGAAGTCACCTCCGATGGAGCTCTGGGTGTAGTCCTGATTGACCCGACGGTTGCTGAAGAGATCGAAGCCGGCGGCGAGCGGACGATCGAGGAACCAGGGATCGGTGATGCCGACGCTCCCCTGCTGGATGGTCCCGCCGCCGCGGATCCGGACGGCCACCTGGAGGCCTCGCCCGAGGAAGTTGTTCTGGGAAAGGTCCACCGTGCCGATGGCGCCGTCCTGGGAGCTGTAGCCGCCGCCCACGGAGAAGAGGCCGGTGGGCTTCTCCGTGACCTCGATGTTGACGATGATCTTGTCCTTGGTCGTGCCCGGAGTGGTCTTGACGTCGACCTTCTCGAAGTAGTTCAGGTTGGTCAGCTTCTGCTTGGCCCGCTCGAGCTTCTGCGACGTGAAGAGATCGCCTTCGGCCATGGGAATTTCGCGCCGGAGGATCTTCTCCTGGCTGCGCGTGTTGCCCGAGATGTTGATCCGCTCCACGAAGACCTCGGGGCCTTCCGTGATCTCCAGGGTGATGTTGACCTTGCGGTTGGGCACGTCGAGGCTGATCTGGGGATTCACATCGGCGGCGGCCCGCCCGATGGTGCCGTAGACATCCGTGATGGCCTTGGTGATGTCCTGGAGCTTGGTCCGGGAGTAGATGTCCCCGGGCTTGAGGGTGATGCGCCGTCGCAGCTCCTCCGCGGGGAGGATCTTGTTGCCGGTGATGTCGATACCACCCACCCGGAACTGCGGGCCCTCCGCCACCACGATGCGGATGGTCACATGGGCGGTGGTGCGGTCGATCTGAGGATCCACGGACTCCACCCGGGCCTGGATGTAGCCGTTGTCGTTGTAGAAGGTGACGATGCGCTCGATGTCCTGGTCGAGCTTCTGGCGCTGCACGGTGCCCCGGAGGATGAAGAACTCCCGCTCCTGGGTGAGCATGATCTCTTTGATCTTCTCGGGCTTGAGCCCCTGCGCCCCTTCGATGATGATCTTGTCGATCGTCATCTTGCGGCCTTCCGCGATCTTGAAGGTGAGGCTCACGTCGCCGTCGGGGAGCTTGCTCACGTCGGGGGTGACGCCCACCTCGAAGTAGCCCTGCTCCTCGTAGGCCTCCTTGAGCTTCTCGGCGGCGCGCGTCACCTCGACGGGGTTGTACACCGTCCCCAGCTTGATGTCGATCTTCTCTTGAAGGGTGGCCGCGTCGAGCTTCTTGTTCCCGGAGAAGTTGAGATCGCGTACGAAGGGACGCTCGGTGACCACGAAGGTGAGCTTCACCCCGCCCTCGAAGTCCTCCACTTTGGCCTGCACATCGTCGAAGAAGCCCAGGGAGAAGATGGCGCGGATGTCATCGGCGAGCCGAGCGGGCATGAAGGGACCGCCGACCTTGGCCGACACGCGCCCCAGGATGACCGCTTCCTGGACGCGGCGGTTACCCTGCACGGCCAGCTCCTTCACGATGATCTCGTTGGCGGCGGGGGGGCGGGCGGGGGTCTGGGCGGGAGCGGAGCGCACGAGACCGTCCCCGAGGATGGTCAGGGTCAGGGCAAAAAAAATGGAGAGGGCGTATCTCCCCCTCGGGATCATGACCAGTGCTTGAATCGATCGGCGACGCGTCGCCCTAGCGCTCCGCCAGCACCAGCCGAGGCTCCGCGACCTGGACCTCGCGGAAGACGAAGTTGCCTCCCTCTACGTCCACCTCGATGCGCGCTCCCTCCGCGAACTGCCCGCGCACGATGGCCTCCGCCACTGGGTCCTCGACGTATTTCTGGATGGTGCGCCGGAGCTGGCGCGCGCCGTAGGTCGGGTCGTAGCCCTTCTGGACGAGGAGATCCAGCGCCGCTCCCGTCGGCTCGAGCTGGATGCTCTTGTCGGCGAGCTGGGTGTTGATGCGGGTGATCATGAGCTGCACGATGGCCGTGATGTGCTCGCGCGAGAGCGCGTGGAACACGATGATGTCGTCGATCCGGTTGATGAACTCCGGCCGGAAGGCGCGCTT
>Ga0209465_10000260_pt1 | contig 24621 bp, 24 predicted proteins | sample PanSoiPlot1MoBio_FD_188321 | JGI IMG/M metagenome (GOLD analysis project Ga0209465, IMG submission 188321) | Tropical forest soil microbial communities from Panama analyzed to predict greenhouse gas emissions - Panama Soil Plot 1 MoBio (SPAdes)... | ecosystem: Environmental > Terrestrial > Soil...
GGTGACGCGCGCGAAGCTCTCCTGCTGATCGCGATGCGCCTGGCCGAGCCGGCCGCGCAGCCGGCGCACCAGCAGCCAGACACCCGGCACCATGATGGAGACGACCAGGAACAGCCGCCAGTCGTAATAGATCATCAGCGCCGCCGAGATCAGCGCGTTCCCCAGGGTCACCATCGACACGAAGGCGACGTCCTGGACGCCGATGCGGATCACCTCCATGTCCGAGGTGATGCGCGCGACCAGCCCGCCGACGGGGGCGCGCGAAAAGAAGCTCATCGGCATGCGCAAAAGGTGCGCGTAGACGTCGTCGCGCAGATCGTGAACGACCGCCTCGCCGAGGCGCAGCGCCAGGCGATAGCGGTAGACGAAGCAGAGCTCCGTGAACGCGGCGAGCGCCAGGAAGCCGGCGACGCCGGCCAGCGTGCCGGCCGGGTCGCGCCGGGCGATCGGTCCGGAGAGGACTCGCGCCATCGCCCAGGTGACGAACGGCAGCTGGATCGCGCGCACCAGGACCAGAGCGGACAGCGAGTTGCGCAGGCGCGCGTAGCGCGGGGTGGCGCCGGCGAGGCGCCGGATGATCCGCCAGTCGAGCGGCCGCTCGCCCGTCACGCGTCCGCCCCCAGGCCGTGCAACGCCGCCGCCCGCGCGTACAGCCCGCCGGCGGTGACCAGCCGCGCGTGGACGCCGCGTTCCACGACGCGGCCCCCGTCGAGCACGAAGATCTCGTCGGCGGCCCGGACCGCGGAGAAGCGGCTGGTGACGAGGAGGGTCGTGCGGCCGTGCCGCGCCGCCTCGATCGCGGCCAGCACCTCGTCTTCGGTGTGCACGTCGATGGCGCTGGTCGGATCGTCCAGCAGCAGGATGGGCGGGTCCAGCAGGATGGCGCGCGCGATCGCCAGCCGCTGGCGCTGGCCGCCCGACAAGTTGTGGCCAGCCTCCTCGATGGCCGTGTCGTAGCCGCGTGGCAGCTCAGCGATGAAGCCGTGGGCGCCGGCCGTGCGCGCGGCCCGTTCGATCGCCGCGCGCGTCGCATCCGGATGCCCGAACGCGATGTTCTCGGCGATCGTGCCGCGAAACAGCAGGCTCTCCTGAAACACGACGCCGACGTTCCGCCGAAGGACGCCGAGATCCAGCGCGCGCACGTCGGCGCCGTCGATCAGCACGCGCCCGCGCGCCGGGTCGGCGAAGCGCGGCAGAAGGCCGAGCAGCGTGCTCTTGCCGGCGCCGGTCGCGCCGACGATCGCGACGCAGCGTCCGGGCTCGACCGCGAAGTCGACGTCGTCGAGCGCCAGCCGGCCGCCGTGCGCGAAGCTCACGTTCTCGAAACGGACGGCGCCCCGGCAGGCCGCGAGCGGCGCCGGGGCGGACGGCGACGCGACCTCGATCGGCGCGTCCAGCACCTCGAACACCCGGCGCGCGGCGGTCACGCTCTGCTCCAGCGTGTTGACGATGGTCGCCATGCCCGTGATCTGCGTCGAGAACTGCTGCAGGAGGCCCGCGAACACGACCAGCTGGCCGAGCGTCAGCGCGTCGCGCGCCACCAGGCCGCCCCCGTAAAGCAGCAGGATCGCGACGTCGATGGCGGTGATGAACGAGACCGTCGGGCCGAAGCGGCTGACGCGGCGGAAGATCTGCTCCTGCTGGTCGCGCACGGCCTGGTTCCGGCGCCGGAACCGCTCCAGCTCCTGCGCTTCCGCGCCGAAGGTTTTCGTCACGCGGATCCCCTTCACGCCCTCGGACATCGCCAGCACCATCGCGTCCGACAGCGCCCGGTTCCTGTCGTAGGCCGGGCGCGCCCAGCGCGAGAACCAGCTGGTCGCGATCCAGATAAGCGGCGTCGGCGCCAGGCAAGCAACGGTCAGCCCGACGTGCACGTGGACCATGTAGGCGAGGTAGACGGCCAGCGTGAACAGGAGCAGCGCGCCCTGCAGCAGCACGCCGTCGATGAACGAGCGCAGCGACTGCACGTCGGTCGTGACGCGGTTGATGATCGAACCGCTGGCGCTCTGCTGAAAGAACCCGGAGCCGAGCCGCAACAGCTTGTCGAACACGCGCGCGCGCAGCGCCGGGACCAGGTCCAGGTGGATCAGGCGGCCGGTCGCGAGGGCGGTTCCGTAGACGACGCGCGCCCGCAGGGTCGCAAGCAGCAGCGCGCCGGCGACGACCGCGATCAGCGTGCGCGCCGGCGACCAGCCCGCGGGCGGCGCGACGCCGAACGGCCAGCGCACGGGCGGCGCCGCCGGATCGACGGCCCGGCGCACGACGTCGACGGCCAGGCCGCTGCCGCCGAGCGCGCCCAGCCCCAGCGCCAGCGACGCCAGCTGGCCCGCGAACACGCGCGAGCAGACCGCGCGGTAATCCCACGCGAGCGCCAGCAGACGGGGAAGCGGTCCGCGATCGGGCTTGGCCATCAGGACGGGGGATCGGGCAGCGGAAACGGCAGCCCCTCGGGCCAGCGCTGGCGCGCCTCGAAGCCGAGCAGCCGCCGCGCCGGCTCCATGTCGAACACGCGCTCGCCGCCGCGGCTGGCCGCGTAGACGATCTCGAAGGTGACGCCGTCGACCTCGACGGCGGAGGCCAGCGCGCGCGCGCCGTCATCGCGGCTGACGTAACAGTCGAACAGCTTCAGCTGCAGCATGTGGCGGGCCTCGTCCGGGTTGCGCACCATCCAGCCGAGGCGCACGGCGATGACGCTGATGCCGCAGCGGCGCGCGTACAGCTCGCCCATCTGTTCCGCCCAGACCTTGGTCAGCGCGTAGTGGTTGTGCGGGCGGCGCTCGTCGACGCGCGCGGGCCGCGGCGGGTCGTTCCAGCCCGCCACCACCATCATCGAGCTGGCGAGCACGACGCGCTTGACCGCCGCTTCGCGGGCGGCGTCCATCACGTTGTAGAGGCCGATGACGTTCGGCGCGACCAGCTCCGGGAACGGCCGGTCGTGCGGCTGCGCCGCCAGGTGCGCGACCGCGTCCATGCCGCGCATCGCCGCGCGCACCGCGCCGGCGTCCGCGACGTCCGCCACGACGGCGTCGGCGACGTCGGGCGTCGGCAGGCGGTCGAACGCGCGCACGGCGTGCCCGCGGCGGCGCAGCTCGTCGCAAAGCGGGCGGCCGACCGTCCCCGCGGAACCGGTGACCAGCACATTCGCCATCGCGCCGACGTTACGACGGGACGGCCGCCGCGTCGACGGCCGCGCCTACCGGATCCGGGCCTGGTACCGCTTCTTCTGAAGGTGCAACGCGATCACCACGCCCGCGATGCCGAACAACGCGTTCAGTCCCCAGAGGCCGCTCGGAGGCTCATGCCCCATCGCAGCCCTCATCTCGAGCACGATTCCGACCGGCAAGGCGCCCACGAAATATCCCGCCACGCCCACGCCGATCTTGGCGGCGCCGCTCGGCCCCGGCGGATGCGCCTTTTGGCGCGGGCTGTAGCCGTGTGCCCTCGCTGACTCGGCCGCCGCGGCATCGAAGGATTGACCGCAGTCGCACATGACCGCGGAATCGGGATTCAGGAGGCCACACTTCGGACACGTCCGCATCGCCCGCCCCGATTATATCGAATCAACCCTTCCAGGACGCGGTCGCGATCGCCTCTTCCCAGTGCGCGCCATCGAACGCGTCGGCGGGAAGCTGGTCGGCGTCGACGCCGGCCAGGCAGCGGACATTGACGTCGATCTTGTCCGGGTCCGAACGCGGCACGTAAAACGGGTGGATGCCGCAATGACGGCAGAAGCGGTGCTTCGCGACGCCGGTGTTGAATCGGTACTCGGTCAGGTCGTCGGCGCCCGCGAGAAGCTCGAACTGGCCGGGCGGCACGATCAGGTGCAGGAAACCCTTCTTCGTGCAGATCGAACAGTTGCAGCGGATGATGCGCCCGAGCTCCGCCGTCACGCGAAACCTCACTCGCCCGCAGTGGCAGCTTCCGTCGTACGTCGGCATGGCGGCGGCGATCATAGCGCCCGCGCGCCGCGGCGCCGTCCGGGCGGGACGTAGTGGAAGCGGATCAAGTAGACGTTCTCGCCGCGCCCATGCTTGGCGATCTTCAGCAGATCGACGACGCCCTTGAAGCCGGAGGCACGGGCCAGCTCCGGCGTGATGTCCGCCAGCTCGATCGGCAGGATCGCGTCGACCTCGATCTCGCCCTCCTCCATCCGGTAGCGGCCGCCCACCTTGACGTGCGGGCGCATCCAGATCCGGACGCTGCACGTGATCGTCCCGCGCCGCACGCCGTCGCGGAGCCGCTTGTCGAATTGCACGCGCCGAGTCTACGCCGCGAATCAGTCGTGCTCATCTCCGTCGAAGATCCAGAGCGGTTCGGTCGCGCCCGCGCGCACGAACCCGAGCCTCTTGTAGAAGCCGATGGCTCGTCCATCCGCGATCAGCGCCTGCTGATGAAAGCCACGGTAGCGCGTCATCATCATCGTCATCAGCGCCGTTCCGATCCCCTGCCCCTGATGGTCGGGCCGCACAACCATGTGTGGGAAGTAGACGACCAGGTGCCCGTCCGAGATGGCGTTACCGAGACCGACCAGAACATCCCCGTCCCAGGCCGTGACCAGCGAATGCGACGCCAGCAGTCCCTTGTGCAACGCGTCCGGCTTCTTCGCGGACGACCAGTCGACCGATCGATAGAGAGCCATCACGTCTGCCAGGGACGGTTTCGCCTCGTCGCTGTAGCGAATCGACATTCGCCGAACGTTAGCGCGCTTCGGGACGCGCGGCCGGCGCCAGCGTCGAATCCAGCCATCCGTCGATGTCGCGCCAGACTTGCGCGTCGATGACGTGGTTGTGATCGGCACCGCGAACGATGATGAGACGCTTCGGGTCGTGCAAGGCCGCGAAGATTCGCTGCGAGTGAGAGGGCGGCGTCTCGCCGTCGTGCTCGCCGTGAATGAGCAACGTCGGCGCGGCGATGTGCGCGGCGGCGGCCATGGGGCTGACGTCGTCGGCGCGGAATTTCCCCTCTGCCTCGGCCAGCTTGAACGCGTCCGCGAGGTTGCCCTTGCTCGCAAAGAACGGCGCGCGCTCGGCGGCCGCCGTGCGCAGGTCCGAGAACGACGACACCGCCACGATCGCTCCGACGCGCGGATCGTCGGCCGCCTCCTGCAGAGCGATCGCGGCGCCCATCGACGTCCCCATCAGGACGACCGGGCGCACGGTGATTCGGTCGAGCACATGGTGCAGATCAGCCTTCTCGTAGAAACCGTAGGTGCAGGCATCGCCACCCGATTCGCCGTGGGCGCGGCTGTCGTAGGCGACCACGTCGAACCCGCGCGAAACGAAATGATCCGCGATCCCGACGCTGGTTCCGCGGTTGTCGGCCAGACCGTGCAGGAAGACCAGCGTCCCCCGTTTGCCGTCAGCGTGAAACCACCAACCCTTGAGCGTGACGCCCGCGCCCTCGAAGTCGACCGCGTCGAACGGCCGGTTCGGCTCGTGAATCCTCGGCCGGCGCGACGGATGCAGCAGCGCGTTCGCGCCCCACGACGGCGGCATGCAAGCGCCCGCGCCGAGCACGCAGATGAGGACGAACAGACAACCCGTCGATCTGAATCGATCGTTCAATCGAGTGGCCACATCGCCGACGACTGCAGATCGTCGGGCAGCAGGGCGTCGGACCGCCGGAGCTTCTCGAGCAGACGCCAGAAAGCCGCAGCCGCCCCCGCCACCAGCAGGATCAGCCCGACCACCACGTGCCAGATCGCCATCACGATCGACAGGTCGTGACGCACGTCGAAATCGGTTGCGACGATCGCGAACACGAACGCCGTCACCAGCGACAGGGCGCCGAGCCCCACCAGCGCGTGCCAGACCGGCTGATCGGTGCGCAGGAACGCGGCCAGGACGGTCAGCTCGCCCAGGATCATCGCGATCGTCAGGAGCATCGAGGCCGCCGGCGGCCCCGAACAGTCGTCGACGAGGGCGCAGCCAGGCGCGCCCGCCCGATAAAGCCAGATCATCGCCGCGACGCCCAGCGCCTGCACGGTGAAGAACAGCGCCAGCTTTTGCTTCCAGTAACGCACGGGTCCGCCGGATCAACGATAGCGGGCGCCGGCGCCCGGGCAAGGACGACCGTCACGCGCCGTCATCGCGGCCGGTCGAAGAGATCAATCGCCGCCCGGGCCATCAGGGCAACCGTGCAGTTGTCCTCGCCCCAGGCGCTCGGGTCCAGCGTGTCGTCGGTCAGGAGCCGGGCGATCGCGTCGCGCGCCGCCGCGTCGCCCAGCGCCATCAGTGTCTCGATCGCGTGCCGGCGGATTGTCGGCGACGGGTCGGACAGCGCCTCGACCAGCACGTCGTGCGCGACGCCCACGACCGCCGGCTCCCGGAAAGCCGTGAGCGCCAACATCGCCCACGATCGCGCCACCAGATTGGCCTCCGGGTGGCGCAGCACCGCCACCAGGTCGCCCGCCCCGTCGACACCGCGCTGGTACACGTGGCGAAGCGCCTCTCCCCGCTTCGCCATCTCGTCGGACCCGATCAGCGCGACCAGCTCGTCGATCGTCATCGGACGGCGCCCATTATGCTCAATCCTCCAGGTTCCAGGCGGCCGGCAATTCGGTGCCGCAGCGCGGACATTCGGGCATCGCATCCTTCAGGATGTTGATGCCGCGGCAGGTGGGACAGCGCCGGTACCTGAAGACGTACGTGAAGGCGGGCGGCGGCTCGAGGCCCGCGCGCCCCAGCGCGTCGCGCACAGCCGGCCAGCAGTCGGGTTCCGGGCAATAGCCGGTCGATTGGTTGGTGACGCTGGCGATCGTCACGCGTTCGGGACCGACGTCGACCCGCAGCTCGCCAGCGCCCAGCACCTTCGCGCCGCGCGCGCACGTGACGTGCTCGGTCCGACGATCGGACAGCCAGAGAAGGCCGTCCACGTCGACCACGTACGTAAACTCCAGCGCGTTGCGTTTCGTGCGCGCCGCCCACGCCCGGAGGTCGGCCGGCGACGCCGGCTGCAACCGTTCGATCGCGGCCTGCGCGTGGCGCGCAATCTCCTCGCTGCCGACGTATCGATAGGCGCGCACCTCGGGTCCCCTTACGGGCGCGGAATTCTACGCGGTCCTGCGCTAGAAGGACGGCGTGTTCATCGGAGACAAGACCTGCTTCCTTCGGATCGAGCGGGACGACCAGGCGATGTTTGCGCTGTTCCGAATGGAAGCGTGTCTCGTCCTGGATGGCGAAGCCGAGTTTCGCGGGCTCAGCACCGCAGGAACGTTTTCGACGTCGCCCGAGGACCGCCGCGCCCTCCTGGAATTTTCCGAGTTCCGGGCGCCGTCCTGGACGGTCGCGATGTCCGACGGGGGATCGCTGGAGCTCCGTCGCGACCTTCATGGCACCATCGAAGTGAGATTCGCGTTCGGCTACGAGCGGGGATTTGCGTTCGGCGAGCGGATCGGTCCGCACTGGAAACTGGCTGGCGAGGTTCGCGTGGAGGGCGAATACGCGCAGCGGTTCCTCCGGGAGCTCGACGAAGTCTTGTTCGCGCGACCTTGAGCCGCGTCCGACGACGCGTCAGCCAGGGCGACGGGGGCGGCAGCCCCATCTGCTGCGCCTCGCCGTCGCCCTGGACTCGGCAAAATCTCGATGACCTCCGATCGGCGTCAGACGCGGGCCTCGGCGAGGCTCGGTCCGTTCGCGCTCTCGACCACGGTCACGCTGCGCTTCACGTAGAACCACCACGTCAACCCGATGCAGGTGACGTAGAAGGCGAGGAAGCCCGTGAGGGCGGCGCCGACGCCGCCGGTCGCGTGAATGGACGCCCCGAACGACCGGGGAATCAGGTAGCCGCCGCACGCGCCGATCGCGGAGGCAAAGCCGAGCACCGCCGCGCTCTCGCGCCGCGCCGACTCGAGCGCGCGCCGCTCCGCTTCGGCGCCCGCCCCCGCGACGGCGCGCAGGTTCTCGCGCCGGAAGATGACCGGGATCATCCGGAAGGTCGAGCCGTTGCCGACGCCCGTCGTCACGAACAGCAACAGGAACATCGTCAGGAATCCGGCGAACGAATGCGCGTGCAGGAAATGGATCACCCCCAGCGTCGCCGCGCCCATGACGATGAAGTTGCAGAGGGTGAGGCGCGCGCCCCCGACGCGATCGGCCAGCTTGCCGCCCAGCGGGCGCGCCACCGAGCCGATCAGCGCGCCCAGGAACGCGAGGTTCATCGTCACCTGCGGGAACTGCGTCTTGAGCAGCAGCGGAAACGCCGCCGAGTAGCCGATGAACGACCCGAAGGTTCCGATGTACAGCCACGACATCACCCAGGTGTGCTTGCGCCGGGCCACGACCACCTGGTCACGGAAGTTCGAACGCGCCGACGAAAGGTTGTTCAAGAACCGCGCGGCGCCGAAGACCGCCAGCGCGATGAACGGCATCCAGAACAGCCCGGCGTTCTGCAGGTAGATGTGCGCCGCCCCCTGCGGCTTGCCGAGATACAGGTTGAAGAGCGGCACGCCGAGGACAATCGGGATCAAGAGCTGCACCGTGCTGACGCCGATGTTGCCGCCGGCGGCGTTCAGCCCGAGCGCGAACCCCTTCTCCCGATCGGGATAGAAGAACGAAATGTTCGCCATGCTGGAGGCGAAGTTCCCGCCCCCCAGGCCGGCCGTCGCGGCCGCCAGCGCCATCAACCAGTAAGGCGTCGACGGGTGCGTGACCAGGAGGGCGAGCGCCGTCGTGGGCACGAACAGCATGAGCGCGCTCACGATCGTCCAGTTCCGCCCGCCGAAGCGCGGCACCGCGAACGTGTACGGGAAGCGCATCAGCGCCCCGATCAGGCCCGGCAGCGCGACCAGCGAGAACAGCTGCTCGGTGCTGTAGGCGAACCCGACCTTCGGCAGGCGGGTCGCCACCACGCTCCAGATCAGCCAGACCGAAAAGCCGAGGTTCTCGGCCAGGATCGACCAGAACAGGTTGCGGCGGGCGATCCTCCGGCCCTGCGTATTCCAGAAGGCTTCGTCCTCTGGGTTCCAGCCGTCGATCCAGTGACGCCGGCCTGCGTGCGCAGCCGCAACGACCGGGGCGCTGATCTCTTCGGTGACTGTCGGGGCCAGCTCGGCTCGTGATCGCATGCCGACAATCTGACGCGACCGCGGTTTCGATCGCGCGTCCGAGTCGATCGAATGATGTTAATCGTGACCCCAGCGTGCATTGACCGACGGTCAAGAACAGGTAACGCGTTCGTCAACATGCGTCGACAATCGATCTGCCTGGCGCTGACCTTGCTGGCCGCGGCGGTCGCGCCCGGCGCCGCGCGCGCCGATTCGCATGGCTGGTCGGGCCGGCTCGGTCCCGTCGCTGTGCACGTCTGGCGCTTCGGCTATGCGGACGGCGCGGGCGAGGGCGGATGGTCGGTCGACGAGGCCCGCGCGTTCGCGACCTGGGCGGCGGGGCTCCGCGCGTCCCTTCCCGAGGGCGTGGGCGTCGAGATCGAGGAGACCTTCGAAGCGGATCCGCCGGTCGTGATGACGTTGCTCCGATGCCGTGCCGGCGATCGCCGCTGCGCGCGGCCGCGGTCGCGCACGCCGCTGGATGCGTCCGGGTTGGGCGACCAGGTCGCGCTCGACACCCGATTCGCCGCCGGCGTTATGCGGGCGGTTGGAGAAGCGACGGGGCGCAAGCTCCGGCCGCGGGCGGCCGCGACGCCGCGGCTCTACACGATCCAGTTGCTGGCGACGCGCTCCCAGCAGCGCGCCCGCGACTTCGCGCGCGCCATCGACCGCCAATACGTGCACGAAGGAGAGTACGTCTTCGACGCGAACTGCGGTCCCTGCAGCGCGCCGCCCGAGTCCCGCTTCGAGGATGGCCAGGTCGCGGGTGTCGCGATCCACCGCGTGATCGTCGGCAACTACGAATCGCCGCGCTTGGCCCGCGCGGACCTGGCCGCGCTCGCCCGGCTCGGCTTCGACGACGCCTTCGTGCGTCCCCTCTTGTAAACTCGAGGTCATGCGCGTGCCGACCACCGACCTCTACGAGGTGCTGGGTGTGTCGCCGGCCGCGACGACCGCGGAGCTGCGCCGCGCCTACCGGCGCCTCGCGCTCGAGCATCATCCCGATCGCGCCGGCCCGCAGAGCGCGCCCCGCTTCGCGCAGATCGCGGAGGCGTACCGCATGCTGTCGGACCCCACCGCCCGCACCGCGTACGACGCCCATCGATTCGAACGCGACGACACCCGCGACGACGGGCGCGGCTGGAGCGTCGGCCGGAACGGCTGGTCGGCGTCGTGGCGGCGGGCGATCGTCGACCGGCTGTCGCGCCTCTCCGGCCCGCTCGACACGCTGATCGCCGCCGGCGTCGCCGCCCTGGATCGCGACGGAACCCTGGAGCTGCGTCTGACGGCCGCCGAGGCCGCGTCGGGCGGCACCGCCGTCGTCGCGATGGCGCTCGACGTCCCCTGCCCGACCTGCGGCGGCATCGCGCGCCGGGGCGGCGTCTGGTGCCGTCGCTGCGAGTACGCGGGCACGATCACGACGACGGTCTCCGTCCAGATCCGCATCCCGCCCGAGGCGCGCGCCGGCGCGGTGACGATCGGCCTCTCCGACGCCGGCGGCAAGCCGCCCCCCGTCCGGCTGACGATCGCCGCGTGAGTCAGCGCAGCTCGTACGCCGTCTTGCCCTTGACCAGCTCGAACGTCAGCGTCTTGCCGGCGACCTCGACGACGTAGTCGCCGTAGAAACCCATGAATTCGATCGTGCCGTTGGCGGCGACCGGGATTGTCTCGTCCGTCCACCACTGGACCATCAGCTTCTCGTAGCGGCCCCCCGCCTCGGTCAGGTTCCAGTCCTTGTCCATCAGCACCGCCTCGGGCGCGGTGTCCCAGATGGCGCCCGCCCAGAACCCGAACATGACGAACCCGATCGTCCCGGGTGTGCCGAACACCAGCCGCATCGTCTCGTCGAGAATCCGCGCCGCCTCCTCCCGCGAGGCGCCCTTCTTGACGCCGAACTCGGTCAGCTCGACGGGCAGGCCGGTGGCCGTCAGGTTGGTCAGCACCTTCCGGATGCGCGCCGCGCTGTGCGGCGTCGGGATGCCGACGCCGGCGTCGGCGTAGTACTGGACGCCGATCCCGCTCACCTCGCCGCCCGCCGCGCGGATCGCCTCGACGTGTCCGCGGTACCAGCCGGCCGACGGATCCAGCGGCGCTGCCGGGCCCCGGCGCGGATCGCGCGACTGTTGAAGCACGTCGTACTCGTTCAGGAACAGCCGGAGCGGAACGCCCGCGTCGCGCGCCGTGTGGGCGACCCGGTTGAAGACGTCGGCGATGCCGGCCGCGCCCAGCGCCTCGAGATAGCCGGAACGGTGGACGCTTTCGTTCACCACGTCGAGCTCCTGGTAACCGCCCGCGCGATCGCGCACGTAGTAGTCGATGCGCCGATCGATCGCGCGCAGGAGATCCGCCTTGGCGGCCGGGTCACCCTTCTTCGCCGCTTCCAGCAGATCGCTGACCCAGACCGGCTGCTGCTCCGTGTCCCACAGCATCGTGTGCATCCGCGCGTACATCCGGTGGCGCGCCGCCCAGCGCAGGATCAGGTCGACGTAATCCATCGTGACGAACGTGCGCGCGCCCTCGTTGTACAGCCACTTGCCGGCGTTCGACGGCACCACCGTGTTGAAGTGCTCGAGCACGAAGTGCTGGAACCGGCCCGCGTCCGACTGCGGGGGCGCGCCCTCGATCAAGAAGTTGTTGAACGTCCCCGGGATGTTGATCCCGAAATGAAAAGCGTGGCGTTTCAAGCGGACGCGAACCGGCGTCCCGGGCGGAACCCAGCCGATCCGGACCCGCGCCAATCCGCGCCGCCCGTTCTGGATGTACGCGTCCGCCGCCGCCAGCGCGATCGCGTCCGCCGGGTCGGCCGGCCTTGCGTTGGCGCGCGCGGGCGTGGGGGCGGTGGCCGCCGGCGGCACGGGCGCGGGTAGCGGCCCGGGGACGCTGCGCACCCAGGCCAAGATCCCCAGCACCGCGACGGACGGAAGCGACCCTCCTGACGGAAACGGCATCGGCGCCGCGATAATACGCCGAGACTATCGCGCCACGACGTTTGGTGGCGGTCGCTGCCGGGCGTGCGACAATGGCGGCTGATGAAGGGTTCGTTTCGCTGGACCACACCCGAAGCGGCGGCTCGGGACGAGTTGCACTACTGGCGCTCGCGCCCCATCGAGGAACGCGTTTCTGCGGTCGAGACGCTCAGGGAGATGACATGGGGCATCTACGGTGAAAATTCCCCGCGAATGGAAAGAACTTTTCGACTCGTTGTGCTCGAACCGCGTTCGATTTCTCGTCGTCGGAGCGCACGCGCTTGCCGTTCACGGTCGTCCCCGCGCCACCGGCGACCTTGACATCCTCGTCGAGCCGACCGCGACGAACGCCCGCCGCGTGAGTGCTGCCCTGGCCGATTACGACGGCCCAAAGACCTGCTGGACATCGAACTGATCAACGAAGGTGTTCGCCGTCGCAAACGGTAGCCAGCCGCCGCCGGCCATACTACGCTCGCGGATCCGATGCGATTCCTGGGGCTGGATTCGAGCACGCAGAGCCTGACCGCGCTGATCGTCGACACCGAGACCGGCGAGGTGATCGACCGGAGCGTGCAGTTCGGCGCGCGGCTGCCGGAGTACGCGTCGCCGAACGGCTTCCTCGTGAACGCCGACCCGCGCATCAAGCACAGCGATCCGTTGATGTGGGTCGCGGCGCTGGACCTGCTGCTCGGCGAGCTGCGCGAGGCCGGCGTCGATCTCGGCGCCGTCCGCGGCGTCAGCGGGGCGGGCCAGCAGCACGGGTCGGTCTACCTGGCGCGTTCGATCGACGAGGCCGGGCAATGGGAGGCGAGCACCGCGCTCGTCGATCAGGTGCGGCCCCTCCTGTCGCGCCAGACCGCGCCGATCTGGATGGACGCCTCGACCGGCGCCGAGTGCGCCGAGATCACCGCGGCGGCCGGCGGCGCGGACAAGATGGTGTCGATCAGCGGCTCGATCGCGATCGAGCGCTTCACCGGTCCGCAGATCCGCAAGTTTTCGAAGCACGAACCCCCCGCCTACGAGCGGACCGAGGAGATCCACCTCGTCAGCTCGTTCGTCGCCTCGCTGCTGACCGGAACCAGCGTCCCCATCGATTTCGGCGACGGCGCGGGCATGAACCTGCTCGACCTCGCGCGCGGCGCCTGGAGCCCGATGCTACTCGACGCCACCGCGCCCGGCCTGGCGCGCCGGCTCAAGCCGGCCGTCCCCAGCGCCACCTACGCCGGCACCGTCGCGGATTACTTCGTCAAGCGCTACGGGTTCGCGCCGAACACGCCGGTCATCGCCTTCACCGGCGACAATCCGTCCAGCCTGGTCGGCATGGGCGCGACGGAGCCCGGCACCGCGGTCGTCAGCCTCGGCACCAGCGACACGATGTTCGCGGCCATGCCGGCGCCTCGCACCGATCCGAAGGGCTACGGCAACGTGTTCGGCAACCCGGCCGGCGGCTTCATGGCGCTCTGCTGCTTCTCGAACGGGTCGCTCGCGCGCGAGGAGATCGCCCGCCGGTTCAAGCTCGGCTGGGACGATTTCGCCCGCGCCATCCTGGAGCAGACGCCACCGGGCAACGGGGGCGACATGCTGCTCCCGTACTTCGTCCCCGAGATCACCCCTCGCCTGCCCGCGCCCGCCGAACGGTGGTTCGGCACCCCCGACTTCGTGGCCGGCAAGAACGCCGCCGCCGCCGCCCGCGCCGTCGTCGAGGAGCAGGCGCTGTCGATGCGGATCCACTCGGCCTTCATCGGCCAGCCTCCGTCGCGCATCCTGGTCACGGGCGGCGCGTCGAAGAACGCCGGCATCCTGAGGGTGCTGGCGGACGTCTTCCAGGCCGAGATCGTGCCGCTGCGCGTATCGAATTCGTCGGCGCTGGGCGGCGCCCTCCGGGCCGCCCAGGCCGTCGAGGGGCGCCCCTGGAGCGAGCTTTACGCGCGGTTCGCCGCCCCTGCCCTCGACCGACGCGTCGCTCCCGATCCACGATCAAAAGTGACCTACGAGGGCCTTAAAACGCAGCTTCAGGAAAGACTGAAAGACCTTCTGGCCCAAACGCCTCCAACACGATAGGAACGAAGCATGTCCAAGCCCGCCTTCCCCGGAATCGAGCCCATCCGTTACCAGCCCGACGCGCCGGCAAACGCCCTGGCGTTTCGGTACTACGACAAGGACAAGAAGGTCCGCGGCAAGCGCATGGAGGATCACCTGCGCATGGCCGTCTGCTACTGGCACACCTTCGTCTGGAACGGCTTCGATGTGTTCGGCGCCGGCACGTTTGGCCGCCCCTGGCACCGCGAGGGCGCCGACGCGGTCGAGCTGGCCAAGGAGAAGGCCGCCGCGGCGTTCGAGCTGTTCGGCAAGCTGGGCGTCCCGTTCTTCTGCTTCCACGATCGCGACGTCGCGCCCGAGGGGAAGTCGCTGGCCGAGACCAACGACATCCTCGACAAGCTGACCGACGTGCTCGAAGGGGAGATGAAGAAGTCGGGCACCAAGCTGCTCTGGGGGACGGCGAACCTGTTCTCGCACCCGCGTTACATGGGCGGCGCCGCGACGAACCCGGATCCGGAGGTGTTCACCTACGCCGCCGCCCAGGTGAAGAAGGCGCTGGAGATCACCCAGCGTCTGGGCGGCGCCAACTACGTGCTGTGGGGCGGCCGGGAAGGCTACGAGACGCTGCTCAACACCGACATGAAGCGCGAGCTGGATCAGCTGGGGCGGTTCATGAACATGGTCGTCGAGCACAAGCACAAGATCGGCTTCAAGGGCCCGCTTCTGATCGAGCCGAAGCCGCGCGAGCCCACGAAGCACCAGTACGACTACGACACGGCGACCGTGCACGCCTTCTTCCAGAAGTACAAGCTTCAGCCGGAAGACTTCCGGGTGAACATCGAGGCGAACCACGCCACGCTGGCGGGCCACAGCTTCGAGCACGAGGTCGCCTACGCGCTCGCCGCCGGCATCTTCGGCAGCATCGACATGAACCGCGGCGATCCGCAGCTGGGCTGGGACACCGACCAGTTCGGCAACGACATCGCCGAGCTGTCGCTGGTGGTGGCGCGCATCGTGGCGGCGGGCGGCTTCACGACCGGCGGCTTCAACTTCGACGCCAAGGTCCGCCGCCAGAGCAACGAGCCGTCGGACCTGTTCCACGGCCACGTCGGCGGCATGGACAACCTGGCGCGGGCGCTCCTGATCGCGGACAAGATGCTGACGGACGGCAAGCTGCAGCAGTTCGTCGACGAGCGTTACGCGGGCTGGAACGAGAAGCTCGGCAAGGAGATCCTGGCGGGCAAGCTGTCGCTCGCGGATCTGGCCGACCGGGCGGTGGCCGACAAGCTGGATCCCAAGCCGCGCTCCGGCCGGCAGGAGCTGCTCGAGACCATCGTCAACCGGTACGTCGGATAAAGTAGATCTCCTCGAACCTCTATATCCACTGCGACTGCGGCACGCTGCTCGTCGAGCAGATCGCGCCGCAGTTCGAACGCGGCTTCCTGCGCGACGACTTCGGGATCCGCGCCAGGCTCGGCATCCCGGAGCTGCCGGTGCCGGGCGGGCACGAAGCCAAGAACGAGGAGCTGCTGGTCGAGGCCGGGGTGTTCATCGCCTGGTACAAGCGGACGGCGCCCGTGCTCGCGTCGCGACGTCACGAGCTGCCGGCGCTGTACCAGGTCTGGCTGCACCGCCCCGGCAAGGCCGGCCGGGTCGACAGGATCGGCCAGGCGGTCTACTTCGAGGCCGGAGGCGAGGAGTACTCGGTCTTCGCGTCGCTGTCGCCGACGATCCTGGCGCGCAAGCTGCCCGCCGGCTGGCTGCGCGAAAAGCTGCTGCCCGCGATGAAGCAGTCGACGGGCTTCGCGCAGACGGTGATCCCGCGGCTGGAAGAGCAGTCGCCGGGGAGCCGGCTGCGCGCCGCCGACATCGACGGCAACATCCCGATCTCGCCCCAGGGGTTCGAGGACCTGTTCGACGGCAGCGACGTCGAGCTGGAGGCGCTGCCGTTCGCGCAGGTGTTCGGCCGCGAGCTGCGCGACCTGGCGATCGCCGCCACGCACGCCAAGCTGTGCGGGCGCCCGCTGCACCTGCACCACGTGTGAGGGCCCCTCACCCTAACCCTCTCCCCGCTTCGCGGGGCGAGGGGATAAGAGGCGGCCCCTCACCCTAACCCTCTCCCCGCTTCGCGGGGCGAGGGGATAACAGGCGGCCCCTCACCCCAGCCCTCTCCCCGCTTCGCGGGGCGAGGGGACCGGAACGCTATTCCTTGTCGACGACCTGCTTGGTCGGCTTCTCTTCCGGCGGCTCGGGAGGCGGAAGGTCCACCTGCGGAGCCTCTTTTGCCGCCGCCTTCGCGGGCGGCGGCGCCTTGGCCGCTTCTTTCTGGGCGGCCGGCTTCGCATTGGCGGGCGGCGCGCTCGTCTTGGCCGCCTCCTTGGCGCCTGCCTTCGCGTTGTCCTTGCTGCCTCCCTTGCCGTCGGCCTGGGCCTGCTTCATCGCCGCGGCCGCCGCCTGCTCGGCCTCGGCCGCCTCCTGCTCCTTGGCCTTGGCGTCGAGATCCTTCTGCTTCGCGTCCGTTTCCGCCTTCAGCGCCTCGATCTCGGCGAACACGGGCTTGGTCTTGGGCGAGCACCCGTTCTTGAAGCCGGCGGCGTTGAACTTGTGGGAGACCTTCGCTTCGCCGTTCGGCGTGTCGATCTCGATCTCCAGCTTGTGGCTCCCCTTGCGCTTGGTCGAACAGAACGAGAAGACGTAGCGCCCGTCCGCCAGGCTGACCAGCTTCTGATTCAGCTCCTCGAAGCCTTTCTTGAAGCCCCGCGGATCGTTGGACAGGAAGACGCCGGTGCGACCCAGCATCGTCAGATCCTGCCGGTTGATCGTCTCGCCCGCGCCGATGACGTAGATCTGCACCGCCGTCGACTTCAGCTTCTCCTTCATCTGCTCGATGCCGACGGTGTGAGACAGGTCCTGGCGGTCGGTGAAGACGATCAGCGTCGCCTGCTTGTCGGAGAGCGCCGAGTTGGCCAGCTTCTCTTCCAGCGCCGAGATGCCCTGGTAGACGGCGCCGTAAAGGTTCGAGTTGCGGCTGCGCGGCCGAAACTTCCGCAGGCCCTCTGCCAGAGTGCGGAACTGCTCCTTGCCGGACCCGAAGCCGATGAACGGCGCGACCTCGTCGTTACCGTCGAAGGCGTTCACCGCCACTTCCATCCGTTCGTTCAGCTCCTGCGCGAAGCGCGAGACGGTGTCGGCGAGATCGGGGAGGTGCTCCGAGTCCGCCATCGGCCCGCTCAGATCGACCTGGATGATCGCGAAGTTCGCGCTGGTCACGTCCGCGTCGAGCAGTGCGCGCTTGCCCTTCTTCGGCGGCACCAGCTTGCCGTCCTCGAAGACCTTGAAGTCCTTCTCCTGCAGGCCCGGCACGGGGCGGCCGTTCTCCTTCACGTCCAGATAGAACGCGAGGTTGCTCGGCTTCTGCGTCGACACCGAGAGCTTGGTGACGTGCACGGCCCCGGAGCCGCCGCACCCGAGCAGGGCAGCCAACAAACCGGGCCCCAGCAGCGCGCCAACCTTCTTCGCGGGCACGGCTGGAGCATACACCGTTGTCCGGGTCGGTCGAGGCCTGCTTCTCGTCGCCACGATTTTGGCGGTCCCGCAGCTCAGGCGTATCCTGGCACCATGCGTCTTTCCCTGACTGTTGCCGTGATTGCCGGCTGCACCGCGTTGGCTGCACCGGGCTGCGGATCTTCCGCGCCCGACACCCTGACCTGCGGCTGGCTCGCCAGCGACGCGAATTGCTGGAAAAGCACGGCGCTGATGGCGACGGCCTGCCTCCCTCCGGACACGGAGATGGGCACGTTCAGCGCCGACGCGTCGACCTGCACGTACGCGAGCGGAATCGTCGTTACGTTCGCGCCCCCGCTCGTCCTCCCGCTGCCGACCACGGCGAACATGAACTGGAACTTCACGGTGACAGACGCGAACGGCCAGGCGTGCCTGCACTACCAGGACACCGGCAACGGGCTGACCCTGACCGTCAACGGACAAACGACTGTGAAGGAGGGCCTCTCGGGGAACGTCGGGATCTCGATCAGCTGTCCGGACGGCACGCACGTGCAGACCTCGAACGCCTTGAACCTCTTCAACTGCCCGGACGGTAGTTTCACCGACCTGCCAGGCCTTTTCTGGTCGTCGTCGCCGTCCGGTTCGGCGCCGCCGTTCTACGTCAGCGCCGGCATCACGGGCACGGGCGACAGCTCCGTTCCCGCTTTCAACTGCACGCAGTAGCCGGTCCGACTACTCGTTCGAGAACACGTACTCGGTCGTCTGGCGGTAGGTCTCGCCAGGCGCGAGGCGCGTCGACGGGAACTCCGGACGATTCGGTGAATCCGGAAAATGCTGCGCCTCGAGGCAGAAGCCCGTGCGCGTCGCGTAGCGGGCGCCGCGCTTGCCGGCGATCCCGCCCAGGTGGGTGCCGACGTAGAGCTGCAGCCCCGGCTCGGTCGAGCGGACAAGCATCCGCCGCCCGGAGACCGGTTCGACCACCTCGGCGACCGCGCGCAGCGATCCGTCCCAGCCATCGACGGCGAAGCAGTGGTCGTACCCGACGCCGCTCTGCAGCTGTTCGTCGTCGGCCTCGATGCGCGCCCCGATCGGCAGCGGCGCGAGGAAGTCGAACGGCGTCCCGCGCACCGGCCGCGGCCCGCCCGTCGGGATTCCCTGGTTGTCGATCGGAATGAAGCGCGACGCCCACAGGCGAAGCTCGTGGCCCAGGATGCTGCCCGCGGCGTGGCCGCCCAGGTTGAAATACGAATGCTGCGTCAGGTTGGCGACCGTCGGGCGATCGGTGCGCGCCGTGTAATCGATGCGCAGCGCGTGCTCGCGCGTCAGCGTGTAGACGACGTCCACTTGCAGCGTTCCCGGATAACCTTCGTCGCCGTCGCGGCTGACCAGGCGCAGGGCCAGCGTCGGCTCGGGCCCGTCCGAGACGGCGCGAACCTCCCAGGGAAGGGTGTGGAAACCGCCCGGGCCGCCGTGGAGGTGATTCGGACCGTCGTTGGCAGCGAGCTGGTACAGGCGGCCATCGACGCGGAGCGCGCCGCGCGCGATGCGGTTGCCGTAGCGGCCGATCAGCGCGCCCAGAAACGGCCGGTTGTCCTGGTAGCCGCTGGCGTCGTCGAAACCGAGGACGACGTCGACCAGCCGCCCCTCGCGATCCGGCACCTCCAGCGTCATCACCGCCCCGCCCAGCGTCAGGATCCGGGCCCGCAGCCCGCCCGGCTGTTGCAAAGTGTAAATATCAACTGGATCGATTGTGGGCGCCACCTCCGCCCGGGCCGGGTCGATAGTCATGAGACTTAACTATTCCCGGTATCACGCCGGCGGCCCTCCCGCGAGTAAACTTTTTGCTCGCACGGCGCGGGTTGCGCGGCGCTGCGGCAAAGCGGAGTACCTCGCGCGCCGGCGTCAGGCCAGGGGGCCGACGCCCAACGCGCGAGGTACGTGTGTGACCTGCACGAGATGCGCGCCGATACTACCGTTCGAACAGACTCGTGAAGGGATGAGTCTGCACGAATTGGCGCGGCTTAACCTCTTCGAGCAGGTCACACGCCGCGCAGAGAGAGCAGGGATCGTGCCACTCCGGAAACCCCGGAGCGATGCGGATTCGACCCGACAGAGGTGGCCGTTTTCGGCCAGTCGGCTCGCGGGAGCCGGACGATTTCGGCCAGAACCGGGGCCATCTGCGCCCACGAGGCCTCCACGCGCCCTCCGAGCCCTCGCGGTTCGTCGTTACAGTCTGCGACTGACAGCCTTGCGGTGCATCCCGAGCAGCCGCGCGGCGCCGCTCTTGTTGCCGTCCGACAGGCGGACCGCCTCGGCGACCAGAGCTTCCTCGATCGCCTCCAGCTTGTTCTCGATCGACAGCCGCAAGATCCGCTGGGCGGCGCTCTGCAGGACGTCGGCGTTCGTGTTTGACGCGGGCGACTCCGTCATGAACGGGGCGAGCGCCTCCGGCGTCACCAGATCGTCGTCCGCGAAGGCGGCCACGCGGTCGACCAGATTGCGCAGCTGGCGCACGTGGCCGGGCCAGGCCGCCCCGGCCAGCATGTCCAGCGCCGCCTCCGAAAAGCGCAGCGGACGCTTCTGGCCACGGCAGAAGTGCGCCACCAGGGCCGGGATGTCCTCGCGCCGCTCCGCCAGCGGCGGCACGCGCACCGACAGCACGTTCAGCCGGTAGAAGAGGTCCTCACGGAACGTCCCGCCGCGCACGCGATCGGCCAGCTCGGCGTGCGTCGCCGCGACCACCCGGCCCTCGAAGCGGTTCTGCGTCGGCGAGCCGACGGGGCGGAACACGCCGGTCTCCAGCACGCGCAGCAGCTTCGCCTGCAGCATCACCGGCAGCTCCGCCACCTCGTCGAGGAACAGCGTCCCCTGTTTGACCAGCGTCAGGTAGCCCTGCTGCTCGCGGTCGGCGCCGGTGAACGCGCCCTTCGCGTGACCGAACAGCTGCGACTCCATCAGCGACTCCGGGATCGCACCGCAGTTGAGATCCAGCAGCGGATGATCGGGGTGAGGTCCCAGCGTGTGCAGCGCCTCGACCACCAGCTCCTTGCCCGATCCGGTCGGACCGATCACCAGTACCGGCCGGTCCGACAGCGCCGCGCGGCGGATCGTCTCGCGCAGCACCTCCATCGCCGGCGAGACGCCGACCAACCGGCCCGTCATCGGCTCGGCGTCCTGCCGCCGGGCGCGGAGCTCCCGCAGCTCGCGCTCGAGGCGCCGCCGGCTGCGCAGGCCGGTCAGGACCGGAAGCACCAGCTCGTCGCACAGATCGTCCTTCAGGATATAGTCGTAGGCGCCGACCCGCATCGCCATCCGGATCTCCGCCACCTCTTGATACGCGGTGACGATGATCGGAACGACCGACGTGCGCGCCCGGATCTCCTCGACCAGCACCAGCCCGTCTCGGTTTCGCGCGTCGGGCCCGAGGCGCAGGTCGATCAGCGCCACGTCCAGCGGCTGCGCGTCCAGCGCGGCGCGCGCCGCCGCCAGACCGTCGGCCTCGACGATGGTGACGTCATCGAGCTTGCTGACGATCGCCGACAGCACCCGGCGGGCGCTCGTCTGATCGTCGACGATGAGAACCCTCATGAATCGGCTTGAGTGTACCCGCGGTCCGACCGGGGAGGCGGAATCTCGATACCAAAGATGGTCTGTCCGGCCTCGCGTCTGACGCCGATGTTCCACCCGAAGCCGCGGACCAGCCGCTGCGTCACCGCCAGCCCGAGGCCCATGCTTCCCTGCTTGCCGCTGACGAACGGGTCGAAGATCGCGTTCGCGATTTCCTCCGCGATTCCGGGTCCTTCGTCCCACACCTCCAGCCAGAGGCGGCCGTCGCCGTCGGGTCGCGACCGGACACCGACGGCGGATCCGGGCGCCACCGCCTGGACCGCGTTTCGTAACAGGTTCGCGAAAATTTGGACGAGGCGATCGGGCTCGGCGACGACCACAAGATCGGGCGGGACGTCGATCGTCGTCGCGATCTGATTCGTCTCGACGATCTCGCGCACCAGGTCCAGCGCGCGGCGGACGCGCGGCAGCACCAGTACCGCTTCCAGCCGCGGCTCGGGGATCTTCAAGCGGTGCAAGGTCGCGAACATCCGTTCCAGCCGGCCCAGCTCCTCGCGCGCCGCTTCGAGATCGCGGGCGTCGACCGGCGCGGCGCCGTTGCTCTCGCGCAGCAGGTAACGGAGGAAGTTCAACGGATAGGCGATCTCGTGCGACATCTCGGCGCCCAGCATGCCCAGCGTCAGCCGCTTGTCGTCGCGCGCGACGTCGGCTTCGAGGCGCCGTATCGCCTCGAGCTCGGCGAAGACCTCCGCGTTGTGCAGCGCCACCGCGCCCAGGCTGGCGATCGTCTCGAGCAGCTCGAGGTCCTCGCGCGTGTACAGCGCCGCCTCGTGCTTGGGAGCCAGCTTCAGCACGCCGCGCACGCCGCCCTGCGAACGCATCGGCACCAGCAGGTGACGCCGCCAGTGCGGCTCGGTGGTCCAGACGGTCGTGCCCGCCTCCATCATCCCGTTGACGCCCGCCGGGCGGTGGGGCAGCCGATCGAGATCCCCGGGCGCGAGGACGTCCGCCTGCTCGGTCGGCAGCCAGCGCATCACCGCCGCCTGGATCGCGGCGCCGATCTCGGCGGCGTTCCCCTTGGACGCGAGATCGTCCGCCAGCTGCTGCAGGGTGGGACGGAAGCGGGCGGTGGCCGCGAAGAACAGCCGCCCGGACAGGCGGAAACCGACGGCCGCCAGCAACACGAGGGCGACCGCGCCGCCGAGCCAGGGCACGAGCGCGATCGAATGGTCGCTCTGCACGGCCGCGCGCAGCGCGAGCCAGATGATGATCGCGACGACCAGCGCGCCGGTCAGCACCGGGACGACGAACATCCGCCGCGTCAGCACGGCCGACGTCTCAAGAACGTTGTGCCGGATCAGCGCGTAGCCGACTGACAGCGGCAGCAGCGGCGCCAGGAAGGGCAGCAGGATCTGGATGATCGGCGTGCCGATCGCGATCTGCAGCAGGAAGCCCAGGGCCAGGATGGCGGGCACCACGACCAGCCCCAGCGCGGACGACCTCAGCTCCTGGCGCCGGCGACCGCGCTCGCCCCGCAGCCGCAAAAGCAGGCTCGCGGACAGCACCAGCATGCTCCCGAACGCGATGGGCGAGACGGCGACACGCAGCGCGCGCAGATCCACGTGCAGGTAGGGTCCGACCGCGAGCACGCCCGCGGCAGCGCCGCCGGCGACGGTGAACGCGACGACCGCCGCGCGCACCGTCCGGCGCCCCGCGCGGGGCGGCTCGGGAAACGAATAGGCGAGCCAGACCACACACAGGGCGACACAGACCGTCGACAACGAGAACAGCGGCGCGAGCCACGCCGCCGAGTGGTAGTCGTAGAACGTCACCATGAACACGAACGTCGCGACGCTCCAGGCGGCGTACGCGATGGCGCCCGCGCGCCGGCGCGCCAGCACCAGGACCGCCAGTCCCGACCAGAGCACGAACAGCGCCACCAGCGCGTAGACCCCGAAGAAGAACAGCGCCTCGTCGGCGCCGCGCTGGCGCAGCGCGCGCACCAGCGTGCGCTGCCCGTCGGCCGTCTCGAACGTCAGACGGACGTCGGACGCGCCGCGGGCGTGCAGCGCCGCCAGTCGGGCAGCGATCGTCTGGGCGGGAAGCTCGAGACGCGTCTGCGGGGCCGGCACCGGTTGGTCGTCGATCGCGACCAGGCGATCGGGGAAGCGGAGGGGGGGCATCTGCGCGCCCCAGGCCGGCCACCAGACGATCGAGAAGCTAGCGTGGGGATCGATGAACAGACCGGGAAACGGGCGTCCGTTCGAACGGAGCGCGCTCCAGCTCGCCGTCGTCGTCAGGGCCGTCAGCGCCACGCCGACGGTGACGATCACCGACAGCATCGCCCGCGAGAGCGACGGCCCGAGGCGCCCCCTGTCCATCCGCGGGAATATATCGCGTGGGCGAGGCCGGGCTTTGGTCGAGCGTTCTTGCTAAGAAGGAAGCCACGGCGGTCCCCGCCGCCGGATCGGCGAGGGCGGCCTCCAGCGCCTGCAACGCGGTCGCCGTCTCGTCCTCGTCGGGGCCGAGCGCGTCCCACGCGGTTTCGAGCGCGTGACGGATCCGTTCCAGGAGCGCGCCGTGGTGCTGCCCCAGCCAGAGCGCCGGACGCCCGCCCTCCCGCAGGGCCCGCAGGTGGCGGGCCAGCCAGCAGAGCGCCTCCCGAAATGCCAGCGAGGTCAGGAACAGCCGGCTCAGCCGCCCGTCCATCCCTAGATAAAGGCGCGCCGGCTGGCTGGCCGGGCCGGCCCGCCCCATCTCCAACATCCAGGATCGTGCCAGCGCCTGAGACGTCGCCTCCGACGGTGAACCCGGATCGCAGTCGGGCACCGCCCGCGTGGCGAGCAACGCGAGGCAGAGAGGATCGGCCGCCGCCAGCCGGGCCGCCCCGGCGTTGACGACGCCGTTGCCGATCTTGAAGCTGTGGCCGAGCCGATCGCGCGCGTCGAACACTCCCGCCCCCAGGCCCCGGCCGTCGTCGACCGTGGCCGGCGTATCGGCGGTCAGCGCCAGCAGCGCGCGCAGCTCCGCTGCCGAGAGATCGCGGTTCGCACCGAGCACCCGGGCCGCCGCGGCCGCCGCGAGCGCCGAGGCCTGGCTCGAATCATCGGAGGCGATCCGCGCGCTCCAGCGGCGCGGCTCGCCCAGCGCCGCCAGCGCGACGGCGGGGCCGAAGCGGTTGTACGTCGCCCCGGCGGCCTGCGCGGCGCCGGGGCATTCATACCCCGGGTAGACGCGGTACCAGCGCCCGCGGGCGTCGCAAGCGGCGATCGCCTGCACCCAGGGCTGGCTGGCCAGATCGTCCGCGAAGTCGAAGGGCACACCCAGCGAGTCGTAGAGTTTGAAGACTTCGGTGCTGGTTTCCCGGCTCACTTCCATGAGCCAGGCGGGGTGACACGCTCGGATCAGATCGAGCCCTCCTCGAATCACCTGCAGCTCGGCACCCTCGACGTCGCATTTGATGAACTGAAGAGGCGTCACAACCTTGCGTTTAAGTAAATC
>Ga0209465_10000261_pt1 | contig 24619 bp, 26 predicted proteins | sample PanSoiPlot1MoBio_FD_188321 | JGI IMG/M metagenome (GOLD analysis project Ga0209465, IMG submission 188321) | Tropical forest soil microbial communities from Panama analyzed to predict greenhouse gas emissions - Panama Soil Plot 1 MoBio (SPAdes)... | ecosystem: Environmental > Terrestrial > Soil...
CATGTGATGCTGCCGCCCGAGGTCCTCGACCTGTTGCGGCAATGGTGGAAGGCGCGGCCGAGATGGTATGACGTCGGCGTTGCGCCGGAACAGCGTTGGTTGAACTCGTGCGGATGAAGCCGCATCGTCTTCCAGCGCGCCGGACCGTCGGCACGGTAAGCGGTCGGTCTCGGATTGGTCGTCACCGGTGATCTGGAACGAAAAGGCCTCTGTGAATGTGGGGTCGCCGTTCAGGCCGTGCAGGAGACGCCAGGAACTTTGAATTTAACTTCGCACATCTTGCTTCCGCCGGATGGGTAGTCGCCCCCGCCGTCCTTTCGCTCTGAAGCACACCTTAATTGCCACCTCTCCTTCCAGGATAGGTAGTCTCCACGTGGGCTCCGACGCAGCATTACCGAGCAGACTTCAACGCCCTCTTCCTCGTCTTCTTTTTCCACGTTTGCTTTTTCAGCTTCTTCTTCTTTACCGTTTTCCGCTTCTGCGCCGCTTTCTTCTTCTCCAGCCCTTGCATGTATTGCTGCGCCTGTCCGCGGGTTTGAATGCTCTGAACACGGGCCAGAATGGCATGGGTCTCAGACGGTGGCGAAAGCTCCATGTCCAGACGCATCGCGGCCAATAGGAGGCCAGGCAGATTGCCGCTGTCGAGTGTGTCGCTCAGCTTGGGAACGCGCTGCCGGATCATCCTCGGCGCAACCAGCCGTACGGGCTTAGGCAACGTCGACGGGCAGTCTGTCCGGGGGCGGGAGAGAGTCAGAAGCGGCAGCACGCTGTTCGCAGCGGCATCGCGCGCCGTGAGCGGCCGCAAGCCGAATGCCTTCTCGACCGTCGCCGGAATGGATGCATGGTCGTACAGGCGATTGTCGAGGATATTGGCTGGGATGAGTGGTGACACAACGACCGCCGGGACTCGAACGCCGTACTGGCCGAACGTAAAACCAAATTGGTTGTACTTCGAACCTGGCTGCGTATCGCCAGGAGGCACTGCGCGTGGCGGCGGAACGTGATCGTAGAAGCCGCCGTGCTCGTCCCACGTAACAATAAGCAGGCTCGTGTCCCAATGAGGCGAGTTGCGGATTGCCTCGTAGGTCGCCTTAATCAGCGCTTCGCCCGCGGTCACGCCATCGAGTGGGTGTTGAGAGTTTCCGTTTTTGTAGGTGCCACCCGCAACGTCTCCGTAATTCGGTTCGATCCAGGTGTAAGGCCACGGATAATCCGATTTGTGCACATCGGTTGCGAATGCGTTGAAATTCACGACAACGGCATGATGGATTCCCTTGAGCGCCGTCGCCATAGGCCAATTGTCGCCCGCATAAATCCGCCACCCCGCGCCAAACTTTCGGGCGAGCGCATCGAAAATCGAACCGTGGGGGAACTGAAAGCCGGCGATGGTCTCCCATACGATGATTTCGCCCGACGTCGGACTGTGATCCAGTCCGCCGGAGGAGGCCGCACATGCAAAGAAGCGGTTCGGAAAGGTCGGCCCCGGCATGGAGGCGAACCAGTTGTCGCAAAGGGCGAAGTCCTTGGCTAAAGCGTTCAGGACCGGCAACTGACCGGGCGAGAAGCACTTCATGATATCGCCGAACTTGTTGGAAGCATGCGAAGCGTAGTCACTCACAAAGCCGCTATTGTTGATCGTGGGATAATTGCCGCCCGACGGATAGCTCGCGCCCGGTCCGCAAAGCTCCATGAGCGTGTCCGTGAACTCGTGCCCGGGGTCGGCGGGGATCGCGGCGTCGGCCGATTGTGTCACGGGAAAGCTTTTGCCCTGATAGCTGTTGGACTCCGTGCCCTTCAGTCCCTTGACGGGCCTTTTCTCTCCTGAGACGGCGTCCGTTCCCGTAATTTTTGAGAAGCCCAGCATATGGTCGAAGGAGCGGTTTTCCAGCATCAGCACGAAAATATTGGAAATAGCGGCCGCCATCTGAATTATCCTTTCGGAGAAATGCTGCGCGATAGATCGGCGCCAGGCAGGGTGAAGCCAAAAGCGTCCTCACTTCGCCCGCCTGCATCCCGCTCGCAGTGCGATGCGGAGCTGACGATAGGCAGGACAAGCATGGTATCCGCTAAAATGAGTGCTTTGAAAGGGGGCGTGACCGACGTAGCCACTGCAGCATAAGATACGACCCCTCCGGTGTGCTGTGGCGATTTGCTGAAATTCCCGCCCAAAATTCTCATTGAACGGAGGGCGCCATGCGTCCCTAATTGCGACCCTGAATATCGAGAATGTCGAGTACCGGGCAATCGGGTGCCGTGGTCCCGGTGCATCGCGCGACCGTTTTCGCCAGCAAGCGTTCGAGCTTGCGAAGATCGCTGATCTTTGCGCGGATATCATCGAGATGATGCGTCGCAATCCGGCGAACTTCCCGGCATGACGCCTTTTCAGGACCTCCGAGCCGGAGCAGGGCGCGGATTTCGTCGAGGGAGAAGCCGAGTTCCCGCGCCCGCCGGAGAAACGCAAGCGTGCGAACGTCGGCCGATTGGTAGAGGCGGCGGCCGCTCGCGGTGCGTGCCGGCGCGGGCAGAACCTTCGTCCGCTCGTAGTAGCGGATCGTCTCGATATTCACACCCGTCAGCTCCGACAGCCTGCCGATGGTGAGTTCCTGGGCTCGCGAAGCCGTGATCGCACGCATAAAAAATCCCTTGATCCTGTAGCGGCTACAGGATGAATCCTCTTTTTTATGACGATCAAGGAAGATGACCGCTTATGACGATCAAGGAAGATGACCGCGTCCGTGGCGCTTCACGTGGACCAAAGCTTCTTGCCGCGGGTGGCTTTGTGGCCGCCCTTGGCGCGGCTTCGTGCTGCGTGGTGCCGTTTGTCTTGTTTACGCTTGGTGTCAGCGGAGCATGGATTGGCAACCTGACCGCGCTTGAGCCGTATCAGCCGATCTTCACCGCGATCGCCGTGGCCTGCCTTGGCTCCGGCTTTTACCTCATCTATCGCAGGCCTACGACCGCCTGCGCCGAGGGCTCCTACTGCGCCAGTCCAGCCTCAAACCGTGTGGCCAAAATCGGTCTCTGGACGGCAGCCGTTCTTGTCATCGTCGCCATTGGCTTCCCGCGGATCGCTGTCCTGTTCCTCTAAACAAAGGAGACACTCCATGCGTTAGTCGCTTTTCTGTGCCGCGTTCGCCGCCACGTTGCTGTCCTGGCCGGTGCATGCTGCGGAGAAGACGGTCGTTCTGGATATCAAGAACGCCAACTGTGTGTTGTGCCCGCCGATCGTCCGGCAGTCGTTGCAGCGCGTGTCCGGCGTCAAGACGGTCAAGATCGACCAGGCCAACCAAATGGCGGACTTTATGGCCACGATCACGTTTGACGACACGACCGCCAGCATATCCAAGCTGATCGCCGCGACCACCAACGCAGGTTTTCCGGCCCGCGTCGCCGACGCGAATTGAGGATCGCCCATTCGCAGAGATATCCGCCTCTGCGTACATGCTCTGATCTGATCTTTGAATCGGTCCCTCGCGCATAGCCGTGCGTGACAAGCCAGCGCGGGCTTTCCGGGACGTGGCGACGCATCTGCATGCACCGAGGCCGAGGAGGCCACCGCTCGCGAATCCGAGGCGCCAGCCGAGGTTAGGCGCGATCGAGGAACAGGAGCGAGACACCGGAGCCCGCCACTGCTCCAAGTCAAAAGCTGCCATTCGCGATAAGGTCAATGCGACCTCGATATCGCGCGGGATCAGTTCATCGATGTCGAGTTAATGGCCGCGTATTTCACCCCGATACCCAGGTCCGTTGCGCTCGGCTGACAATCGGGAATGCACGGACCAGCAACGCCAACGGAGGGCGCTTCGTTCAATTATCAGGATCATACTGAGAGTTATCATCGAGATTGCAAGATTTTTGGATCTTTGCCCGCCTTGATCAGAGCTAAAGCCTTGCTTCTAGACAGCCATCAGGACGATGCCGTTTACTAAGTTCAACAACGTCGATTCTTTCCGCCTCCGTGAGCGGCTCCCCATCGCAATGGGTGGCCCTGAAATCTTTCATATTAAGACGAAAAAGATACCTGCGCTCCTTATCTACCTTTTTAAGACTCGCTTCGAGCTTAGCATATGCGGTCTTCGCTTGGCGACAGAATGCCTGCCGAGCAGCTCTGCAAAACGGCGCCAGACGCCGCCACCACGTTGGCGGGCCGCTACTAGAAGTGCGGTGTCCAGGTCGCCGAACATGACGACCATGATCGAATTGAACAGTGGCTGTAGGATCAAGAACTGCTCGGTACGGTCGACGAAGAGAGGACCGGATAAAGGGCACCAGCCACGACTGCAAGCCCGAGTGGTCTGCATAAATGTGACGACAAGGGTTATCACCGAACAGACGATCCAAATATGCTCAAATCCTTACCCGCAGCCACTAGTGCAAAGATCTTAGAAGATTCTAGAAAGCTATCAGAGGGATGCCGTTTGCTGAGTTCAACAAGCTCCCTTCTTTCCGCCTCCGTGAGCGGCTCCCCATCGCAGTAGCTGGCCTCGAAATCTTTCATGGTAAGGGAAAACAAACGTCTGCGTGGTTCATCGGCCTTTTTAAGACTGACATCGAGCTTAGCATATTCATTCTTTTCGGCAGGTGTCAGACCAGGCACATATGAGCGGCCCCGCAATTCTAGCCAGCGGCTACGATCACGCTCCACGTCCTCTCCAATCACAGGAGGCGTCAAAGCCTTCAGTCGAGCTTTAAGGCTTTTGATGGTCATGGCTGAGAGTTCCTCTTTGCTGCTTCAAGAGTGGAAAGGCCGGCTTCAATTTGATGGAGCTCGATCGCCCGCACATGCGTTGCAATCAGCCCCATGACATCAGCGGCTTCGCCTGGCGACAGAATGCCCGCGGCGCAGCTCTGCAAAACCGCACCAGACGCCGCCACCGCGTCGGCGGCAGTTTCTATTTTGGGAAGGTCGAACGCTACAGCACGATCTCGTCGCGGCGGCAGTAGACGCTCAACACAGAGCCGCAACGCCGCAACATTCCCGTCGAGCGCCATTGCGACAACCTTACGTGTCAGTGCTTCTGCCTCGTCGTCAATCAGAGCTTCGATCGCAAGCGTCGCTTTGTTGCGAGCGCCCTTCGGGCGCCCGCTGGGATTGCCACTTTGGCCGGGTTCGAACGGCCGTCCACGCGGCTTTGCAACCTCCATCGTAGCGTCCGAGCTTTGGTCAATTCGCGAATCCATCGGACTCTCCCGCCGAGAACATGACGAGAACATAGAACAGTTGCTCCCCAATAGGTCAAGGCTCTGTCTAGGTATTTATTCCTATATTGTGCAAACCGACAGAGATTATGCAAATATTTCAGCTACTTGCCCTGGGGGACGGCGAGTCCCTTTTTCTATTGCGGGCGGCTTCTCCGCTGCCGCATTCCGAATCAGTCGCACCAAATTCGGCCGCTGTATTTTTGCTGTATTTTCAGCGACCCTGACGGACCCCCTCCATGCCAATCAAAAGGTCAGCACAATAGCCCTCGATATCGGGTTCGGGGATCTGTCGTATTTTAACCGGGCGTTTCGCCGTCGGTACGGCATGACACCCTCGGAATTGCGCACGGCAACAAGGTCCGCCCATTGACTGACAGAGAATCCTGGCTCGGGGCCATGTCCGTGGCATTGCACCGAGTTTGACGACAAGCGGCAATTCCTCGTGGAGTACGTGGAGCGCATCATCTATGACCGCTACCGGGTAACGGTGATCGGCTCTATTCCCGTCAAAATGCAATTAACCTAGATCCGGAAGTTGGCGTCGCTGATTTTCGCGAAACCCTTCGCCCACAAGCAAGAGGGAGAATGCTTGAGGGCACCCAATTGTAACTGCTCCGCAGTAGGCTTATTTTCGAAGTTTCATCGATTTATCAGCGCTTTCTGCGCAAGATGCGTGCTTCCAACTCACCAATGTAGGATTAAGCAATTCGCGAGAAATCGAAACGCGCAAGCTTGCTTTTTGTCTTCGCGGCGAGATCGACAAAACGACCTTGCACAAAAAAAGCCGCGCAAGAAGTTTGCCGAGGATGGACGGTTGAGAGCGTAAGGCTCCGGTGGTCGCAAACTACCGACTATTTCACCAACAGGTCCTGTGCGAACGTATTCGGCCGGCATGTTTGTGCGTCTTGCATTTGCCATTTCGACCGCCGTGCATCCTGACATCGTCGTTATGGACGAGATGATCGGAGCCGGCGATCAGAGCTTCATTCAAAAGGCGCAAAAACGCATCGGCGACTTGCTTGAACGCACCCGTATTCTCGTCCTTGCCTCACATAGCCAGCCGATTATCCGCAATTTCTGCAACAAGGTGCTTTGGCTCGAGCAGGGGCAGGTTAAGATGCTCGGATTGGTCGATGATGTGTTACCCGCCTACGAGGGAGCTGTTATTCAGCGCGCGAAATTCTTGACCTCTTCGTGAAGTCGTGCAGCTTACGATAGCTTTTCCGCCATCCAGTCCGCGCTTTGCGCACGCCAGCAGTAGCCGCGATTGTTGGCGACGTGGCCGCCATCGGGGATCACCACGAGTTCCACCGGACCGTTGACTTCTCGGGCAAGGCGCTCGGCATCCTGCCACGGTATGACGCGATCCTGCTTTCCGGCCACCACGAACAGCGGACAGGTGATGCGGCTTGCCACGCCCTCGAGCGAAAGCGTTGCGGCATTGCGCCTGGCATCTTCCTCCGTGGCGCAATGGCTGCGCACCCGAAACGCCTCCCGCGTAAGTTCGGGCAATCCGTCCCACGCGCCCAGCAAGTTGAACGGCCCCGACAGCGCGATACAGGCCCTCACGCGCTTTTCGAATGCTGCGGCGCGCGGCGCGTAGTAGCCGCCCAGGCTCACGCCCCATAATCCGATCCTCGAGGTGTCCACGTCCTGGCGCGTTTCCACATAATCGATGATGGCCTTCACGACTATCTCATAGTCGCCGCGGATGGGAAATTCGTATTCTGCTTCGCCTTGGCCCGGTCCATCGAACACCAGGATCGCGACACCGCGCGCAAGGTAAGGCTGCTCGTAGGCGTCCGTCTCTTCTTTGCAGGAATCGAGCCCGCAGATCATGATCATCACGGGCGGGTGTGCGACCCCGATCGGCTTGCGCAAAATTCCGTGCAGGAACGTGCCGGCAAATGGAATGGCGACCCGTTCGCCCGGCGGCGTCAAATAGGGCAGCGCCAGCGTCCGGCACATCACGGCCTTCGCATGAGCTTCCTTCATCTGCGCGATATCGCGCACGAACAGAAACTTGGCGAAGTGATAGCAGATGCCGGCGCGTTGCAGATGTTCGCCAGCGCTGAGATATTTTCCCCGCGCTAGCGCCGAACGACCCATAGCCTCGTGGATCGCCGCCCGCGCCGACCACGCCCGACACCAGTCGCCCCACGACGCGATCGACGCCGTGACGTCCTGAAAATCCGCCAGCGCCACGCCATTGGCGACGAAGCGCTGCGCCCAATGGGCGATTGCCGAAGCAACGAGAGCGTCAGTCATGGGGCTCGCTTCTCAGAGCATGTTTCGATCAGGTTGAACGTCATACGCGGGCTCGATCCGCGTATCCATCCCGCTTTTCAAGGAATGAGCCCAACAATGGCCAGCCGAATGACGGTCTGAGCCTTGGCAAAGAAAACTTCCGTCAGGGTAATTACGGTCCGGCGGAACGGCACTTCCGCAAGGCCGTGGAATCGGACGCGACCGACCCCGAACCCTGGCTCGGCTTGGCGGCCGCTTATGATCGACTGCGACGTTTTGACCTCGCAGACCGGGCCTATAAGGAAGCGATCGGGATCCCTGGGCAGCGGACGGAAATTCTTGACAATCAGGGCTAGTCCCTCATTTTGCGAGGGAACTTCATTTGTTCCCGGGAGGTCCTGTTAGCGGCCCGGGCGAAGGAGCCCGGCAACCCTATCTTGAGAACAACATCGCGCGCTCGACGAAAGCTCTCGAAGCCGCAGATCCGTTCGACAGGTCCTCGCTAATCCGCTTGTCAGGCGCCAAAAGGGATGGCCAATAGAGACTGCCGCAGGTCGGATTCCACACCAATTTTCGAGCCGATGGCGTCGGATATGCTTGAAGAAATCAGACGGTTGTTTGCCGAATTGCACGGCGGCAGCAAACACTCCGGCCATTTCGATGGCGACGATTACCGGGTCGCAGCGGCGGCATTGCTGGTGCACGTGGCAACGCTCGACCACGACATGACCGGCTCAGCGCGGCAGAAGCTGCGCGACCTGCTCATGGCGCAGTTCTCCTTGACTGACGCCCTGACTGATGAACTTATCGAGGCCGCAATGGCTGCCGATCGGGAGGCGGTCGATTTCTATCACTTTACCAGCCTGCTCATGCGCACCCTCGACGAACAAGGTCGCCTACGTGTTGTGGAAATGCTCTGGAAGATGGCGTTCGCTGATGGTGCCATCAGCGAGTTCGAAGATAACGTAATGTGGCGCGTCGCAGATTTGCTGGCGGTGTCACCGCGTGACCGGATCGCGTTGCGCCAAAGGGTCGTAGACGTTGGGCCGAACAAGGAGGGAACATGAGCGAGGCCGCGGCAATTCGGCGGCCGATAGCGTTGATTACAGGGGCATCGGCTGGCATCGGTGCCGAGTTTGCGCGCGTGTTCGCCCGACACGGCCATGATCTGGTTTTGGTGGCCCGGCGGGAGCGAAAGCTCCATGAACTTGCCGATCAAATAGCCGCCTCGGGCCAGCCGCGCCCGCACGTGCTGGCGATCGACCTTGCCCGCAGCGGAGCGCCCCAGCAAATCGCCAGCGAGCTCGTCGCCCTGAACGTCGAACCCCAATATGTGGTCAACAACGCCGGTTTCGGTTTGCTGGGTCCCGCAGGGGAGCTCGCGTATGCCGAGCAAATCGCGATGATCGACCTCAACGTTCGCGTTCTTGTCGAACTGTCGCTTGCCTTCATTGACAGTCTCAGTCGGCATCGCGGCGGCATTCTCAACGTGGCATCGGTGGCGAGCTTTCTGCCCGGCCCCGGAATGGCGGTCTATTACGCATCCAAGGCCTTCGTGCTCTCCTTCACCGAGTCATTGCACCAGGAATTATCGGACCGAGGCATCCGCGTGACGACGCTGTGCCCGGGCGTGGTGCCGACCGAATTCCAGGCGCGCGCCGGCATGAAGAATATTCCAGGCTCGGAGCTGCTGAGAATGTCGCCTGCGGAGGTCGCCGCAGCCGGATATGCCGGCCTGATGCAGGGCCAAAGAGTCCTGATTCCAGGTGTTGCCAACAAATTCATAACGTTCCTGCCGCGCATCCTGCCGCGGGGCTTTTTTCTTCGCATGGTGGCGCGCTCGCAACTGAAACGACGCAAGTCTTCGCTGTCCTCATAGGTGCTGCGCGCACAAACTGCTTACCAATGGCTTGATGTCAGTTTGAGCTTGTGCGAGGGACCTCAACCCGTGCTCCGGAACCTCCGATCTGCCCAATGACACCGCCCGTTCTGATCGTGCTGCATCAGGAGCAATCGGCCCCCGGCCGCGTGGGCCACTACTTTAAGGCGCACGGCATCCCGTTGGACATTCGTCGGCCGCTGCTCGGCGATCCCCTTCCAGACACACTGGCGGCGCATTCAGGCGCGGTCATCTTTGGTGGTCCGATGAGCGTCAACGATGCGGACGAGCATGTCCGCACCGAGATCGAATGGATCAAGGTACCGCTTGCCGAGAGCAAACCTTTTCTCGGGATTTGTCTTGGCGCCCAGATGCTGGCGTGTCACCTCGGCGCCAAGGTTGGGTTTCACCCGGAGGGCAAGGCCGAGGTCGGCTATTATCCGATATGGATCACACCGGCCGGGCGATCCGTGGTGGAGACTTGGCCAGCAGCCGTCTATCAATGGCACCGGGAGGGTTTCGAGCTCCCGGCGGGTGCCGAACTGCTCGCCGAAGGCGAAATCTTCAAGGCACAGGCATTTCGCTACGGTCGCTCGGCCTACGGCATCCAGTTTCATGCCGAAGTCACCCACGCAATGATGTGCCGTTGGACGACGCGGGGCGAGGAACGGCTCGCCTTGCCGGGCGCGAAGCCCCGCAATCAGCATTTTGTCGATCGTCCGGTCTACGACCTTGCTATCCGCACCTGGCTCTACGACTTCCTGGATCACTGGCGCGCACTGGACCGAGAGGGGGGCGCGGCTGCGGTGGCGGGTTAGCCCCTGAGTTTCGCGATCACGTCCTGCGGTATCGGCTTGCCCTTGAGCTTGTCCGGATCGGCGGGGTCGCGTCCGGCCCACACCCGAACCTCGTGGCCTTCGACCGCGAGTGTTTCGCCCTTCAGCAGCTGATGCCGCATGCGAAAGCTCGACCGTTTCATTTCCACAATGGTCGATTCAATCGTCACCACATCGCCGAACACCGAAGGCACGATGAAACGCGCCGTGACGTCGACGACCGGAATGCCGACGATGTCGTATTTCTTGCGCATCTCGTATTTGTTGAGGCCAAGGGCGCGCAGGAAGAGGGCATTAGTGCTGGAATCGAAGTAGCTGAAATAGTTGGGGAAATACACGATCCCGGCGGGATCGCAGTGGCCCCATTCTACGGTTACCGGATGACGGCTGGCGAGCATGCGGGGCCAATTCCTTTGATCTTGCATTTGCCCGCAGGGCGGGTCGCCTTAGCCCGCCTCTTCATCGGAGGCAGATTCACCTGGGTGTACAGAGTACGTGGCAACTAATCCGCCCTATGGCCGCAAATGATCTTGTTCGAAAATTCTGCAACTTTTCGCAACCGGGCGCTACCGTGGTGCCATACGGATTGCACCATCGAGCCTGATGACCTCGCCATTGAGATAACGGTTCTCGATGATGTGCTGGACGAGATCGGCATATTGATCCGGCTGGCCCAACCTTTTCGGAAACGGGATTGCGGCTGCGAGGGACTCCTGAACCTGCTCTGGCAGGCCGGCCAACATCGGCGTGGTGAATATCCCGGGCGCGATGGTCATCACCCGGATCCCGAATTGAGCGAACTCGCGCGCCGCCGGCAGCGTCAGCGACACGACACCTCCCTTGGAGGCCGCATAAGCAGCCTGGCCGATCTGACCGTCATAGGCGGCCACCGAGGCGGTCGAGACGATGACTCCACGTTCGCCGTCCTCAAGCGGCGTGAGCGGCTGCATGTCGGCCGCGGCAAGCCGGATGGCGTTATAGGTGCCGATCAGGTTGACGTTGATGACCTTCCCAAAGTCCTCGAGCGGCTGTGGGCCATCGCGACCGACAATGCGCCGCGCCGGACCGATCCCCGCGCAGGCGACGAGTATGCGCGCTGCCCCGTGCCTGGAGCGCGCCTCGGCAACGGCCGCAACCATTCCGTCCGCACTGGTGACGTCGCATGCGATGCCGATGCCGCCGATCTTGGCGGCGGCAGCCCGCGCAGCCTCCCCGTTCACATCGAGGATCGCCACCTTGGCGCCGAGGGCCGCGAGGCGCTCGGCGGTGGTACGGCCAAGGCCGGAGCCGCCGCCCGTCACAAGCGCCGCATGTCCTTTAGGATGCATTGGAATCAGTCCGGGTTGGCAAGGGAAGTGGCGCAGATTCCTACGCGGTTATCGCCGCGAGGCGCAAGCCAGGAACCGCAGGAGAAAGCGACGGGCGGGTTATCTACAGTAGTGCTTCAATCTTGCCAGGCGGGCATATCCGGGTCATTTTGCCCGCCCTATACTCCGATCGATTGAAACGCAGGAACAGGGAGACTTGCGCATGAGGATTGCAACTGCCGTAGCGGCGGGCGCCGCGCTGCTGGTGTCGGGGCTTGCCGCCCAAGCACTCGAATCCAGTGCAAAGGCCGCTTCGAAACTTTCGGCCGACGCTCTCTGGGCGAAAATCGGTGATTTCTGCGGAATAAGTAAGTGGCACCCGGCAGTCGAGAAGTGCGAACTTTCCGCGGACGGTAAAACGCGCACCTTGTCCTTGAAAGGGGGCGGAACCATCGTCGAATCGCTTGTGAGGATAGATACGGCCGGCCGCTCCTATACCTATGCGATCGTCAGCGGGCCTTTGCCGGTCGCCAATTACACCTCAACCATCAGCGTAGCCGCCGATGGTGCGGGTTCGACGGTGATGTGGGTCGGTAAGTACGACGCGAAAGGCGCCAGCGACGCCGATTCAAAGAAAGCCATCGACGGTGTCTACGACGCAGGCCTCAAGGCGCTGACGGCGAATTGAGACGTCGCGGCAGGACACCTGGCTCAGGAAACCTAGCTTCGAAAAGGCCTGCCTTACGGGCCTCGGATAAGCCATCCGAATGCCTGATCTGCAGCCGCCGTGGCTCAGACCGGGTAGCGGAGTTGATGAGGCCGCTCATGGCTTGCGTCAGGAAACACGCACGCTTGAGGTTACAGTATCATGCGGTTCTCCGATCCACCAATGCCCGATCATCCGCACGTGTTCAGCCAAGTGGCGTATCGCGGTAAACGTCCTTGACCGCACAGCTCAAGCCGAATTCCGGCAAGGTGAGTTTGTCGGCACCATGCAGCACCTGTGAGTGCCAACCATTGCCGGTTCGGCTATCCACAGTGATTTCCAGGCGATCCTGGCGGATCAGCAGAATGCACGTGCAGGATGGATGCGCGCGGTAGATGTCCCGCTTGCTTTCGATGATGCCTTTGTCGCTCTCCGATAGGACCTCGGCGACCAGATAGAAGCGATCAGCGTAGCGTGGGTCCGGATTCTCGTCGTCCCGGATGACGGCAACATCGGGTTCTGGATCATAAGGCACTGTAGAGACAATATTCACGCCGATGTCATGATAAGCGGCGAGCAGCGGATTATGGCGCTTGAGCGCGGCATTCAACAGCGACTCGAGGTTGCTCGCGATCCGTTGATGGCGACGGTTTGGCGGCGTCATCATCATCGGCACGCCCTCGATCAATTCCCAATGTTCCTCGTCCGGCCGTGACGCGAGCCACGTCCGGAACGATGCAATCGAAAGTATTGGGACATGCTGGAGCACGGCGCCGACCATCAGGTTCACTCCGGATACCGCTGTCGCGATCACAAAAGCACAAGAGGCCTAGCCGGAGTCAACAACTTCCGCGTCATCTGGGTAGTCATTGAAGAGGGGGGTGCGGCAGGCTTCGCTGTCGCGCCCCATGAGACCCGTGCGCCGGGCGCGATTTCAAGCTAACGCGACGCCACCTTCTTCGGCACCCACCTGCGGAAATTCAGCGTGTTGGTGTAGCCGCCGTAGACATTTCCGGCGTCGTCCACCGCGACCGCTTCGAGGCCGTTAACCTCGACGGATTCCAGAATGAAGGCCGCGACCTTGCCGTCCTTGACGCTGCCGATCCGGATGCCCGACTTGTACGGCGGATTGGTTTCATCGGGGGAATTGTCGGCCACGTAGAGCGTGTCGTTCTTGTCGATGAACAGGCCGCTGGGGCGGCCGAACTGCTTCCATTCGAGGAGATACTTTCCGTCCTGATCGAACACCTGGATGCGATTGTTGGAACGGTCGGCGACGAAGAGTCGGCCGGCGGAATCCAGCGCCAGGCGATGCGGCGTGTCGAACTCGCCCGGCCCGGTGCCCTTCTTGCCCCACTCCTTGATGTATTTGCCGTCCTTGGTGAACTTCACGATTCGGTTGTTCGTGTTGCCGCCATGCCCGTCCGCGACGAAGATGTCGCCGTTGGGTGCGATCAGAACATCGGAGGGCGCGTTGAAGGTATCGGCGGTGGTGCCTGCAACGCCAGGCTTGCCCAAGGTCATCAGGAGCTTGCCGTCCTGGCTGAACTTCATGACCGTGTGGCCCTTGCCGTTGTTCAGGGCGCGGCCGTCCGTTATCCAGATATTGTTGTCGGGGTCGACGTGCAGCCCGTGGGGATAGTTGACCATGCCGCCGCCGAAGCTCTTCACCATCTTGCCGGTCGAATCGAACTTCATGACGGGGTCAAGCTTCGACTTCGAGCAGTCATCCGCCGTCTCGCAGCGGTCGAACACCCAGACGCTCTTGCCGTCGCGATCGATGTCGACGCTGACGGCCGCGCCCCATTTGCGTCCGTCGGGAAGCTTGGCCCAGCCGTAATCGAACTTATAGGGATTGGGCGCGTCATTGGGGCCGTAGCCGCTCTGCGTGTAGCTCTTCTCCGCCGACAGCGCGAACGCCGCAGCCATCGCAGCGCTGAACGCGATTGTCACCGCTCTCCCATACCACATGATGCTTTCCTCCGATGCTGTGTCGTTATGTCCTCGTGCTTGCGGACCTAGCTCGCCGCCATGCTCTATGAATTCAGCACGACAATCAACACCCGCTACCGGTGCCGCGTCTTCGGCGCGCGCTTCTCCAGGAAATCGTGCAGCCTGCGCTTTGCTTCCGGATCGCCCTGGGCAATCGCAGACATCAGGGATTCCATCAGCAGGCCGCTGGTGCGGTCCTGCTCGGCGTTGCGCGGCAAGACCTGCATGGCGGCAAAATTGGTCATCGGCGCATTGCCGGCAATGCGTTCGGCCAACTCGATCGCGGTTGTAAGCCCGGCGCCCGGCTCGACGACGTAATGGGAAAATCCGAGCTGCGCGCCTTCATCAGCCCCATAGGTGCGCCCGGTCAGCATCATGTCCATGACCCGGGCGGTGCCGATCAGCCGCGGCAGGCGTACCGATCCGCCACCGCCGAGGAAAATGCCGCGGCTGCCTTCCGGCAAAGCGTAGTAGGCCGAGCGCTCCGCAACCCGGATATGGCAGGCGGCGGCAAGCTCGAGGCCGCCACCCACCACCGCGCCATGCAGCGCCGCAACGACCGGCACGCGGCCGAACTCGATGCGCTCGAAGGCGCGATGCCATGCACGCGAATGCGCGATCCCGGCCGCGGTATCGCGCTCGCTCAGTTCGGAGAGGTCCAGCCCGGCACAGAAGTTTTCGCCTTCGCCGTGGATGACGACGGCCTTGATGTCGTCCGGAACGGCGGCGAAGAAATTTTCGATGCCCTGAATGGTAACATCATCGAGCGCGTTGCGCTTATGCGGGCGCGACAGGCGCAGGATACCGACGGCGCCGCGACGCTCGCGGCGGAGCGACGGAGGAAGGTTGTCGGCAGTTTCATGGCTGCTATCAGACATCGGCAAAAGGGGCATCTCAAATCAGATGAGGTCCCTTGGCACCTGTGCTCGGTCGGGTCAAGCCGCCGGCAGGGGAAGAGGCCAAGTCGTGCGCTCATCTGCCGACCAGGTCCAATATCGCATGGATGAGAAGGCGGCTCTTCAAAACGCATGTCCCGTTGTCAAATCCCAATTTCGCGCAAAGGTCCATGTATGCGACCCACTGGTTTCGACACTCTCCAATAAGTGCGAAGTCGGAGTCCCTCTCGCCCCTCGCATATCGGCCGTTCCTGGCTTTCGAATAAAGACACTCCCTGTAGTCACTTTCGACGCGCACGATCTCATTCGATGACTGACTCTCTGCGCGTGAGATCGGAGCCAATAAATTCACCGCGGCAAATCCGAGTGCCAGAACACGCATGAATTCTCGCCTTCTTCGGGAAGTCTTCGAATGCGAGTTGACCTGAGGGTGCTTAGCCACCGGACTACCATCAGCTCCTTCTACAATCCGGCTATGACACCTTCCGGGTAGAGGGTACAGTGCCGCTCCCCGAAGAGTGGTTTCCGACGTGATACGAGCCATAAAATGCGCGACGCCTTCATCAGTGATGCGGTGCGAACGCCGATCGGCCGTTACAGCGGCGCGCTCGCCAGGGCGCGCACCGACGATCTTGCGGCCGGGCCATCATTCGGTAGTTTTGGCAGAACGAAATACCCCGTTTTTTGCGAGCTAAACCAAGGTCTTGCGGATACTCTTGCGGAGCTGCAGGTTTTTCGCGAAGCCCAACAAGGGGAGGACGCGCGAGCCGTCAGAAGGAGATTTCCAGGTGACCATGAGCCCAGGTTACATTCCGTTTCACCCGAACCCCTCCAGGCCGAAATTCAAGCTGCCGCCGGGCGCGGTCGACGCGCATTGTCATGTATTCGGCCCCGAGGCGAAATTCCCCTATGCACCGGAACGCAAATACACGCCGTGCGACGCCCCCAAAGAAAAGTTGTTCGCATTGCGCGATTTCCTCGGGCTCGACAAGAACGTGATCGTGCAGGCGAGCTGTCACAGCAGGGACAATCGCGCCATGATCGATGCACTTGAGGCCTCCGGCAACCGGGCGAAGGGCGTCGCCTTCGTGGGCGAGGAGGTCACCGACGCGGAGCTGAAAGCCATGGACCGCGCCGGCGTGCGCGGCGTGCGCTTCAACTTTGTCCGCCGCCTGGTCGATGTCACCCCGCGCGACGTACTGGAGCGCATCGCGGCCCGGGTCGCGCCGCTGGGGTGGCACATCGTGGTGTATTTCGAAATGCCGGATCTGCCGGACGTCGAGGCGTTCTTCACCGCATTGCCCACGACTGTGGTGGTCGATCACAAGGGCGTCCCGACGGTGAAAAAAGGCGTCGCCGATCCGGAAAACCAGCGCTTCATCCGCATGCTGGAAAAGCACAGGAACATCTGGAGCAAGGTGACTTGCCCGGAGCGCATGACACTCGAGGGGCCGCCCTATGACGACGTGGTGCCATTCGGCCGCACGCTGGTCGAGCGTTTCCCCGACCGGGTGCTGTGGGGTACCGATTGGCCCCATCCCAACATGAAAAAGGAAGCACCCGACGACGGAATATTGGTGGATTATATCCCCAAGATCGCCCCCAGCGCCGCCGAGCAGAAAGCGCTGCTGATCGACAATCCGATGCGGTTGTATTGGGCGTAGGTCGTAGGGTGGGTTGAGCGAGCCGTAGCCCGAATTGAGCGAAGCGAAATCCGGGACTGCCCTACCAATGTCGCAAGGCCGCCCCCGGGTTTCGCTGCCGCTCAACCCGGGCTACGCGTCTATGGCGCGGGCTACTCCTCCTCCCTGTATTCCACCTCGACACGCACGCGATCCAGGAGGTTCAGGGCGGAGGTGTCCCGCAGACGCTCGGCGGCCTCGCCGAATATGTCGTCAATCTCACCCTCCGATAACAGGCCCCGATCACGTAGCGCGCGAAGCAAGGCCACGGTTACGGCGAGTGCGGCCGATGCGGCGGCTGGGTCGCCGGGATTCGGTGTACAGATCGGTCCAAGGGCGCGGTAACGCCGCCGGAGATTGGCTATCGCGGGGGCGCGTCTGGTGCTCATGGGTCGAACCCGTGAAAGTGAAAAGAGCCGCACGCTAATAAATTTCGGTCCTTGCTTCAATTAGCCCCGGTTGGTACCCCGCCCGCACGTTGCAAACGCGCTCAAGGCGATATTAATTGACGGGCGAGCCCGCAATGTCATGGAGAGATGCCGATGACGGCACCCAAACGAGTAGCCAAAGAATACGACGACATTCCAGGCACGTTTGTGTTCGACGCAGATCGCTCGCGGCAGGGCTATCATCTCAACATGTTCTGCATGTCGCTGATGAAGGCGGAGAACCGCGAGGCATTCAAAGCGAACGAGGCCGAATATCTCGACCGCTTCCCCCTGACGTCCGAGCAGCGCGAAGCCATTCTCAAGCGAGAATACAACCGAATGCTGGAACTCGGCGGCAACATCTATTTCACCGCCAAGCTGGGCGCTACTGACGGACACTCGTTCCAGCACATGGCGGCGGTGATGACCGGCTCGACCCAGGAGGACTATGCCAAGATGATGCTGGCCGGCGGCCGTTCGGTCGAGGGCAACCGCAGCAAGTCGGGGCTCGACCTCCGCAAGAAACCGGCGCCCGGCAAGGCGGCCAAGGCCTCGGCCAAGTCGAGGATCAAACCTTCTCGCCAAGCAACTCCAAAGCGCGGCAAAAAGGCAGGGTCGAAACGTGGCTAGAATTATTGCAGGCGTGACCTCGTCGCACGTGCCGGCCATCGGTGCCGCCATCGATAACAAGAAGACCGCGGAACCTTATTGGAAGCGGGTGTTCTCCGGCTTCGAAAAATCCAAGGAATGGATGGCGAAGACCAGGCCCGATGTGGTGATCGCGGTCTATAACGATCACGCCTCCGCGTTCTCGGTCGAGCTGATCCCGACCTTTGCGCTCGGTTGCGCGGCGGAATTTCCGCCGGCCGACGAAGGCTGGGGACCGCGGCCCGTGCCGGTGGTCAAGGGCCACCCGGCGCTCGCGTCCCATATTGCCCAGTCAGTCATCCTCGACGAGTTCGATCTCACCGTCGTCAACAAGATGGAGGTCGATCACGGCCTCACTGTGCCGCTCAACCTGATGTTCGGCTCGCCTGCGGAATGGCCGTGCCCGGTGATTCCGCTTGCCGTCAATGTGGTGATGTATCCGCCGCCCACCGGCCACCGTTGTTACATGCTGGGCCGCGCGATTCGCAAGGCGGTGGAGTCCTACCCGGAGGATCTGCGGGTGGTGGTCATGGGAACCGGCGGCATGTCGCACCAGATTTCCGGGCCGCGCGCCGGGCTGATCAACAGCAAGTTCGACAAGGCCTATCTCGATGGGCTTACCAAGGACCCGAAAAAACTCACCCGCATTCCCCATGTGGAATACATGCGCGAGGCCGGCGCCGAAGGCATCGAGATGGTGATGTGGCTGATCATGCGTGGCGCCCTCGATGACAAGGTGAAGGAGGTCTACCGTTTCTACACCGTGCCAGCATCCAACACAGCGGTTGGCCACATCATTCTGGAGAACGCTTCGCAGAGCCCAAAGGGCAAGCGTCCGGCGCCCAGTCGGGGCCACGCCTTGAAGGCGAAGCGTGCTGCCGCGGCTGCCGCCGTTGCTTCCCGCGCAGGCAGAGGAGGAAGGGGTAAGGGTCTCGTGGTCAGGAGCAAGCGATGAAGATTTGCGTAGCCGGACAGGGCGCCTTCGGTCAGAAGCATCTCGATGCCTTGAAGCGTATCCCGGAGGCCGAGGTGGTGTCGCTGGTTGGCGGCAATCAGGACGCGACCGCGGAAGTCGCAAAGAAATACGGCGTTCCGCATTGGGGTGGCGATCTTAGTGAAGGCATCAGACGCGCTGATGCCGTCATTCTCGCCACGCCGACCCAGATGCATCGCCGCCAAGGCGAACAGGTGATGCGCGCCGGCAAGCACGTGCTGATCGAAATTCCGATCGCCGACAGCGTGCTGGACTCCGAAGCGCTCGTCAAAATCCAGCAGGAAACGGATGTCGTGGCCATGGGCGGGCATGTGCGCCGTTTCAATCCAAGTCACCAATGGGTGCACAAGCGGATCCAGAACGGTGAACTCAAGCTCCAGCAGATGGACGTGCAGACCTATTTCTTCCGCCGTTCCAACACGAACGCCGCCGGCAAGCCACGCAGCTGGACCGACCATCTGCTGTGGCATCATGCGGCCCATACGGTAGACCTGTTCCAGTACCAGACCGGTGAGACCGTTTCGGAGTGTTTTGCGGTGCAGGGGCCGCGCCATCCACAACTCAAAATCGCCATGGACATGGGCATCGTCATGAAGGTGCCGTCGGGTGCGATCCTGACGCTGTCGCTGTCGTTCAATAATGACGGCCCGATCGGTACATTCTTCCGCTACATCTGCGACAATGGCACCTTCAATGCGTATTACGACGATCTGTTCGACGGGAAGAAGAACCAGATCGATCTCTCCAAGGTCGATGTGTCGATGGACGGCATCGAACTGGAGGATCGCGAATTCATCGCCGCCATACAGGAAAAACGACAGCCGAATGCAAGCCTCGCCCAGGTGCTGCCGTGCATGCACGTCCTGGGCAGGATCGAACAGATGATCGACCCACACCGCGAGGCGCATGCTTAGTTCCACCCCTCCCCGCTTGCGGGGGGAGGTGGGAATGAGCGCCTCCTTCGCGCTCATCCCGGGTGAGGGGGCCTATCCGCGACCCCGAGCTTGTGGGACCTCCCCCTCACCCCGACCCTCTCCCCGCAAGCGAGGAGAGGGAGAGACAACGAGCTGCCTCGCTGTGGACGAGAAAACACGATGGGAACTCCAAGGAGATCAAACATGTTTCACAAAACCATCATGACCGGCATCGCGGCCGCGGCATTCGCTTTCACCGCCGCGTCCGCGCAGGCGCAAAGCACCGTAAAGGTCGGCGCGCTGTTGCCGATGACCGGCCAGCAGCAGTCGACCGGGGTGCAGATCTCTGCTGCGATCCGCCTTTACATGGCCCAGAATGGCGACACGGTCGCGGGCAAGAAGATCCAGGTTATTTTCAAGGATGACGGCGCCGTGCCGGACAATTCGAAGCGGCTGGCCCAGGAATTGATCGTCAACGACAAGGTCAATTTCCTGGTGGGCTTCGGCGTTACCCCGGCCGCGCTTGCGGTTGCGCCGCTCGCGACCGAGGCGAAAACTCCGGAGATCGTGATGGCGGCCGGTACTTCGATCATCACCGAGCGTTCGCCCTACATCGTGCGCACCAGCTTCACGCTGCCGCAATCGACCGTCGTCATGGCGGATTGGGCGAACAAGAACGGTATCAAGAAGGTTGTCAGCATGGTGTCGGATTACGCCCCCGGCATTGATGCCGAGGGCTCGTTCAAGGACACCTTCACCAAGGGCGGCGGGCAGATCCTCGAATCGATCCGCGTGCCGCTTGCAAACCCGGATTTCGCACCGTTCCTGCAGCGCGCCCGCGATGCCAAGCCGGATGCGGTCTTTGTTTTCGTGCCGTCCGGACAAGGCGGGACCTTCGTCAAGCAGTTCATCGAGCGCGGCCTCGACAAGGCTGGCATCAAGATCATCGGCCCCGGCGACGTGACCGACGACGACCTCCTCAATGGCATGGGTGACCAGGTGATTGGCACCGTCACGGCGCATATGTATTCGGCCGCCCATCCGACTCCAACGAACAAGGCCTATGTGGCGGCCTTCGAGAAGGCCAACCCCGGCCTAAGGCCGAATTTCATGTCGGTTGGCGGCTATGACGGCATGCATCTGATCTACGAGGCACTCAAAAAGACCGGCGGCAAGACGGACGGCGATTCCCTGATCGCCGCCATGAAAGGCGTGGCGTGGGAGAGCCCGCGCGGCCCCATGTCGATCGATCCGGACACGCGCGACATCATCCAGAACATCTACATGCGCAAAGTCGAAAAGGTGGATGGCGAGCTGTACAATGTCGAGTTCGAGACATTCCCGAACGTGAAGGACCCGGGCAAGGTCAAAAAGTAGGCGTGCCGTGGTGCGGGGGGCGATGCCCTACTTGATCTACCCTCCCCCGCTTGCGGGAGAAGGTACGGTAGGGGCCGTAGGCGCTAGGTCAAGCCGCGGCCGACCCGTCGCGACTCCCTCCCCCTTTGTGGGGGAGGGTTGGGGTGGGGGGTCGGGGAGCTGTGGCAACGCCGTGCCATCTCCCTCGACCCCCACCCCCGCCCCCTCCCCACAAGGGGGAGGGGAGGAGTTGGCGGCACCGTTATATCCCTGCTCAACTCTCCCCCACGAGCAGGGGCGGAGGAAGCATCGGGCCTCCCCATGCTGACCATCCTGTTCGACGGCGTCGCCTACGGCATGCTGCTGTTCGTGCTGGCCTGTGGATTGGCAGTCACGCTGGGGCTGATGAATTTCGTCAATCTGGCTCACGGGGCCTTCGCCATGGCGGGCGGCTACATCACAGTCGTCCTTGTCAATCGGCTGGGACTGCCGTTCGTGGCCGGGTTGGTGCTCGCCTTTTTTGTTACGGCGGCAATCGGCGCCGTGCTGGAACGCACGCTTTACGTTCACGTCTACGCGAGAAGCCATCTCGACCAAGTGCTGTTCACGATCGGCCTCGTCTTCATGTCGGTGGCAGCGGTCGATTACGTCATGGGTTCGTCCCAGCAGTTCATACAGATTCCGGCGGCCCTGCAGGGCCAGTTCAACGTGTTCGGAGTCGGTGTCGGCCGCTATCGCCTGCTCATCATCGTCGTGTGCGGACTGTTGACTGTGGCGCTGCAACTCGTGCTGACGGCTACCCGCTTCGGTAGCCGGCTGCGGGCGGCGGTTGATGACCAGCGCGTCGCGCGCGGGCTTGGCATCAATGTCGGAAGGGTGTTCGCCATCACGTTTGCGGTCGGCTCGGGTCTTGCCGGCCTCGGCGGCGCACTTGGGGCCGAGATTCTCGGCCTCGACCCGATCTTCCCGCTCAAGTATATGATCTACTTCCTCATCGTCGTCACCGTGGGCGGCACCTCGAGTATCACAGGGCCGTTTCTCGCCTCGATCCTGCTGGGCATCGGCGACGTCGCCGGCAAGTATTATTTCCCCACGCTCGGTGCCTTCGTGATCTACACCATCATGATCGTCGTCCTGATCTGGCGCCCGCAAGGCCTGTTCGCCCGCGGCACGGCCAGGTAGCTGCCGGCAGGGCCGCCATGACTCGTCAGATCGAAGTCGACGTCACCCGCTTCCTCGCCGCCCGGGCGCGCTTCGGTCCATTCGAAATTGCGTTCTGGCTCACAGCCTTCGCGACCATCTATTTTCTGCCCGGCCGCCATCTGATCCTCACCGAAACGGCGATCTGGGGTCTGTTCGCGCTCTCACTCGATCTCATTCTCGGCTATGCGGGCATCATATCGCTAGGCCACGCGGCCTTTTTCGGCGTCGGCGCCTACGCGGCGGGCCTCCTCGCCAAGCACGAAATCATCGTCGAACCCACTATCGCGCTCGTGGTTGCCGGGCTCGCGGCAGCTGCTCTCGGGTTTGCCACGAGCTTTCTGGTGCTGCGCGGCTCCGACCTGACCCGCCTAATGGTGACCCTGGGCGTCTCCCTCGTGTGCTATGAGCTCGCCAACAAATTCGGCGAGATCACTGGTGGCGCTGATGGGCTCCAGGGCATCACCATGGCGCCGCTCCTCGGCGTGTACCGTTTCGACATGTTTGGTCACACAGCTTATGTCTACACCCTGGTCTGGCTCTTTGTGCTGTTCATCCTGGCGCGCCGCGTCGTCAATTCGCCATTTGGCCTGTCGCTCAAGGCCATAAAAGGTAATCCGCTGCGCAGTGCGGCCGTCGGGATCGCGGTCAATTGGAGATTGGTTGCCATCTATACGCTCTCGGCCGGATACGCCGGGATCGCCGGGGGTTTGTTGGCACAGACACAGGCTTTCGCGTCGCTGTCCGTGCTTTCGATCGAACGGTCGGCGGACGCCCTGCTGATCCTCATCATCGGCGGCACCGGTTATCTCTACGGCGGCTTGATCGGCGCTCTGATCTATCGGCTGCTGCAGGACTATCTCTCCGATCTCACGGCGCGTTACTGGCAGTTTTGGATCGGCTTGCTGCTCGTCGCCATCGTCATCGTCGGGCGTGACCGCATCGGCGGCTGGATTTATTTCGTCGAAATGCAGGTCGCGCGCTTATTCCGCCGCTCCGCGCAGGCCACCAGCCCAGACCGGGGGGCATGACCATGGCGCCCGCACCGGATTCGCCCGTATTGGAGACCAGAAATCTGGACAAGCGGTTCGGCGGCATCGTGGCGGCGAATGCGATCTCGATCTCGATCCAGAGAGGCGCGCGTCGCGCCCTGATCGGCCCTAACGGCGCCGGAAAGACCACCCTGGTCAACCTGCTCACCGGTGTGCTGCGGTCGTCGGGCGGCGAAATCCTACTCGACGGTGAACCGATCACGAATCTTGAACCGCATGAACGTGTGCGGCTCGGCATCGCCCGCACCTTCCAGATCAATCAACTGTTCGCCGATCTGACGCCGATCGAAACGCTCGGCCTTGCGATCTCGGAACGGCACGGCTCCGGACGCGACTGGTGGAGGGTCGTCGGCAGCCGGCCCGGCATCACGGCGGAGGTGGGCGAACTCCTCGAACGCTTCCGGCTTACCGATGTTATGGCCGAACGCACCGCGACCTTGCCATATGGCAAGCAGCGCCTGCTCGAAATCGCGGTCGCCTTTGCGTGCCGGCCGCGGGTACTGCTCCTGGACGAACCGGCCGCCGGCGTGCCAGGGGCGGAGCGCCACGAAATCCTCGGCACCATCGCGTCCCTGCCGGCCGACGTCACGGTGCTTCTCATCGAGCACGACATGGACATCGTGTTCAGCTTCGCGGACCGGATTTCCGTTCTGGTCAACGGCGAGTTGTTCGTCGAAGGGCCCCCCGATGAGGTCGCACGTGATCCGCGCGTCAAGGCCGTCTATCTCGGTGAGGAGCTTCATGCCTGAGCTGCTCACGCTCGATCGCCTCACGGCCGGCTACGGCGAAGCGGTGGTGCTCGCCGAAATTTCGCTCTCCATTGACGAAGGCCAGTCGCTCGCTTTGCTGGGCCGCAACGGCATGGGCAAGACGACACTGATCAACTCCATCGTCGGCGTCACCCGTTATCATAGCGGCGTCCTTCGATTGGCAGGCCGCGACATCACGAAACTGCCGCCCGAGCAGCGTGCGCTCGCGGGCGTGGGCTGGGTGCCACAGGAGCGCAACATCTTCCGCTCGCTTACGGTGCACGAGAACCTCACCGCGGTGGCATTGCCGGGATCGTGGACGCCGCAAAAGGTATACGCGATGTTTCCCCGCCTGGCGGAGCGCAAAGCCAATCTCGGCAATCAGCTCTCGGGCGGCGAGCAACAGATGCTCGCGGTCGGTCGTGCGCTGGTGCTCAATCCAAAAATCCTGCTCCTCGACGAACCGCTGGAGGGCCTTGCGCCCATTATCATCGAAGAACTGCTGGCCGCCCTCAATCGGGTCATTCGCCA
>Ga0209465_10000264_pt1 | contig 24537 bp, 19 predicted proteins | sample PanSoiPlot1MoBio_FD_188321 | JGI IMG/M metagenome (GOLD analysis project Ga0209465, IMG submission 188321) | Tropical forest soil microbial communities from Panama analyzed to predict greenhouse gas emissions - Panama Soil Plot 1 MoBio (SPAdes)... | ecosystem: Environmental > Terrestrial > Soil...
CGCGCCAGCGCCTCGGCGAACAGCGCCCATGCGCTCCCCTGTTCGGGGCGGCGATCGGTCTGGGCGCGCAGATCCGCGACGGCGCCCTCGACGTCGCCGGTCACGAGACGCGCCTGGGCGCGCACGACCCGCGCGGTCGGGTGGGTCGGGTCGCGGGCGAGCACGGCGTCGAGCAGCGGCAGCGCTTCGGCCGCGCGGCCGCGCTTGACCAGCAGGACGGCCAGGTTGTGCTGCGCGCTGGCGTAGCCGGGCGCGAGCGCCAGCGCCGCGCGCAGGTGCGGTTCGGCCTCGTCGTCGCGATCGAGGCGCGCCAGCGTGGTGCCGAGCAGCGCGCGCGCGACGGCCGCCGACGGGCAGGCGGTGGCGATGGCGGTGAGCCGCGGTAGCGCCTCCGCGTCCGGCAGGCCGGGGCGGCGGGCGTCGGCGAGCTGGCGCGCGAGGTCCGGCCCGCACGCCGCCGGAAAAGGCGGCTCGTCCGCTGCGGCCGCGCCGGTCACCGGACCGCCGCCTTCGCGTGGCCGACGGATCGCCAGCGCGGCGAGGCCGGCGGCCGCCGCCAGCCCAACCACCACTCCCAGGACCATCCCGCGCCCACGTCCGCGGCGGGGCGGCGTCGTTTCGGCGGGCGCGACCGTCGCGGGCGCCAGCGGCGCCGTCGCGGGCGTCAGCGCGGCCGCCGTCGGCGCGATGGCGCCGTCGACGGCGGGGGCCGGTGCCGTGCCGCGGCTTCCCCCCGGCATCTCTTCGAGCGCCGCGATGACGGCGTCGGCGTCCGCGGGTCGGGCCGCCGGATCCTTGGCGAGCATCGACATGACCAGGCGCGCGAGGGCCGGCGGCACGTTCGGCGCCCGCGTCGCGAGATCGGGCGGCACCTGCGTGACGTGCGCCAGCAACATCTGCGGAATGCTGGACGACGGCGGAAAGGGGAGCGCCCCCGCGCACAGCTCGTACATGATGAGGCCGAGCGCGTACAGATCGCTGCGCGCGTCGACCGGTTTGCCCTCGCACTGCTCGGGCGACATGTACTGCGGCGTGCCGAGGATCGCGCCCGTGCCTGTCCGGACGTCGGAGTCGGTCCGGTGCAGCGAACGCGCGATGCCGAAGTCCAGGACCTTGACGTAGTCGCGCTCGCCGTAGCGGTCGAGCAGCATGATGTTCTCGGGCTTGAGATCGCGGTGAACGACGTTGTGGGCCCGGGCGCCGCGCAGCGCGCGCGCGATCTGCAGCGCGATCGCCACGACGCGCGCGGGCGGCATGCGGCCGACGCGCACCAGCTCGTCGCGCAGCGACCGCCCCTCGAGGAATTCGGTGGTGATGAACGGCTGCCCGTCCAGATCGCCGACGTCGTACAGCCGCACGGTGTGCGGGTGTTCGATCGCCGCCGTCAGGTTCATCTCCTGCAAGAAGCGGTCGATGATCTGCCGGTCGCCTGCCAGCTCGCGGTGAATCAGCTTGAGCGCGACCTTGCGGTTCACGGGATGCTGGATGGCCGAATAGACGACGCCCATGCCGCCGCGGCCGAGCACGCCCGTCACCGTGTAGCGGCCGCCCGCGATGGTCCGGCCGACGAGGGGATCGGCGGCCTGGGTGTCGGCGTCGCTTTGCACGGCGCCAGGCTATCTCAGGGCGTGACCGCCCGTCGAACTTCCAGTCGGGAAGGTGGATGAATTTCATACGGCGCGCCGATCGGCCGGTCGATTTGTTTACGCCGACCAGCGACCGCGATCGGAAGGGTGGGGGCACGACTCTTGCCTCGACCTTGGGCGTGCGGCTTCTCGAAGCTCGGTTCCATCCAGGCTCTAAGGCCGCATCCAGGCCCGTCGCCGTCGGCCGCGTCTCCTGGAAGGGCGGCGTCGCCCGGGTCGAGCCGGTCCCGCTTCGAGCCGAGGCGGTCAAGCCGTTCGAGCCGGTCGCCCTCCTCCGCAAGCTCGAGTTGATGGTGGCGTCGACCGTGGGCGATCCATTTCAGGCGTTGCGCGCGCTCCGCAGCGGCTTCTGGTCGTTCGTGGAGATCGACGATGGGGGGCACCGGGGCGACGGGACCTGATGCCGCCCGCGGCGCGTCGTGCGAAGTGAAACGCCGGGGACGACGAGCGCGTCGTAGAATACGGACGCTGACGTGGCGCAGATGAACCGGCTCCGTAGCTCCTCGCTGTCCGCGCGGCTGGCGCTCGCCTCGCTCGGCACCGCGCTCGCCATCGGCATCGTCTGCGGCGTCGGGCTCTCGTCTCTCGAGAACACGGCGGCCGTCGCCCGCGTCGCGGTTACGCAACAGCTCGCGTTGATCGACGACGCCGCCGCGATGAGCGCGTTTCAGTACCAGAAGGGATTCGTCGCGGAGTATCTGCTGAGCGGCAATCGGGCCTGGCTGGCGGAGCTGGAGACCAGCCGGCCGGCCTTCGAATCGTGGCTGGCGCGGGCCCACAGCAAGATGGGCGATCCCGCGTCGGGGAAGCTGCTGGACGAGATCGAGCGCGAGTACGCGGCCTACGATCGGGCGCGCAAGACGGCCATCGATCTCTACGACGCGAAGAAGCCCGAAGAGGCCCGGCAGATGCTGGACACGAATCACGTCCGCACCCAGCATCTGCGAAATCTGTTTCACGAGTTCGGACGGCTGGCGCGTCAGGACGCCGAGCGCGCCCTGGCCGACACCGAGCGGCACGTGGCCCGGCTGGCGCATTTCCTGGTCGGAACCAGCATCGCGGGGGCGGTCGCGAGCCTGCTGGTCGGTTTCCTGTGGGCGAGGCGCATCACGCGGCCGATCTACGAGCTGGAGGTGCAGGTGCAGTCGGCCAGCGAGCGGACGCGGATCAAGGTCGCGCCGGGGCGAGACGGTCTGGAGGCGCTCGGCGAACGCGTACAGGCGCTGGTCGAGAAGCTGGAGGCGACCGATGCGGCGCTGGCGGAGCACCGCCAGCGCTTGATCCAGAGCGAGAAGCTGTCCGCCGTCGGCGAGCTGGCGGCCAAGCTGGCGCACGAGGTGTTGAACCCGCTGGCGGGGATGAAGGCGGCCGTGCAGCTCCTCGCCCGGCAGGGCGCGGACGTGCCGGGTGGCGCGGAGGTGGTGGAGACGGCGGAGAACCTCAATCGCGAGATCACCCGCGTCGAAGGGCTGGTGCGCCGTCTCGTCAACTTCTCCCGCCCGCTCACGCCGCACGTCGAGGTCGCGGCGGTCGGCGCGCTCATCGACTCCGCGCTGGAGGCCGCCCAGCCGGTGCTGAAGCGCCACGCCGTCACGGTCGAGCGCCACGACCAGTCGAACCTGATGCCGATCGAGGTCGACCCGCTGCTGTTCACGCAGGTGATCGTCAACCTGCTGGTCAACGCCGCCGAGGCGATGTCCGCCTCCGGCGGCCGGGTGCACCTCAGCGCGCAGCGGACCCAGGTGCTCGGGCGCGACGAGATCGCGATCCGCGTCGCTGACGAAGGGCCCGGCATTCCCGAGGCCCACCTGGACCAGCTGTTCAAACCGTTCTTCACCACCAAGCCCGAAGGCCACGGGCTGGGTCTGGCGCTGAGCCAGAACATCCTTCACGAACACGGCGGGCGGATCGTCGTCGAGAACCGCCAGCCGCGCGAAGGGCGGGGCGCCGCTTTCGAGATCCAGCTTCCGGTGGTCCGATGAGCGTCCAGGTGCTGGTGGCGGACGACGAGACGCTGATCCGGCAGTCGCTGCGCGCGACGCTGGTCCGCGAAGGCTTCGACGTCAGCACGGCATCGTCCGGCACGGAAGCCTGGATGCGCTTCCAGGAGGACAAGCCCGACGTCGTCCTGCTGGACCTGGTGCTGGGCGACGCCGACGGCATCGACCTTCTGCGCCGCATGCGGCAGGACGCGCCCGACGCGAAGGTGATCCTGATCTCCGCCCACGGCTCGATCGAGAGCGCGGTCGCGGCGATGAAGCTGGGCGGATACGACTTCATCAAGAAGCCGTTCGAGCTCGACGAGATCGTGGCGGCCGTCCGCAACGCCGCCCGCACGCGCAGCCTCGAGCAGCGGGTCGCGTACATGGCGGCCCAGGAGCGCAAGCGCACGGACAACGCGACCTTCGTCCACGCGGCGCCGCGCATGAGCGAGCTGCTTCGCGAGGTGCAGGTGATCGCGGCCAGCTCCGTGCCGATGGTGCTGGTGACGGGCGAGAGCGGGACGGGCAAGCAGGCGATCGCGCGCATGCTGCACGACGGGTCGCCGCGCGCCAGCGGCTCGTTCGTCGAGCTCAATTGCTCGGCGATCCCGGAGACGCTGGTGGAGAGCGAGCTGTTCGGACACGAACGCGGCGCGTTCTCCGACGCGCGCGAGCGAAAGCTGGGGCTGGTCGAGATCGCGGACGGCGGGACGCTGTTCCTCGACGAGATCGGCGACCTCGGCATGGCGGCGCAGGCGAAGCTGCTGACGTTCCTCGAACAGCGCACCTTCCGCCGCGTCGGCGCGACCTCCCTCCGGCGGGTTGATACGCGCGTGGTCGCCGCCACCAACCGCGATCTGCGGGGGATGGTCGCGGCGCGCACGCTGCGCGAGGACCTCTACTATCGTCTCGACGCGATCACGGTTCACCTGCCGCCGCTGCGCGAGCGCCGCGAAGACGTCCCCGCCCTGGCCAACCACTTTCTCGAAGCGTCGGCGCGGGAGTTCGGCCGCCGGTTCACCGCCGTCGCGCCCGAGGCGATCGGCCTGCTGACGGCGTACCGCTGGCCGGGAAACGTCCGCGAGCTGCGCGCGGTGATCAGCCGCGCGGCGCTGCTGCACGACGACGAGCTGCTGCACACCGCCCACCTTCCGCCCGAGCTGGTGGCGGCCGCGCTCAGCGCGCCCCCGGCGGGCGCCGGCGCGCATCCGTCGGCGGGCCGCGAGGGCGACGCGGCGATCCCGACGCTGGAGCAGATCGAGCTGGCCCACATTCGCCGCGTGCTGGAGATCTGCCAGGGCAACCGGACGGCTGCCGCGCAGCGCCTCGGCATCACCCGCCAGACCCTGGCCAAGAAGATCGGCCAGACCGACGACGCCTAGCCGACGCTCTTCTCGTCGCCTCGCCCCCGAAGGGGGAGAGGCGACCAGCCGTAGGCTGGGCGGGAGAGGGGCCCCCGATGAAGCGTCGCCCCCTCTCCCCGACCCTGGCGAATCCCCGCGAAATCTCCAACGGCAACGATCGCTTACGTGGACGTGGACGTGGACCTAGTCATAGACGCTGACGCTGACGTAGTCGTGTGCCTGTACGCACCCGAAACACAATTGCCGCCGAAGAAGACCACATGTTCGGTTTCCAGCGCCTCGATAGCGTCGTACAGGCACACGACAGCGACTACGTCAGCGTCTACGACCCCACGTCCACGTCCACGAAAGCCGCGAAGTCGCTCGCACCTTCGTTGGGGATCCTACAGCCCCGACCCTCTCCCCGCTTCGCGGGGCGAGGGAGGAGACGCCGCGGGAACGTCAGCCCTGGAAGGTCCAGCGGAAGTTGAGGGCGGTGCAGGCGCGATCGGCGATGGGACGGACCTGGAGGACCAGGTAGTGGGTGGCGGCGCCGACGGCGGCCTGGAAGGACGCGTCGACGGTGACGTCGTTGATCTTGGCGCCGAGGTGCCCGGCGCGCGCGAACGCGCCGACCACCTGTCCGTCGACCATCGGGTAGTGCCGCCCCTGATCGTCGATCAGCTCGAACGAATAGCTGGACGGCTTGCCGCAGCTGTCGGCGTTCACGAGGTGGATGCGAAAGCCGACCGTCGATTGGCTCCAGCGCGCCAGCGTCACCTCGTAACGGTGGTCCTCCTGATACGGCGGGACGTCGTACGATTGCTTCGCCTCGATCTCCGCGGTCGTGCGGGCCGGGTTCGGCATCGCCATCGAGACCGTCGCCGGCGCGCAGCCGATCGCACCGGCGGCCGCTCCCAGCAGCAAGGCCAGCGTCGGACGCATCACTGGACCAAAATGTCGTCGCGGCGGTTCCTCGAGTGGGCGCTCTCGTCGTGGCCCGGGTCTTTCGGTCGCTGCGACCCGTAAGTCACGGTCGCGATCCTGTTCGCCGGGATGCCGAGGTGGACCAGGTACTCCTTGGCCGCTCGCGCCCGATGATCGCCGAGCGCCAGGTTGTACTCGACCGTTCCGGTCTCGTCGCAGTTGCCCTCGATGCGCAACGACTTCGGCCGGCGCTGCACGGAGTCGGCGACGCGCTGGAGCACCGGATGCGCTTCGTTGCGCAGCACGGCGGAATCGAAGTCGAAGTAGATGGCGTCGTCCGCCTTGGCCTGGGGGGCCTCCTCGGCCACCGGCGCCTGCGGTTTCGCGGCGGGAGGCGGGGCGGTCCGCGGTGCGGCGGCCACCACCTTCGGCGTCTGCTTCAGCTCTTCGTTGTGCGAGCACGCTGCTGACGCCATCAGCGCGGCGGCAACCCAGGGGACCGATCGAGGAAGGGACATGACGGGCTCCTTTCTGCTCGCGGTGACGAAGCAACCCCGGTGCCGCTCATCCGCCCAGATTCGGCGCGGCCGTTGGCGCCTTGCAGGCGACGGAGGCGTCATCGGATCGAACAGTTACCGCCCGCGCCGTGAAATTCTTTGTCGCCGGGGCGGCGCGGTCTTCTTCTCCACCCTCGATCCGGGCGGCACCCGGTTTGCTGTGACGCGACGATATGCGTGTTCTGGAGGCGCGGTTTCGTGCCGAGACGCAGGCGCCGTTCCTGATCGTGGGCCATCTCGTCTGGCTCGGCGCGCCCGATCGCGAGCCGTCGATCGTCCAGCCCGCCCCTTCCCTGATGAACATGGAGAGCCCCGCCACATTTCTGTCCAAGCTCGGCTACCTGGTGTCGTCGACGGCGCCCGACTGCTTCGAGCGGCTCAAGCGCCTCCAGAGCCGCTTCTGGTCATTCGTCGAGGTCGCGCCCTCGATGGTCGCCGTCAGTAGTCCAGAGTGAACTGGTTGTCCGGCTCGGTCTTGAAGCGGTCGGCGTAAGGCGAATAGGTCCGGACGGCGACCTTCCGCTGGTCGGGGAAGAAGCGCATCAGGCGGAGGAAGCCCTCGCCCCCGAGCGCCCCGGTCTGATAATTCGCCAGCAACTGGTGAACGGTGGTGCCGTCGGGCCGCGCGCTGGTCAGGCGGCCAACGCCATCCGCGAGATCGTGCCCGCAAACGACGAACAGGATGTTGTCGTTGACCGAGACGAGCTTTCGCCAGATCTCCTCGCCGTCGTTGACCTGGCCGGCCGTGTCTTCGGGAAAATAGCCGTGCGGATTCCACAGCTGGTCGGGACGGGCGACGTGGTCGTAGCGGGTGTCGTCGGAATAGAGGTACGCGTGGGTGACCAGGATGGTGGGGGTCTCCCGGTACCGCCTGGCGATCTGGTCCGCCCAGGCGAGGACGGTGTCGCGCGGCCCGAACTCGAGCGACAGGATCAGCCAGGGGCCGGCCGGCGTGTCGACGAGCTCGAAGCTGTTTTCGATGTGTCCGGGTGCGAACGTCCCCTTGAACCAGGAGGTCGCTGCGAACCGCGCCACCGGGAAGTAGGCGTTGATCGAGGTCTCGCGGCTGATCACCGATCCCTGCCGCCGGTAGTCGTGGTTCCCGGCGCTCAGCACGTAAGGGACCACGCCGTCCAGCTCGTGGAGGCTCCGGGCCGCCGATTCCCACTGCCGGGTCTCGTCGGCGTCGACGATATCGCCCTCGTGGACGACGAACGCGATCCGGTCCGACTTTCGGCGGCGGACGATCCATTGCGCCTGCGCTTCGAGGATCTCGGGATGCGCGGACGCGTAGTACTGGGTGTCGGGCAACACGACGACCGTGAAGGAGGCCTCGTCCTCCGCCGCCATCGCCCGTCCGGAGGAGAGGCCGCAGCCACTGGCGACCGCCGCCAGGATCGGCGACAAAAAAATTAACGCTGCCCGCCGGCGCGTTGAAAAATTGGACGCCGCCGCCCAGGGCCGCGCGGGCCTGGTCGACGCCGTCTGTCGATCGCGCGTCATGATCTTGCAGGCGCGGGGACGGCAGCAATGCGCGCGCCAAGAGGCCGATGCGTCGCTGCCTGTCGGTCCGTCCGCGACAGCACGTGAAATGCAACGCGGGAACCGTATGAACACGGTGTCGATGACGGTGATCACTCTGGCTTCGCTGGTGACGGGTCCGGCGCTCGCCGCAGCGCCCGCGCCGGCCGGGCCCTTCTGCTCCGGCGCCTACGCGGACGAGCTGACCACCCTGTCGAACGACGCCCGCGCGTTCGACCTCAGCCCCGAAGGCGTCTTCTCTTACTGCACGCGCAACACCGCCACCTACGAGTGCCTGTCCTACGGGCTGGACGGAGCCGTGCGACGCGAGCGCCGGAAGGCGGTCTTGCACGGAACGGCCTTCGCTTACAAGAAGCAGGGCACGGACACCTTCCTGCTGACGAACGATCACGTCGCGGCCTGGCCGGCCGTGACCGATCCGCAGCACGCCGTCGACGGCATCCCGGCCGGCTGCAAGAAGGTGTCGGAGTCGCTCGCGCTGGTGGACGACGAGCACGACAGCTACGCGCGCGACGACGTGCAGGTCACCCGCGTCGTCACCGATCCGCAGCTGGACGTCGCCATCCTGAAGACGCAGGCGACCCTTCACGTCATGCCGTGGAAGGTCGGTCGCAGCGCGGCCCTGCGCGAACGCAACGTCGTCGAGGTGCGCGGCTTCCCGCTGGGCGCGTTCCGCGCCACCAACGTCGGCAAGGTGATCTCCGCCATCGACCACGACGACTACGGCGACTGGGATCACGACGACTTCGTGGTCGATGCGCTGCTCTCCGCGGGCAACTCCGGATCGCCGGTGCTCGCCGTGTCGTGCACGACCGGCGAGTACGAGCTGGTGGGCATCTACCACGCCGGTTACAGCGCGGGCAGCGCGCTCAACGTGGTGGTCGGAATCGACCAGGTGCGGGAGATGATGACGACGCTGAAACGACAGCCCCGCAGTCACCGGGATGACGCCGTGGCGCTGGACGAGGGCTCGCGGGCGGCAGTCCGGGACGCCCTCGGTCCCGGGGGCGAGATGTTCTTCCCGTTCGGGCCGGCCGCCGCGCTGGCCCGAAGCGGCGCGGACGGCGCGTTCCTGTTCGCCGTGTTCCCGAGGGATTTTCCGTTCAGCGTCGATCCTCTGTTCGTCGTCGAGGATCTCGCTCCGTCCGGGTCCGGATCGTTCGGGCGGCCCGGGCGGATCTGGTTCGGTTCGATGCACGGGCTCAAAGCGTACGAGCGGGCCTCGCTGGACGCGGACGCCCAGCAGCAGACGGCGCGCGTGCTCGACGCCCTCCGCAGCGACGCCGCCAGCTACGCCGCCTATCGGCGGGCGAACGGTCCGGACCTGACGTCACGTCAGGCATCGGATCGGATCCGTCGCATGGGCCAGACGCTCAACCGCACGACGGTCGCGCGGGGCGAGCTGTTTCAGGGCCTCGCTGATCTCGCGGACAAGCTCGCCCCGATCCAGGGAGAGACGGCGACGAGCCTGGCCGCGATCGTATCCGCCACGCCGCGCCCACCGGCCGGGGCGCCGGTCGATCACGCGGGCGGATCGCCGGTCGCCTCGTCGGCGGTGCCGGAACGGCCGTCTGCGCCGCCGATCGTCGGCCCGGGCCGCAACCGGTGAAGGCGGCTCCGCCGGTCGTGTGGACGGTTCCGATCGTAGGGCGATTCGCTCCACATCCTGACGAATAACCAGGCCAGCGCGCCCATCACGAACGACCATTCAAGGAGGCGCCACATGCTTCCCGCGGTTGCAAGAGACGTTCCCCCGTCGGAAGCGGGCGCGCGGGGAAAACCGGGCGGCGAGCGCCAGGCAGGGGCAACTCGACTGTCAACGGATCGAACGGACGCCGCGCCGATCGTCCGCTTTTCATCCGCGGCGTGCAGGCAAGGGGCGAACGTGCGCCGGTGCGCCCGGCACCGCGTTTGCTCGGCGATCGCGACGATGAACGTACGACCACGATTCGGCGTGCTCGGGCTGTTGGCGGTCGCCGCGCCGTCTGTCGTCGCGATCGGTTGCGGGCACGGCGCGCTCGTCCCCGCGCCCGCCGCGAAGGTGATCTCGGGCGCTCCCGGGGCGGCGTTCTCCGAGGCGGCCGGGGTCCGGTGCTCCGCGGACGTCGGCGCCTGGCCCGAGCGGGCCCGGAAGCCCCCGGATCGCGTCGTTCCCGTGAAGGTCAGGGTCCGCAATCAGAGCGGCCGGGCGATCCGACTGCTGGCGCAAGACTTCGTCCTCGTCGGCAAGAGCGGGCGGACGTACCGGCCGATCCCGGTGTTGCCGCTGGACGGCGAGAGCCTGCCGCGCCTCAATCCGATCTACGCGTCGACGAACTTCTACGTGGCGCCGCGGTTCCGCGACGCCTACCCGACGCTCGAGCCCTGGTCGGGCCGCCTGGATCGGGACGAGGCTCTCTACGATCGCCAGTTCGGCCGCTGGGAGAACCTGCGTCCGACGATGGAGATGATCCGGATGGCGCTGCCTGAAGGCGTTCTCGGCGACGGCGGCCTGATATCGGGCTTCCTGTTCTTCGAGAGCCCGCTGTCCGCCGAAGATGGGGTCACCTTTCAGGCGGATTTCGAGCGAGGCGACGGGACGGGCACGGTCGCGTCGGTCGAGATTCCGTTCCGGGTACGCTGACCCGGGGCGGGCCTTCGCTCAGGCGGGCGGGCTCCGAAGCGCTGTCCCGCCGTGGGCGGGTGGTCCGAGCGGCGCTGAAGAGCAGGGGACCGATTCGCATGGCCGAGCCACCGCACAGGCAAAGGTCGTGCCTCGCACCGGTCGCATCACTTCCGGACCCGATCGCGGGTCGAAGGGCAGCGGGGTCGTTTGCCCCAGCGGGGCGTTGTTCCCCGCGATCCGCGGGGCAAGCGTGCGGGCGCGCCCGGACTTGCCGGCTCCGCGATGGAACGAATGATGCTCTAGAAAGGCAACCATGGCCGGTACGACGAGATGCAGCCGCCTTCTTCTGGCGGCTCTTGCGGCAGCGCCGCTGGTCGCCGGGTGCGCCACGACGCAGGTTCGCGTCGTTCAGCGGACTGCCGTCGACCGGACCCGCGCGAGCATCTACGTGATCGTGTACGAGTGCGCGGACGATCCATACGCCGCCGGCCACGCCCGCAAGCTGTCAGCGGCGATGATGAACGCGCTGGGGCCGCATACCGGTGCCCGCTGGAGCACGGTCCTGACGGGCCTCGAGTTCGACACGCGCTCGGTCGACCAGCAGATGGACAGCCTCGGGGCCCAGGCGGTGCTGACGCTCAAACCGATCGGAGCGCGGACGGACCGCTACGGTGAAACCGTCGCCCTGGTTTACGGCGCCACCCTGACCGATCGCCCGTCGAACCAACCGCTGTGGGCCGCCAAGGCGGAGATCAGCGGCACCGTCGACCTTGGCATCCAGGATGTCGCCGACAAGATCGTCGCCGACCTCGCGAGAGACCACATGATCGGTCCGGTCGTCGCTTCCAACTGAGCCGGTTCGCGCTACTTGCCGTAGCCGGCCGCGACGATGTTCGCCTGAACGGAGTTTTCGGTCGCGTCGGACGGATAGCCCATGACGATGGCGCCCTCGTAGAAGGTGCCGTCGCTGAGGTTGGTGTTGGTCGCGCAGCAATCGCCGCCGCTGCCGAGGACGATCGCGCCCTGCTTCTTCATCGGGCTCCATCCGCCCGGGAGGGCGCCCTTGTAGAAGGTGGTCAGGCTGCCGGTCGTCGCGTCGGCGCCCCGGAGCTGAAATTCCGACGTCCCATTGTTCTTCAGCACGGCGGTGACGAAGGTCTGGGTCATCGTCGGGACGTTGTTGTTCTTGCCCGAGCTGCCCATCGAGAAGAGCCCGGCCTCCAGATCGGCGAGGATCCACGGACCGTTTCCGGCGCCCGTGCCCCAGGCCGTGATCGAGCTGAAGTTCAGGGCGTCCATCGTCCCCGGCCCGTCGTACTTCCGGTCGGTCTCGCTGTTGCCGTAGTCGAAGCAGCACCCGCTGTTGAAGTGCTTGCCGCTGGTCACCATGTACATCCCCTCGGGTGAGCTGCCGAGCGGCATGCCCTTCGCCGAACCGTCGACCCAGTAGCTGTTGCTCGGCGCGATGTACAGCGAGTAGACCTTCTTCCCGGCGACCGTGATCGATTCGCCGGTCGCGCTGGCGGGTTTGTCCTGGCCGCCGACCGGGCTGCCCGAGCCCTGGTACGACAGATCGAGACCCTTGCCGGTCTGATCGTAGATGGTCGTCACGACGCAGGTCGTGCCCGCGCAGAACGTGTCCTGCGCGGGACCGTCCGCGACGCCGCCGGCGGCGACGGTGTTGATGTCGCGGGTCGTGCCGCCCGCGTTGCGCACCTGATAGAGCTTGCCGCTGTACGCGCCGAACAGCGCGCGCACGGTGCTGTGCGCGGCGACGCAGGGCGTGCCGCCGCCCTTGTAGATGTCGCACGGTCCCATCACGGTGCCGGAGCCCGCGGTGCCACCCGTGCCCGTCGTGCCGCTCGAGCCGGCGCTGCCGCCGGTGCCGGCCGTGCCGCCGGTGCCGCCGGTTCCCGTCGAGCCGCCGCGGCCCGACGACCCACCTTGTCCCGCGGTTCCGGTCGTGCCGCCGCGGCCCGACGAGCCGCCCTGTCCGCCGCCGGTTCCACCCGCGCCCGTGACGCCGCCGGTGCCTGCTGTGCCGCCGGCGCCGGTCGTGCCGCCGCCACCGGAGCCGCTCGTGCCGCCCGCGGAGGAGCCGCCGCTGCCGCCGGAGGACCCGCCGCTGCCGCCCGTCCCCGGGCCGCCGTTCTTCTGGAGGACGATCGTGCCGCTCACGTTCGGCATCGTGACCTGCGGGGTCAGGGTCAGCGTGCTCCCCGAGACGCAATATCCGTACGGCACGTCGCCGCCGTCGTTGGAGATCGTGATGACGTTGCCGGCGCGCGTGTAGTTGCTGTTCGTCGACGCCGCCACGGAGAGCACGCCGATGCCGCCGGTCTGGTTGACGGTGCCCGCGCAGTCGCACCCGCCCCCGGTCGTCGGCGTGCACGTCAGCGTGGCGTAGCCGAGGTTCTTGATGAAGCCGGCCGCGCCGTCGCAGGTGACCGGCGTCGAAGAGATGGTCAGGCATGAAGGCCCGAGCGCGAAGTGCTCGCTGCCTGCCGTGGTCGTGCCGTCGACGTAGGTCCCGTTCGCGTTTGCCGTGAACGTCCCGGTCACCTGCAGGGATCCCGTGACTGCCGCCGTCGGGCAGCCGGCGCCCACCAGCCCCAGGTCCAGCGGGCCGCTCACGGTCAGACACGACGACGTCACGTTCCAGGTGCCGACGACGTCGCCGCCGCAGGCCGTGCCGTCGGGGCAGGCGGCGCCGCCACCGCCGGCGTTGCCCGTTGCGCCGCCCGCTCCGCTTCCGCCCGCGCCGCCGCCGGACGCGCCGCCGCAGCCGTTGGCCGCCGCCATCGCGGCGAGAATCAGCGCGCTAACAAATCCGACCAGTCCGCTCCGCATGGGGCCTCTCGACCGTATTGTCGAAGGGGGTCCGTCCTTGTCACTCAATCGAGTGGGCCAATGATTCCGTGCGGCCGGCGGTTTGGCTCGCGGGCGCGGGCCGGGTTAAGGTTCTCGCCGGCGCGAGCCTCCTGGCGCAGCGCCGCTTCCACTCGGGATAGCCGTCGTGATCCCCTTTGTGCTCTCTTCGCTCCTGACGCTGTCGATCGAGCCGATCGTCGCGGTGGACGGCGACACCGCCTGTCCGACGGCCCAGGAGGTTTCCGCGCGCGTCGCGGCGCTCATGCCGGCGACGGGGCCGAACGCATCCCCCGACCTCGCGCGCGTCGAAGAGACGGAGACAACGATGCGGGTGAGCTTGCGGCGCCCGGACGGCGCGCTCATCGGCTCCCGCGAGCTGTCACGGACGTTCTCCTGCTCGGAGCTCGCCGCGGCCGCCGCCGTCGTGCTCGCGACCTGGGAGAGTGACGTCCACCCGGAGTTCTGGTCGTCGATGCCGCCGTCGCCCGAAAGCCGGCCGGCGGCGTCATCGGTCGTGGCCGCGGTCCAGGCGCCGAAGCCGCCGGGCTCGCGGGTCGTGCTCGACGCCGGGCTCGGGGTGTCCGGATCCGTCGCGCCGGGGGGCGGCAGCGTCGGGACAGCCGCGGGCGGATTGCTCGTCGTGGGCGGCGCGTGGCCCGGTCGGCGGCTCGGGGCGCGTCTGGCCCTGGCCGCGGGGACCGAGCGAGAGCTCCCGCTCGGGACGGCCCGCGTCCGCTGGCGGCGCCTGGTGGGCGCGCTGGGTCCAGACGTGCGCCTCCACCCGGCGTCCGCGTCGCTCACACTGGAGTTGCACGGCGAGGCGCTCCTGGCCTCGGTCTCGGCAACCGGCGAGGGGTTCTCCATGGACTTGAACGGCGGGGGGATCGACCCCGGAATCGGCGCGGGCGCGCGGTTGCTGATCGGTGGCCATGCCATCGTCCCGTGGGTCGACTTGTCGGTCGGAGAGTGGTTGCGCGCCGAGCGCGCGTTTTCGCAGCCGGATCAGGCCTCGATCACCCTCCCCAGAACCGAAGCCGCCCTGGCTCTGGGGGTGAGCCTGTTCATCGGCCGATGAGCCGGGAGACGCACCGGCGGAAAGTTGTAAGGTCCGCCGCCGGCGGACCACTGAAGAGATCGAAGGACACGTATGTCTCTCCTGCGACTACATGGGCGAGCTTCCGCTGACCGCCCTCGGCCGATGGCGGGCGCTCGCCCGGCGCCCAGGAATCGGGGCGAGGGAGCGATCGCGGAAGGACCGCTCGACGTTGAAACGATCTACTGCGAGCGCGCGGACGACGTCGCACGTTGGGCGCGCCGTCTCGGCGGCCCGGAGATCGACGTCGAAGACATCGTGCACGAGGTGTTCTTGGTCGTACAGCGGCGCCTCAACGAGTGGCGCGGCGACGCCCAGATCTCGACGTGGCTCTACGAGATCACATTTCGCGTCGTCCAGGAACGGCGCCGGCGCTGGCGCTGGAACCGATGGTCGCCGGACGCCGTGCATGGATCGCGGGCATTGGACCGTCTCGAGATCGCGACCGATCAACCCGATGCGCTCGACCTTCTTCAGAGACGGGAGGCGACCGCGCTGCTTTACCGGATCCTCGACGGGATCGGCGAAAAATACCGCACCGTCATCATCTTGTTCGAGCTCGAAGGTCTGAACGGAGAGGAGATCGCGGCGCTGACGGGAACCTCGCTCGCGAATGTCTGGGTCCGGTTGTTCCGGGCCCGGCAGAAAGTGATGAAGCGTTTCTTGGCCTGGGAGAAAACACGATGACGCCGAAGCGAGCGGGAGATCGCGGGCAGTTCACGGCGAGCGCTCAACGATGGGTGTCGCGGCCCGTGGGCCACGACGAGGCGGAGGATCGCCTGGCGTCGCTGTTTCGCGCGGTCGAGCCGCCACGCGAGCTCGGTGCGGGGGCCCGGTCGCGGGTCTGGGCGCGCCTGCGCCATGCCGCGCGGCCGCGGCCGAAACGATCGCTCGGGGCGCTGCGCTGGGCCGTCGCGGGCGTCGTGCTGCTGACCAGCGGCGTGGTGATCGGCGCCATGTCGGCCCACAGATGGTGGCCGCGTGCGCCTGTCACCCACCGATCCCCGCCGGCAACCGCGGCGCGGTCGGCGGCGGGCGCCGAGCGACGAGGCGGCGCGCGTCCCGGTCGCCCGGACGCGCCGCTCGCCGATTCGCCGCCTGGGTTCGCGTTTGAACCGCCTCAGCCCCATGAAAATCCAGTCATGCTCGCCGATCCACCGGCCCCGTCCGGGGCTGCGCTGGCAGCGCGACCGGCGAGAGCGTTGCGGCCGGAGCGAACGAACGCCGCGGCGCGCGCCGCGGTCACCGCCGGCCGCGAGGCGCCGCCCCTGGAGAGTGCGCAGGCGTCCAACCCGTCGGACCCGGAGACGCTCAGGCTCGAATCGAGCGCGCTGGCCGGCGAGACGCCGCTGCTGGGCGAGGCGCTCACGCGGCTGCGTCAGCAGCGCGACGCGTCCGGTGCACTCAAGGTGCTCGACATCTACCGGGCGCGTTACCCGGATGGCACGTTGAAACGCGAGGCGGAGGGGGCGCGCATAGACGCGCTCCTTTTGCTGGGGCGGCGCGGTGACGCGCTCACGGAGCTCCGCCACCTCGAGCTCGCGCCGCAGGGCCGCGATCAGGAACTGCGTCTCATTCGCGCCGAGCTCGCCGCGGCGAACGACTGCGCCGGTGCGATGACCGACTTCGATCGGGTGCTGGCGGAGCAAGTTTCTGACCGGCTCGCCGAACGTGCCCTTCATGGCCGCGCCGTTTGTCGCTCCCGGCTCGGAGACGCGTTCGGGGCCAAGCACGACCTCGGCGAGTACCTGCGTCGTTTCCCTGAGGGACGCTTTGCGCCCGACGCCCACCGCGCGCTCACGGGCGCTCGCGACGATTTGTAAGCATCGGTGGCCGTTCGACACGAAGAGGGCATCATGATCAAACGCTCCCCGATCCTGGCGGTCGCCGTCATGACCATCGTCGCGATGGGCTGCGACAATCACTTGCTCGTGGGACAGAACGCCGATGCGGCCGGGGGCGCCGGCACCATGGGCTCGCCGGGGATCGCGGGAGCCGCGGGCACGATGAGCTCGTCCGGCGCCGCCGGAGGGGCGGGGACGATGGTTGCCGGGATGGGCACCGGCGGGACCGGCGCGGCGGACGCCGGCACGACCACGCGGGTCGTGACCCCGCTGCCGATCTCCGCCGACGAGGCGCTGACCCGCATCGCGGCCGTGCTCTGGAACGCACCGCCAGACGCAGATCTCCTTTCGCAGGCGGCGCTTGGACACATCACGACGGTCGAGGATCTCTACGGCGTGATACGGCAGATGCTCGTCGACCAGCGCGCCGCGACGGGCGTGGGCGCGTTCTACCGCTGGTGGCTGAACCTCCCCGCGCTGGCCACGCTGTCGAAGGACGCGGCGGTGTTTCCCGCGTACACCTCCGCGCTGCAGGCCGACATGGCCAGCGAGACCGAGACCTACGGGGTCAACGTGACGCTGGCGATGAACGGGTCTTACCAGACACTATTGACGGGGAACTTCAGCTTCCTCGACGCTCGCCTCGCCGACATCTACGGCGTCTCCGGCGTTGCCGGCGACAGCCTCCAGCTGGTCATGCTGCCACCCGGCCAGCGCGCGGGCCTGCTGACCCAGCCTGCGCTGCAGGCGCTGGGCTCGCTCGCGACGCGCAACTCGCCGGCCCGGCGCGGCGCCTACGTCGAGGGGCGCTTCCTCTGTTTCCCGCCCCCGCCCCCACCGGTGTCGCCCACGGCGGGGCCGCCCGACACGTCGACACCGGGGGTCACGCTGCGGCAGGCGATGGAGACCGAAGAGGAGCAGGCCATGGTGTGCACCGCATGCCACCAGACCTTCGACCCCTCGGGTTTCGCCTTCGAGGGCTTCGACGCCATCGGGCGCGTGCGGACGACGGACAATGGCGCGCCGGTCGACGTTTCGAACCTGAGCATCTACGTGCCGATGGCGGGGAGCCCGGTCGTCAACGGTCCCATCGAGCTCGCGAACATGCTGGCGAGCAATCCGGTCGCGGAGGATTGCATGACGCGAAAGTGGCTGTCCTTCGCGCTCGGACGAGACTTGCAATCCTCCGACGACGCGTGGGTCACCAGGATCGATCAGACCTTCGCAAGCGCCGACTACAACCTCAAGGAGCTCATCGCCGCCGTGCTGATGAGCGGCCCCTTCCTGGCCCCCTGAGTCGGCGCTATTGCGCGATGTCGAGGGGTGGGCCGTAGAGGCTGTCGCGGAATTCGACGTAGCCGAACGAGCCGGCTCCCATCACCTGCAGGACGACGGTGTCGTTCGCGTCGACCTCCTCCATGAGCCGGGAGGTCGAGTACGTGATGATCGTGTTCCCGTTCGAGAGGCGCTGGACATCGCCGAAGTTCGTGGCGCCGCCCTGGCTGCTGAACGCCTTGATCAGGTGGCCGTCCAGGCCGTATTCGATCGCCTGCGACCGGTTGCCGCCCGCGGTGCCGTTGTTCGCGAACAGAATGATGCTGCTGTCGAGCAGCTGGTGCCCGTGCTGCGCGCCGCCCCAGGCGGCGTTCCCGCCGCTCACCTTCTGCGTCAGCTTCCACTGCAGGACGCCCATCCGGTTGACGACGGCCAGCTCGTGCTGCCAGTCCGAATACGTGTAGAAGTCTTCCTTCTTCGAATAGCGGACGGCGTTGCCGTGACAGTTCGACATCCCGGTGCCCATGCTGGTGACGTTCGTCGGCTCGAAGACCTCCTTGGTCGTGCCGGCGTTGTTGATCTCGAAGATGCTGTTGCAGTCGGGCTCGCCGTAGTCGAGGTACGCCATCGTGTCGCCGCTGACGGCCGCGATGTCGTGTGACGCCTTGGTGTTCGCGTACGACTGGGTCGTCAGCGCGTCCATGGTGACGCGCCGGAGCACGTTGCCCGACAGCGATTCGTTCACCAGCCAGATGCTCTGACTGTCGGCGGACATCCGGGCGCGCGAGATGCCGTCCGTCGATTCGCTCGATGCCGCCGTGTACCACCAGACGATGTCGCCGTCGGTGTCGAAGATGAAGGGCACGTTCGACCCGGTCCCCTGCCAGAACGACGTGATGAAGAATCCCCTGGGCACGGCCGCCGCGTTCTTGACCGAGAAGCTGGTGATCGGCGTCGAGCTCAGCTTCGCGCCCGTCGTCACCGTCTGGTCGTTGCTCATGTACGTGTTCGCGCCGGCGGTCGCCACGATCCGGAAGTGGTAGGTCTTCGCCGGCTTCATGCCCAGCAGCAGCGTTCGATAGTTGGTCGCGGTCAGATCGACCGGCGCGGTCATGCCGTAGGTCGTGTCGAGGCCGAAGTCGATGTGCGCGGCGGTGACGCCGGAAACGGAGATCGACCAGGTGACGATGCCGACCGTCGTCGGCGCGGTCGACTTCATCGCGCTCGCGAGCTGCACCGTGATCGTGAAGAGGTTGCTTCCGCCGCTGCCGGCCGTGCCGGACGCACCGCCCGTGCCGCCGGCTCCACCCCGGGCGCCGCCCGTGCCGGTTCCGGCCGTCCCGCCGGTTCCCGCGCCGCCGGCCCCGGTCGCGCCGCCGCGGCCGGCCACACCGGTGGCGCTGCCGCCGGTCCCGGTCGTGCCCGCTGATCCGGTCGTGCCGCTGCTGCCCGCCGCACCCGTGGTCCCGCCGCTGCCGACCGCGCCGGCTGCGCCCGTGGTGCCGGCGGCGCCGGTTCCCGATCCGGCGGCGCCCGCGCTGCCCGTCGTTCCGGATGAGCCGGTGGTGCCCGCCCCGCCCGCACCGGTGCCCGGGTTCTCGGACGCGGCACATCCCGCGATCGCGATCAGGCTGATCGTCAGAAAACAGCTACGCAGACGAGGCATGCACAGTTCTCCGCGCTGGGGTCCGGGGCGGGGACGGAAAAACAGTAGCTCGATGTGAGGAGAAGAGCGCAGCCGTTTTCGTCAAAACGACAACGCGCAAGGAAACCACCGGCGCCCGACGAATTCGTGAGCCGTTTTCGATTCGGCCGATTCCCCTCGTCGGCGTCGCTTGGCACGCCGCCCCGCATCGGAGATACTCGCCGCAATGATCGGGCGGCCGTCGCGTGCGCGCGTCGCCGCGATTCTGGGTTACGGCGGTGCGGCGCTCGCCGCCTGCGTCGAGGCCGTCCTGGCGATGCGGCTCTGGCGGGCCGACCTGCGCGTCCCGTTCAGCTACCGGGGCGACTCCGTCTTCTTCTCGATGATGGTCAAGTCGGTCGTCGACAACGGCTGGTACCTGACGAACCCCCAGCTCGGCGCGCCGGGCGTGCTCGCGCTCCACGATTTTCCGCAGGCCGACGCGATCCACCTTCTCATCATCAAGGCGCTCTCCGCCTTCAGCTCGAACTGGGCGCTTCTCTTCAACGTCTATTTCCTGCTCGGCTTTCCGCTCATCACGCTGTCCGCCCTGGCGGTGCTGCGGCATTTTCGGGTCGCGCCGGCGCCGGCCTTCGCCGTCAGCCTGCTGTACGCGTTTCTGCCCAGCCGCCTCCAGATCGGCGAGCTGCACTTCTACCTGTCCGTCTTCTTTCAGGTGCCGCTCGCGATCCTGCTGGCGCTGTGGGTGGCCGGCGATGATCCGCCCCTCTTCGATGCGGGCGAGCGGCCGTGGCCGCCCAGGTTCGCGCTCCGGCGCCGCCGCAGCGTGGTCGCGATCGCGATCGCGCTGCTCGTCTCCGGGACCGGCGTCTACTACGCGTTCTTCGCGGGTGCGCTGATCCTGGCCGCGGCCGCCTGGAGCGCGCTCGAGCGCCGTTCGTCCCGTCACGCGTTCGCGGGCGTCGCGCTGACCGCGGTGATCCTCTTGGGACTCGCGGTGCAGAGCATCCCGACCGTGCTCTACCGGCGCGCGATGGGACCGAACCCGAGGGTGGCCGTCCGTCCCGTCGGCGAGGCGGAGACGTACGCGCTCAAGGTCGCGCCGCTGTTGCTGCCGGCCGCCGAGCATCGCATCCGCGCGCTCGCGGAGCTCGGCGCCCGCTATGAGCGCGCCACCGGCACGGTCGCGGAGGTGACGGCGACCAGCCTCGGCTTCGTGGGCGGGGCCGGCTTCCTCATCTTGATCGGGCTGCTCTTCCGGCGCCGGCAACCGGCCGACGGCCCATCGGACGAGCGGCGGCCGCTATTTTCAGCCCTGGCGCGGCTCAACCTGGCGGCGCTGCTCCTCGCCACGACGGGCGGTTTCGGCGCGCTCTTCGCGCTGCTCGTCTCGCCGCAGATCCGGACCTACGCGCGCATGCACGTCTACATCGCCTTCCTGGCGCTGTTCTGCGTGGCGTTGCTGCTCGATCGGCTCTGGCAGACGCGGCGCCGAGTGGCTGCCCTGGCCACCGCGGCGGTCGCCTTCCTCGGGTTGGCCGATCAGATCACGCCGCGCGCGGTGCCGCCCTACGCGCGGCGCGCCAGCGAGTTTCGTGCCGACGCCGCGTTCGTCCATGGCCTCGAAGCGCGGCTGCCGCCCGGCGCGCAGATCTTCCAGCTGCCGTACCTGCTCTTCCCGGAGGCCGGCGGGCTGCCCGGCACGAAGCTGATGGACTACGATCCGCTGCGCCCCTACCTGCACTCCCATTCGCTTCGCTGGAGTTACCCGGCGATGTTCGGCCGGGTCGGCGACGCCTGGACCAGCGCCGTCGCAGACCAGCCGGCCCCGGAGCTGATTCGCACCCTGTCGGACGCGGGATTCGCTGGCATCCTCGTCGATCGCAACGGCTATCCCGACGACGGCGCTGCGATCGTCGCGTCGCTCGGAGCGGCGCTCGACGGCGCGGCGCCGATAGCGTCGGGCCGGCTCGTCTTCTTCGATTTCGGCGACACGAACGCTCAGGCGCTGGCGGGCCGGCCCGCCGCCGAACGCGAGCGGCGGCGACGGGAAGCCCTCGACCGGCCGGTGGTCCTCTGGGTCGACGGATTCTTCCCACCCGAGCACAGCCCGGAGGGTCCATTCCGCTGGTGCTCCGGCGACTGCTGGCTGGAGCTCGTCAATCCCGCCGGCCACGAGGCGCGCGTCAGCCTGTCGATGCGGCTGTCGACCCCCCAACCCCCGGCGTCGCTGCGGGTCCGGAGCGACGTCTGGACCGAGGCGATCACCATCGGGCAGGGCGGCACCGAGGTCACGCGGACGCTCAACGTCGCGCCGGGACGCCACCCGATCCACTTCCAGTGCGACGGCGCGCCTGCGATCTCGCCCAAAGATCCCCGCCACCTCGTCATTCGCGTCGACGACGCCAACCTGCGTCCAGCCGACGATTCGCCCTGACGGCTCCGCTCAGTCCGCGAGGGGCGGGAGCTCGGCGAGGGCGTTGCGATCGCCGGCGTGGTGTTCGACGGTGCCGCCGTGACGGGCGATGAGGGCGGCGAAGCTGTCGATGTCGAAACGCTGCAGGTGCCCGTTGCGATCGCCGGTGCCGGGATCGGTCAGCGCGGCCGCCAGACGTCCGAGCGCGGGCAGCTGCGACAGGTTGCGCACCGGTTCGGAGATCAGGACGGCGCGCCGTGCCGCGCGGCGCAGTCGCGTCACGATCTCGTCGGCGCGAACGGCGAAGTGGTAGAGGCTGGAGCAGATGACGACGTAGTCGGCGGACGGGATCGGGTCGGTCAAGAGGTTGAACCAGCGGACGTCGGCGGCGCGCCTGCGCGCGTGCATCACGAAGTCGCCGTTGAAATCGAGCCCCAGGTAGCTGCAGCCGCGCGCGCGAAGGAAATCCCGATAGAGCTGGGCGGTTCCGCAACAGACGTCGACGACGCTGGCGCCGTCCGCGATGCGTCTGGCGACCGCCGCGGCGGTCCGCTCGTATTCGGCGCCGTAAAGCAGCTGCATCGTCAGGTTGTAGCCGTGGCCGGTCCAGTAGATGGGCGACTTGGTCCGGCGCGACAGGCCGATCACGCCCCGGAAATCGTGCAGCGCGCGCAGGTAGTGCCACGAATCGCGCCAGAACCGGACCGTGCTGCTCTTGTCCGCGCGCCGCAGGAATTGCACCGGCACCTCCTTGATGCGTAGGCCGGCCAGGCGGGCGCGCGCCATCACCTCCGTGTCCCAGAACCACCCGTCGTTCGCGCTCGCGAGCACGACGGGCCCCGCGGTGTCGCGGCGGAAGAACTTGCAGCCCGTCTCGCTGTCTTCGAGGTCGAGCGACAGCAGGAAGTTCGACAGGCGGCGATACCCCCACGACGCCGCCGCGCGGTGCAGCCCGCCGGTCTGCCGCAGCCGATAATGGCGCCGACCGGTCGCGACGTCGGCCCCGTGGCGGTCGATCTCCGCGACCAGGCTCGGGATGTAGCGCGCGTGCACCTCGAGGTCGATGTCGAGGAAGCCGGTGACGCGTCCGGCGCTGGCGGCGAATCCCGTCTTGAACGCGGCGCCACGGCCCCGGTTGCGATCGTGGAACAGGTAGCGAAAGCGGCGATCGGACGCGCAGATCTCGCGGATCAGCGCGCGTGTGTCGTCCCCGCTGCAGTCGTCGACAAAGACCACCTCCCAGCGCAAGGGTGTCGCCTCCAGGACCTCGACGACGCTGCGGACGCTGGCGCGAAGGTGGCGCGCCTCGTTGTAGCAGGGGACGACCAGCGAGAGGTCGGGCGGGGCCGCCGTCGGGACGCGGTCGACCGCGGTCATGAAAAGACGAGACGCAAGGCGCGCGCGACGTCCGCGACGTCGCCGTCGGTCATGCCGGCCGTCAGCGGCAGCGAGAACGTCCGGGCGCTGACCCATTCGGCGCCCGGCAGCGTCCCGGTCCGCTCGCCGAAGGTGCGCCGGTACCAGGGATGAAGGTGCACGGCCCGGTAGTGGACGCCCGCGCCGATCTTCAGCGCGCGCAGGCGGGCGAGCACCTCGTCGCGCCCGATCGACGTCCGCGCATCGTCGACCTGACAGGTGAACAGGTGGAAGGCGTGGCGCGTCCCCTCAGCCGGGGGCGGCGGCAGGTGCAAGGGAAGGTCGGCCAGCAATTCTTCGTAGCGCGCCCAGATCGCCTTCCGCCGCCGCCAGCGCTCTTCGACGCCGGCGAGCTGGTGCACCCCGACCGCCGCGGCGAGATCGGTCAGGTTGTACTTGAAGCCCGGTTCGAGGACCTCGTAGTGCGCGAACTCGTCGTCGCCGGCGCGGCGCCAGGCGTCGGCGCTCATGCCGTGCAGTGTGAGCCGCCGCAGCCGGTCGACGAGCCGCGCGTCACGCGCGACCAGCAGCCCGCCGTCCGCGGTCGTGACGCTCTTCGTGACATAGAAACTGAAGCAGCCGAAATCGCCGAACGTGCCGCAGTGCCCTCCGTCGACCGTCGCCTCCAGCGCGTGCGCCGCGTCCTCGACCAGCGCGAGATCGTGCTCGCGCGCCAGCGACGCCAGGGCGGCCACGTCGCAGGGGCGCCCCGCGAAGTGGACGGGAAGGATCGCCCGGGTGCGCGGCGTGATCTTGCGGCGCACGTCGGCGACGTCGACGTTCATCGTTCGCGGATCGCAGTCGGCGAACACCGGCTCGCAGCCCGCGTGCACGATCGCGTTCGCGGTCGCGCAGAACGTCATGCTGCTGGTGATCACCTCGGACCCGCGGGGCAGATCCAGGACCGTCAGCGCGAGGTGCAGCGCCGCCGAGCAGGAGCTGACGGCGACGGCGGCGGGCGCGTCCAAGTACGCCCGGAGGCGCCGCTCCAGCTCGGCGACACGCGGCCCGGTGCCCAGCCAGCCGGATTCGAGGCAGGCGAGCACCTCGTCGCGCTCGGCGTCGCCGATGGTCGGCGCGCCGAAGATGAGAGGGCGCTCGCGCCACGCGCGCTTCTTGTCATCGTTTCCGTGGTCGCTCACGATTCCTCCGGGCGGCGCAGGCGGCAGACCAGGCTGGCGCCCGCGGGCAGCGACACGCGCTCGTCGCCGACCAGGCGCGCCTCCGCGGTCGTGACGGCGCGCAGGACGCCGCCCAGCCAGCGCGGGTGCGCGTCGAGGTTGCTCTGCGTGCGCCAGCGATTCGAAACCAGCCGCCGCCCCCAGACGACCGCGGCCACGCCCGGCAGCACGCTGGCGAGGAAGTAGCTGGCGAA
>Ga0209465_10000266_pt1 | contig 24521 bp, 36 predicted proteins | sample PanSoiPlot1MoBio_FD_188321 | JGI IMG/M metagenome (GOLD analysis project Ga0209465, IMG submission 188321) | Tropical forest soil microbial communities from Panama analyzed to predict greenhouse gas emissions - Panama Soil Plot 1 MoBio (SPAdes)... | ecosystem: Environmental > Terrestrial > Soil...
CGGCAATGATCGAGCGGCCGAAGTGATAACCGGGCGTCGGCTGCGCCTGCACTTTGATGAACGATGAGCGCCCTGGAATGCGCGATAGATTGCGCCGCGTGTTCTCACCCTCGATGACGATGTCCGGATAGACAACCTGCAGCGTGGTCCAGTCGCCGGCGCAATCTATCGCGCATTCCAGGGCGCTCATCGTTCATCAAAGTGCAGGCGCAGCCGACGCCCGGTTATCACTTCGGCCGCTCGATCATTGCCGATATCCAAATGTTGCAGGATTTGCTCAACAAAAGATTGAGAGATCTAAAAGTCATGTGGGACAGAAACGTGAATGCTCCGCAGGTGCTGAGCGGCTTCACGTCAGTGACCGAGGAGATGTATTACAAAATCATTTCAGAAGGCGGGTTCATCACCGATCCGAATCCAAATGCCAAAGCGCAGAAGCTCCTCGAGCCGCCGCCTGAGCACTACCTCGAGGAGTTAGAGTTCATCTGGAAAATGTTCGACGAAGCGAGCGGGTTTTCGCCGATCATGAGCGGGCAAGGCGAGCCCGGTGTGCGAGCTGGCGTTCACGCGCAGACTCTGGTGCGGACCTCCTCCCCCCGCCTCATTGATCAGGCCGCTCGCATCGAGCGCCAGCTCGCCGACGCCGGCTACGTAGGCCTGCGCATCATGCAGGCGATGGATGCGTTCATCTACAAGAGCGACAACGGCCAGGAGTTCTTGCTCAGTCAGCTCCCTGAGAATTTTCAGGTCATGGTCGACAGCCACAGCGCGTCGCCGGCGTTCGCCGAGGACAACCGGCAAGTCGCCATTGCGCTCGCCCGCGCCGGCGCGATCGACGCCGAGGACCTCGTGCACATGCTGCATCCGCCCGGTGCCGAGCTGATCATCAAACGGCTCAGGGATCGCAAGAAGGAACAGGCCAAGGCCGCTCAGGAACAGGATCAGAAGGAACTGATCCGCGATGTGCTTCGGTTGCCAGCGCGTAAGGGCGGTGGCGGGGGACGTGCGCCGAAGTAATACAGCCTCGTGTTGCATTGATGTACAATCTAGGGGTAGTTTACGCGTCGCTCGTCCTCTTGGGACATCGATGGCCGACGACCCCACCATGCCAGATCCCAGCGGGCCAGAAACTCCTTCTGGTCCTCCTGCTGGTGATCCAACTAACGCTGCTCCTCCTGGCGGCGGCCCAATGCTGGCCGCGCTGAGCCAGCAGCGAAACATGCCGCAGGTTTCCGCGCCGGGTCCGGGCAATCAGGCCGACGCGATGATGAAAGTGAAATCCGGCGTCGATCTGATTACGCAAGCGTTGCCGAGCCTGGGCGCAGGTACGCCGCTCTACAACGCCGCGCTCAAGGCGCTGCGCGATCTGAGCAAGCACCTCGCGCAGGGCGGCCCGACCGCCGGCGTGCAGCAGACGCAGTTGCAAGACCTGCTGCGCGGCACGCTGCAGCGCGCGCTGTTCGCGAAGATCATGGGTCAGCGCGCGGCGCAGGGTCAGGAGCAAAACCCGAATCAGCCTGCAGGTCCATCGCCGCAGATGGCGCAGGCTCCGATGCCTTCGATGGCACTGCCAGGGGCGTGAGATGGCTTACTTCGGCAGAGCCGGTCACGCCCTAAACCGCAGACAAAAATTTTGGCGAGCGGATCGGAAAATTCGACAAGACGCTGAGCGGGTCCGTCAGCAGTTCGTAGAGGAGAATACTTATGGCTCAGAATCGGTCCTACGATCCACCGATCACCGCGCCTCCAGAGACGCCACCGCGCACTGTGCTGCAGGTGGACACTCAGAGCGAAGTCTCCGAGTGGGGCGCGATCCCGAAGTGCGTGCCGAAACCGGAGGGCGGCGTCCCGTTGCAGCCGACGATCGTCGGCAAGAGCAATAGCGCTTGATCATGCCGCGCGAAGTCACAGACGAGGAATACAATTTCCTCCAAGGTCGCCGACAGGTCGCAGACTTCGTCGAGTCGATCTACAACGACCCGACGCTCAATCAGGAAGCAAAGGCGCTCATCAAAAAGAAATATCCGAAGCTCCAGATTCCGGACTACGACATCGAGCAAAAAGTCACCAAGCGGCTCGATGACGAGAAGAAGGCGCGGGAGGACGCTGAGGCTGCTGTCAAGCGCGAGCAAGAGACAACGGCCTGGAAAGAGCGGCGCGCTGAGACGCAGAAATCTTTCGGCTTCACTGACGAGGCGATGAAGAAGCTCGAAGACCTGATGCTGGAAAAGAACATCGGGGACTACGAAGCCGCCGCCGTCTATCTCGCCAGCAAAGAGCCGAAGGCGAGCGAGCCGACGTTCGACTCGACGCACTGGCATCACGACCGCCAAGAGGGCTTCAAGGAAATTGCTGCGGATCCTGAAGGCTGGGCTCGCAAAGAACTCCTTGCGGCTGTTCGTGCAGATGACGCAGCACGCAGAGGGCAGAGATGAAGCCGACTACTACAGTCAAGCAGTGTATCCGATGCGGGAAAGAATACAGTGGGCCGCTGTGGCACATGAAGCGGCGCACGTACTGCTCGACCGACTGCGCAAATGCAGCAAACAATCCACCAAAGAACAAACTCAATGCTCGCGGCTGGAGCATCGACAAGCACGGTTATAGAATTTTAACGGAACGAAAGCCTGGAACGAATTACCAGCAACCAGAGCATCGCGCTGTGATGGAGCAGATGCTTGGACGCAAGCTCTTGCCGCACGAAACCGTGCATCACAAGAACGGCGTTCGTCACGACAACCGACCTGAAAATCTAGAGCTGTGGACCGCCCGCCATGGCCGAGGGCAGCGAGTCTCGGACCTCCCAGTCGAAGACATTTGGAGCGGGAATATTCCCCGCTACCTGATCGACTGTCCTCTGTAGGAGTAGGAATATATGCCTATCCTTGGGGCCGGAATCATCCCGAGTGGGGCCGTCGGGCTAGAACTCGAAGCGACTATTCGCCGAGTCTTTGCTCAAATGGTGGTGATTTTAATTTACAAACAAAACCCGCTTCTCGCATTGCTGTTGCGCAATGCAATCAGAGCAAGCGGCGGCGTGTCGCCCTATACGCAGCCAGTGCAGACGGGCGCGTACGTCACCTCGAGCTGGATGGGGCCTGCAGGTCAATTCAACATTCCTGCCGACGTTGCTGCGACGGTCAACGCCGAATGGAACATGTGTGCGCTGGCAACGCCGGTCACGTCTTTCGGCCTCGAGCAGCTAGTGACGCAGGATGCGATCGCTGTTGCCAGTCGCCTCATGTTGAAATTAAACGATCTAAAAAACAGCGCACTCGCATCGCTCGCGACAGCGCTGTTCGGCACAAACGGCGCAAACGTGCTGCAAATGTTCGGATTATTGGACGCGTACGACGATGGCACCGCCGTCGACGTGTTCGGTGGTCTGTCACGAACGACATATCCGACGTGGAAAGGCCTCAAGGTCGCGACTGCTGGAGCAGTTCTGACGCGCGCAGCATTCATTCCGAAATTGCTGCAAGCAGCAAAGAACGCCGGCGGCGAGGCGATCGACTTCGTTGTAATGTCAGTGCAGGACTGGACAACGCTCCTAACAGACTTCCTCGCACTCGAGCGCTACAACAATGATCCTTCCATGCGATGGGGCAAAGACGATCCAGTTAATTCTGGTTTCAGAGGATTGCTACTGGGTGATACGCCGATCTTCTTTGACCTCAATTGCCCAGTCGGCACAGCCTTCATGTTCAACAGCAAATACATCAGCCTCGTTGTACATGAGGATGCAAACTTCGCTTGGACGGGATGGTACTCGACAATACCTCAAGGACAGATCGCATCGGTTGGTCTGACTCTCACCGCGTTAAATCTTGTCTGCAGCAAACCGTCGAGCGGCGCGATCCTCACCGGCATCACCGGAGGTCAGGCTTTCTAGATGACGCCGCGCTATTACACACCGAATGATCTCTGCTTTCTGCAGACGCGCGTCGCCTTGCCTGCACCGTGCCCGCATTATGTGATCCCGGGCTCGCACGCATACGATCCGTTCTACGCGTGGCAGATCCCGCCATTTCCTTTCCCGCGTGCGCCCTGGCCGTTTGAGAGTGAGACTCGAGCTGCAGGGACAGGCCTGCTCACGAGTTTTATCGGTCAGCCCTGCACGCCGGGGACGTCGTTGCAGTCGTCTCTGCAGACGGCAGCGCAATCGTTTCAACGACCGCCGTGGGCGCAGCAGGCCTTAACGCGAGGTCGCTGATGGGTGAGATCGAGCCCCAGACGGTGATCACTCCGACGCCGATGCCGACGACCAAGTCGTTGGTGCCGGCGGCCAGCTCGCCGATCGGCTTCCCCGCGCCGCCAGTAGATGCTGATTTCAACGTCGCTGCTGGCTCGGTCGCGACCGCGACCGGCACCTCGACTGGAACGACGAGCCTGACGCTCACTGGCGTGTCGGGACAGATCGGCACCAACGACGTAATCACTGGCACTGGTGTTCCGGCAGGACTGAGGATTGTTAGCCAGCAGAGCGGCACTCCCAGCGGCAACGGCGTCTATACGACGAGCGCAGTGTCGACACTGGCCGGTGTTGCGCTGACGTTTACTGGATCGAAACCGATTGATCCTGCCGGCAACGCGCCGCCGATCGTCGTCAACCCAGCGACCGTCATTCCTGGCGAACCGCTGAGCAAAACCGGCGTCGCCACCGGCACCGGCACATCTACCGGCACAACAAGCTTGACGGTCAGTAGTGTTACCGGCGCAATCGTAATCGGCTCGACCATCACCGGAGCGGGCGTGCCGGCCGGGACGACGGTCACCGCTGGTCCTGCAGGCGGTGGCGCTGGCACTTATACGACGAGCGTTGCGACCACGCTTACGGCGATTGCGCTGACGTTTACGCCCTTCCCCTACACGCTGGTACTGCCGACGTTCTCGTGGATGCCGCTCAAGGTCGGGGCCACATCAAAATTTAATCAATCGGCCTATCCGCCGTTCGGCACATCCGGCTTCCCGTGGAATCCCACGCCGCCGCCGGCGGCACCTGGGCCATAGGAGGGCACCATGCCCGACGAAACACTACCGACCGCAGAAGGCGAGCCGCGAATCAAGATTGCCGGCGAGAACACACAGTCGACCGGCCCGGTGAAGTATGCGGAAGGCCCGCCTCCTACTCCTGATCAGGAGCAACCGCCGCCTGAGCCGCTACCTCCACCAGAGCCTGAGGAGGAGGACCCGGAAGAAGATGCTCCAGCAGTATCTCACCGACACAAGAGATCATCTAAACGATAGCGGCGGGCAGTTCTTTGATGAGCCGACGCTTGTCCGCTACATCAATCGTTCGCGCCGGCGCATCTGCGCCGCGAGCGGTTGCTTGCGTATCGTGCCTGAAGGCACGGTGACGGTGAGAAACCAAGAGGTCTATCCGTTCTCGGCGTGGAATAGTCTGGTGCAGGACCAGCTCCCTGGCGCGCAGTCGATCCTCGCGTGTCGGTCGTTGGCGATTGCGATCGGCGTCGGCGGCTGGAAACCGATGTGGCGCAGGCTCGTGTGGTCGGATTTCCAGGCGAGGTTCAGAATATATAATTCAACGTTCTGGGGTGTAATCTCCGAACCGGGATGGTTCGCGCAATACGGATCTGGTCCGAATGCTGCGCTTTATCTCGCGCCCATTCCGTCGCAGCGCTGCCCGATGGAGGTCGATCTCACTTGCATTCCGGCCCCCTTGCTCACAGACAAAGACGTTGACCCGATTCCCTATCCTTGGACCGATGCGGTTTCGTACTGGGCCGCTGTGCTCTGCCTGCTGCAGCAGCAGCGCGGCCAGGACGCGCAGATGATGGCAACGTTGTTCAATCAGGACATGCCGATCGCCGCCAGTGTGGTCTGCCCACAAATGATCCAGACCGCGTACGGTGCGGTGCTGCGCTCCGCATGAGATCTGTCCTTCGACTAACCCCGATGCAGCAGAAAATATGCCGACTCATCGCGCAGCGGCCTCGTCGGGCTGCAGATCTTTTATGGCTAATCTGGCAACTCCACCCGGCGGACGCGCCTGACATCTCCTGCATCAAGGCGCACATCTACGCGATCAACTGCAAGCTCTGCTATTGTGGCCTGCGCATCATAGCCAAGCGCGGCGAACCGTATCGAATTTTCAGAGTGAGGCCACATGGCAATCCAAAGCTCAAACGCACCAGACATTTTGACCCTGGATCAGTGGAAGGGCCTCAACCAGCAAGCACAGCGCGGATCGATCGACGATCAAGAAGAGTTCTGGAACGAGAACTTGTTCGCGATTGGACCGGGAAATTTGCGGACATGTTGGGGACGTAGCGAGCCGCTCTTTACCGTGCCAACCAGCGCGAAAATCGTGCGGATGTTTTTCGGATTTATCGGCAACGTGACGCCGCAATTCGGCGCACCGCCGCCGGGACGCTACTGCTGGGCGTTTACCGACGACGGACACATCTGGCAGGTCGACCTCGATATGGCCGGCGCGAATGACCTCGGCCAGATCTGGGAGCCGGTCGCGCCGCACTACTGGGCCAGCGCGGTAGTTTGGCGGCCACGGTTTTTTGGTTCTGTCGCCGGCCAGAACGGTGGTGTGCTGTTCGGTAGTCCACAGGGTCTGTATGCGTGGGACGGTACGACGCTGACGTCGCCCGGACAGCCAGCACCCGATTGGCTAACCGACCTCGCCGAGACGGACCCAAGTGGGCCCATCCCACCAATGCCTGAAGGACTCCCCGGCATCTACGCGATGGAGGTCTACCAGAGCAGATTATTCGTAGCAGGCAAAGACGTAATTTCCTTCAGCGCGCCATCGAACGGTGCCGATTTCAGCACCACCAACGGCGGCGGCTCGCTTGGCTATTTTGGCAACAAGCTCACCTACACGTACATGGATCTCGCGGCGAGCGCGGGTTATTTGTTTGTCTTCGGCGACAGCTCGACGGATCTTATCAGCGATATCCAGCTCACGGGCAACGGCTCCCCGGAGTCCCCATACACCACCAATTTCAATTATGCGAACCTCGATCCGCAGGTCGGACATCGCTTTCCCCGTCCAGTCGGTCGCGTCGGCCGCTATTTCGTCATGCTGAATGGAGCAGGCATTTTCGAGATGCAAGGAGGCGACGCGCGTGAAATCGGCGAGAAAACAACTAACGTCTACAACACGCTCGACACCAGTCAGTATTTACCAACGATGGCGACGGCGACCATGTTCGGTTTCCGCGTCTTGTTGGTGAATGGCCGCTTCACGGATCCTTGGGGCAAGACGCGCAATCTGCTCTTGATGTGGCACCCGGTGCGCGGCAACGCGTTTTGGTCAGTAGCATCTCAAGGACTCGAGCTGACTGCGATCGGCCATTACGAGCAAGATTCGATAATTACGCCGTACGGCACAGACGGCACGCACTTGTATCAGCTCTTCGCTAGACCGGATGGCCTGCTGAAGAAAACTCTGGCGACCAAACAAATGCGCGGCACCGGACGCGCACAGCTCGTGGTCAAAAATTTCAAGCGTTTGTATCTCGAGGTAGCAAATAACACGCCCCACGCTGCCGTTAACATCACCGGCACGATCAGGAGCGGCGGCGGCGTACCGGGTGGCACCGAGGATATTGGCTTCCGGCTTCCCAACGGTGAGGATTTCGACATCATCCCGCAGCCTGTGTCTGGTAGTGGAATTTGGGCTCAGGCCGACCTTCAGTCGGCTTCACCTGACTTTACGATCGAGCGGTTGCACGTTGCCGCTGAAGAACGTACGCTGTTCGGTGCGTAGACCGCCGCGCGTAAGAACCAACTCGCAAGAGGAGAAGAGCAGATGGCACGACGTGGTCGTAGAGGCCGTCGCGGTCGTCGTGGGCGTCGGTAGACGCTCACATGGCACGCAAAGGACGGAAAGCCGTAAGGCGGGGCGGTCACAAACGCTTCCCTAAACGGAGACGCTCGAAGAGGTGAGATGCCTCGCATCGGGCTTCGCAATACGCAAAATCTGCGCAGGCAGATGCGCGTCAAACCTTGGCGGTTGCCCAAGTGGCGACCGCGTCTTTACAGCTATCGCAAAGGGAGACGACTCTGATGGCACGAGGTGCATATCTCGGCCCACGCTCCCGCGTAGATCCCGCTGGCAAGCTCGGTCGCCTGTACCGCCCTGCGACTCGCATCCGCCGCCATCGTGGTCACCGCCAGGGGGTCGGGCGAGGCAGACGACGGTATTAGTCGATGCGTCCCGATAAAGCACCGGGCCGGCGCGGCCCAGTTAAGCGCATGCCCTGGTCCGGCGACGGTTGGCCTTCGGACTGGCGCGGTCCTCGGCGCGGACGCAAATCGCCGCGACCGGGTGCGCGCACTGGTCCGGTGCGAGGCCGCCGCCGGTGAAACGCCGCCACGCACCGAAGAAGTTTCGGCTTCGCTCAACGGATCCGCCTGAGGTGGAGTTCCACAAGACGGTTGCGGATCTACTCGACTGGATTCTGTTGCCGCCGACAGTGTGGACGACGTTTCCGGCCGGATGGGGCCAACTGCCGATCACCACTGCGGCGCGGCTCAAGGCCTGCGGCCTCAAACCGGGTTTCCCCGATATCTTCGTCTGGCGTTGGGATGGCCGTTCTGTCGGACTCGAGCTGAAGAAGGTCGGCAAGAAACCGACTGAAAATCAGCTCCTCATGCACGATCGACTGAGCGCGGTCGGTGTCCCGGTATATGTCTGTCAGGATGTCAACGAGGTGATCACGGCGTTGCGCGCGTTTAAAGTGCCGCTGCGCAAAATGGCGATCGACGGAGTGTATCATGCGCAAGATCACGACGGCGAAGAAGCGCGCGGCGCGGCGTAACCTGCGCAAGGCGCGCGCACGCAGGAGAAAATGATGGCACAGCATCGCGGGAGGCAAGGCGAATGGCCGATCGCACAGAGGAACGATCCCGAGGCATGTTTTCTCAACTCGGACGGCTACCAGAGGAGCGATCGCTCAGTCGCAGGGCCTTTGCGTCTTGGCACAGAACCGGGCGTTGGACCACGCGGTCCCTCCGTCGCAAACGAGAGAGTCGAAGGTCGGAGCGACATGGGAATGGATCGCGTTGATCCGAGGCGCTTTGATCCGATGGGCACCGATCTCAATCGCACTGGACCGCGTCCCGATTCGGGCTTGATCGCGCAAATCAAACGCAGCGGTTATTGATGTCACGCGCCTCGCTGCTGACCCGGAGCGATCGGTGGTTTGATTTCGAGCATGCAATGGCGCACCGCCGAGCGCTCGCGGTGATCGGCTTCCAGCCTGGATTTACGCCGCAGACTGGCTCAACGGCGCAGCCGTTTCCGCCACGTCCGCCGTTGAGCAAGTACAGCGCTATTCCGTATTTCATCGAACCCGAACAAAACACAGCGCGACGTGCAGGCAAATGGCACTTGAACCACCAGCAGGCACACAACAATGCGCTGCAAAATTTGCCATCGCGATATTTCTGGCAATACTTCACGACGACCGTGCCGCAGCCGCCGCCCAATCCGCCGCTGACGTTCCAGACTCCGCCGACAATAACGTACGGTTTAAGGATCGGCGGAATTTTGATAGACACGAGCTTCGCTGACGAGCGGCAACTCCGATGGTGGGAATTTCAGAATCACATGGAGCACTACGTCGGGTCGAAATCGATTGCGCCGCCCCCAGCCCCAAAGCCCGCGCCGCAATCGACGTTCCCGTTCTGGTAGACCCTAGTCAGCCTCGGATTATGACCGAGGCCGATTTTGAGTGGCTCAACTACCTCTGCAAAAAACGCTACTCACACAAATACGACAGCGACACCACGGCGGGGTGGTTCAAGAACGTTGTGCTTAAATCACCGTTGATGTTTCTTGCCTGTCGCACGCAAGACGCGTTCGCGATCACGCTGATCTCAATCACCCCCTGGCTCCCCAACAGCATCGAGGCCAATCTGGTCTTCGTCTGCGCTGATGACGACTGCATGTGGCAGGCGATAAGGTTGCTGCGTTCCTCGATTGACTGGGCGAAGCGGCGTGAGTGTTCGCTCTGGCGCATGTCTTCAGATACCGACTACGATCTCGCGCCGCTCGCCCGCCGTTTAGGAGCAACAGAACTCTCGCCGCGATTTTTGTTGAGGCTCAAGCCATGACCGGCATGGAAGCGATCGGCCCCATCGTGGGAATGGCAGGCAAGGCGGCGCAAGCAGGCGGTGGCGGCAAGGGCGGTGGCGGCGGTGGTGGGGGTGGACCGAGCCAGGAAAGCGCAGCACTCGCGCAATATCACCTCGGAGAGAATTTACTGGCGGCGCGCCACGGTTTCGCCGGCACCGGCACCGGGGCGTCGACAATGGCGACGCAGGCCTCGGAGGGCGCGCGCAATAAGTGGGCGGAGGAGATGTCGAAGGCGGCCAATGCACGCAGTGATGCGCAGGCCGCCGCGAACTCACAGCTTCAACAGCTCGCACAGCAGAACCAAGAGAACCAAGGCTTCCAGGCAGGCTCGCAAGGCGGCTTCGGCGCGCAGAGCGGCAGCTTCGGTCAGCCAGGATAGGTGACGCCATGGGCGGCATGATGGGCGGCGGCGGCAAAGGCGGTGGTGGTGGTGGCGGCGGTGGTGGCAACACTCTGGCCGACGCGTTCTTTGCCGAGCAGGCGCTCGGGCAGAACGAGCAAGCGGTCCATAATCGCTACCAGCAGCTCGGCATCGGCAAGCCGCATACAGGTACTGCAGCGGGAGCTGCGGCGACTGGTCAAAGTCTGACGTATGGCGGACCGTCGACCATGGAGCAGATGGACATCGGTACTATCCCGACGCGCACCGGCGGCGCGATGGGCATGGCCGACGCGCTGATGGGGCAGTTGTTCAACCCACAAAGAGAAGCGGGTTTCGGTCCTGGCGGGCCGCTCGAGCAGCTCGCGCAGCAGCAACAGCAGCAAGAGCAAGCCGGTTTCGGCGCAGCAACGGGCGGGTTCGGTAGAAGCAGCGCATTCGGGTGATCAGATGGCAGACGCAGCAGGCGCAATGGACCTCGGCGGTGGTGCGCTCGGTGGCATGGGCGGTGGCGGCGGCGGCAAATCCGGCGGTGGTGGTGGTGGTGGCATGACCGACCCGATGAGCGGGATGGGCATGGGTGGCGATTCGTCGTTTGGCGGCGGCGGCCTGTCAGATCTCGCCGGCGGCGGCAGTCCATTCGGGTTTGGCGAAACTTCGACGTCATATGGCGGCAACATCGCTTCGCAAGCGCAGGCAGCGCAGGATCCCACCGGCTCGACCGGCGCACAGCAATCGATCGAAGCAAGCCAGCCTTCGCCTGGTACCCCCGGCGGCGGCATCGGTGGCACACAGACCGGGCCGCAGAGCCTCGGCCAACTCGCCCAGGGGACTGGCGAACCGATGGGCAGTCCGAGCCAGCCGTTCAGCGTGCCGACAACAGCAGTGCAATCCGCGCAAGCACCGACCACGCCGATCCCCGGATCACAGCCCACAGCTCCAGCCGGCGGTGTTACGCCAACACCGACACCGACACCGCCTTTCGGTGCGTCGGGTGCTGGTGCGTTTGGGGGACCGCCGTCAGACTTTGCCAGCCAATTTCGCAGTGACGTAAATCAGATCAATCTGCAGAACCCGGAGCAGCCGCTCCAGTCAGCGATCAATCAAACAATGCCGGGGACTGCTGATGTCGGAGGCCCGGATCAGCCTGCAGCCGCGCCAACGCCGACGCCAGCCCCGCTATCGCAGGATCAAGCCGCAAGTGCTGCAGGTGTGCCGAGAGAGCCGCCAACCACTCCGGATCTTGTGCCGCCCTCGGAGCAACCACAAACCTCGAACGTCGCGGCGAAGAGCGACCGCTTGGATAGCTCGACGTTTGCCGAACGCTTCCAGCCGGCACTCGATCAGCCGCTCGACACGATCCCACAATCTCTTCGGCAGGAGGGGCTGCAGAAGCTTGCTGAGCAATTCAACAAAGAGCCGACATTCGCCAACATAGAAAAACAGTACGAAACCCCAACGCCATCCCCAGCAGAAAAACCACCAGCAGCACCCGCTGCGCCGAAACGCGCGCCTACAGCAGCGCCACGTACAGCAGCGCCACGTACAGCAGCACCACATGCTGCGCACCCGGCGTATCGCACTGATCCATACGGCAACACTTACACCACGCAGCCGGGATATCAGCCGAGCCCGATGTCGCCGTTGCCGGCATACCCGGGCCCATCACCGCAAACATGGCCTCGAGCTGCAGCGCCTGCAGCGACACGAGCTGCAGCAGCAACACCACCTGCACCGGGCGAAACTCCAGCCCAGGCTGCAGCGGCGAACAGCCCGCAAGGTCAAGCCGTCCAGCAGGCAATGAATCAAATGCCGACGCGCACGTTGCTGCAGCTCGCGCGTCTCGCCGGCGTCCCGGTTCCGCCACAGCTCGCGTTGGCGATGGGTGGTCAGCCGCCGCCGTTTATGACGCGGCCGACGACTCCGACTGCTGCAGCGCCGACCGCAACCTCGTACGCACCGACAACAACAACAAGCGCGCCGGCGCAGCAGGCGATTAATGACGCGGTCAAAGCTAACGCTGATGATACCAGTTCATCGCTGACGCGCAGCGACCCGCGCGGGCTTCGCGACTACATCGGATTGACAGCGAGAAAGTACGGTATTGATCCGAATGTCGCGCTCCGCGTCGCACAGTCGGAAGGCCTGTCGTCTTTCAGCTCAGGTATTCGCGGCGAAAATTCCTGGGGCGCATTCCAGCTCAACACGCAAGGCGGCATGGGGAGCGATTTCCAGAGAGAAACAGGCCTCAACCCGGCTGATCCGAAGAACGAGAAGGCAACAATCGACTACGCGCTTAAGCGAGCGTCCAGAGAGGGTTGGGGCGCATTCCACGGCGCAGCAAACACTGGCATCGGTCGCTGGCAGGGCATTAATCGCGGTGTCACTGCAAACGCCCCGCCTCGATTCTCGGATATGGGACAGCAGCTCGGCCGCGAGAACATTCGTACCGCTGGACCAAATATAGCACCTGAGCAGATTCAGAGAGAATTTGGCGGCCCTGTTGAGACAGCGACGGGCATAATGAAGGCCACTCCTCAACAGGATGTCGAGCGCACTATTCGAGGACTTGAGGAACGCGGCGCATCTACACCCTTCGAGGATGAAAGAGGGTTTGAGCGAGAGGCGTCAGATGCAACGCCGCGTAGTTTTGCTGAGCGTTTCCCGGCCTGGGCAAATGATCCAAATCTGCTCGACAAAATCGTGCAGCAGCGCGGGCAAGGCAACCTTAACATTCAGCCAGAAGACGTAGCCGACATTAATCGCATCCTGCAGATACGGCAGCAACGGCTTTGGGATCTGTTGAAAGGGGATCTGCTGAGAGGACGCATCCCACCATGAGCTTCACCGACAGCACCAACCCTGAACCGACCGATGTAAATCCGCCGCCGGTCAATCCCAATCAGCCGCAGGATCCGCTTGCGTCGCCGCAGGGACCGATCCCGCGCCGGCCGATGAACTGGCCGAATCAAACACTGCCGCAGCTCGCAGGTCAGTGGGATCCGACGCAGACGACACAGGATCCAAACAACCCGAACGCTGTTGCGCCTGATCAAACGATCAACGCCGGCGGCTTTACGTCCGGCACGCCGGGACCGTTCATGCTCGCAGCGGCAATGCCTGCGGGTCCTTACGGTCCTTTTGGTCCACGACCGTTTGCAATGCACCAGCAGCAACGGTTTATTCCTGGTGCACCAAACCGGCCGTTCGAGGAATGGGGCACGCCGCGCGAGTATCCGGTGATGCCGCAGATGTGGGAGATCCCCGGCATCTATAGCGGCCTCGGCAACCAGCTCTCGCAGTGGGGCCCCGGCTACGTGCAGCCGTTCGCGGCGATGATGGGCATGGGCTCAGGCGCATGGATGCGCGGCTATATGCGCGGTCAAGCAGCGCTGACCAATCAACAATATCAGCAGATGCGGATGGCGTCGTACGAAACGGAACGGCGCATGCAGGAGATCGCGAGCGAGTACGGTCAGATCTTTGCGATCTTTGGCGACGGTCAGCACCCTGAGCAGCTCAAGCAAGCACTCCGGAATGCAGCCGAGAAATTCCACGACGAGCACATGAAGCAAGCGCTCGAGATGGGATTGAGCAACGCTGAAACATTAGCGCGCTGGTACGAAAGCAAGCACGGCGATCTGCACGTCACTAATCGACAGCGTGAGAAGGACGAGGAGGAGCGCAAGGCACTTGAGCCATACCAGCAACCGGGCCAGCCGGGTGCCTCAGGTGTGCCATCAACAGCGCCCCCGCCGGTACCGACCGAGCCGCAACCCGAAGCTCCGACACCAGCTCCGCCCACGCCAGGAGCTGAGCCCGACGAGGGCACACCGACGTCTACGCCCGGTATTGGTCTGCCGCCGGTCGGCGTAGAGGACACACAGCCAGCACAAACGCAGCAGGCCGCAGCACCCACGCGCCCGCCGGTACAACTCGCGATGCGCGGCGACACTATGAGCGACGCACCATCGCCCGGAGTTGGCGATGTCGATCAGCCGGTCGAACCAACGCGGGAGGCAGGCGATGGGTTGGGTGGAGTACCGCGCCTCACGCAAGCCGACACCACACCCGGGGCCGCACGGACCCCCGCGACCACACCCGCAGCCGCACCCACCGCACCCGCCGCAGCCGACCCGTATTTCGGCTCGAATACCTTGAGACAGGCAGCTACTGGGCAATACCGCTTGCGTCCAGATCTGATCAACACAATGGCGCAGACCGCGCTCAAGACCGGGAAAGTCGACAAATCTCTACCCAAGCCAGTACAGCAAGCGGTTCTCGCGCGGGCTGCAGAGATCGGCGCAGGCCTCGATGAGATTGCGGCTGATGACAAGATTACACCAGCGCAAGCTCGTGCCCGCATTAAAGCGCTCGCGCCTTCGTTTGCTGGCACGCTGGATGGTTACGTGTCTGGGTCTGTGCCGATTCCAGCGCGTGACTTTCCCATGAAGGATCGCATCGTCGCGCTCGGGCAAAAAATCGATCCAACATTTAACGCGCAACAAGCGCAGGTGCGTGCTGCAAATCTCAAAGACATCACCAGTGGTCAGAGCGGGCGGGCGCTCGCCTCCGGTGTCACATCGTTTGATCACATTCAGCTCGTGCAAGGTTTACAGAAGGGCATCCCGTACGATCCCTGGAAAGGACCGGCGGGCAATCGGCTGTGGCAGGATATTCTGGCCGACAAAATGCCCGACGTGCTGATGTCAGCCGATCAACAGCGGCAGCGTCTCGCCATTCAGCAATACAAGGCGACGATCGATCTCGTCGCGCCTGAGATCGCGCGCGCGCAAAAGGGCGGTCAGCCGACACAAGACGAAATTAACAAGGTCAAGGCGATGCTTGATCCGTGGCAACCGCCTGAAATCCGCAACGCAGTGTTTAACAACATGCGTGCGTTGATCTGGCATCGTACCTACAACACTGCGCAGAAAGCGGCGGCTGCGCTCAACAGACAACCACAGGACATCCTCAACACGTTCGAGCAATTCCGAACGAAGGACGGCAAGTTCGATCCGTCGACCGGCGATGCGCCGCTGTGGCCGACCGGCACGCGCTGGAATTTCCAGGACGCCGCAAAAGAAATGATCTTCGGTAAACCGCCGCCGACGATTACCAAAGAACAGTATGATCTGCTCCCGGTCGGCTCGCCGTATGTCGCACCTGACGGACAGATCCTGACGAAGGGCGCGCAATGACCGATCGGTGGTGGGAGAAAGACATCCCCAAGGCGGGTGGTGACGCGCCGACTGCAGGCGGGACGGATGATCAGTGGTGGAAGAAGGACAAGCCCGCTGAGCAGGCGGCTGGGACGCCATGGTATGGGCAGATCGGCCGAGGCCTTGCGCGCGGCGTGGCAGGGCTTGCCACAAGTGTTGAGGACATCATGCCGAGCACCGGGATCCTCGGCGGTGCGTTGCCAGGGCTTCCAGAGGATGTTGTTAAAACCCGACAGCAGGCGAGCGGTGAGCTACGCAAGTTCGCCAACGCACCGGCGGAGGGACCGCTCGAATCCGGAGGTCGGCTCGTTGGTCAGATTGCGCCGACGTTGCTCATCCCTGGTATCGGCGCAACATCAGCGCTGGGTAGTCTGGCCGAGCGCGCCGCGATCGGTGGCATCGCTGGCGGGCTGCAGCCAACTGAGGCTGGCACAGCCGCGAGCCATATCCCTGGTGCAGTCGGTGGCGCAGCGACGGCCGGAATGCTGCGTGGTGCGACCGAGCTAGGCGGCTTAGCGCTGCAGCAGCTCAGCAAGGTTGGCGGGCGGGGCGTCGTTGGCCGAGGCATGCGTCACGTTTTTCTCACTTCGCCCTTGGCTGGGATCATCCACAAAACGACCGGCCTAGGGTGGGCGTACTCGCTGCCGATCGCCGCCGCCATGGTCGAGGGCGGGATGTCATACGGCGCAGCGCGCAGAGCCTTTGGGCCAGGAGCTGGCGCGGGACGCCAAACCACAGCAGGGGCAGCTATTGGACGCTTGGCCGGTGGCGCGGCTGGAGCAATCGCAGGAGGTGGTAATGGCCAAGAACCCCGACAAGCCCCTCGAAGTACGCCTGCACAAGCAGATCGGCAAACTACTGGACGATCTGGAGACGGAAGAAATAGAAATAACTTTCCCACAGCGGCTGAACGCTTTGATCGCCGTTGGTCGGCTCTTGGGGATCTTCAGTCAGCTCAGAGCGAGGAGCGCGAAACTAGATGACCCAGGTCGAGCCGGCTCCGCAGTCCGAGCCTACACCGAAGCGTTCCAGATCTCCGATGCAAGTCGTCGCCGAACGGTCGACACCGGACAGCCCGCAGAGGCTGGAGGGGACAACGGCCTGGGAGGCGTTGACCCCTTCACCTCCGAAGACGACGACGAGCCCGACTGGACCAAGCCCGACTGATCGAGCGTGGCGTGCCGGCATCCTGGGCGCGGTCAATGTCCTGGCGCTCGTGCTGTCGGGGAGGCTTCTGGTCCTAGTCGCGGTCGCCGGCGCAATCTTCCTGACTTGGCTGGCACTGGCGAACCCGGATCCCTACCGGCTGGCGGCGCTGGGGATCTACTGCCTACTAGCGGTCGTCCCGTGCGTCTACCTTGCGAGCCAGGGGCGGTAGAAGATCACATTTTACAGGGGCTTTTTAATCGTCTTCGGCGACACCGGCGGCAAAACGCCGTCTATGCCTTGCGGAGCACTTGTCGCTGCAAAATCGCTTGCTGCTGGGCGTGCGTTTCCCCTTGGTCCATTTTGGGATAATAGTCCCACATTCGAGACATCGGCGCTTCTCGGCAGGTTCTATCCCGACTTCAGCCATTGTAGCCCGATTCCGCTCTCGCTCGCTGCGTTTGCGCTCACACTCGGACGAGCAAAAGCGCAGGCCCTTGCTGTTGAACTCTTTATCGCATCCAGCACAGCGGATCAGAAATCCGGTTGCTGTCGACTGGATAGGCGTTCCATCCCGCCAGCGATAGACGATACGGGTTTGAGTTTCACCGCGCGCCCAAGCGGGTGCTCCGTTGTCATAAGCAGCGCGATGTTTGGGCGAGCAAAATCGACCATCTCGATACTTGCCTAAGACAATGCCACAGGCGAAACACCTGTCGAAAAAGCCCGCCCGTTGGGACGACTCATCGTCTCGCTTATTGGCATCATCGAGAAGTGCCTTAGCCAGTCTTTCTGTTCGGGTTCCCTTTGGCGGTTCGTGGGTAGGCGACATAGTGTGCTCCATATCCAATCGACTTGACGTGCATCGCTAGCTCGGACCCCCGGAAGGCCAGCAGCGGTCGCTTGGGGTCATATCCGGCCTCGACGAGGTGGCGGCACATGGCCAGGATCGGCGCCGGATGCTTCACCGTATGCCCCTCCGCGTGACAGAGATCACAGCCGACCACCGACGCGATGATGTCATCCTTCATGGAGGTTCCCCGTGTGGAGCCCAGAGCGAGCGTCGGACAGTCCCCACTACCCTTGACGCCGCGCCCTGGGCCCGTATGCCCTGCCATCCCACCCACAGGGCCTACCCTGCCTGGAGGATATTAACCGCATCCGGCTCGTCCTGGGACGGGGGGGCCGCCACCGGGAGGAAGATCCCGTACTGGCGAGCCTTCACGACGTCGGACTCGAGCGTAGTCGTGAACGTAGCGAGCGCCTTGCGCAGACCCTCGATGTACTCAAAGTCGGGCAGCGTGCACATGTAGAACGGCGGGCAGCGCGGATGCCACGCATAGAAGTGGACGCACTCATAATTGCCGACGAGGATCTGTCCTTGCACCTGCGGCCGGTAGTCAGTACCCAAGCCGTCGAGGTGGTAGCCGATCAGCGTATGCGCGTCGGGGCATTTGATCTCGACCGCCTCGGGCTTGCCACTGACGATTGCGTCGGGTGAGCACCCCGCTTTGAGTTGTTCGTTGAAGTAAAACCCGCCCTCGTCGAGGTCGTAGTAGTTCTCCCTAAACTGCCGTGCAGCGGCTGACTCGAGGAGCTTGCCGCGCTCCATCATCAAAACCTGAACCTCTTTCTCCGAGCTGATGCCGAGCAGTCGCTCGGCAATGAGCTGCAGCATGTATGTGCGTGTTGTCTCGGCCTTCGACGCTTTGCCGCCGGGGGTGAAGAGCTTGTGGAAATTCGATGCCGATGGCACGCCGAGCTTCGCGTCGTACCACTCTGGTGTCCCGTACGGGATGATCATTGCGGCTCCCTCCATTGCTGATCGCGTTTCTTCTTTTTTTCCTGCAGAGCGTTCACCAAGCGCGTGTAGTCGCGTTCGAGAATATCCTCGAGTTTATCCACCCCGCTGACCATGTTGGTCAGGAACCGCTTCATGTCGGTGTTCGTGTCTTCGATCATCGTGTGCAGCACATTGCGCTGCCCGGCGTCGATCTTCTTCGCGCTGACATCGACCGCGTCAGTGTCCTCGCCCTTGCGCACAATGTTCAGCAGCAGCTCGGCGGTGTAGCGCTTACCGTAGCTAAGAGCGCCGCCGTAGGCCTGCAGCGCGTTGCGGCCAGGGCCTTGGTCCGGCGGGAGCTTGATACGCGAGGTCTTGCTGTAACTGCGATAGGCCAGCTCACCGATGACAAGCACAGCATCGGGTAGGTCTTGGCTAGAAAACGACAGCGAGAAGCCGTGCTCGGCCAGGATGGGCCTGATCACCTGATCCATGTCCTCCCACTTGGCGAAGCGATACTGGCCGAGGTGACGGCCGTCTTTGCTGACCAACTCGACAAGACCGTGCTTAGTCACCTGCGGGATCGCGAGCTGCATTCGCGAGAATGCTTCGTTGAATTGCTCGCGCGCCTGCGCCTCCATCACCTCGCGCCGCGCCTGCAGCACGACGGCGAGTTTCTCGGCCGATATTGCGGGATCAGTCATCGCCTGCATCAGCGCGTCGCCGAAGCTCTGCGCCGGTGCGGGCGGCGGCGTGTAGGCGGTAACATCATTCATTTTCGCGGGTCCACATAACAGTAGTCAGGGATTGGGTAGTCAACGGCGGGGTCATAGTTCAGCGGACACGATGGAGGATGCGGATAGTGCCATCCATCCCAACGCTGATGCTCCCAGACAAGACACTCACCCTCCCAAGCCTGTTTGCAGCCCTTGGGCATGCGGTACACAACTCCGTCGTTGCCCACCATGGTGGACGGCTTGATCACCGGCGCGGCAAGCTCGTCCGGACCATACGGCGCGCTCTGCTTGAGCCAGCCGAGATCTTGAACCCAATGTTTCCAGCGCTCCATGATTGCGCTGCCCGTCTCTGGCTTCTGGTCCGCAGCGTACCAACACGCAGGACGGTCAATGCCGTTCCGAGCTGCCAAACAGTATTCGCCCATCAACACACCAAACGATGGACAGCTGGGGCAGAAGTGCATGCCCGCTTTCTCCATGCAGCTCATAAGACGTTGGTGGTGGGCATTCTCGTCGGGGTCCAGACCGGGATGCCCGTAGAGTCGAAACCAAATCGATGCAGGTGCCGATGGCGCGCCGCGCTCGGTTTCGTAGCACTCTTTGATCGCTTCGTTCTGGCGATCATAATTCGCGGCTAAACGCACTCGCGGCTTTTCGCGATAGCAGGCAACTGCAAAGCAGTGCGTGTCATATATTCGGCACGCGTCATCGCCGGTGAATCGCCTCGCGCACGACCCCGCATCGGCAGGCGTGGCGAGTAGGACGAGGAAGAGAATCAATCGCGACATTTGGTTTGCCCCGTATCGATGTCGGAATAACAGTGATGCTTGTTGTACCAAGCGGTGTATTCCGGCCAGCATCCATCAATCACCGTGACCGTGCGGAGATCTGGTGGCGTCCAGGGCTTTTTCAGTCCGCCGAGCGTTGCCGGCGGCGAGATGATGGCAAGAGCAAAAAGAAGGATGGCGGTCCTTGTCATGGCTATTTCCCATGTGTCCGAAGCATTCGCATGATCAGCTCAGATGCTTCATGCATAACCTGAGCTTCGTCGTTCCACTGCGCTCTGAGTTGCGCAATCATTTCACCTTGTTTGTTATGGTGGGCCTCGAGGGCGTCGAGCAGGTTCTCGATCGACGGCAGCGATGACTCGTCTTTCGGTGCCCACTTATGGAGCCTGAGTGTCTCCTCAAGCTTGCCCTCGATCTGCGCTAACGGGTCTGGGCGGTCACGGTCGGTCATGTGTGGTCCTTTCCACGGAATTTTGCGAACAGCTCGGCCAGCTCAGCGTTGGTCATCTTCTCAATGGGTCGGTCTTTTTCACGTCTATCTCAATATTGACTTGTCCATTCTAGAGTTTACTGTGTGCCAGTCAACCTTGAGGTGGACTTATGCTAGACCCCCTACAGCTAGCCGATCGGCTTGTGGCATCGGCTCCAGATCTAGACACTCGGACCCTGGCAATCATGATCAGGATGCGGGTCAGCCTTCCGATGACCAAAGTTCTGGACAAGGTCCCAGGCGACGATATTCGGCAGAAGGCCAAGAAACTCAGGGTTTCCCGGCAGTCCCTTTATGATTGGCGCGATGGTAAGCAGCGGCCGCGGCTACGCCAGGCTGTCAAAATCGCCAAGGTCACCGGTTTTAAGGTTCACGAGATCGCGGGTGTTCCGGAAAAGGAAGAATGAGGGTGGTGCTCGCGACAAAACCATTTGCCGCCGACACCAAACACGCCCAACTTGCTGCAGTGACAGTAGTGCGCGAAGCGCTTCTCGAACGGTCGAAAGATAACGTGCTCTAGCGAGCAGGCAACATTGTGCACGACTTTGCCGGTGTTGCCGTTCCGCGTTTCTGTAAAGTACCAGTGCTCGCGCGTCTTCGGTAATACCATCCCCATGGCCGCATAATCGGCGCTTAGCGCAATGTAAGCGTCAACGTTGTCGCCGAGACGGGCAACCCGCGCTTGGCTGTCAATAAAAAATTCGCGGAACGGCCAATCTGCCGCCGAAGTAAAATTGATTGTGAGATGTTTGACCTCGACGAGCCGCCCATTGGACAGAAAAATATCGCCGTTGTCGGCGTACTCTTTGTGGACGTCGAAGCTCGGGGCGTAGCGAGTTTCAGGCACGGTCGCAGCTCTACCGTTCCAGCGCAGCCAATCGGCAACCGCATGCACTGCCGGCCGCGAGCGGTCGAGGCGCTCGAGGAATTGTTGGTGGTCAGGTTCTGTCATCGACGAGATCGACGATGTCGCCGTTTCCCCCGACGAGCCGCCGCGTGCGCGATCGCGATGATCTGCCGGCGACTACGCGGCCTCGAGCCGTGGTGATATAACTCCCGAATGTTCTCACTGATGTTCGAGCCGAGCGGCATGTCATGCCCCTATTCAACGCACACGGAAGAGTATCATGGTTCGGCGGGCCAGAGGACACCGGCGTAAGTCCGAGCGAGGACCTCGCGTGGTTTGAGACTTGGGATCAGGTCGTCAACGCTGATGCCGAACATTTATTCCTGTCAGCCCAACCGCCAGGGACCTCAGGACTCGCCCGTCGCCTCAATCCGGAGACTCATTTTGTCGCCTGCAGATGGGACTACAGCACGACTCCGAAGAGCATGCTGAAGGACCAGCGCTACAAGGCGCGTGTCAGCGCCGGCGGTAAATCCTTTCTAGTGAGCCCAATCGATTGGGGTCCTCATGAAGAAGAAACCGGCCGCGCTGCCGACATCTCGAGCGGCCTCATGTCTGCACTCGGAATTTCAACTGATGACATCGTTGATGTCGAATATCCCTACGAGGAGCCAGTCGCCATGCGTATTGCAATGTCAAGCGGACACTCGACCAAGTGCCAAGGCGCAATCGGATACTTGAACGAAGTCGAGGAAGCGACTCGAGCTGTCGATCGCATCGCCGAGATCTGGAAAGAGAACGGCATCGAGTGCTGGACCTTCCACGATACGACATCAACAGATAGCTCAACTAACTTGAATAAAATCACCGACTGGCACAACTCGAGGCCCACTCATGAGCTAGACGTTTCGGTCCACCTGAACGCCTATCAGAGCACTAGCAAGCCGATGGGCTGCGAATGTTTGTACGTCACGCAATCGAGCTTGGCGTCGAAAGTAGCAGCGGCAATGGCGGGTGCGCTTCAACTACCAAACAGAGGAGGGAAGTACAGAAATGACCTCTTCGTACTCAATCAAACAAACGCCCCCTGTGTGCTACTTGAATGTTGCTTCGTAGATAGCACTGCCGACGCCGATGCGTGGCGCGCTCGGTTCGAGGATTTTTGTTACCAGACTGCGAGCGCGATCGCTGGTCGAACCATGCAGCCACCTGATACTGAGCAGCCGCCGATCGAGCCGCCGCCGGTCGCAGTCGAGCAGGTTGTCGGTGTACATATCAGCGCGCCTCCAGGCGTGCGGGTGGACGTCGATATTGTCGAAACTCAGGGCTAGAACCCGAACCTCGCCAACAATTTGGTCCCAGGCCGCACCGAACGGCGGCCGGAACAGGCGGTCGTAGAGCATCAGAAACCTTTGCGTGTCTCCCGCTTACGAGCGTCAAGCTTCTCGGCCTCGGCAGCGTCCTTCTCCTGCCACGCCTTCACGCGCACCACGTACTCGAGGAGCTTGCGCAATTGCTCCTCGTCCAGATAGATCGCGTTGCTGGTTCGCGGCGCGTGCAACGTGTAGTGCCAGCCGTCATGGCTGACATAAACGCCGCTCCCTAGCGGCACTTCCGGGTAACTGTCGCTCTTAGGCATTGCGGTCCTCCTCCTCGGAATATTGGTCCATGAAAAACTCTGCGTTGAACTGACCGCGCGATAGCGCGACCAGATCGCTCATAAACATCGTCAGATTGCCGGCGTGCGCCATGTGACTGATGTCCGGGCCCATAAACACTTTGCAGTGCGCGTGTTCGCCTTGTTGCCGGTAGAAAATGTGCAGCAGGATCATTTGTAGTCCTCGTCGGCGAGCGGGATCCCGGCCTCACGAAACAGCCGGCGGATGTTGTCCTGCGACCGCTTGATGTCCTGCTCGGTGAACGGCGCTTTACGCCACAGGCCTTTCGCATACTCATCGGCACGCCGGCGTCGCCACTTGCCCTCGTTGCACTCGGCGCGTCCGCAGGTGATGTGGCCATCGAGCGCGTAGTCGCCGCAGCCTGGACAGCGCGGCCAGTTATCGGGGAATGCGGTCATGTGGAATCTCCTCGATCGTGTAGCTGTAGCACTCAACATTTCTGGGTGGTTGACCGTAAACGCGGGCAAGTGTTGCGCCCAACGATTTGCATTCTTTCTCGGAGTGAATGTGCGGCACAAACACCGTCACCGGATAATGCAGATGCACAATGAGAACCCAGGCGATCATTCGGTTTTCCATGGTCCGGGGTTGTCGCGGTAGAATTGCTTAAGCCTCCACTCGCGCTCTTCGGGTGGGGCGCTCGCCTCGATCAGTTGCCCGACCGCCTTGCCCCACGTAATCCAATCCTTCTCGGCTTGCGTTTTGTGCGCGCGCACCAAGGCCTCGATCTCGCGTTGCCACGCGCGCTCGTCCTGGCGGATCACCAGTGCAGATAGGATGATGACAACAATCCCTAATCCGAGGTAAAAGAACATGTTTGGAGATCCATTTCGGCTTCGTTTCTCTGGCCCCGGGCTGAATTGTCCGGGGCCGTTTTTGTTAGAGCGTAGGCTTTTCCCCACGCTCTAAACTCCACCGCGTCCATCGCGGCGGTCTACGATTGTGTGCTTGTTGTTTTGGTGTTGCCCATCGGCAATTACCGGGTTCGTAGTCACCATCTTTATTGGGGTAGCGATCGAGTGAGTGTCGCACGCTTGGTCTACGACCCATGTCAGTGAGAAAATTTTCGTAAACGTGCCACCGATTGCAAACTTTGATCCCATAATAGAGCCCACCTTTTTTTGCATTCCGACATCGGCTCAGCATTGAAAGCCAGATACGGTATTCTGGCTCAACGCGTGCACGCGCCTCTTTACTTTGTGGATCACGATGGCGACCCATTTCCACCTCCTCTTCGGTTTCCCACTCTCCCCACTTTCGCCGTTATCGTCAAGTCAGCGCACGACGAATCCGCTCGAATCTTTCTTGGCCTTGCTCCCTTTGGGCGTGAGCC
>Ga0209465_10000267_pt1 | contig 24521 bp, 19 predicted proteins | sample PanSoiPlot1MoBio_FD_188321 | JGI IMG/M metagenome (GOLD analysis project Ga0209465, IMG submission 188321) | Tropical forest soil microbial communities from Panama analyzed to predict greenhouse gas emissions - Panama Soil Plot 1 MoBio (SPAdes)... | ecosystem: Environmental > Terrestrial > Soil...
CGTCGAAACGTACGAATGGGGCAAGTCGGCGCTCGGCCTCACCATCAACGAGTTCTACGGCCAGACCGAATGCAATCTGGTGGTCGGCTCCTGCGCGGCGATCGGCGTGACCCGGCCCGGCGCGATCGGCAGGCCAATCCCGGGCCATGTTGTCGGAGTGATCGGGCCGGACGGCACACTATGCCGGGCCGGCGAAATCGGCCAGATCGCCGTGAAGCGGCCCGACCCGGTGATGTTTCTGTCCTATTGGGGCAACCCAGACGCGACGCGCGAAAAATTCCTTGGCGACTGGATGACGACCGGCGACCAGGGCCTCGTCGATGACGAGGGCTACATTTCATTTGTGGGCCGCGACGACGACGTCATTACGTCGTCGGGCTATCGCATCGGCCCGGGCGAGATCGAGGATTGCCTCATCCGCCACCCGGCGGTGGAGCTCGCCGCCGCCGTCGGCAAACCCGATGCGCTGCGCACCGAAATCGTCAAGGCATTCGTGGTGCTCAAGCGCGGCGTAACGGCGTCCGATGCGCTTGCCTCGGAAATCCAGGACTTTGTCAAGCAGCGCCTGTCCGCCCATGAATATCCGCGCGAGGTCGCCTTCATCGACCACATGCCGATGACGACGACCGGGAAGGTGATACGGAGGTTGTTGAAGGAGCGTGCGTAGGGTGGGTTGAGCGATAGCGAAACCCACCAATGGACCCTGCCGCCGGGAGCGGGTCGCCGGTGTGTTTCGCTATCGCTCAACCCACCCTACGAACGAGGCGCCGCGTCGGCTTCCGCAAGCGCCGCCGCCACAGCATGGCGTTCCTCCGCTGTCAAGGCCGCCTGCGGCGGCACCGGATCGCCCACCGCGTAGCCTTGCGATTCGAGGCCCGCCTTGATGCACGCTGCGAGATTGAAGCGCGCGAACGCCTCGTTGATGCGCCATAGCCGCCGCTGCAGGTCCATCGCCTCGGGCCACTTGCCGGCGCGGCACAGATCGTAGAGCGCGACGCTGTGGCGCGGAATGATGCAGGCCGGTCCGGCCATCCAGCCGACGCCGCCGATCAGCATGACGGCGGCCGGAATGTGCGCTGAGGCGGAGAACACGCTGAGCTTATCGCCACACCGGTTCATGATCGAGAGCAGGCGGCCGGTATTGTTCGAGGCGTCCTTGATGTAGCGGATGCGTTTGTGCTCGGCGAGGCGCGCGATGACATCAAGGCTGAGATCGCTGCGCTGGAACTGCGGATTGGTGTAGAGAACCACCGGGATGTCGACCGCGTCCGCGATAGCGCGGAAATAGCTCTCGACCTGCGCATCCTTCAGCGGGAAATAGGCCTCCAGGATGGCCAGAATGCCATCGGCGCCGAGCCGCTGATAATTCTGGGCTTGGGCGACCGCGTCGGCCGTCGAGGTCGACGCTACTCCCGCCACCACCGGCACCCTGCCGGCCGCCGCCGCGATGGTGGTCTTCACGATCGCGGCGCGCTGTTCGCGATCCAGATATGCGAATTCGCCGGTTGAGCCGAGCGGCGTCAGGCCATGCACGCCCGCCGTAATGAGGTCGCCTACAAGGTGGGCGAGGACGTCGGTCTTGATGCGGCCGCCGCGATCGATGGGCGAGACCAGATAGGGAAAAACGCCGTGAAAGGAGGGCATGATCGGAGACCGCTCACCCCGCAAACCCGCCCCCATCCAGAAACGCCTGCTCCTCCGGCGTGGTACCGCGGCCGAGCACGGCGTTGCGGTGTGGGAACCGGCCGAAGCGGCGGATGATATCGGCGTGAAGCTCGGCATATTTGAGGGTGTCTTCATCGCCTGCTGCCCGGCACAGCTCGACGCAACGCTCCTGGTCGGCAAGGTTCTCCGAATGCATGTAGGGGAGGTAGAAGAACGGCCGCTCCACCTTGGCGGTCTGCCGGTCGAACCCGCGCTCGATCGCACGGCCGGCGGCAGCACGGGCAAGCGGATCGGCCGCGAAGGCGGCGGCGCTGTCGCGGAAGATGTTGCGCGAGAACTGATCGAGCACAATGACTTGGGCCAGCGCGCCAGGCGCATCGTCCTCCCAGTGGCCGAGCAATCCTTTGAGCGCGGCGGCGTGAAGGTTCTGGAATTTATCGCGGATATCAGAGTCGACCGCAGCATCCTTCACGAACCATCGCTCCGGACCGAGGCCGCGCCAATAAGCGAGCACATCGCCCGCCGATGGCAGCGTGGATTGCCGATCGAGGGTCGTCACAATCTCACCTTTCCGAACGCGATCTCCCTGTAGAGGGCCTCGTCCATCCGCACATAGGCCTGCACACGCGGATCGTCGAAATAGATCGGATCCCGGATCGGCGTCGGATCGAAGCCGTCTCTCACCAAGCCGATCTTGCGCTGCTTGAACGTTGCGGTGACATCGATCTCGCCGCGAATGCGCAGGAAAAGCGGGCGCGCGTATTCCGGCAACCGTGCCGAAAGGTACGATCGCAACTCTGCAAGACTAAGGTCCGGTTCGCAAACGAGTGCCGCCATACCGGCCCGGCCTTCGCGGCCCTGCACCTCCACCCCGTACACATTGGCCTCATGAATCCCCGCGAATGCGCTGATCACTTCCGAGACCTCGGTGGTCGATACGTTTTCGCCCCTCCAGCGGAAGGTATCGCCGATACGGTCGATGAAATAGAAATATCCTTCGCGGTCGCGGCGCATGAGATCGCCGGACCGGAACCAGGCATCGCCTTCCGCAAACACGTTGCGCAGGATTTTTGCTTCGTTGTCGGCCGCATTGGAGTAGCCCTCGAAGCGGCCTGCTGGCCGCGCCGGGTCGCTGAAAATTCGGCCGACCGCTTCCCCGACCTCTCCGGGTGCAGCCTCCTCGCAACGTCCGAGCGCATCGCGTAAAGGCAGCTGCCGCTCGATGTCGAACCGGACGATTTTGGTCGGAAATCTCCGGGCCAGGAACCACGGAATACGTCCGACCGCGCCGGGTTTGCCCTCTAGATTGAACAGCGTGACGTTACCCTCGGTCGCGGCATAGAACTCGAGGATTGACGGGACAGCGAAGCGCGACTGGAATTCGGTCCAGATGTCGGGCCGCAGCCCGTTGCCGCAGCACAGCCGCAGCCGGTGGGCCCGTTCCAACGGATGCGGGGGGCAATTGACGAGATAGCGGCAGAGCTCGCCGATATACATGAAGAGCGTGCAGCCGTGGCGCACCATGTCGTCCCAGAATTCGCGCGCGGAAAATTTTTCGCGAATGAAAACCTTGCCGCCGCCGATCAGGGTCGCACCGATCGCCAGCACGCCGCCGCTGGTGTGATACATCGGCAGGCTGTCGTACATACAGTCGTTCGGACCGGTATTCATCACGCCCGCGAAGGCATGGCTCGCCAGCATAAGACGGAAATGGTTGATATTGGCGGCCTTGGGCAGGCCGGTGGTACCGGAGGTAAATATGAACAGCGCCTTGTCCTCGATGGTGAGGCGGGGCCGTTCCGCAGCCGGCAGCGACCCGCCGTCGAACGCCTCAACGGCGCGGTCGAGGCGATCTTGAAACCGCATGCTGGTCGCTTCGCCGTGCAGCCAGACGCGCGGCGTGGTTTTGCGATACGGATCGGCCGACGAGAAGGCGTCGACGAACTCGCCGGCCACGATGACGTGCCTGGGTGCAACGCTGTCGATGCAGAACGCAAGGCTTGGGCCCGCAAGATTGGTGTTGAGGAGGGCGACCGTGCCGCCTGCGCGGATGATCCCCAGCCAGATCGCCACATATTCGGGCCGATTTGTCATCAGCAGGGCAACCACGTCACCCCTGCCAAGCCCTTGTGCCAGGGCCCAGCGCGCGTACCGGCACGAGCGCTCGGCGAGCAACCGATAGGTCAGGGTCTCGCGCTCGGAAATGAGCGCCGGCTTGTCGCCATGACGTTTCGCCAGGTCATCGATGACCAGCGGAAAGATACGCGTCGGGTTCCGGGCGATCGGCGAGGTACGCCGGATTACGCGCCATGCGCCGCGCAGAAATGTGAGATCGCCCTGCAGTCGTTTGAAAAATCCCATGGTGCTCCCGACTATTAGATCTAGGGGCAATCCTCGCGGTCGCCCAATTCGTCGCATCCGGCAACAGGGGCGACCACAAGGGTCGCCCCTACATCATCCTTCCGTCGGCACGAGTCCATTGTTATCGCTTTCGTGGCGATCCGATCGCTTCAGATTGGCTGAAACAAGCGACTAGCCCTTCGTGACAAGCCGCGGCGACGCTGTGTCAGCGATCAATGCCGCCGAACGGCACAAGGGGATTGTCGGTAACCGCGGCGCGGTCGGGTCGGTCGGGCGCGCCGTCACCAAAGAAAGCATTGAAAAGCTCGGTGATGACGCGCGGCTCGATGTCGCGCACGATAAAGACCATGCGGGTATTGTGGTTCTCGTCGGGCCAGCTTTCCAGCCGGGCGGTCGGGTGCATGACGTGCTGGACCGCATGAATCACGAGCGGCGCATCCGGGTGCTCGGCAAGCTTTACCACGCCCTTGACTCTCAAGAGGTTCGGCCCGTGCAGTGAGCGCACCAGATCCATGAACATCTCGAACGCGCTGGCCGGGATTGCGTGTGGCACAGCCAGTGCAAACGCTCGGATATGAGCATCATGACGATTGGAATCGTGCTGATGATCGTGGTGATGGGGGTCCGCATAGGCCTCGGCGGCGAGCCAGCGGTTCACGTCAGGAATTTTGTCGGTCGGATCGTAGAGGCCGCAGTTCAGGAGGTGCGCCGCGTCCGCTTCGCCGGCAGCGGCGTCGAGCAGATGAGCGGCGGGATTGAGATCACGCAGCCGCGCCCGCAGGACGTCGAGCGAAGTTCGGCCGCTCGAAGAGGTCATCAAGTCCGTTTTCGTGAGCACGAGTCGGTCAGCCACCGCGACCTGCTTCACCGCTTCCGCGTGGCCATCGAGCGTCGCCGCTCCATTGACGGCATCCACCACGGTGATGACGCCGTCGAGCCGGTACCGCATGACCAGATAGGGATGCATCATCAGGACATGCAGCACCGGCGCCGGGTCGGCGAGGCCCGTGGTTTCGATGATGACACGGGAGAAAACGGCACGGCCGTTATCAAGGCTGCGCAGCAATCGTTCCAATGCATCGACAAGATCGCCCCGCAAGGTGCAGCACAGGCACCCCGTCGACAGCAGCACGACTCCATCCTCGACGCGCTCGACCAGCAGATGATCGAGACCAACCTCGCCGAACTCATTGATGATGACCGCCGTGTCGGCAAGATCATAAATGCCGTCGGTCGTGCTCTTTAGCAGGCGATTGAGCAGTGTGGTCTTACCGGCACCGAGAAAACCGGTCAGCACCGTGAGCGGAAGAAGTAGAGGCGCCCGCGCAGCTTGGTGCGCGTTCATTGCGTCTCCGATTTGGGTGCGATTTGCAGCGGCGCCTTCGGGGAGGTCTCTTTCGGCTTGGAATTGGAAGAAGCCGCAGCGGTTGGTTTGCCTTTGGCCCCGGGGTTAGCGGGTGGGGTTTTTTCGATGCCGGCCCATGGGTCCGCATTGGCCGGCTTTGAGTGCGCGCCACCCGCAGGTGACGCAGGCTTTCCGGCCGATGCAGGTTTTGCGGCCGAAGTACTGGCTTGTGCAGGCGTGGCGGCGGGCGGCTTGGCCGCAACTGCGGTTGAGCCCGGCTTCTTCTTCGCTGGCGGAGTGGCCGCGGTTGCCGCACCGGGCGTGATACCGTTGCGCGCTGGTCCGGTATAGACGTCGACCGGCGGAATGGCAGCGGCCAATCCGGACGTGAGCACGGCTGAGCCTCGGGACATCGCGCTCCGCAGGCTCGACAGCAGCAGCGAGCGCTGCCCGCCGGGATCGTCCGTTCCGGTTGCCGGGGCTGGGCCCGTCTCGCCTGCCTCGTCGCCGTCCTCGGTTGGATGGCGACGGCGGCTACTGCCGCAAGTATCGTCGTGCAGATCAGGCGGTACCGCAGCAACCGGCACGAGCGAGTCCACCGTGCCCAGCGGAGGCATCAGCCATCCGAGCGGATCCACCCCGAAGCCGCGCTCGAACAGCTGAGCTGCTTTGACCGCGCGGCCCGCCGACGATGTTGCGCCCAGCACGACGGCGATCAGGCGCTTGTCGCCTCGGGTCGCGGTGGCGACCAGATTGAATCCGGAAGCGCAGATGAAGCCCGTCTTCATGCCATCGGTGCCCGGATAGGCATCGATCAGCTTATTGGTGTTGCGGTAGATACGCTTGCCCAACCGGATGGATGCGATGTGCCAATAGTAATCATATTCGGGAAATTCACGAATCAGCGCGCGGGCAAGAATTGCGAGGTCGCGCGCCGAGGTGATCTGCAAGTCGTCCGGCAGGCCGTTGGGATTTACGTAGTTCGTCTGCGTCATACCGAGCTGTTTCGCTGCAGCGTTCATTTCGTCGGAGAACTTTTCGATCGACCCCGACACGCCTTCAGCAAGCACCACGGCCATGTCGTTCGCCGAATGCACCAGCAGCATCTTCAATGCGTTATCGACGGTGACCTGAGTTCCGGACTTGAACCCCATCTTGGAAGGCTGCTGTGCCACCGCATTGGGCGACACCGTAAACACGCTATCGAGCATGATCCGCCGGTCCCGCACGGCCTTGAATGTCACATAAGTGGTCATCAGCTTGGTGACGGATGCCGGATACCATGGATGGGTCGCATTCTGCTCGTCGATGACTTTTCCGGAGTCGACTTCAACGAGAAGCAGCGCCTCGGCCCGCGCCGGACGGACATCAAGCGCTGACAGGGCGAGCCCGGCGCCAGCCGTTAAAGCAAGCGCGTATGCCGGGACCACGAGCAGCTTTGGTGAGAACGGCACCATATGCGGTCCACTGCTTCGGGACGTTGGAACAGACGGCAAACGATGGCGGCTTTTACCGCATTACCCCCCTGATGGCAAAGGTGCTGGCGTGAAGTGCCATCAGGATTATGTTCTGTAGGAAAACGTCCGCAACCGCCAAGCAATGCGTGACAAAGTGTCAGGTTTCGGACAAAGGAGAGTTCCATGGTCGCGTGCATCATCGGCTGGGCCCATACGCCTTTCGGCCGACTTGAAAACGAATCGGTGGAAAGCCTGGTTGTCGGCGCCGCAGAGGCTGCCCTCGATGATGCCGGCGTTGCGGCGGCAGATATCGATGAAATCCTGCTCGGTCACTTCAATGCCGGCTTTTCAGCGCAGGATTTTACCGCCTCCTTGGTGCTCCAGGCTTCGCCCGACTTGCGCTTCAGGCCTGCCACGCGAGTCGAGAACGCCTGCGCGACCGGTTCCGCGGCCGTGCATCAGGGCATTCGGGCGATCGAAGCGGGCCCGGCCCGTATCGTGCTTGTGGTCGGGGTCGAGCAGATGACGACAACGCCGGCGGTCGAGATCGGCCGTAATCTGCTCAAGGCATCCTACGTGCGCGAGGAGGCCGATATCGCCGGCGGTTTCGCGGGAATTTTCGGCCAGATCGCGGGGCTGTATTTCCAGAAATATGGCGACCAATCGGACGCCCTCGCCATGATCGCCGCCAAGAACCACAAGAACGGTGTCGCAAATCCCTATGCGCAAATGCGCAAGGACCTCGGTTTCGATTTCTGCCGCCGCGAGAGCGAAAAAAATCCATATGTTGCCGGACCGTTAAAGCGCACCGATTGCTCGCTCGTTTCCGACGGTGCGGCCGCGCTGGTGCTCGCCGATGTTGAAACCGCGCTGGCCATGAAAAAAGCCGTGATCTTCCGTGCCACCAGCCACGTGCAGGATTTCCTGCCGATGTCGAAGCGCGACATTCTCAAATTCGAAGGCTGCACGCAGGCTTGGTCATGGGCCCTTGCATCGGCGGGGATCAAGCTCTCCGACCTGTCATTCGTGGAAACCCACGACTGCTTCACGATAGCGGAACTCATCGAATATGAAGCCATGGGACTCGTGCCGGAAGGCGAAGGCGCGCGCGCCATCCGGGACGGCCTCACCGAAAAGAACGGCACCCTTCCGGTCAATCCTTCGGGCGGACTCAAGGCGAAAGGCCATCCGATCGGCGCCACCGGCGTGTCGATGCACGCGCTCACCGCGATGCAACTCTGCGGGACGGCAGGAGACATGCAGTTGCCCAACGCGCGGCTCGGCGGAATTTACAACATGGGGGGCGCTGCAGTGGCGAACTACGTGAGTATCTTGGAGCGGATCAGGTAGCGCGACTCGCCCCCCCTCTGTCGATCGCTTCCATCACCAGGCGTTCGGCTGCATCCACATCAAGCCAGCGCACGATGGTGACCCATTTGCCTTTTTCCAGGTCCTTGTAGTGCCGGAAGAAATGGGCGACCTGCTCGCACATGATGGCGGGCAGGTCGCGGTAGTTCTTGATGCCCGCATAGAACGGGAGAAGGTCGTCAACTGGCACGGCAAGGACCTTTTCGTCGAGGCCTGCCTCATCTTCCATGACGAGCGCGCCAACCGGTCGACAGCGGACGACGGCGCCCGGCACCACACCGACCTGGGTGATGACCAGGACATCGCAAGGATCGCCGTCGGCGGACAGGGTTTGCGGAATGAAGCCGTAGTTTCCCGGGTAGAACATGGCGGTGTGCAGAAAACGATCAACGAACAGCGCACCAGTCGTCTTATCGATCTCGTATTTCACCGGTGCGCCGCCGAGTGGAATTTCGATGATCGCGTGGAGGTCCTTGGGAGGATTGCGGCCCGGAGAGATGTGTCGCACGTCCATGGCGGCCTCGACTACACTGGAGCGCATTCCGGTGAAAAGGAACCAGCCCAGCTTTGCGGTGTCATTCCCGCGAAAGCGGGAATCCAGTATTCCGCGGCATCGCCAGGGGGGACTGGGTCGCCCGCCTTCGCGGGCGATGACACGCTTTGTGCTTCCATTCGAATGGACTCCATTCTTAGTCGTAGAAGGCAGGCGACTTCTTCAAGTTCGCATCGGCCACGATGTCGTGCTGGATCCACAGGGTTGCCCCCTTGTCCTTGAGGAGTGCCTCGACCTTCGCCTTTGAGGTCGCCTCCTGGGCATCGTCGCCGCGACCGCCGAAGGGGAGGAAATCCTTGAGGGTGTGCTCGGACGGGTAGTGATAGAGATCGCCCGAGAGGACCAGCGGCCCGAATTTCGCGAGATTGACGAACAGCGATTGATGCCCGGGCGTATGTCCCGGAGTTGACAGGATCACCACCGACCCGTCGCCGAACACGTCATGATCGCCGTCGAGCAGCATCGTCTTGCTGGCCTTGAGCGCGCTGAATTTTGCCGCAACATTTGGATCGATCGGATTGGCCGGCGGCGTATCCGGGAACATCGCTGCGCGCTCGGGCCGCTGCACCAGCCAGGTCGAGCCGGCGAACCCGTTGGCGTTGGCCGAATGATCGTAGTGATAATGCGACAGGGCGAGATAGGTGATGTCGGCCGGCTTGTAGCCGATCTCCGCCAGTTGTCCGACGAGCGTCTTCTTGACCGTGGCGCGGGCGACCGTGGTGCCTTCGGGCTTCACCAGTTCGTCCGATATGGTGCCGGAATCCCACAGCAGTGTCCCGCGCGGATGCACGATGAGATAGGCGACGACCGACATGTCCGTCACGGTGACGCCGCGATCGAGCAAAGGCTGTGGATTGGCGCTTTTGAGCTGCCCGAGATCGAAGATGTAGAGCTTGACGGAGGGCGCGGGTGTTTGAGCGGGCGCCTTTGTCGTAGCAAACAACGCAATGCCGGCGAGGATCGCCACGGCGAGCGCACCGAATATCCAACGTCGCGCGCGCAATATCGCGGTTTCTTGGCTGACGTCGTGATTTGTGGCTGAAAGATGCATGACCGGTTCTCCCCCAATTGGTTTCGAGAACGGACGATAGCGGGACGCGCGTCGGCATCCCGCTATCAAGGTATCGAAACAGGCGATGAATGTCGATGATTGCGGGATGGTTGAGCGCAGGTCGTAGGATGGTTGAACGAAGCGAACCCCATCGCGCCGATGCAGCGAATGGTGACAATTCGATTGCGCAGGTATCGATCGGTTTCGCTTCGCTCAACCATCCTTGCGCGCTACCGAGCTGGTCTACGCTTCGCCCGCAGGATATCGTCGACGATGCAGCCACCCATCTTCCTTGCCACCTCGCATCTTCGATCGTCCGGCGCGCAGGTTGAAAAATCGCGGCGGGGTATAGACTCACCACACCACGGGAAGGGATGCTCGCGACTCGCGGGCGTGACGATCCGCGGCTGCTGTTCGATTGACGGAGCCTTGCGATCCTGTTCTTGGGCCGCACAAATCGTCACGATAGGCGCAGATATCAGAGCTACGTGGAGGAGCATCCGCATGCTGATCTCCAAAAGTCCTGATCAGGCTGTTCAAAGACGGCCGGCTCAGCATAGCGGAAAAAACGGCCGGGACGTGCCCGGCCATCAAAAGTCTCATTGCATTTACGTGCGCCGCGCTATCCCGGCGGCGCCAATTACACGCTTACTGCGCCGCCTGCGCCTTAGCCGCCGCAATATCGTTCTCGCTGCGGAACGCCATCACGGTGACCTTGCGGGTGCGGAACGACGGCAGCACCACCTGCATCTTGCCGTCCTTCTCGAACACCGAGACGTAACGCACCTCGGAGCCGCGCGTCGGGATATCGAAGGCCGTAAACGTGTTCGCCTTCGGATCGTAGCGCAGCACCTGGTCGGTCATCCAGATGTTGAGCCAGGCGTTGTGGTGCGAGTCGACCGCCACATGATAGGGCTTGCGCAGCGGCGGCAGCGGGATGGTGCTGGTCTCCTGCGTGCGCGTGTTGATCTTGGCGAGCGTACCCGCCCATGAGTTGCCGACATAGAGCACGTCGTCGTTCTTGTCGGTGCCCATGCGGCGCGGTCCCTGCGCATAAGGGGCCGGGTTGCTGAAGTCCGGGGCACCGTTGGCTTCGTAGAACGCGACGTCCTGGGAGGACAGCCGATCGCGCACCGCCGCGACAGGCGGCAGCTTCAGCTCCTTGGCGGTGCCGTATTTGCCATCGCCGATGCCGACGGTGTCGATTGCCATCTGGGCCCAGTAGCCGTTGCCATCGCGGTCGGCGGCCACCCCGTAGGTGAGACCGATACCGCCATTGGCGGCTTTCGGCGTCGGCGACTTATACTCGGTGAACTTCTCCGCCGCCGGATCGAAACGCAGCGCGCCGGTCGGTGACGACACCCAGATCATGCCGCGGCCATCATAGTCGACGGTGGTGGCGCCGCCGGTCGGCGCCATGCCTTCCGGCGGGATAAACACCTCGACCTTGTCGGTCTTGGTATCGAGCTTGCCGAGACCGCCCTTGCCCGGGTTGACGTTGAACCAGATGGTGCCGTCCGGCGTCCGGGTCATGCCGTGCGCGGGGGCGGCGAGGCCATTGGCGGCGGCCACTTTCAAGGGCTTGAATGCGCCGGTCTTAAGGTCGAACTTGCCCAGCGTGAGGACGTTATTGGGCACATTACAGGTGAAATAGACGCTCTTGCCCTCGGCGTCGATCCAGGCGTCATGCACGCCGAAACCCGGATAGATCACCGACGGCGTGCCGAGCGACCAGTCGGTGCCGTTGTTGGTCAGCACCTTGTAGGGCATACCCACATCCGGATCCGGCGGCGCCTCGTAATCGGTGAACACGACGCGAGCCGCCTCGCCGGTCGGCCGCGGACGCAGATTGAACTTCATCGAGGTCTCGCCGGGGCCACGCGCCCGTGCGAGGTAGGCCGCGAGCTGCTTTTGATTGTGGTCGAGCACGGGGCTCGCCTTGTGCTCCGGCCCCTGATAGACGCCGTAGACGTTGGCGTGCTTCATCAGGTTGATGATCGCGTTCCAGCCGGCCTCATCGAACTTGTGCTGCAGGATGTAGCTCGGCGTGTGACAGGCCGTGCAGTTGTTCTGTATGATCGTCTTCATGTTGGCGTCTTCCGGCGTCGAATCCGGGAGTGCCGCCAGAATCATGTCGCCCGGTAGCTGGCGCACGAAATCCTTGAGGGGCTTGAGCGTGAAGTCTTGCCGCTTGGCAGCGGAAAGATCGACGTCGCCGCGGACGGTATCGAACGTGGTCGCCTGCGCCCAGACCTTGTATTTGCCGCTCGCAAGCGGTGGGAAGTAGTAGTTGCCGGTCTCATCGGTGAAGACCGACGTGACGACATTGGAGCCGTCGGCACGCGCCGAAACCGTGACCCCGCCCAACGCGGCGCCGTCGGCCGACCTGATGGCGCCGCTCAGAACGGCATCGGCCGCATTGGCTGCCAAGGGAGTGAACGCGGTTGCCGACATGGCAGCCGCAAATACCGTACCGATCATCGCAAAGCTTCTCGGATTTCTCATGGCTCGATCTCCTAACCGGGTGGCACGGATGCGTGACGAATTGACGTGGCGTAAGTGTATTACGAACTATCGGGCACCAGCAGGCTGCGCCGGCGGCGCGACGGTCTTGATGTACTGAACGATGGAGCTGATCTGCTCGGGCTCGAAATAGTAGCGGAAGCCCGGCATACGCGGCGTGCCGTTGCTGATGTATTCGCGCATCAGCTCTTCATCGCCGCCCAGGGTTTCGCGCGACAGCACTGGCCCGTACTGGCGGGTTCGCTGCTGGACGAGGGTGTGGCAGACGCCGCAGGACTGGCTGAACAGCCGCAATCCTTCCCGTTGGGTGTCGTTGAAGCCGTTAGGTGCGCCTTGAGCGAAAGCCGCGGACGTCGCTGCGACCGCGAATGCCGCAACCAAAACCCCTTGTCGCATTGCTTTTCCTCCGAATTCTCGAAAAGCCTTCTCACGAGCTATTGGGTTCATCTTACTACTTGTGACCGCGGCGTGAAGGGGTTTGGCTGGGCCGGATCGGCCGCGGCCATGACGGGGGACAGATCGTCGAGGAGTGAGGGGCCCTGTTTTGGGGTGCGCGCAAGCCATTGATTGTGTGTTATTTTTTAGGGGTACTTCGTTCTGCCAAAAATCGCTGAACATTTTCTGGCCATCAACAGCGCGGGTTTTTAATCTTCATGAGAAGGCATTCGTTGGTCGAGTAAAGCGCCGGTCTATTGCGCGGCAACACGGTCTATAGTGGACTGCCGATGCGGCAATAACCGGCAATGTGAGGAGAGATCATGTTGGCACGCAGTGTGCGCTGCATCGGTGGCGCCTTGATCATCGGCGCCGTCGCGAGCCTGGCATGCGCGGCGGCGGCGCAAACCGCGCCGGCAAATCCCGTGCCCGACGCGACGTTGCGTTCCACGCCGCAAAACGTGGTCTGGGGCTACATCACGGCTGACCTGCCGCCTGCCCTTACCATCAAGTCGGGCCAGACCGTGAAGATCGACACAGTCTCCCACCAGGGGCTGCTGACCAGGGACGACCCGGTGACGTTTTTCGGCGCGGCCGGCATCCCGCCCGATCAGGTGCTGCAGGACGCGAGTGACATCTACCGGATGGTCTCGCGCGTGAAGGGACTGAGTGCCCATGTCCTGACGGGCCCGCTCTACATCGAGAGCGCAGCGCCCGGCGACATGCTCGAAGTGCGCATTCACAAGTTCGATCTGCGGGTACCGTATGGGGTCAACAATTCCGGCCCCCGCGCCGGCGTGCTCGGAGACCTTCTGACCGCGCCGACGCCGAAGATCATCAATCTCGATCCCGCTCGCAACGTCGCGCTGTTCTCAAGGGAGATCGAAATTCCATTGTCACCGTTCATGGGCATCATGGCGGTCGCCCCGCCGCGCGATCTCCTGCTGGTCAGTTCGCGTCCGCCTTCGAAGTGGGGCGGCAACATGGATTTCAACAAGCTCGCCGCTGGCGCGACGCTGTATGTGCCGGTCTTCAACACCGGCGCGCAGTTCTTCACCGGTGACTCCCATGCGGTGCAGGGCGACGGCGAGGTCAACGGAACCGCCATCGAGGCCTCGCTATCCGCGACGCTGCAATTCATCATCCACAAGGGTCTTGGCAAGGCCATGCAATGGCCCCGCGCAGAAGACGCCGCGAATTATTACACCATGGGGATGGATCTCAATCTCGACGTGGCGATGCGGGAGGCGACCCGGGAGACCGTGGAGTTCCTGCAGCAGCGTTTCGGTTTGACTCCCGCCGATGCCTATGCGCTCGCCAGCATCGCGGTCGATTTCCGGATTGCCGAGGCCGTCGATTCCGTTCAGGTCGTCTACGGCTCGATCCCGAAAAAGCTGTTCAAGAACAATGCGCCGTATTGGGCAACGCGCTGAAGCCGCAAAAGCACGGCATCATTTAGAGCATATTTCGGCACCGGCCTTGATCTCGGGTCAGAAGGCTCCTTACGCAGGGGCGTGCGGCGGGCAATCGACGTGTAGCGTTCACTGAACGGTCGTTGGGGACGGTCCGTAGGGATCGGGAGCGAGCTTCTCAAAGGCGCTGCGATCGACGATCTTAACATGTCTGAGGCCGCGGCTGCTTATAATACCTCGCCTCGCCAAGGTGTGGAAACCCCTGCTCACGGCAGCAAGTGACATACCGACGTATTCGCCGATGTCGGAGCGACCCATTGGAAGATATATCTCGGCGGTCGGTTCGCCTCTGGCAGCTTGAAGTTGCTCCAGCATCTGGAGGAACATCGCCAACTTGGAGAGTGCCCGGTGCTGCGAAAGCAAAAACGCATGCCGCCGGGCTTGACGGAGTTCATGGCAAAGCTTGCGTATGATGTGAAACTCCAGGCCAGCATCGTTCGAACGAACGCCGCGCAACGTTGAAAATGGAAACTCATAGGCAGTAACCGGCGTAACCGCCTTCGTCGAATGGATATAACGCCCCTCTGTGGATAGACCGAATACGTCGCCAGGAAACAGGAACGCAGCAATATGTTCGCTGCCGTCGCGGGCAGTTCTAAACGCCTTTACGACTCCGCTCACGACGTTGAAGATTGCGACGGCCGGATCACCTGCACGGTAAATTTCTGCGCCTCTTGCGAAGCGAACGATCGACGCGATGCTGCCCAATCGGGCACGCTCTGCGTCGCTCAACAGTTGCTTCAGTTCGCCAGGCTTTTGGTTTTCCGAAAGCCACGGATCGATCGCCCGGAGGGCGGGGCCGGGCGAAATGGTCCGCGGTATCGAAGGGGGCATCTTTGCCTCCAGTCAACGGATTTAAGACGGGATGCAACGCATGCACTCTGCTTCAAAAAAAAGAACAGAGGTTTGATCGTGATCAAATTTCCGGTGCTATCAATGTCTGGTTCCCGACATCCCGTGTGGTATGATTTTAACCCTAGGTTGTGGTCCGGCGGACGAATCATTGAGCTCAGCATCGTTGTTGTCGGGAGTAGCTGAAGACCGATATGGATCCGCCAAAGTGGCAGACGACAGCTCAGTTGGGCACTGAGGAAGCTAAGTCACGTCAGGAATCGGAACCGACATACAGTGGCGCGTTAGCAGCAGCCTACAAAATTCCCAATACCCGCGGCGGTAGCGATGACAGCAACTCCTGGAAAAATGCACGTGCGCAAGCGCGACATAGCCTCTGGCTCAAGCCCAACCGAGGCATCCGTCCTGCGCGAAATCGGGCTTTCGGCCTTTCGGCGGGGACACGCCGAGATCGCGCTGAAATTTATGTCACGGGCCTGCGCCGATCCGGACGCGCCCGCGATATGGCATCGCGATTATGCTGAGATGCTCGACCGACAGGGTCACTCGGAAGCGGCTGAGGCCGCCGCCCGGCGCGCGGTTCAATGCGATCCCGGTTGTGCCAGGGCTTGGGAGACCTTGGGAACGATCCTGGTGCGACGCGACTTGCTCGAGGAAAGCTGCAATTGTTATGAAACAGCCGTTCGGCTTGATCCAAGGTTTGCGCAAGCCCTGAATAATCTGGCCGTGACTCTCGATCGCACGGGCCAAACTGAATCCGCCGAAGAGCGCTACAGGCAGGCGCTGCGTCTGATGCCCGACAGCGCGGAAATCCAGCTGAACCTGGCGACGTTGCTTGGAAATGCGGGCCGATATCGCGAGGGGCTTGGCATTGCGCGGCAGGCTCTTGACGGCTCTCCCAACATGGTGCGGGCGCCCTTCCTTGTGGCAAAGTTCAAGACGATTTTGAAACGCCGCAGACCCATCCCGGTCAGGCACACATCCGCCAAACGCTACCGCGGTCGCGTATCCCTGGTGGGCGCGAAAACGGGAGGTCGTCAAGGCGACCGAGCCTAAGGCTGACATCCATCTCGGCGGTTCGACATGCGGGTATACGAACAAGCAAGGGCGCTCAGTGAGTCGTGACACTCAGATCTCTGCCGGATGAATGTCCGGCTTCCCGGCTTTCATCTCCGTTGTCATGAACTGCGCCTTGGCGAGCGCCGCAAAGCGGCCGCCCATCGCCACCAGCTCGTCGAACGTCCCGGTCTCGACAATGTGTCCGTTCTCGAACACCAGAATGCGGGTCGCGTTGCGCACGGTCGACAGGCGGTGGGCGATCACGAAGGTGGTGCGGTGCCTCATGACTTCGTCGAGCGCGGCCTGCACTTTGAATTCGGTGGCGGCATCCAGCGAACTGGTAGCCTCGTCGAGAATCAGGATCGGCGGATCTTTCAGCAGCGCGCGGGCGATCGACAGACGCTGGCGCTCGCCGCCCGACAGAGAGCGGCCGCGCTCGCCCACCGGGGCGTCGAATCCGCCGGGAGCGTTTTCGATGAAATCGAGCGCCTGAGCGCGGGCGGCGGCGTCGCACATTTCCGCCGCAGTGGCGTCCGGCTTGCCGATGCACAGGTTATCGGCGATCGAACGGTTGAGCAGCAGGGCTTCCTGGAACACGACGCCGATATTGCGGCGCAGTGCAGCCAGTTGCATGTCGCGGATGTTGACGCCGTCGACCTGAATCTTGCCGGACTGTGGGTCGAAGGCGCGGTGCAGGAGCGCCAGCGCGGTCGACTTGCCGGCGCCTGTGCCACCGACGAGGGCAATGGTTTCGCCGGGCAACGCCGTGAAGTTGAGATCGGCGACCGCCGACCGCTTGCCGTCATACGAAAACGTGACGTCCCGGAATTCCACCAGCCCGCGAACGCGGCCTGGATCAACTGCGTCGGGACGGTCCCGCACCTCCGATTCGGTGTCGAGCACGGTGAAGAACTCCTTAAGTCGTGGCGCGTCCATGAACACGCTGTTGACGAAACGCACCACCTTCTCGAGCTGGCCGATCAGCGCGCCGGCAAAATTCATGAACATGACGATGTCGCCGATCGAGGCGCGGCCGTTGAGATGCAGGTAGACGCCGACCAGAAAGATCGCGAGCAGCGTGATCGTGGTTGAGGCGCGGGTGAGCACCGCCACCACGGCCCACCAGGAGAGCACCGGCATCTGCACTGACAGCAATTGGTCGCCAACGTTGCGCAGGCTTGAGACCTCGGCCTCGACGCGGACGAAGCCCTGCACCAGTGCTATATTTCCGAGCGCGTCGGACGCACGTTCCGCGAGACCCGAATAGTGCCCCTCGACCGAACGCTGCAGGGTTTCGGTCTTGTTGACCACCAGCCAAGTAAAGAATGCGAAAATCACGCATACGACAATCAGGACCGCACCGAGCGCCCAATTGAAGTAGAGGGACAGCGGCAGCAGGATGGCGAGCGAAACGGCGGCGGCAAAGGATTCGCGGAAAAAATTGAGCCACAGCCCCCACAGCGCGTCGGTGCCGGCCAGCATGATTTTCAGCAGCCTGCCAGAATGGGCCGTGTGATGAAAGCTCAGCGGCAACTGCAACACGTGATCGAAAAAGCCGGTCAGCACCACCAGACGACGGCGATGCGCCAGCCGGTCCGCATGAAGCGCAACCATGACGCCGCACACAATCGTGAACAGTCCGAAGCCGACCCAGGCAGCAACGAGGACGAGCAGGTCCGACCATGCTGCAAGGGCGCCGCTGGCCTGGGAGCGCGCAAGCGCGTCGATGATCCGCCCGAACAGCACAGGTTCGGCGAACTGGGCGCCGGCCAGCGCGAAATTGGCGATCGCGAGATAAAGCCCCAGGCGCCCCTCCGAACCAAGCAGGGACAGCACCCGTGCGTAGAGGCGCCACAGGCTCATCGGCACCTTTCCATGGCGTCCCTGGCGCGCTTACCCGTCAATCCGCCGTCCGATCGGCGGCAGGCGGCAGGGACGAGGAATCGAATATGTCGGCGCCCTTCGGCTTGGTCTTGAACTCGTAGGTTTGGGCGATCTGGTCGATCGTCCTGTCGAGCCTCGCTGCATCCACGCTGCCGAGGCCGTCGGCCAAGGCTTCCGGCGTCAGAATGTTGTCGCGCAGGGCCATATTGAGACGCTCAAGCTCCACATCCTTCTTGGCGATGTCATTGCGCTTGATTACCGAATCGACCGCGGACGAAGGGTCCTTTACGGTGCTCTTGAGTCCCTTGAGGAAGGCGCGCAGAAAGCCTTTGACGGCGTCCGGATGGTCGGTCGCGAATTTCGGATTCACAATGATGGCATTGCCATAAAGATTGACGCCATAATCAGCCATCAGCAGCACCACGATGTCGTCGACCGGAACGCCACGATCCTTCAGGTTGATGTAGGAGGAAAACGCGAACCCCGTGATGGCATCGACTTGGCCGGCGGCAAGCATCGGCTCACGGACCGGGAAACCCACATTCTCGATGGCGACCTTCGACGCATCGATGCCGTTGGCCTGGGCAAAAATTTTCCATTGCGCGAACGCCCCATCGGCGGCCGGCGCAGCAAGCTTCTTGCCTTCCAGGTCCTTAGGCGTGGTTACGCCGCGGCTCCTGCGGGTGACAATCGAGAAGGGCGGGCGATTGTAGACCATGAACACGGCCTTGACGGGCACGTTGGGGTTCTGGTCGCGGAACCGGATGAGTGCATTGATATCGCCGAAGCCCATATCGTATGCGCCGGAGGCAACGCGTGTGACGGGCTCGACCGAGCCTGCTGCGGCATCGATGGTAACGTTTAGGCCCTCGGCCTGATAATAACCCCGGTCGATCCCGACCAGAAACGGCGCCGATGGGCCCTCGAACTTGAAGTCGAGACTGAACTTAATCGGTGTCTGGGCGGCGGCCGCGCTGATGGTCGTCGCCGCGACAAGGCCCGCGGCGGCACAAGTTGCTTGCCGGAGGCGCATAAGGGGGCGGAGAAAGCGGAAGAAGCCCATAAACAAATCTCCTGACCAACAAGCAACGACGCCGGGCCACGCCGCATTCCTCCCTCTTTAGCGGCCCGCAACTGTCATCGCTATAACAAATGTCATTGCAGTTAAGAGGATGCCGGAAGAAACGACAAGGCGACGACTTGTCCGCGTGCGTTATTGCCGGGCTTGACCAGACTATCCATCTTCATACGAAGAAGATGGAACTGCGGGTGAAGCCCGCGTGATGGACGAAGGGTTAGATCAACTTCATCGAGCCTCGCTCCAGCCATGGACGCCCCATGACCAACGACGATCTCCACCCACCCGACGTGAAAATTCCGCCCTTCCGCGCTCCCTACACACAGCCGGATGAGGACCTCGCCGCCGCCTTTCGGGAAACCGCGCCGCTGCCGCCCGATGCCGAGGCGCGAGTCAACGCGCGGGCCAGTGGCCTCGTCAAAGCAATCAGAGCCCGCGTGGGCGGCATCGGCGGCGTTGAGGATTTCTTACGGGAATATTCCCTTTCCACCAAGGAGGGCCTTGCCCTCATGGTGCTGGCTGAGGCCTTGCTGCGGGTACCCGATGCCGCGACTGCGGATCGGCTGATTGAGGATAAACTGTCGACCGGCGATTTCGCCGCCCACGAGCTGCGCTCCGGCGCTATCTTGGTCTCCGCCTCGGCCTGGGCGCTCGGTATTTCGGCACGGGTGATTGCCAGTCACGAAACGCCGGAAAGCATTCTGCACGAACTTGTAAGCCGACTGGGGCGGCCGGCGGTGCGAACCGCTACACGCCAAGCGATGCGTCTCCTCGGCTCCCATTTTGTGCTTGGCCAGACCATCGAGGAAGCCCTATCACGCGGCGCTGCGCACGCGGAATTTCGCTACTCCTTCGACATGCTGGGCGAAGGCGCCCGCACCAGTGCCGACGCCAAGCGCTATTACGAGGCTTATGCAAAAGCCGTCGCGGCTATTGGCCGGGCCGCCGGGGCTGCGACATTGCCGCAGCGGCCTGGCATCTCGGTAAAGCTTTCTGCCCTCCATCCCCGCTACGAGGCTGTTTCGCGGAAGCGAGTCATGGCGGAGCTGACGCCACGCGTGATCGAGCTTGCGCGGGCCGCCAAGGCGCATGACCTCAACCTCACCATCGATGCCGAGGAAGCGGACCGGCTGGAACTGTCCCTGGACATTGTGGCTCGCGCGCTCGCTGATCCGTCTCTCGCAGCGTGGAGCGGCTTCGGGCTGGCCGTGCAGGCTTATCAAAAGCGTGCCCCGGCCGTCATCGACTGGGCGATCGAGGCGGCCCGCGCGTGTGGTCGCCGCCTAATGGTGCGGCTGGTGAAGGGGGCCTATTGGGACACCGAGGTCAAGCGAGCCCAGGAACGGGGCCTGGCCGATTATCCAGTGTTCTCCCGCAAGGCGATGACCGACCTGTGTTACATGACCTGCGTCCGCAAGCTGCTGGCCGCACGGCCGGTGGTCTATCCGCAGATTGCGACCCACAATGCGCTGACTGTCGCAAGCGTCGTTGAGGCCGCAGGCGGTATTGCGGGCTACGAATTCCAGCGCCTCTATGGCATGGGCGAGACGCTCTATGAGGCGCTGTTGCGCGCCGAGCCCGAAGCGGCTTGCCGCGTCTACGCTCCGGTCGGCGGCCATCGCGACCTCCTTGCCTACCTGGTGCGCCGGCTCTTAGAGAACGGCGCCAATTCGTCATTTGTGTATGCGGCGGCCGATCCCAAGGTGCCGCTATCGGCGATCCTGGAGCGCCCGCAGGCCGTCATTGGCGATCCGAGCCACGCGCGCCATCGGAAAATTCCACGGCCCCCTGATCTGTACGCGCCCGAGCGGAAAAACTCGTCGGGCGTCGAGTTCGGACACGCCGAAAGCCTCGCAGGCTTGCTCTCGCAGGTGCACGATGGGACATCAGTCAACGCCGCCGCACAGCCGCTGGTCGACGGAATCACGATCAAGGGACGTGTCCGCACGGTGTCCTCGCCCATCGATGGCTCCGTGGTTGGAACGGTGACCGAAGGTGATGAGGCCATCGTGCGCTCCGCGTTCGTGGCGGCCGAGGCGGGCTTTCCGGGATGGAACGCGACGCCCGTCCAGGCGCGGGCCGCCGCGCTCGACCGCGCCGCCGATATCCTGGAAGAGAATCGCGGCCGGCTGATTGCGCTCCTGCAGGCGGAAGGTGGCAAGACGCTTGACGATGCCGTAGCCGAAGTGCGCGAGGCAGCAGACCTCTGTCGCTACTACGCCGTCGAGGCCCGGCGCCGCCTGGTTCCGGAGTCGTTGCCGGGCCCGACCGGCGAGACCAACGAATTGCATCACCGCGGCCGCGGCGTGTTCATCTGCATCAGCCCGTGGAATTTCCCGCTTGCGATCTTCACCGGCCAGATTATGGCGGCACTCGTCGCCGGCAACGCAGTCATCGCCAAGCCCGCTGAGCAAACGCCGCTGATCGCTGCCGAGGCGGTAGGCCTGTTTCACCGGGCCGGGGTTGCCCCGACGGCGCTTCATCTCATTCCAGGTGATGGCGCCATCGGAGGCCTGCTGGTCGCCCATCCGAGCGCCGCAGGTGTTGCCTTTACGGGGTCGACCGAAGTGGGGCGGATTATCAACCGGGCGCTTGCCAAAAGGGAGGGCCCGATCGTGCCGCTGATCGCCGAAACTGGCGGTATCAATGCCATGATCGTCGACGCGACAGCGCTGCCGGAGCAGGTTACCGATGACGTGATCGCGTCCGCGTTCCGCTCCGCCGGCCAGCGCTGCTCTGCGCTGCGGCTCCTGTGCATCCAGGACGACATCGCGGAGCGGGTCACCGAGATGGTGGCGGGCGCCGCCCGCGAGCTTAAGCTCGGCGACCCGCGCGACCCCGCAACCCATGTGGGGCCGGTGATCGACGCCGAGGCGAAGGACAAGCTTGATCGCTGGATCGCCGGAATGGATGCGCAAGGCCGCGTCCTGTTCCGCGGAATTTCGGGTGATGGTCTCCGGCCCGGCGGCCATTACGTTGCGCCCACCATCATCGAACTGGAGCGCGCCAGTGATCTGCAGGAAGAGGTGTTCGGCCCCGTGCTCCATGTGGTCCGCTATCGGGCCGACGGGCTTGAGCGCCTTCTCGACGATATCGCGGACAGCGGCTATGGCCTCACCCTCGGCGTCCAGTCGCGGATCGATACCACGGTCCGCCACATCGTCCAGCACCTCGCGGTCGGCAATGTCTACGTCAATCGCAACATCATTGGAGCGGTGGTCGGTACCCAGCCGTTTGGCGGCGCCGGCTTGTCGGGCACCGGGCCTAAAGCTGGCGGCCCGAATTATCTCCGCCGTTTCGCCCTCGAGCAGCTCGTGAGCGTGAACACTGCAGCGGTCGGAGGAAATGCAAGCCTGCTGGCGGAGCAATCATGACGGTGCCGCGGCGCGGCCTAGCGTCGCTTTTTTTACCATAACGCGACTGGCTAACTTGCCGATTACCGCGTTGGGACTAGGGTAGTCCAATGGTTGATTCGATCGAACGACTTTACGAAGCGGTGCTTGCCGCAAAAGGTTCCGATCCGGTCGTTTCGCGCACGGCCCGATTGCTGCGTGCGGGCCGCGCCAAGATCGCCAAGAAGCTCGGCGAGGAAGCCGTCGAGGTCGTCATCGATGCCATGAATGGTGATCGTGAGGCAGTAATCCGCGAAAGTGCCGACCTCCTCTACAACCTGGTCGTAATGTGGGCCACGACCGCGATTCGGCCTGCGGATGTATGGAAAGAGATGAACCGGCGAGAGCACTTGTTCGGGATCGCCGAAAAGCTGCTGAAGTATGATGTGCCGGTCAAGGGCGATGCAAATGCCGCGGAGCTGGCAATCACCGCATTGCCTGCTCGCCGCGCACGCCGTCGCCGGTGAGTGCACATTTGCGCGGGTTTTGATCGAATCTGCCGGCAGGACCGATGTTGTCGCGTTCCAGCAAAAATGCAGGTTCGCGCCTCGGTTAACACCTAATCAATGGACAATGACGTGCATCGCCTATATCCAGGCGCGCCATGCTGAAACGCGCTTATGACTGGTGTATTGCCGCCGCCGACAAACCCCATGCTCTTTGGCTGATGGGCATAGTTTCGTTCGTGGAGAGTTCTTTTTTTCCGGTTCCTCCCGACGTCATGCTGATTCCGATGTCGCTGGCGCGACCAAAAAAAGCCTGGACCTACGCCACGGTTTGCACCCTGACCTCCGTTGCGGGAGGCGTGCTCGGTTACGGAATAGGCGCCCTGCTGTATGACTCGGTAGGCCACTGGGTCATCTCCCTTTATGGCCTGGGCGACAAGGTCGAGGCGTTCCGCGAAGGCTATGCGCGCTGGGGCACTTTGATCATCCTGGTCAAAGGGATCACCCCCATTCCATACAAACTGGTGACGATTACGTCCGGCTTTGCCGGATACAATATCTGGCTGTTTGTCGTATTTTCGTTTGTGGCCCGCGGCATGCGATTTTATCTGGTCGCGTTCCTGCTGAACCGTTACGGAGAAATGGCTCGCGAGATCATTGAAAGGCGCCTCGGCTTCTGGTTCGCGCTAGGCGTGGTAGTCCTTCTCGTCGGCATTTTTGCCGCAATCTATCTATTCTAAATGAATGGCGGCTAACGTGATCTGGCGCCGTAAGGTGGCCCTACGAACTGACCAGGACATCGGAACCGCCGATGAGAATTAAGGCGGAAGTGCAATGTTGCGCATGGCGGGGCAGGCCCGACGATGCCCTGAGTGGCACCCGCGTCACGCCGTGTTTGCTTGCGCTCTGCGTTTTTGTATGTGTATGCGTCTCAGCTGCCGCACAGACACCAGGCCCGGAAGTCCCATCGTCTGTTCCCGCCGACCCGCGGCCACAATCAGAGCCCCAAGGCTTCGTCGATGCGTTCGGGAACTGGGTGCAGCAGGGTGTCAGCAACGTCGGCGCTGGATTCGGTGCGATGGTGGGGAGCGTCGGGGGGCAGGCCGGCCAGGCCGCCAAGGGGGCCGCCGAGGCCGCCCGCAACGCAGCGGTGAGCGTAACGAAGCTGCCAGTTAGCGCCGTCATCGCCGGTCGGGAACGCTGCGTCCTCGCGCCCAACGGCGCCCCAGATTGTCGCGTCGCCGCTGAAGCGCTGTGTCGTGCCAAGGGCTATGCAGGGGGCACCAGCGTTGATTTTCAAACCGTTGAGAAGTGCCCGCCGGCCTATCGGGTGTCCAACCGCGACAAGTCTGAAGGCGTATGCACCATGGAGCATTTCGTCACCGGCGCGCTATGCCAGTGAAGCCCGCGTTTCCGCAGCCGGGCGTTTAACCTCCACGTCATAGATGAGGCCGGCCGCGCCCGGTTGCCGCGATACCACGATTTCATGATCGGGATCGACCCGCCCCAGATCGACGTCGCGGCCCGGCAACAGGGCGATCATGCGGGGCCCGATGCGCACAAACACGAATCGTCCGCGC
>Ga0209465_10000270_pt1 | contig 24304 bp, 22 predicted proteins | sample PanSoiPlot1MoBio_FD_188321 | JGI IMG/M metagenome (GOLD analysis project Ga0209465, IMG submission 188321) | Tropical forest soil microbial communities from Panama analyzed to predict greenhouse gas emissions - Panama Soil Plot 1 MoBio (SPAdes)... | ecosystem: Environmental > Terrestrial > Soil...
GATGAAGCGGGAGAGCTTTGTGGCGAGCTTCGCGGATGTGCAGGTGTGGCTCTTGGAGGAGCAGAGCAGGGTCGCGAGTCCTCCACATCAGGAGTTTCCCACAGCTGCTCTCAGTGCGAACCATTCCCGGGACAGTGGCATTACCCCGATGTGGCAGCGACGGACGTGGATGCCCGCCGTGAGCGGCGCGCTATTCCGCGGCTGGGGAGACATACGATTCACTGTCGCGCCGCTGGCGATCGTCGCCGGCGGCGCCCTGCTCGAGCGGCGCCTGCCAGCCTACTACCTGCGTGTGCCGGCGCCACTGGTACTCCTGTCGTGCTGGGCCGCGATGCCGGTCATCATGGTCGCAGCCGCGGCACGATGGATGAGCCCGACGGTGCTCGTGTCCAAGTACTTTCTGTGCGCGGCACCCGCCATCCCTCTGATCATGGCGTGGACGATCAGGGGCGTCCGAAGCTCCCGTATCCGGCTGGTGCTGGTGACGATTGTGGCCGGCCTGTCCGTGCTCGGGATGGGGATCGGTGTCGAGCGGATGGAAGATTGGCGGATGGCGCTGCATGCCGCGGCCAACGTGACCAACGGGAAGCCGATGCCGGTGCTCCTTGGCGCGACATTCATCGAATCGGCTCGTCTCCGATAGCCCCTCGACCCGGAGGAGGCAGGCTACCTCGTCGCGCCGGTCGCGTTCTATCGCGTGCCTTGCCCGGCGATTCCACTGCCGTACGACCTGGGCGACGAGGGCACCGGCTACCTCCGGCAAGTCTGGATGATGCTGGTCAGGGCACGCGGGCCCTTCGTTCTCGTGGCCAACACACACGACTTCTTTCACGGGCGGTCTGTTCCGTTTCGGGATTTGCTCGACCACATGCTCGGACCGGTGGGGGTTTCGTCTCGTCCGATCGGACGCCTCGGTACGGTATCGGTCGTGATCTTCGAAAGGATCAGTGAGCCTAGTGGTCCGGGCGGGTCCTGAGCCGTTCCGAGTGAGACCGTGGCAGGTCGCAGCCGCGACGCTCTCGATCGCAATCCTTTGGGTACTTGCTCAGAGCCAGACCGACGTGCTGCGATCGGGAAGACCTCTGATGCGGGAGTTCATGGCGTTCTACACGGTCGGGTATGTCCTCAACCACTCACCCGAAATTCTCTACGCCCCGGAGTCCTTCAATGGCACGTACCACTCGCTGTTCCCGGCGTTGCCCGCGGAGGTGAAACAGCTCTACGCTCACGCGCCCTTCGAGGCGATCGCGTTTCGACTTTTTGCGCTTCTGCCATTCGAGTCGGCGCTCGTGGCGTGGCAGCTGTTCTCCCTGGTTCTGTTCGGCCTGGGATTCACCCTCGTGTGGCGGGCGAGCGACTCGCTGACATGGGGTCAGCTGCCGCTCGCGTTGCTCCTGATGCTGTCGTTTCGGCCGGTGGCGGTGGACAGCATCGCTCGCGGGCAGGTGGCCGCCCTGACGTTCTTCTGGATGGCCGCCGCACTGTGGTGTCAGCGCCGGCGGCAAGACTACTGGGCCGGGATCGCGTTGTCCCTGTGCCTCTCGAAGCCGACGCTGCTCGGGCTCCTGCTCCCGATGCTAGTCGTCGGATGCCGCCGCCGCATCCTGGTCGGGTTCGGCGCAGGCACTGCGGTGCTCGGCGCGGTGTCAGTGCTGGTGGTGGGGTGGCGGGGATGCGCCGACTACGTGGCGATGCTGCTCCGCTTTGGAACGATGGCGACGGGCCCGCGCAACTCCTTCCTGCTCTCGGACTATGTCGACCTCAACTCGTTCGTTCGCTTAGCCGTCGGGGGCCGTGGGCAGTGGGCGTTGGTCGTCCTGGCGGTGGTGACGGCGGGCGTGCTGCCGTGGCTGGTCAAGCTGTGGCGAGCCCGACGACGCGAGGGCGCGGTGGAGTCGGGCCTCACGTGGGCCGCCACCCTTACGTGGACGATGGTCCTGAGTGTCTACGTCGCCCCGTACGATACGACGATCATCGTGCTCGGGATGGTGCTCGCGGCCGGTGCGCTCTACTCGAGGTGGGACGCGATGCCGCGGGCGGTCCGAATCCTCTTCGTTCTGCTTTACGTCGTGCCGTGGATCCCGCCGGTACCTATCGGGGTCAACAGGACCCTGCAGCTGTATACACTGGTGCTGGTTGGACTCGGTGTGTACCAAATCTGGGCGGCGATGACCGCTCCGGGTCGGGCAGTGCCGGCCGAGAGCGCCTGAGCGCTCAGGAGGCCTGCGCGCCGAAGTAGTACAGCCACGCGCGGTCGAGGAGCTCCCTGGTCAAGGCAAAAGGACGGTTCTCGTAGCGACAGATGTCGCGGCAGCGGTCGACGAGATCGCGCGGCTGGCAGGACCTCATCTCTCGCTCCTCCTGCTGGTAGCGGGCGAGGAGCGCCTCGACGAGTCGAGGATCGTAACAGAGCCGCTGTGCCTCCACGTATTTCTGGAATATCCGCGCGTAGACCTGCGGGCTGGGGGGGTCTACGGCGAGACGGTAGCCGAGCCTCCGGAGGAAGGCCTCCTCGCCGAAGTCAGAGGAGCTCAGGTTGCTCGCGAAGATCAGCTGCTGTTCGAACGGCACCTGGATCTTCTTGCCGGTATGCAGGGTCAGGTAGTCGAGGCGATTCTCCAGGGGAATGATCCAGCGATTGAAGAGATCCCGTGGCTGTATCCTCTGGCGTCCGAAATCATCGATCAGCAGGCTGCCGCCATTGGACTTGATCTGAAACGGAGCCTCGTAGAACTTCACGGTCTGGTCGTAGGTCAGGTCCATGCTCTCGATGGTGAGCTCTCCTCCCACGACCACGAGCGGCCGCCGAATCTTGATCCAGCGCTGATCGTGAGGGGCGGTGGGCGGTGGGTCGACCGGCGCATGATTGTGCGAATCGAATACGTTGATGACGTGGCCGTCCACCTCGATGGCCCGCGGTATCCAGATGTCGCCCCGAAGAGCCGCGTGGAGGGCTCGGGCGATCGAGGTCTTGCCGTTGCCGGGCGCGCCCGTGATGAACAGGCTCCGTCGGGAGTTGGCCACCACCCCGAGCACCTGAAGCGTGGACTCGGGCAGGACGAGGTCGGCAAGAGCGGACCGGATGGCCCCGTCATCGACCGGGGGTCGGCGCTCTTCCTGGCGCCTCACCATGGAGCTGTACGCGCTGAGGGAGACCGGCGCGGCGCCGATGTAGGCGTTCAGGTCCAGGAGGCGGCGCACGCGCTCCCAACCGCGATCGAGCATCGCATACCGGCGATTCTGCTGCGAGAGTGTCTCCCGGATCTCGATGAAGTGCTCGCGGTAGAGATGCTGAAGTAGCACGTCGACGATACCGACCGGCAGGGCGAGCTGCTGGGCCGCCCTCTGGGTGGTGCAGTTCGTGTCCGCATAGGCCGTCTTGAGTGCGAGGTCGGTCAGGAAGCCGAGGTCCAGGCCGGAGTCTTCGGCCGTGGTCGGTAGGGGTGGAAGGAACGGATCGGCCGGTGGCCCTTCAATTAGATCGGAGGAAGGAGACGGGCCCGCCAGGACCTCACTGTCTCGTACGTCGCGACGGGCTGGCCAGCGCGGATCGTCGTGTCCTGGCGACATGGTGTCCTCTTCGCTGAGGTCGTTGGACTCTCGGTATGGACGGATCAGGCCCGGAGCCCGTGGCGCGTCTTCGCAGTCAATGGCTCAGTCTAAACCGGAACGCTCCCGAATCTTCAAGGTACGACGACGATCGGCCGAGCCGACCGCGTCGCCTTCAACCGGCGGGCGTTGAGCTCCACGCGGGAGCCGGTAGGGCTCCAGGCGAACCGGCGGCAGGTCGGGCTCGACCAGCCAGACGCGCCGATGACGATAGTGGTCGATCAGTTTGGCGTTCTCGTGCTCGCCCATGTCACGCGCCCAGATCACCTTGGCTCCCGGGATGTCCGCCGCGTTGTACACCCATTCGAGTTGCCGGCCGGGGTCGTGCCCCGGGCTATAGCGAACGATGACCAGGTGGTCGCCGTCGAGCCGCTGGAGATCGGCGAGCAGGTGCGCGCGCTCGAGCGGGCGGGAGCTCGGCGTGAGCCGTGCCCACCAGAGGGTCGTCTCCGCGAGAGGCCATCCCAGTCCCGGCGCGGCCAAACGCAGTGCCAGCGCTGCTGCGCTCACGATCGGGAGGAGGCGGACGAGCAGCGCGCCGGCCCGCTGCGCCCGCCATCGCCACTGCCCCAGGTGACGGAAGGCTTGGACCACCAGCGCGAGACCGAGGCTGATTAGCGGAGCGGCGTAGTGGGGAATGAAGAAGACCTCCACCGCGAGTCCGGCGATCACGACCGCTCCGGCGATGACCAGGAACCGCACCCGCCGGTCGCTGAATGTCTGCGGGAACATCAAGAGGACCAGGAGCAGCGCGGGGCCGAAATAGAAGGCGACAAAGGCCGTCGTGAAGGCCAGCTTCGTGATGATCAGTTCCCGGAGGCTCCCGATCTCGGCTTCGTAGAAATCCTGCTCGTAGCGCTTGTAGAACTCCCGCATCACTGCATGACGATAGGTCGGCTCCGGTCGTGAAGACTGCCAGAGAAATATCGGTGCGGTGGCATACGTCGCACGGGCCACCTCGTACGGCATGCGGAAGGGATGACCGGTCACGCGCCAGAAGTAGTATCCCATTGCGGTCCCGGCCAGGGCCAGGACGAGAACGATGGGCAAGGCCACCCGGAGCGCGCGATCCTTGAGGGCGGGGCGACGACTTGTGAGCAACCATGCGACGAGCGCCACACCGACCGGCAGGCTGAGGACGAGTCCCTCGTATGCCCGGCTGTTGGCGAGGAGGACCAGGCCCGCACCCATGAGCAGCGCGTCCCGGATCCGGGCCTCCTTCTTGATCCGGGGCAGCGCTCCCAGGATCAGCGCGCCGCCGACGCCGGCCACCGCGCCGCCCATGTAGCTGTTCACCCAGTACCCCGACAGCCCGAAACGCAGAATGGCGAGCATCCCGCCGAAGAGTGCCCAGCCCGGCGGAAACCAGCCCTGTAGCATCCAGCAAACCGCCGCGCATAGCGCGCCGATGGAAAGCCAGACTCCGAACCAGGGATGTCCGAGCAAGATGCCGCCGGCAAGCACGAGAGCTTGCGCGGGTGGATACATGGACGCGTAGGTCGGTCGCAACATGATGTGGAAGCTCTCGAAATGCGTCCACATCGGCGGCGTGGGGTTCGTAAGCCGGCCGCTGGCGAATGTGTCGGCGGCGAGCAGATGGCTGAACTCGTCGTGGACGTCAGGCTCCGGGATCGGCATGAGGGGCAACAGTGCGAGCCGGGCGACCAGGGCGGTGGCGCCCACCGTCACCACGGCGAGCGCACGACGCCGCGCAAGCCGATTCAGCCCGCGCTCCACCTTCTCGAGCCATCTCGAGCCGATTCCGGGTCGGATGAGCGCGAGCGCCAAGGCGAGCGCAAGCAAGACAAGCTCGACCATCCAGGCTGGCAGAGACACCTCCGGCGACTGCTCGAGCGCGTTACACTGACCGCGATCTCCGCGGTCTCGGATGTTGCCGGCTACGTCCCCGGGGGCTCGTTCTGTGTATCGGCGATCGCGGTCCGCATGAGCGAAGTCAGTACGCGGAGCTCATGAAGTACTAGACGCATGCGCTCGCAGACGACCACCAGAAGTAGGCCGATGCCTACCAGCGTCGCCAGGGCCAGGGGATCGAACGATGGCCACGACCGGGCAAGAGAGTACAGAAAGCCCACCAGGACCAGGATCGCCCCGAGGATGAAAAATACCTCCACGACTGGCTGTTCGGCGCGCCGCGTCCTCGGAGTCGGTTTCGTGACGCGCGGCGACCGGGGGGTCCCGGACTCGTGTTCAGACATGGCTCGCATTCCTCTGCGCGTCCCCGTGCGTGCGTTTCCGGGACTCGCGGTCATGGCGTTCGAGGACGGAGTGGGAGTCGATCCCGAACCGTCACGATGCCGCTACGCGGGCGGGCGCAGGCTTCGCTTGTAGAGGAAGTAGCCGGCGGCTAGGAGAATGATCGCCGCGATGATCACCGCCCACCCGCGCCTTGCCCGATCACACCGGTGAGCGCCAGGATGATGACCAGGACCCGGCGAAGATGGCGACGATTCCCAGAGCCTTCATGGCGACCTCCGATCGACGTGGCTGTCGTGCTCTCCTCTGCCTTCGGCGACCCTTCTACCACAACGCCGCCGTCGAGCGCCTGATTTTCTCGGTCAGTCGACGTCCTAAAGTATGGCGAGCGCGAGAACCGACCATGAGACTATAGCGTCCATGGTGTGCGACCTTCTCCGGGCACCACGTAGGACCTGTGCCGCGGGTTTGGCTGCCCTCGGGATCGCTATCGGGGGCTGCACGACGACGGCGACCACCCCCACCGCCCCGGCGGCCGCGGTGTCGCCGCCGATGGTCGTCAGCGCCCCCCCGGAGTGGCGACCTGGGGACCGATGGGTCTACGGATGGACGAGCGGTTCGGAGGCTGGCGCGAAGACCGTGGAAGTGGTCGATATCCGGGAGATCAACAAGGTGAGGTTCTATCTGGTCCGGGTCGGGGATCTGGAGCACTTCTACACCCGGGACATTCAATGGGCGGGTACGATGCGCGAGCAGAAGGTCGAGTCGCGCATGAGTCCACCGGAGCCCTGGTTCGTCTGGCCGCTGGAGGAGGGGCAGCGGTGGACGCATCATGCCACGTATGAAGACGGAAAGAGCAGGAGCGAAGTCACCGACCGGTTCTCCGTCGTGACCACCGAGGTCGTCGAAGTTCCCGCGGGCCGATTCAACGCCGTGAAGGTGGTTCGCGAGACCGATCGGCGAGACGTCGACGAATACTGGTATGCTCCGGACGTTCGCTTCTACGTGAAGTGGATCGGCCGGCGCGGGGACGCCCAGTTCGAGGAGCAGCTTCGCGAGTATCGTCACGCGCCTCGGCTGGATCCCGGGTCACCTTCGCCTCTACCACCACCCACGACCAAATAGGAAACTCGCTGGCGCCGCGAATCCGTCCGGGGCCGCTGGCTGCGGTGATGGCCCTGGGCCTGGTGTTTGCTCTGGTAGCTCTTCAGCGACTCGGTCTCACGCCCCGGTGGCTGGCGCTCCTGCCGCTGCTCGGTGCGCTCGCGGTGGTCGTCGTCGTTGATCTCATGACCAAGACGATTCCCGACGTCGTAACTTTGCCTTCCATGGTGTATGCGCTGGTTCTCGCTGCCGCCTCCGGGGGCAAGGCCGGGCTAGTAGAGGCGAGCCTGGGCATTCTGGTGGGAGGTGGACTGCTGCTTCTGCTCGCGCTAGTGACCCGGGGAGGAATCGGCGGCGGGGATATCAAGCTGGTAGCCTTAGTGGGCAGCGCGCTCGGCTGGAAGCCGGCCCTGATCGCCTTCGCGCTCTCGCAACTCGGAGGCGGGGTCGTGTTGCTGTGCCTCCTGATCACCGGACGCGCTGAACGGCGCAAGACTCTGCCGATCGGCTCGCTGATCGCGCTTATCGGGGCCGGTCTGCTCGCGACCGGTGGCTGATCCACTCCGTCGTGAGCTCCGGTCAGGGGAAACACAGCCCGGCGCCGTCGGGCGGAAGACTTGGCGCGGCGGTCCGCTCGAGGGCGTCCACGATCGGCAGGCCCTCGCGGGCAAACAGGGCCGCGAGCGAATCCCGGTAGATCAATCGCCAGCCGGGCGCGAGCTTCATCAAATTGTAGGGAGCAAAGCCGGTCTTGACCAGCGCCATCTGCGTCTCGGGATTCTCGAGGACGGCGTTCCACTGTCCCTGGCCGAAGCGGAAGGCCAGGCTCTCGAGATAGGTCGGCTGACCGTAGGCTGTCTCGCGACGGCCGTCCATGGATACCTTCACGGCTGGGTTCAGATGATAGAGGGCATACTCACCCCAGTCGAAGTCGATCGCGAGGTTACCGGCAACCCCGCTCTCCTTGATCAGTCCGACCGCGCGCGCGGGGTAGCTTCCGCCGATGGCCGGCGCGATGCGGATGCAGCTGAAGTGCGGCAGCGCCGAGACGGCGAGCAAGAGTCCCGCGACGAGAGCCGCTGCCGGCAGCCCTGCCTCGGAGAGCCGGCTCCCGGATCGGGAGGCGGATCGACTCCACAGCCAACGATCCCACGCGTCGCCCATGTGCTCGCCGGCGAGGACTGTGATGGCGAGAACCGCCAGCGGGGTGTGGCGGATAGCGACCAACGGGAGCAGAGCCGCGACGACGAGGACGGCCATGAGGGAGGCGCGGCGCGGTCGTCGGCTATAGATGAGACTCCAGAGTGCGAGTGCCACGAGAGCCGCGTAGGCGAGCCCGAAGGGGGTCATGAGCACGAGGGGCTGCCATTCGGTGATGTCGGGCCGAGATCCGAAGGCCGTTTCCCGGAGGAGACTCCACAGCGTCAGACCGAACGGATTCAGCAGGGTTGCCAATCCGCACGCGATCGGCAAGAGAATGATCTCGCCCATCGTCGGGCGGTCGATCGCGACCGATCGTCGGTCGATCAGCCGCGCCCACGTCTCGACGGCTGCCCATATTCCGATGATCCCGAGCCCGGCGAGGAACGCGGGGTGCAGGTTCGCCCAGAGGGCGAAGACTGGAGGAACGATCCACATCCATCGCGGCCTGCTGTGGGCCATTCGGTGAAGCAGCACTAGGACGAGGAGGAAGAGCGGATACGAGAAGATGAGCGTCCGAACCGTGACAAGGGACATGAGGAAGAAATGAACCGCGGCGAGAACGAGAAAACCGGCCCGGAGGTCGCTGAGACCCTGACGGCCGAGATGTCGGTAGAGGACGCCCATCAAACCCAGGCCGAGGAGGGCTTTCATCACGATCAGGCCGGCCGGTCCCGCCGCGGCAAACACCAGGTAGAAGATGACCTCCGAGAGCCACTCGTGGTCGAGCCAGAGCCGTCCCGCCGTCAGGTACGAGAACGGATCCGGGATTGCCACGCGGCCTGCATTCCATATCGTCTCGCCGAACTTGACGTGGCCCCACAGATCGGGGTCGGCGACCGTGAACGAAAACCGGTAGAGAGCGACGCTCATCACGACGGCGACCATCGTCAGCGATTGCCACGGTATTCGGCGCGCCCGCGCGGGCTGCCAGGTCTGCGAAAGGCCCTCTCCGCCGGCTGAGCCCTCCTGAATCTGAAGCAAATTCACCGCCTGGGGGCCGCGCGGTCTCATCGGGCGCTCAGCCGGAGGAGCCCGCGCTCCGGGTCGAGGGTCACCGTGAAGCGTGACAGGAAGGTGTTGCCGAGGATGCCGTCCATGGATGGGCCCACGTCGTGAACCACCGCGACCACGTCCTGCGCTTCCATCTCGCCCACTCGCAGCGACGGAATCGTGACCACGTGACCACTGGTGAGGCCGGAGATCGTCTGCAACGGAACCGGACTGGAGTGGCGCTCCGGGCGGATGTCGAGGGCGCCGGCGAGATTGGGTGAGATCACACAGGTCGTGGCGCCGGTATCCACGAGGAACTGCGCAGTCCGGGCGTTGTTGAGGCGCACCTCCGCGAACCAGTTGCCTCCGATCCGGCGGAGCTTGACGGCCGTGTCGTCCGCGGTGGCCCTCTGGGCTGCGGCCTCGCGCAGTAACGGGGCGATTGAGCGGAGGCCCTCCCGCGCGGGCTGCGCGACTTCGGGAGAGGGGTTCAACCGGAGCGCGGCCTGAAACGCGGTCGAGGCCTCTTGCCAGCGGGACAGGCGCATCAGGGCGATACCCCGGTGGTAGTAGAGCAGCGGCTCATCCGGCGCCTTGACGAGAGCCTGGCCGAACAGGCGCTCGGCGGTCGCGAAATCTCCCCGGGCATAGGCGGCCTTCCCCGCCTCGTTGAGGTCCGCCACCGTGGCCTTGCTGGCACCCAGCAGCATCAGCCCCAGAAGTGGGATGAGGACCGCGCCCCGTCGGCTCATGGCAGATCGGCCCGTCGCTCGACCCAGCTGATGCCTTCCGGTACCCGGAACTTCGTCACCGTGTCCACGCTCTCGCTCGCGCCGCTGAACCAGTCGTCCTGGCTCCAAAGGACCCCGTAGGGCAGCAGAACCTTGGCGAGCACCGTGCGTCCGCTGCCGAGGCGGGCGGGCCGCAGCGGACACTCGCTGAATCCGGCCTTTCCCGGAAAGTAGAATGTTGAGCGAACGTCGCTTGGCGGAAGCGTGCCGCGCCCGCGCATGGTCAACGTGTAGACGCCCGGCTTCACGCCCCTCAGGTAGAAGACATCCGAGAGCGTGCTTTTGCCGGGCCCGGCGAGCGCCGGCAAGCTCACCGTCTGCGTGGGGATGTCGAGGCGGTCCGCGTGGGACCGCCAGGTGGCGCTGACTTCCACATCGACGGGATCGATTCCGCGCGGCCACTGCACGATGAGGATCCCGGTCGGGGTGGCGCTGCCGGTGCTGCGGACCGTCACGGTCTTGCTCCGTTGAAGCGGGCTTCCATTCACGGAAGCTTCGGCCCACAGGCGCAGCACCGGCTCGGAGACCACGAGCACCTGGCGGAAGTGCCCATCCCGGGTCGTCACCGGGACGCGCCGATCGTTCGCCACGACCCACACGGTATCGATGGTCTTGTCTTCCACCTCGCCCTCGACCACGACGACCGGCGGATCCTCGGGCCCGAGCGTGAGTCCATCATCCGGGGTTGCCAGGACGATGCGGTTTGTCAACAGCGGTGTCACGTACTGGACCGCGATCAGGTCATCGGCTTCGAGCCCCGCGGAGTCTACGGCGACGGCCCGAACGCTGTTGGAGCCGGGCTGCAGCGGCACCGAGATCTCGAAGGTGCGCAGGGTCGGGCTCATCGTGATGGCCTGCCCGTTGACGTAGAGCACGACCCGCTCGGCAGTGCCGCCCAGCAGCCGTCCCGAGATCGTCTGGTTGGGCTGATCGGTCACGCGCTGCCTCGGCCCATCGAGGCGCACCAGGAGTGGACCGGACCCCATACCGAGCGGTGATGCAGGTCGAGCGCGGTCTGCGGCCTCCGCGACCGGCTGTCCGGTCGCAAGAGGGGGTTTGAGCGGCTTCTGGATGGTGACCGGCGAACCGGCTGGCCCAGGAGGTGCCCCGACGGCTGCCGACGCGGGTGCAGGTTCGATCCGCGGGCGGGCGGGCGTCGGAGGGGTTTCCACGCGCGTCGCGCTCGGGACCATCAATGCAGGCGTCAGCTCGCGGGCGGCCGCGGCGACCTGGGCCACGACGGGAACCAAAGGCGATGGGGTCGCCTTCGCAGGTTCGGGGGCGGGCAGTGGAGGCGGCTCAGGCCAACCGGCGTCGAGAGGAGTGTCCACGATGGGAGGTGTGACCATGGCCACCGGTCCGTGCTCGGCTGGAGCGGGCGGTGCGGCCATGGCTGGCAGCTTCTCGTGGGACTCGGCCGGCGTCCCCACAATGGTCGCCTTCGGGGTCGACGTGCGAAGGCTACTCTCGACCAAGGGTTTCGCGACCTCTGGTGACCGGGGCTCCGGCAACGGCGACGGCGAGGACGATAAAGCGGTTCGAATCGCCGGCGGTGGTACGTGCGCTGGCAGCGCGTGTCCGCCAGGCCGATCGGTCTGGGCCTCGGCGGCTCGAGTCCGCTCAGGCACGGAGGCGACGAGGTCGGCCAGGCTGACGAGGGAAATCTCGGCCCCTGGGAACCATCGCGGGGCCTGCATGGCCCGGACGAGCCCGAAGACCATGACGGCATGGAAAAGCACGGAGCAGACTACGGCGGCGCCAATCACATCGTCCGGAAGACGTCTGAGCCCGTGGCTCCGGTTGAAGGGGGAGTATCGCCGAAGCCGGCGAAGCCATCCGTCCCTTGACTCGGCGAGGTGTTCCGGCGTGCTCATGGGACCGGCCGTGAAGCAGCGCCGCTACTGGCTGGCCGGCCGGATCGTCAGGCCCTCTACGGGTCTCAGGACGTCGACGGAGCGAAGAGTGTCGGCCATGATGTCGCGGATCGAATCCTGGCGCTCCTCCTTGACGCCCACATGCTGCTCGTCACGTCGGAGGGCCGGCGCCTGCACCAGGGTTGGAAGCGGCCCCGGAATGGTGGCCACCCCCGCCGAGGCCGGCACCGTGATGATGGGGCTGGTCACGATAGCGGGCAGCGATGCTGGGCCATCATCACGGCGTCCAGGCTGCGCCAGCTCGCGCCCGCCCTGGCCTTTGTCGACCTTTCCCTCCAGCCGCTCGATGGCCTGCCGCAAGGCCTCGAGGCGCCCCCCGGAGGCGTCGACTTTGGCTTCCCGAGAGCCGGGATTGGTGAGGTTCGCGAGCGACGCGCCGACCTGGTTCAGCAGCTCGTCGGCGGTCCGCTTGTCGGCGTAGAGCCGCCCGGCCTCAACCCGTATCGAGACTCTGGTCATGCTGGCGGTGACGCGCTCGAGAGTCCCGTGCACCGTGATGGCTTCGTAGGTTCCGGTCAGGTGCCACTGGTCACCCGACTTCTCCATTTGCTCCACGCGCACCGCCATCCGGGCCAGAGCATCGACCGTCGCCCCCCACGTCGTGGACAGATCTGCGGGGATCGTTCGCTCGACCGTCCGATCACCGATGGCCGCGAGCGGGCCCATGATCGGACCCATTGCGGCGAGCCCGCCGGTGACGCAGCCGCCACTCCCGAGCAACACCGGGAGCAGCAGCCAGCCGAGGCGTCGATGGCTCACCGGACGAGCCTCAATCTCGTGGCCAGAGCCGCCCGTGGCACCGGATCCAGCGTGGCCACATGGCCGAGCTGGTCGCAGCGGAAGTACCCGAAGACCCCACTTTCGCCCGCCTTGGGATTCGTGCAGTAAGAATTGGCCTGCGGGTCGGGATTCGGCATGGTCATGCAGTATCCACCCTTCTTGTCGTTGCCGTCATAGACTTGGGTCACGACAAACTTGCTATAGGTCACCACTGACTGGTTGCCGCTGAGCGGCCCTGGCGGACAGGAATTCGGCTTGATCAGCATCACGCCGGTCTCCCACCCCCCCTTCGAGGCTGCGTAGATAACTTTCATGCCGCCGCTGCCGTCGGGCCCCAGCACGTCACCACTAGGAAGTGTCGACGTCCGCTCTGCCAAGTACGCTGCCTTGAGCGTGTCGAACGCCTTGCCCGTGATCATCCCATTGTTGACCGGGGTGGTCTGGCCGCTTCCTTTGGTCGCGTTACAGGTCGGATTTTTACTCTCGGTGTTGTTAATTGCATTTTGAATGTACGTCGCATTTGGAGTGCTTCCATCCAAACTTGCCCAGGCCGCAGTGTTGCAAAATTGTGATCCACTCTGGGACGTACACTTTGCCGAGGATATCCATGTGAGAGCGGCTCCACACCCGTTGCTATTGTTAAAGCCTCCACCAGCATCCTGAAAGGAGCAGGGCACAACAGCGATCGGAAGGATCGGCGTGCCGCACCCCGGTGTGACCGGCGGATTGGCGATCGCCACCGCGCCGGCGGCCGCGGCGAGGCTGTTGATGCCGATCAGCCTCAGGAACGACGTGGGTACGGTCGTGGAGTACTGGCAGCGGACGGCGTTCACCCTGCTGCCGTCCAGCGAGGGGGTGAACGTGCCGGCGTTCCAGATCCCGAGCACGATGTTGCCGCTCGGGTTGTTGGCGGTGTTCAGGTCGAGACTGATCGTGCCCGATTTGAAGTGGTTGATGGACGCGTAGGTCTGGGCGAACGACCGCACGGTCGGGAAGACGGAGTCGTCGAACCCGAGCTTGCCGGCGCCCGCGAGGGCCGCGGCATCCATCGACCGTTGGAGTTGGTCGTCCACCGTGCCGTAGTACGAAAGATCGAGGGCCAGACCGCTGATGATGAGCATCAGCGGGACGACCAGAACGGTGGTGAAGAGCAGAATGCTGCCGCGCTGATCGCGGAGCCAACTGAGTTTCATCGCGCGCCTCCCATGCCGGTCGTCAGCGGCGGAATTCGAGCGTCTGGATGTCTTGCCAGGGAATGTCGACGCGCCCGCCCGGTATCGCGCCCCGCAGGAGCATGCCGCCCAGGTTCACGTAGTCGGCGTCCACCCGGGTTCCGTCGGTCAGGAGCACGGTTGCAGCCGACCTGACATGCTTAGGCGCGATGTACGGGGGCAGCGAACTGTCCTGGACCGGCTCGCGCGCGAAGGCGAGACTCGCGATGCTGGAGACGGCGATCTGGATGGCCACGCCGCCCCGGTAGACCGTGATCTCCTGGGCCTGCCGGTGGCCCTGGATGGTGTCTGGGGCCTGGCGCCCGAAGAGGCGGTTGAGGGTGAAGAGAGATGGGTCGACGTACTGGCCGCCAAGCCCGGCGAGTCCGAGCGTCGCCATGCTGCCGAACTGCCCGACCGAGGTTCCGGCTCCGCCACCCCCAGCGCTCTCCTGGGTGGCCTTCGATACGATGGTGTAGAAGACCTCGAGCGAGGGTTGGGTGACCTGCCACGACTGTCCGCTCCAGGTACGCACTGCGGCCGTGACGTCCTGGGCGGCCGCGCTACCCACCGAGCCGGCGAGGGTGGCGGCGAGGAGCAACGAGAGGGCTGTCTTTCGCGTCATTCGACTTGCCTCCGTGGTCAATGGCTGATCGCTTTGAGTAGCTTCATCAGGCCCAGCAATGAAGGGGCCAGGGTGACGAGGAAGAACGCGGGCATCAGGAAGAACACGGTCGGGAACAGCATCTTCAGAGGCGCCAGGTGGGCCTGCTCCTCCGCCCGGTGTCGACGCTGGACCCGGGCAGCATCGGCATGGACGCGCAGCGTTTTCCCCAACGGGGTGCCAAGCTTCTCCGTCTGGATGAACGCGCCCACGATTGACCGCAGCTCCTCGACCCCTGACCGCTCGGCCAGGACCCGCAAGGCTTCCTGCCGCGGCCGGCCCGCGCGCACCTCCAGGTGCATGCGGAGCAGCTCCCTGTGGAGCGGGCTGTTCTGCTTCGTGGGTTGCTCGGCGACCCGGGCCACCGCGGCGTCGAACCCCAGGCCTGCCTCCACGCAGACCATCAGGAGATCGAGCACATCCGGTAGGGCGTGGATGATTTCCCGCCGGCGCACCTTGATGCGGTTGTAGAGCCAGTAGTCGGGAAGGAAGAAACCGATCACACCCAGGATCAGGGAGACCGCCAGCATCCGGGGAAACGGCACCGCGTTGAGGGCCGCGAGACTGTACAGGAAGTAGAACGAGCCGAGACCGGCCCCGAGGGCGACCTTGGCGCCAAGGAAGAGCAGGACGGCCCGCGGCTCGTGGTAGCCCGCCCAGATCAGACGCTTGCGATACTTGCTCGGCGCGCTCGCCTCTGAACCGCCGACGGCGCGCCCGATCTTCTCGATGATGCGCTCCCAGCCGGATCCGGGCTCCTCGCTCCACCGGAGGACGGAGGTGGAGCCCCCCGCTGTCGCGGCGCCCGCCCGAGCGAAGCGCTCGCGCTGCAGTGCGGGCCAGAAGCGCATCAAGATCATACCGGCGAGCAGGGTGACACCCGCCACGATCACAAAGGAGAGGATCGCCACCGTCAGGGTGCTCATGGCATCAGACCTTGATCTGGGCGATGCGCCAGATCACGAAGAAGCCGATCACCTCGAAAACGAGGCCAATCGCGATCAGGTAGGGACCGATGGGATCTTTCAGCATGGCGTCGAAGTATCCCGGATGCAAGAGTTGGAACATGATTCCGAAGATGGCCGGGCTCAATCCCACGCAGACCGCCGACCATTTGTGCTGCGACGAGAGAACCCGCGCATAGCTCAGGATCTTGAAGCGCTCCCGGATGACTTCGGCCAGCCGCTCGAGGATCTCGGCCAGGTTGCCGCCTGCGCTGCGCTGGATCCGGATAGCGGTGCAGAAGAAGCGCACGTCCTCGATGGGCATCCGGGTCTCGAGGCCGGCGAGCGCTTCCCCGGGCTCCGTCCCGAGCCGGATCTCGTCGTCCACCTGCCTGAACTCCTGGCCCATGGGATCCGGCATCTCCTGCCCGACCAGGTTGATCGCGCCGCTCAGCGCGTTGCCGGCCCGGATGGCCCGGGTGATCAGGTCGAGCGTGTCCGGGAACTGTGTTTGGAAGCGGGTGATGCGCCGCGCGCGCTTGTAGAGCAGATACACAGCGGGGAGGCTGCCCGTTCCCACCGCAGTGGCAACGCCCCAGAACAGCCCGCCGGTCCGCAGCCAGGCGGCAGCCCCGCCGACTGCCGCGCAGGCGACCGTCACGAGCATGAGATCGCTCGCGGTCGCCTTGTAGCCGGCCTCCATGGCGAGGCGCGCCAAGCGCTGCGGAAGACCGGCATCACCGAAAACTCCTGCCATCCCCCGCTTCGCATCCCGCTCGGGGCGGAGGAACTCAACGCCGGAGGCGCGCGGCGTGGCCTGCCGCAGGCGGTCGCGCACCGTCCGGTCGTCCTTGGAGATCCACCAGATCCCGACGACCAGGACCACGACGAACAGGAAGACCAGAAGGGAGGCGACTAGGACCATCACCGCACCGACTGCCGCCGCGAGGGGTTGAAGATCTCGGCGTCGAGCTTGATGCCGGCCCGGTCGAGCCGATCCGTGAAATGTGGCCGCACGCCGGTCGCGCGGTGAAACCCGAGCACTCGGCCGTCCGCGTCGATCCCTTGCTGCTCGAAGACGAAAATGTCTTGCGTCGTCACCACGTCCTCTTCCATCCCGACGACCTCGGTGACCCGAACGACCCGGCGGGTGCCGTCCGAGAGACGCGACAGGTGGACGACCAGATCCAGCGCCGCGGCGATGTAGTCGCGCATGGCGCGAACGGGGAGGGCGATGCCCGACATGAGCACCATGGTCTCGAGTCGTGACAGGGCATCGCGCGCCGAATTGGCGTGAACCGTGGAGAGCGAGCCGTCGTGGCCGGTGTTCATGGCCTGCAGCATGTCCAGCACCTCGGGCCCGCGGACCTCACCGACCACGATCCGGTCCGGCCTCATGCGGAGGGCGTTCCGCACGAGATCTCGCTGGGTCACCGTGCCTTGTCCTTCGACGTTGGGCGGCCGGGTCTCAAGTCGCACCACGTGGTCCTGCTGAAGCTGGAGCTCGGCCGAGTCCTCGATCGTGACGATCCGCTCGGTGTTGGGGATCGCGTTGGAGAGGACGTTCAGCAGCGTGGTCTTCCCGGCGCCGGTTCCACCCGCCACGAGGATATTGAGCCGAACCTGCACCGCCGCCCGAAGGATCTCGGCCAGGGCCGGAGTGACCGTGCCGAACTCGACGAGGTCGTTCATCCGGTATGGATCCGCGGCGAAGCGCCGGATGGAGAGCACGGGCCCGTCCAGGGCCAGTGGCGGGATGATCGCGTTGACGCGGGATCCGTCGGTGAGCCGGGCGTCCACCATGGGTGAGGACTCGTCGATGCGGCGGCCAATCGTCGAGACGATCCGCTCGATCACGTGGAGCAGGTGCGTGTTGTCACGGAAGATCACGTGCGTCCGCTCCAGCCGGCCGCGGCGCTCGACGTAGACCGTTTTCGGGCCGTTCACGAGGATGTCCGAGACGGTGGGATCCTGCATCAGCGGCTCGAGCGGGCCGAGGCCGAAGGTCTCGTGCTCGACCTCGACGACGATCTGCTCTCGCTCCTGCCGGCTGAGGGGAGTCTCGTCCGCGACGAGCAGGTCCTCCACGATGCGCCGGATCTGCTGCTGCACCGTCTCGAGGGGCAGAAGCTCGAGCTTGGCCAGGTCGAGTCGCTCGATGAGCTGACGGTGGATGCGGGTCTTGAGCTCGTAGTAGGCCTCGCGACCGCGCGGCTGCGGGTCGTGGCCGTTGCGGACGGCGGGAACGTCATGCGCCGCCACGATCTCAGGAGCGGGGTTACGTTTCTGGAAGAGGGCCATCTATCCGTCTCCTGGAATGCCTTTGGTGTTCAAAATCAGGCGGGTCAGGGCCGTCGAGCGCCCGGCGGCGGAGCGCGCCGCGACGCCGGGCTTGGGAAAAAGAGTGCCGGCCAGCTCCCGAATGTTTCGGCTGATCTTCGATCGGGGCGAGGCGGTGACGACCGGCTCGCCGTTGTTGATCGCGGACACGACGGTGTGGTAGTCGCTCGGAGTCCGCCAGTGGATCGGGACGCCGAGCGCGTCTTGCGCGTGCTTGATCGTCACGTCGTCACCGGTTCCCTCGCGCATGATCACGATCTTGACGCGCTGGGTGTTGAGGCCGAGGTAGCGGAACGCGGCGAGACCCGCGGCAGTGGAGCGCAGCGCCGAGACGGTGAGCCCGGTGAGCAAGAGGATGGTATCGGAGGCCTCGAGCGCCGCGATGGTGCCGGGGTCGGGATCATGCCGGAGATCGAGCAGGATGTGGTCGAACTGAGACCGGATGACGGTCAGCAGGCCCTCGACCCGGTCCGCCGGGATCTGGCCGCGCTCGAGGTGCATCGGGCCCGGAAGCACCACCAGGCCGCTGGGGTGGCGGACGACCAGGCCCTGGAGCAAGGAGGCGTCCAGGCGGTCCGGATTCTCCACAGCGTCCATGACCGAGTAGGTTGGCCGGAGGTTCAGGAAGGTGGCGACGTCCGACTGCCGCGTGTCGAGATCGATGAGGACGGTCCGGCCGGGCGCCCGCTCGGCCAGGCAGACGGCCAGATTCGTGGCAATGGTGGTGACCCCCAGCCCTCCCTTCGTCGAGAAAACCGACGTGATGCGACCGGCTCGTGGAGCTGATTGACCAGGGTGCCGGAGCCTGATGAGCTTCTCGACAGCCGCCGCGAGATCTTCGGCCTGTACCGGCCGCCGGAGGAATTCGACGGCCCCGGCCCGGATCACCTCGATGACGAAGTCCGCGGAGACGCTCGGGCCGACCGCGAACACGGCCGCTTCCGGAAAGGCCCGGACGAGAGCCTCGACCATGTGGACCGGAGGGTTATCGGATCCGCCGGAGTGAGCTTCGGGGAGGTCGACGATGACCAGGTCGGGGCGGCGTGAGGGGCCGTCCTGAATCGCCGGCGAGAGGCGCCGGAACTCGCCGACGACGACGGTAGACGAGCCGCCGGTGAGCAAGCCCTTCAGTGGCAGACTCGACTCGGCAACGATCAGGGTCCGTAGGGTCACGGTCATTCGCCTCTCCGGCTCACTTGGCTGGCAGGTTGCTCTGGCCGAAGGGCTGCGTCACGATCTCTCCGACGCCCGGAATCCCCGGCGCCAGGGTGAAGTCCTTCTTTTCCTCCGGCCTCAGGTCCAGGAGGCGTCGCGGGTCCGGTCCGGCGCCCGGCGAGTCAGCGTTGACGAGCTTCACGGTAACCAGGAAGAGGAGCTCCGTCTCGTTGTTCTGGAACCTGGTGCTGCGGAAGAGAGCCCCGAGGATCGGGATGTCGCCGAGCACCGGGATCTTCGCGACCGCCTGACGGACCTCGTTGTTGATCAGGCCGGCGATCGCGAAGGACTCGCCGTCCTTCAGATTGATGGTGGTCGCGGCCTCGTTCTTCCGGATGACCGGGATGTTGAAGCCGCTTGACTGCAGACCCTGGCTGAAGTCAAGGCTCGACACCTCGGGCCTGACCCGGAGATTGATCGTCTCGCCATCGACCACCACCGGGAGGAAGACCAGGCCGACCCCGAACTCCTTGAACTCGATGCTGATCGCGTTGTTCTGCTGGGCCACCGGGTAGGGGAACTCACCACCCGACAGGAACTTGGCCTCCTTGCCGCTCTGCGTGATCAGGTTGGGCTTCGCGAGCGTGCGGAGCACCTGGCGGTCGCTCATGGCCCGGATCAGGCCGGCATAGTCCCGGTTCCCGGAAGAGAGGAAGATCGTGCTCCCGGCCAGGGCAAAGTCCGGCGAGGTCTGTCCGAAGAGCCCGTTGGCTACCACCGGGCCGACGGTGCCGATGGCCAGCGCGAACGGGTTGCCGGGGAATGCAGCCCCCTGGAATGTTTGCCCGAGGGCGCGAAAGCTGAATCCCAATTCCTTCAAGGCCGAGCGGGCGATCTCGGCCACGTGAACCTGCAGCAGGACCTGCTGAGGCTTGACGTCGGTGAGGCTCAGGAGACTGATGACCTTGCCCTTGGGCGCGAACACGCCCGCGACCTCGACAGCGCCTGCGGTCGTTCTCTCGCTGGACACGTTGCCTTCCAGGATGATCGCGTCCTGGGCGGCGTGCACCTGGATGTTGTCGCGCGGGGCTACCTGCTTGAGGCGCTCCCTGAGGAGCGCCAGGTCGCTCTGGACCAGGACATCGAAGAACACGGTCCGGCTCGGGTAGAAGACCACCAGCGAGGTGGTGCCAACCGCCTTTCCGTTGATGAGGATCTGGTTCGGCGTGACCACGAACACATCGGCGATGGCCGGGTTCGTGACCGAGACGCGAGTGAAGGGCTCCTGGAGGTTGAGGACCTGCGACTTCCCGATCGTCACCTCGAGCCGGAGTAACGCCGGATCCGCCGCGAGGACCACCGCACTGCCAAGGCCAGTCAGCAGGAGGCCGAGCGCCAGGAGAAGTGAGACGACACCTGCTCTGCGGTATGCGCGATACATGGCGAGGCTCACTTTTTGGCGTCCGTTTCCGGCTTGACCTGACCCAGCTCGAGCCAGCGCTGATCGGGTCCGCGCGTGAAGAGGTGCTCGGCCATCTTGTCTCCCCGCTGGACGAGGACCGCGTGCGGGGGCGGCAGCGTGGTGCTGGTGCTCGCCGCGGCGATTGAAGAGGGATGGACGATGAGGTTGTAGGACTGGAGCGCCTTTCCGGAGAAGATCATCAGCGAGGTCACGCCCGAGGACTTGCCCACGACCAGGAGCTGTGCCGGGCTGATCACCTGGACGTCCGCGATGGCGGGGTTCGCCACCGCGACCTTGCGGGCGGGCTCGGTCAAGGTCAGGAGCATGGACCCGTCCACCGCGACGTAGACAGGCGCCGGGGTCTGGGCGGCGGCCGGTCCCGTCACCAGGGCAGCTGCTGCCGCCAGCGCGACGAGAACTCCGGAGTGGTTGAAAAGGATCGGTAGACGCATTGACCAACCTCCTGTGCTCTTCATTGCTTCAGGCCCGGCTGCTCGGCCCAGGAATTGCCGCGGTCACGTACGAACGTCTGCTCGCTCACCTTGGTGCCACGGATCACTTCCACCGGGAACTTCTCCAGCGTGGGAACGGGCAGGGGAGCGCTGCGCGCGAGGACGGTCGGCTTGGCCTCTGGCTTCGATGCCGGGGCGACGTCGCTCAGGAGCGACGATGGAGTAGCGCCTGGCGTGCGGACGAACTCGGTATCGCGGAGATTGCGCTGAACCAGCATCAGGCGGCCGTCCGATTGCGCAACCGCCAGTCGCTCCACCTGCTGCGGCGTGAGGGCGAGGGTGACGGTCGTGTTCGTCACCGGCTTGTTGTCCTTCATCTCGACGATCTGGCCGGCGGCGAGAACGGTGACGTCCTGTAGGATGACCTTGGCGATCTTCTCGTTCGATCCCGGCGCCTTGGGCATGCTGACGAGGACGTCGACCCGGCTGTTCGGCATGACGAAGCCGCTCTCCCGGGTGGCCTCGTCCATCCTGATGGTGACCCCCCGCTGGCCTTCCGGGATCAGCATTGGCATGATGCCGCCCTTGCCCGTGAGCTGGGGGGCGAGCTTGGCCTCGATGAGCGGCTCGCCGGCGACGACGGAGCTTCTGACGACCCGGCCCTCCGCTTCCGTGGTGGTCCGGAGGGCGCCGGGCGGGACGGATGCCTTGGGCCAGTTGACCAGCTTGATGTGCTGGCTCGTGACCGTATCCGCGAGGCCCAGGTTGGTCGCCGCGACCACGATCTGCTCTGACTGGTCGCTGCGGGCGCGTGCCACCTGGCTGACGACTCGGTACACGAGCAGGCTCGCCAGGAGGCCGATAACGGAGGCGCAGAGGAGAATCAGCAAGAATCGCCGACGCATGTTTGTCCCTACCTTCCTATTCGCGCCGCATGATGGTGGTTTCGGTCAGGACCAGTGGGGCGCCCGGAGTGCCCAGCACGGGGAGGAAGAGCGGCGCGACGGTGACGAAATCGATCGTGACTGAGGCCGTGACCCGCGAGTCCGGTATGCACCCGCTCAGCCCGGGCGGGGGCGACGGAGGGGGAGTGCAGGTGACGCTGACGCCGCTCGGAGCCGGAGTCAGGTTCGCGGCGGTCAGAATGTCGTTGATCCGCGCGACGGCGGCGGTGTCGTCGAACACGGGAGCGTTGGGATCCGTGCCGAGCGCAGGCGTGACCACTCCGACGCGGGCACCCTCCCGGGCCGCATTGGCCGCGATATTGGCGGTGAGCCACGCCCGACTCAGCTCGAGCCCGCCGAGGAAGATGATCAGGAGCGTGGGCAGGACGACGACGAACTCCAGTGTCGACGTACCCCGCTGGTTCCCCAGACGCAAATGTCGCATTGCTCGTTATGTCTCGGTGACCCCGGAGGCTGGCTGGCCAGCCCCCGGGGCGTACCAGGTGTGTGTTCTCTGACTGCGACGGCTTAGGTGACGATGCCCGTGAGTTTGTCCGTGATCGCCTGCACGACAGTCTGAAGCCCACCCTGCAGCGTGCCGGGATAGACTACCAGCGCCACCGCCACGATCAGCGCGCCCACCGCGATCCACTCCAGCGTCTCGATGCCCTGCTCGTCCTTCAGGTATCCGAGGACCTTCTTCATTCCACCTTCCTCCTGTGCTCACCGCATGTGCGGGAGGTATGTAATGCGCTGCACCCAACTGCACTTCTTGGCGTTCTGAGAAACCGCTCGTGCAATGTGGATTGCAATGCATATACCTAGACGTCCTCATCACTATCTTCAGTGACTTACCGAGTGGAAATTTCGCCGGAAGCGCAGAATCGTAAGAGACAACGACAAGTGAGCGGCCTCCACTATCATTTTTCAGGGATTCGATCCGCTTCGCGGTGACCGCCGAGCCGTAAACGCCATTCCTGGAGGCCTTGAGTGGCCGGCAAGGCGAGAACGACGACGACGATTCAGGCCAGGGGTCAACTCTTCCGACACCATTCAGGGCTGTGTCCACGTGATGACGAAGCGGACGAGGCGCTGCAGATCTTGCGTCGGACGTCCTGGAGGGTTCAGGTGGAGCAGGAGGGCCCCAACGGGATACGACGGGCGCGAGCAGAAATCGAAGCACCCATGCACTCCCAGCGGAGGCCAACTTGGCAAGAGCGAGCAGACAGTAAAGCGCGACGAGCACGATCGGAGGCCAACGGACGATCATGGGCAAGTCCTCCGGACATCCGGGTGGCTTAATTCCGACCTTCTCACTGGCTTGCCGGAGAGGCTCACGTTCCACACGCGCGATTTTGTCTGCTTCTGACATTGGGCGAGCAATCGACTCCCGCCTGGCGGCGAGTTGGCCTTCGCTTGCTCGTACTCTTGCTGAGCGCCTGTCCCATACTTTCACCCGTGTTCGCACGATCAAGCAACGATGGGTTGCTGATGCTCCTGTACCTTTGGACGGCCGCCTGCCTCTCGGCCACGTCGTACGCAGGCTGTTGTTCTATCTGCCAGTCAGACTTGGCAGTAGCTAGAGCGGCACAAGTTGCATACACAGCCATACCAAGCGTCTTGTGGTAGCCCATCTGAAGGCGATGCGCATATTTCACACGAATGGATTGAATCTGCTTGCTAATGGTTTCCAAACCAAGAGAGAAGTCTCCGTAGGAAACACCCGCCACCGAGGTCGTGTTGGCGACGCAGGCAGCCTCCAGAAGGACGAGCCACTGCTCGCGAATCTCATCGCTGAGCCGAGTCGCCACAGCCTGCCTCTCTCGTTCTTCGCGAACGGCAGCCATCCGTTGCTGTTCTTTCGTACGTTCCTCTGCTGCTTGCCGCTCCGCGGCCGCCTTCGCATCCACTTGGCGCCGTTTCCGGTCGGCCTCGCGACGTGCCTTCAGCAAGCTGGCGCTCGCGTATGGCCGCCTGCGCCTGTAGATATTGCTCGGTTCGCCAGTTGGGAACCGCCGCCCGAAGCAATTCGGGGTTACCCGCGATTGTCTGCAATCGTGCTATCTGGATCTGAAGCGCGGCCACGCATGTCGCGATGGGAGTGCGCCTGTTTTGCCGTATCTTGGATCCCCTTCGACATCCGTTGCTTCTTCCGGGTTACCCTGCCGTCGCACCGCTCGTCGGCGAGCGAGTTGATGGCGTCGAGGGCGTTCTCCTTGGCCTCTTCGATTTCCTCATGCTGGGCTCGACAGCTGCTTTCCTGTGATCGAAGGTCAGCGATCCCCTGATTGACCCAATCCTTAACGGTTGCTAGGTCCTTCTCCGTTATCGGCTGGCTAAGGATGGCCTGGGGGACAGGGACCGCATCCTCGCGGCATCCATCTTTGGCGAGACAGCGGGATATCGGCTGAGCGACGGCCGGCTGGGTGGGCACAAGCGACGCGAAGGCGAGCGCACCAAACGGAAATAGCAGCATCCTCGACGGAGCAGAGGCTAGCAGCTTCATT
>Ga0209465_10000271_pt1 | contig 24278 bp, 27 predicted proteins | sample PanSoiPlot1MoBio_FD_188321 | JGI IMG/M metagenome (GOLD analysis project Ga0209465, IMG submission 188321) | Tropical forest soil microbial communities from Panama analyzed to predict greenhouse gas emissions - Panama Soil Plot 1 MoBio (SPAdes)... | ecosystem: Environmental > Terrestrial > Soil...
GGCCCTGCGGCCATTGGGCGACATGAAGCGTGAACTTTCAGAGGACCCCGAGGCGCGACGACCCGCGTTCCGCCCGGGCGGTCCGGCCGAACGCGCCAAACAGGAACTGTTGTGAGAGAGATGCGCGGGACGGAACCGTCCCAGATGCAACTGGTTTCGCAGTCATGCGGCTGTTGCGGCGAGCAACCCTTCGCCGTTTCAGCATGGTCGGAGCAGCATCGATGACATGTACCAGGTTCAGCCGCGCCAACCTCCTGCTGATCGTCGCGGTGGTGATCACGACGAGTTGTTCTACGTGGGCGCAGTCGCAACACGATCCGGCGCAGGACAATGTCTTGACCTACCATGGCAGCGCTGACCGTAGCGGCAACTTTGTCGTGCCGGGGCTGACCTGGCAACGGGCAAAATCCCTGCACCTGGACGAAAAATTCCACGCGCGTGTTGCCGGCAATGTTTATGCGCAGCCGCTCTATTGGCGCGCACCGGGGTCGAACGCGGGCATGCTGTTTGTCGCCACGGAAGAAAACAGCATGCATGCTCTCGACGCAACGACCGGCGAGGAAATCTGGACCCGGTCGCTTGGACGGCCAGTCACCCGCTCTGCCCTTCGATGCGGCAACATCAATCCGCTTGGAATCACGGGCACTCCGGTAATCGACGAGGCCAGCAGTGCGATCTATCTCGATGCCAATATCGCGGATTCATCAGGCCCACGTCATCGCCTTTTTGCATTGTCGTTGAAGGACGGCTCCATCAGACCCGGATGGCCCATCGACGTCACCGACGCGCTGCGGACCGTGCACCAGTCATTCAATTCCCGTGACCAGAATCAGCGCGGTGCGCTGACCATACTTGACGGGATGCTCTATGTACCGTTTGGCGGCCATTTCGGTGATTGCGGCGATTACCGTGGCTGGGTGGTTGGGGTTTCGCTGCAGGACCCCCACGAGGTGTCAGCGTGGTCGACGCGAGGACGTGGGGGCGGCATTTGGGCGCCCGGCGGTATCAGTGTTGCGCGCCAGTCGCTGTTTGTGGCCACGGGCAACACGCTCAGCGCCTCGACGTGGAGCGATGGAGAGGCCGTGTTCCGCCTTGCGCCGGACCTGCGTCGATCCACTGAAAAACGCGACTTCTTTGCGCCGCCGGACTGGCGTGCGCTGGATCAGCGGGATGCCGATCTTGGCGGAACTAATCCGATACCGTTGGGGGTCCCGGGTTCGAACGATCGGCGCGCCCTGGTACTCGCGCTCGGCAAGGACGGCAAAGGCTACCTGCTTGATCAAAACAATCTCGGCGGCATCGGTGGCAGTCTCGTGGTCGAAACGGTCTCCCACCGGCCGATTCGCACCGCACCGGCGGTCTATGCGGTTGGGACAGACCTACATGTCGCTCTGCAAGGTGCCGGCGCTCATTGCCCGTCACCGGGTTCGGAGCATCAGCTCACCGTGTTGAAAATCGGTACAGGCGAGCGACCGAGTATCAGTACCGCGTGGTGTGGCAGCTTCAATGGCGCGGGCTCTCCGATCGTTACGACCAGTGACGGACATTCCGATCCAACCGTCTGGGTGTTAGGGGCTGAGGGCGACAACAGGCTGCACGGATTCCGGGGAGATGCCGGCGAGCCAATTTTTGTTGGGCGTTCAGGCCCAGCCATGCCAGGACTTCATCATTTCCAAACGTTGATCGCAACGAACGATCGTCTCTACGTAGGCGCCGACGGACGGGTGTATGCGTTCACGTTCTAGCGCGTCCTGATGGCGCGGGCGCCGGCCGCAGACCCCGACGCCCGCACAATCTCCCTCAACCGACTTATGAAACTAATGTAATCTCAAGCGCGCGGTGCGCATTGCGAGCGTCCGCCATAACCGGGAGGCACGCCATGAAACGCCGTCAATTCCTCCGGCTGGCATCGGGAGCCGCCGCGCTGCCGGTTCTGTCGCGCATCGCGAGCGCGCAATCCTACCCGGTCCGGCCGATTCGCCTCGTCGTCGCATTCGTGCCGGGTGGCGCGACCGATACTTTTGCCCGACAGATTTCGAACGATCTCAGGGACGCGCTGGGCCAAGCGATCGTGGTGGAAAATCGGCCGGGCGCGAACGGTTACATCGCCTGGAATCATGTGGCGGGCGCAGAGCCGGATGGCTATACGCTCCTGCTCGCTGAAAACGCGCTCGGCATCAGCCAGGCTCTCTACAAGAAGGCCGCATCGAGCTTCGATCCGCTGGCACAGTATGATGCAGTCGCTATGCTCGCAAACTCGCCGTCGGCTCTGATCGTATCCAACAATATTGCGGCCAAGACGGTGACCGAGCTCGTTGCGTATTCGCGCACCGTGCGGGACAAAATGAATTATGCATCGGCCGGCGTCGGCAGCGTCTCGCACCTGAACTTCGAAGTCTTCAAGGACGCGGTGGGGATGGACGCGATCCACATTCCCTATAAGGGCGGCGGCCAAGGGATCGCCGATGTCGTGGCAGGGCACGTCCCGATGATGATCACCTCGGTCCAGGCGACGAAGAGCCTCGTCGAGTCGGGCCAGATCAAGGCGCTGGCGGTAACCAGCGCGGCGCGGTCGCCGGCGATGCCGGCTGTGCCGACCATGGCAGAGGCCGGCGTGAAGGGAGCGGACGTGGAATTGCGGTTCTGGTTCGGCCTGTTCGGTCCGAAGGGTATGCCGGACGCCGTCAAGGCGAAGCTGGAAAAAGCGGCCGCAATCGTCATGTCCGACCCGCACGTGCGCGAACGGCTGGCGAATCTCGACATCACGCCGGACTTCGCACCCGCTCCGGTCTTGCGAGCCAAGCTCGAAAGCGAAATCAGGAACTGGACGAAGTTTATCGACGAGAAGGGCATCAAACCGGAATGACGCGCTCTTCGATCCCTCGACGATTGCGGTGAGGAGGACGATGAAGCTTCCCCGACGTGGATTTCTTCACTTGGCTGCGGCTGCCGCTATTTTACCCGCAGCTTCGCGCAACGCAGCGGCGCAGGCGTTTCCGACGCGCCCGATTACGATGGTTGTGCCGTTCCCGGCGGCCGGACCAGCCGACGTGCTCGCGCGCATCCTGAGCGAGCGGATGCGCGCATCCCTTGGCCAATCGGTGATCGTGGACAACATCGGTGGGGCCGCGGGCAGCATCGCGGTCGGCCGCGTCGCGCGCGCCGCACCAGACGGCTACACGCTTGTCCTCGGCAATCTCGGAACTCATGTCTTCAACGGGGCAATCTACTCGCTCGGCTACGACCTGGTGAACGACTTCGAAGCGATAGCGTTGCTCCCGAGCAACAATCAACTGATCATCGCCAGCAATGCCACGCCCGCGAATAACCTGCAGGAACTGATCGCCTGGGTAAAGTCGAACAGCGACAAGGTCACGTGCGGGACCGCTGGCCCCGGCAGTCCGTCGCACATCACCGCCGTCTACTTTCAGAACACGATCGGCGTCCGCTTCCAGCTCGTGCCCTACCGCGGCACACCGCAGGTGATTCAGGATCTGGTCGCCGGGCAGGTCGATATCGTGTTCGACCAGGTGTCGAGTTCGTTGCCGCAGGTGCGCGGCGGAAAGATCAAGGCGTTCGCCGTCACCGCCAGGTCGAGGCTGGCAACAGTCCCGGAGATTCCGAGCGTCGATGAAGCCGGCCTGCCGGGATTCTACACCGCGTTCTGGTTCGGCCTGTGGGCCCCCAAGGGCACACCCGCCGCCATCATCGCCAGGCTCAATGCGGCGGTCGTCGAAACCTTGGCTGACGCAGCGGTACGGTCTCGACTGCGCGATCTCGGATCTGAGATTCCGCAACGTGAACAGCAGACCCCGCAGGCGCTCGCCAGCCTGCAAAGGGCAGAGATCGAGAAGTGGTGGCCGATCATCCGAGCGGCCAATATCAAGGTCGAATGAAAATGCCTCGAGAAGCGACTGCGGTCTTAGCGGAGTTTGCGGCCTCGCTGATTTACGAGGCGATCCCGGAGGGCGTGAGAGAATACTGCAAGGACATACTCTTGGATGCGCTCGCCTGTGCGCTGGCGGGGCGTGCGGGCGAGGAGACCCATCAAATCGCGGCCTTGTCATCGGCGCTCGCGCAATCTCGTGAGAGCATCGTGATAGGCGGCGACCGTCTGTCCCTCGCCGGGGCGACCATGCTCAATGGTTACCTCATCACCGCCGTCACGATGTGCGACACCCACAGGCCGACGATGACTCACGTCACGCCTGAAGTTGTTCCGCCCGCATTGGCGATCGCCGAACGCGATGCGCTATCCGGCTGCGAGCTGTTGGTTGCGCTCGCGGCCGGATTCGAGGTGACGACGCGGATCGGGACCGGGGTCGATTTTCCTGAATTCCGCGCCCGAGGTTGGCACGGGCCCGGCATCTTTGGGCCGTTCGGCGCGGCCGCAGCGGTCGGCCGCCTCCTGCGTTTCGATGCCGATACCATGGCACGGGCGTTCGGTCTCGCTGGCAGTCAAGCCGCAGGCACCTTCGCGGCTTGGGGCACTCCGACGGTGAAATTCCACCAGTGCCGGGGTGCCTTATCGGGGCTGATGGCAGCGCTGCTTGCGGGGGAGGAATTCCTCGCGACGCGCGAGTTCCTTACCGCGCGCGATGGTGGGCTCTACAACAGCTACGTGAGCGGCGCACATCCGGAAGCCGTCATCGAAGGCCTCGGCAAGCGCTGGGAACTCGAACGGATTGCATTGCGGCTGTGGCCAGCGGCTTCCTCGATTCAGGGCATGATCACGGCAATGTTCGACGTCGTCGAAAAGCACAAGATCGATCCTGTACAAGTGAAGATGTTGCGCATCGCACTTAGCCAGCCTGTGTTTGATCTGCACGGGAACCTCTCGAGATACAAAGCGAAATTCGAGGCGCTCTTGTCCGCCCACTACGTCGCGACCGCGATTCTGCACGATCGCGAACTCACGCTCGCCCAGTTCGAGCCGGCACGTTACGACCATCCGAAGCTGCGGCGCTGCGCCGAGCAAGTCGAAGTCCGAGCGGAGCCGAATCTGCGCAGCGTAGCAGCCGTTGTCGAGATTGAGACGGTCGGCGGCGAAACATTTTCCGCGTGTTGCGACCAGCCGTTAGGTGCACCGGAAAACAGGCTCGCGCGCGCGCAGATAGAAGCCAAATTTCGCACCTATGCGGCAGGACGGCTTTCGCAGCAGAACATCGAGGACGTAATCGATGCGGTCGTGCGGCTTGAGGACCAACTGTCCGTCAGCACGCTGATGGAAATGCTGCATGCACCACCGCGAAGCGGCGCCGGGACTCCCGCTGCAGTCGCCGCCATTGCTCGCGTCCAGAGCGCGTCCCGCTGACAACCATCCGACATCAGTTGCCGGGTTTTGGTGGAAACATAGCGCTGGGAGGATTTCCCCACTGCTGCGGTTCCTGATCATGTTGAACCGCTGCCACATATCCCGCGTCGTGGCCAGGCTTGTCCGGGTCACTCCGGTTGTGCTTTCTCTGCGCCGCAACGCTCGGGGTCGCCGGGACACGCCCGGGGACGACAACGGAATTGTGATTCGAAACGATCGCCATCGGCTGCAGTGCGGGTTTTGACGCTGTCCACCGCCCCGGAACCATAACCGACGGGCAGCGGTTTACCGTTTGGTCAACGCTGCCCCGAGAAGGCGTGAGACATGCATTTCGACGACACGAGTTCAGGCGACCATCTTGAAAGGCAGCCTGATAGGCCGCCGGCGGTAGTTGCGAATATTCCGGAGCGACAGGGCGTCTCGGGACATAACGTACGCTTCGTTCTGTTGTTCGGGATCGCCGGAGTAGTGATCGCGTTTGCGGCCATCTTGATCGGCTACGTTCGCTGACCGTACGCGAGACGGCGCCAATCAGCCAAGGCCCCTGTTTGGCGGGATAGACCTGCACGTCAGATTAATCGTCGTCTCCGTGCCTGCAACTCATTCGTGCAACCGCGGACATCACGGCAAACGCACCCGGAGTTTCGGGTATGTGCTCGCCGCGGCAATCCTGCTGATAGGATGCGTCAGTTACCAGTGGCTACCCAACCTGATCACGCAGAACCAAAGCAGACGAGATTTAAGACCCCGGCCCCTAGGGTGGAACAGGGGAAGGGGCCAGGGCCACGCGCGACCGCCATGAGGTGGTGCGGTCACACGCTACAATTTAATGCATGGACTATCGGAGGCGTTCCTGGAGCGCCAGCCCTTCGAGTCACCCGAAGTGACCGCCCCGTAGTAGATTGTGACGTTGGCGGCGTGAAAACAAGCAACGAGCGACATACTTGAAAACCGAATGCTGGTTCGACGCCGCTTCGTCACTCGGCTTCTCGACTCATCAAAATTAACTCTACAGTTGGCGGCTCGATGGCATCGTCTTGCGATTTGCCGCGGGGGGGCCGGAGCTAATGGGCCGTCCAGGAATTAAGTGCTGCAAAAGAGTGTCATCGCCTGCGCAGGCGGGCGATCCAGTAACCCCCAACCGGTGTTTTGCGCCTATTCGATCGGGTGGCGGGATTACTGGATGCCCGCTTTCGCGGGGCACGACACCGGAGGTGACTCGCTTGCTTCTGGACAGGCTCTAAGATCGCTCGGCAGCCGGAACGTTGTCCGGGCACCATCGTTATTCGCACGCGCTTCACGTCATGTTCGTCATGTTCGTCCAGAGGCCTTTATGCTGACATATCTCGACCTTGCGGCGGTGTTGTCCGTGTTTGTGGTTGCCGCGGTTGCTGCTTTTTTCACCCTTCGGACCAGCCGATGACGGGCTGGGCCAAACAATAAACAGCAATGGCAGGAAGCGCGACGCTGGCTTGCCAAGGCTGATGACGACCTCGCAGCAGCTCAAAGGCTGCTACCCGAGATCGTCAACCAGGCGGAATTTCACGTTCAACAGGCGATGGAAAAGACCGCGAAGGCGCTGATGCTTGCCAAGCGGCAGGAAATCCGTAAAACGCATGATATATCGCTGCTGATGTCGCTGGTCCGTCCGCTTTGGCCGGACGTTTTGCCGATGGTCGGGCTTAGCGAATGGTATCTCGTGAGCCGCTACCCTGGCCTTTGACGAAGTGCCCCTCACGATTTCCGAGGTGTCGACGGCTCTTGCCTGGTTGCCGATTTCATCTCCGTCGTGCGCGGTCACGGCCCGCCAGACTGACGATCGCGAAACTCCAATGCTTCCATGACCGATCCTGACATTGTCGTCATCGGGGCCGGCGCCGCTGGGTTGGGGGCCGCGCGGCGGCTCGCCGCGGCGCGCCTCACGGTGCAGGTCCTGGAAGCACGCAATCGTCTGGGTGGACGCGCCTGGACGGCGCGCGGTCCGTCGGGGCTTCCGATCGAACTTGGCTGCGCCTGGCTGCACTCGGCGGACCAGAACGAATTGTGTACCATTTCGCTCCAATCCGGCCTCGCCATCGACAAGACGCGTCCGCCCTGGCGTACTCAGATGAATGACATCGGTTTTCCGGTGGCCGACCAGGCTGATTTTCGTGCGGCGGTTGGGCGCCTGTTCGCCCGGCTCGACGAGGCCGGTGAGGCCGAAGTCGATCAGCCTGCAGATCGGCTGCTCGATCCCGGCAGTCGCTGGAATCCGCTGCTCAATGCCACCAGCACCTATATGAACGGGGTCGAGCTCGATCAGGTCTCCGTCCAAGACTTCTGGCGCTATCAGGACACCGGCGTGAACTGGCGCATCGTCGAGGGCTACGGCTCTTTGATGGCGGCCCTCGCGGCAGGGCTCGATATCGCGTTTGAGTGTCCGGCGAACGTCATCGACCATTCCGGTGCGTCGGTACGCATCGAAACGACGCGCGGTGATGTGCGCGCGGGCGCCGTTATCGTGACGGTGCCGACGGACGTGCTCTGCGCCGGCATGCCAAGGTTTTACCCGGCGCTACCGGATAAAGTTGAGTCAGCCGCGGTGCTGCCGCTGGGCCTCGCCGATAAGCTCTATCTCGGACTCGACAACGCGGAGGAATTTCCCAGGGACTCTCATCTCTACGGTGCCCTCGATCGCGTCCGGACCGCCAGCTATCACCTGCGGCCGTTCGGACGCCCGCTGATCGAGGTCTATTTCGGCGGCCGCTTCGCCCGCGAGCTCGAAGCCGCAGGCGAAGCTGCGCTTGCAAGCTTTGCGATCGGTCAGCTCGCGTCGCTTCTCGGTGACGGCATCCGCAAACGCCTGCATCCGATTGCCGCGACCGCCTGGGCGCGCGATCCTTATGCGCGCGGCTCCTATTCCCATGCCCTGCCCGGTCACGCGAAGGCGCGCGCTGCACTTGCCTCACCGGTCGATGCGCGGCTGTTCTTCGCCGGCGAGGCCTGCGCGGTGCACGATTTCTCAACTGCCCACGGTGCCTACCGCAGTGGAGTTGCAGCGGCCGACGAGGCCGTTGCTGCCTTGGCAGGGAAGCACGCGTAGACCGCATTGGGCGTGTAGCCCGGATGAAGCGGAGCGAAATCCGGGATTGCCTCTCCGCATGGCAAGGCGGCCCCCTGGGTTTCGCTGACGCTCAACCCGGGCTACAGGTGCCCCCATAATGGCGAGTCTCACGCCCCGGTATGACGGTGATAGACATCGTCGAGCCGCAGGATGTCGTCTTCGCCCAGATAGCTGCCGACTTGAACCTCGATCAGCTCCAGCGGAATTTTTCCCGGATTGGCGAGGCGATGGACCGCGCCGATCGGTACGTAGACGGACTCATTTTCGTGCACCAGCCGCACTTCCTCGCCGACCGTCACTTCGGCGACGCCGCGCACCACAACCCAATGCTCCGAGCGATGGAAGTGCTTCTGCAATGACAGCCGGCCACCGGAATTGACGCAGATTCGCTTGACCTGGTAACGCGGACCAAGATCAGCAGTCTGATAGAAGCCCCAGGGCCGGTAGATCCGCCGGTGTTCCAGCGCCTCGTTTCGGTTCCGTGCCTTCAGCTTCTCAACCAGCTCCTTGACGCGCTCAGCCTCCCGTTTGGCAACAACAAGCACGGCGTCCGCCGTCGCCACCACCACAATGTCGTCGAGACCTACGACCGTCGTCAGAATCGTTTCCTCGGAGCGGATCAGGCAGTTGTTTGTGTTTAGCACTTCAGCCGGTCCTTCGATCACGTTGCCGGCGGCATCGTGCTCCTGCACGTCCCAGACGGATTTCCAGTTGCCGATATCGGACCAGCGGAAGCTGACCGGCAACACCGCAGCGTGCGCTGTCCGCTCCATGACGGCGTAGTCGATCGACTTGCGGGGGGCCTGTGCAAACGGTGCCTCGGCGAGTCGAAAAAAGTCGAGATCGGAAACCAGATTTTCGACTGCACCCCGGGCGGCCTTCACGATGTCAGGCTCGAACCGGGACAATTCGCGCAGCATGACATCGGCGCGGAACATGAAATTGCCGCTGTTCCACAGATACCCCCGCTTGATGTAGCCGGTTGCGGTCGCCTCGTCCGGCTTTTCGACAAAAGCCGCAACATCGCGCACCGCGCTGCCATCGGCGGGCGGCTTCGCACTGATATAGCCGTAACTTGTAGCCGGGTAGGTGGCCTCGACCCCGAAGGTCACGATCGAACCCGCCGCTGCGGCTGGCAGCGCCGAACGGCAGGCGGTCACGAAAGCCGCCGCATCCGGAATCAGATGATCGGCGGCCACCACCAGCAGAATGGCATTCGCATCACTCCTGATTGCAAATTCGGATACGGCCGCTATCGCGGCGGCGGAATCACGACGCTGCGGCTCCAGCAGGATGGTGGCCACAACACCGCGCGCCCGCGTCTGTTCTGCAGCAACAAAACGGAAATCTGCGTTGGTTACAATGATCGGCGTTGCGAACAGCGGGTCACGGGTGACCCTTTCAAGTACCTGCTGAAACGTGGTCAGGCCGCCCATCAATGGCACGAAATGTTTCGGCATTTTTTCGCGCGACACAGGCCATAGCCGCGTGCCCGCGCCGCCGCATAAGATGACCGGCGTGACGCGTTGATCAGTCATCGACATTCCGTATCGCCCAGCCGATCAAACGATCCGGCCCGCGCAGTAGAGAGATTGCATGGCGCACGGTCCGCCGCCGCGTCGGCGAGATGCGCACATCGTTTATTGCGAGCGAAGTAGCGCAAATTCGCCCGTCCAGCAATGGTGCCGCGGAATAAAAACGAGACGGCACGATAACATTTGGATAAGGCTCATTGGTGAAGAGAGAGAGTGGGAGTGTGAGGTACTTCACACGTTTTTGTACCGACGTCATGTAAATTCAAGGCAAACTCGCAACTGCGCAACGAAGTTGCTGCATTCCGTGAACAATTTGATCTTGATGGAGCCCGGGGGAGCACATGGCGTGGATCAATGTTACTGGCCCGCAAGGTCATCTGATCTATCTCAATGTCGAACAGCTGGTACGCGTTCGCCCCTGCATACCAGGGGCTGATTTCCTCCCAGCCTCGCCGGACACCAGAACGCGCGATCATCAGGGCGGCGATCTGAGTTCAGCCAAATCGATGATCGACCTTGTCATCGGTGTGCAAGCGGTTCGTGAAACACAAGACGAGATCATCGATCGCATCAAAAACGCCGGCAAAGACGAGGACAAAGCGACCGGCGCCTGATCCACGAAGCGAGGGGGAAATCATGCCGGTTACCGACAAGGACGTCGCGGACTTGTGTGTCGGCATTTACCGCTATCCAGGTTCACCCACGATCGCGTAGGACCGTTTCGACGACGGTGAAGACAGCGACCAGATTTGCTGGGGCGTTAAGGTCGTCGATGGTTGCGATATTCTGGTGTTTCGCGGTCGACGACATTCGAAGATTGGCGCCGCGACTTCGACGCATGGGCCGACCCGTTCGGCGATTCCAAAATCGGCCCGGTCCACCCGGTTTTCTGCTCGGGATCGATCAAGTGCTGCACGAATATCGTGAGAAAGGCAGCGGCAAGCTTCTGGTCAGCGGGCATTCGCTCTGCGCCGCGCGAGAAAGCCGGAGCTACAGAACTGGCAGGCCAGGAACCTTCAAGCACGATCTGGTGACGGACGTACCCTACCGCATCGGGCTGCTGACGGATGTCCACCCGACGCCGCTTATCGACGTATCGGCACCGCCGCCGCCAGGTGACGAGTGGGGGATTTTCGGGTACCACCATATGCAACTCTACGCTCAGGCCGTCGCCCGCTGAGGATCCTTGGGACGGCCGAGCAACGCCGGAAGGGTGCCCCTCATGTCCAGAATTCGCCACATCGCCATCATTGTTCCGGACGCCGAGGAGGCGGCGAAGTTCTACGAGAAGGCGCTTGGATTAAAGCGCGCCGGAACAGCGCGGCGCGGCATCTACATGTCCGACGGCGTCATCAATGTCGCGCTGCTCACCAAGGAGCACGAGAACGAAAAGCTCGGCCTTTACCACTTCGGCGTCTGGGTGGACGATCTTGATGCGTCCGAAAAACAGGTCATGGAGGCGGGCGGCACCTATCTGACGGGGCGACCGACCTCGCCGAACTCGTTTTACGAAGCAAAGTATCAGGACCCCAACGGCGTTGTGTTCGATCTCACGCATAACGGCTGGGCCGGTGCCGCAAAGGACGTGGTTGCTAAGCCCTGAGCAATAGGTGATCCGCTCGTCCCAACGCGTCATCGTCATCGGAGCCGGACCGGTAGGGCTTTGCCTGTCGCTGGCGCTCGTCCAGGAGAGTGTGCCGGTCACCCTGATCGAAGCGCTCGGAGAGGACAATTTCCTCGAGCAGGTGCCGCGGGCAGGCACCAATCACCCGGCTACCCTGGAGATGTACGACCGCATCGGGCTTTACCAGAAGCTCGAGCCGCGCGGCATCATCGCGCCGGTGTTTCATTACTGGGATCGCACCGCCAACATGCTGATTGCAGCATTCGATCACATCCGCCTTAAAGACGATACGCGCTTTCCGTACGTGCTCCAGTGCGAGCGCATCAAAATCGTCGAGGAGGGGCTCAAGATGGCGAAAGCGCATCCCGATATCGACCTGCGGCTGTCGAGCACGTTCACGCGATGCGAGCAGAACAGCGGTGGCGTCGTCGCCCATTTCATCAATCCGGCCGGAGAGGACGAAAACATCGCGGGCGCCTATCTGGTCAGCGCCGAGGGCGCGCGCAGCATCGTACGCAAGGACCTCGACATCGAGTTCGAGGGCTTCACCTATTCGGACCTCACTCTGAACATCGAGGTTGCCTACGATTTCCGTCAGCACGGCTATGCGGAGCGCAACTACATTTCCGATCCCACCGAATGGGCCAACCTGTTCCATTGGAAGGGACCGCCGGACCGCTGGCGGGTGCACTTTCCGATCAAGCCATCGGAAGACCCGGAAACGGCCTGTCGTCCGGAAGCGCTGCAGCCGCGCCTGCAGGCTTTCCTGCCGACCGGCCGCGATTTCGAGATCGTAGGCAGCAATCTCTATACGGTGCATCAGCGGGTGGCGAAGAAATTCCGGTCCGGCCGCGCGATCCTGGCCGGCGACGCCGCCCATGTGAACAGCCCGATCGGAGCGATGGGAATGAACAGTGGCGTCCACGATGCCTTTAATCTCGCCGACAAGCTGGTCAGGATTTTGCGCGGCGAACAGGACGAGGACATTCTCGATCGCTATGAACGCCAGCGCCGCCACGTGGCCATAGAACACACCCAGGCCCAAACCATCCGCAACAAGCGCCTGCTGGCCGAACAAGACCCCGCGGTGCGTAAACGCAATCAGGACGAGTTGCGCCGCACCGCCGAAGACCCCGCGCGTGCGCGGCAATTCCTGCTCCAAGCTTCGCTGATCGAAAGCCTGCGCGAGGCGGAACGGATCTTGTGACCGGCAACCCTCATGCGGTGATCGCGTCACCTCTCCCCTGTGGGAGGGATCGCAAACGGGAGAGGGAAGGATGGGGGCGCGTGAAAGGTGCTCGCCCTCCCCATCGTCCAAGTATCCTCACCCGTCGTTTCCCTTGCGCTCGACGTCGACCTCTCCGATCACTTCGCGTGTCTCGGCCGTGCCGCACGTTGAGGCGGAACAAGCCATTGCAGCCAAACAGACGATCGGCGATGGCGCGTTGGACCTGTTTGCGCGTGAGGCCGATGTCGGTGATCCTCGGTCGATCGTTGTTCTTCTCTGGAACATTGATCGACTTGCGATCTCGCCAACTGTCTGAACCTCTCCCCGTTCCCGCGCGGGGTCGTATTCGTCGGCCAAGCGGCATTGCGCGGCTGCTTCAATGACGCAACCTTGTCGGGATAATCCCAACTTGGCACGCCGTTTAGGTTGCCCTATGTCGTGGCGCCGTCGCCCAACCCCATCCGGGCGATGCGTGCCCGGCCCGGCTTGGATCACTCCTCCCCGCCGCGGCCGGGCTCTCGATCTCAACTTCTCAGCTTTAGACGGAAGTTACCCGTTTAGAACTTGATCGCTTTGCCGCCTCCGACCCGCGAGAGAGGCGAAAGACCCTACATCACCTCCTCCGCCCGCACGCTTCGGCAATCTACCTCGAATTCCAGGTCGCGCACCGGCGGCCGGGTAAAATGCCAGTTGATGCCGGCATGGGCTGCGCCGCGGCGGACGATCTCATCGGCTAAAAACGGGTAGATGTCGCGGATCGTATAGACTTGGCTTGCGGTGGTGTCGCGCCAGCCGACGCCGAAAAGCGCGAGGCGCCGCGTGATCTCCTCCAAAACGAAATGCCCTTTTTCGCGCATCGCATCGGGGCCATGTTCACCGTAGCGGATGATGCGTTCCGGATAGCTCGCGTCAATCGGCCTGGCTTCAGCGCTCCCGGAAATCACAAAGCTCGGTGCGGTGCCGCTCGTCGTGGGCACTGTGAACGAGAAGGCGTGAAAGCCCGGCGCCGGCGGCGGATCGATTTCCGGACACACATTGCTACGCGCCACTGGGTTTACTTTGCCGTCATACACCCCCCATTTGCCGAGCGTAAGGACGTAGGATTCATTGAATTGGCGAAAGCCTTGTTCGGTGAACTGTCCGGGCGAACGCAGCTCGCACGCACAGAATGCGGTGAGCGGCCGGCCGGCGGCCCGGATGATGACCTCGATCTGAGCAAAGCCTTCGTTCAGGGGCACCGGCGCGCGAAAGCGACAGCGCTTGATTTCGTAACTGTCAGAGGCCGCAACGCCTCCCGAAAACTGAAACCCGCCGGGAATGAAGCGATATCCGCCGAGCCTGAATTCCTCGATTGTTGCCATGTGATGATCTCGCCATGTTTTTGTAGCAACCGTAGCCCGGATGGAGCGGAGCGCAATCCGGGATCAGCCGCGCAACCGGCAAACTTGGCCTCGCATTACGCGCCGGCAAAGCCGGCACTCTATGCGGGCTACAAGGGTGGCCAAACCAAGCGCGCCCACCACCCCCTCGACGGGCGGGGCACGCGGGGTGCCCACGCTTGGCTTTGCCCGCCTACCCGCTGATATTTGGTGAGAAACGCCGGACAACTGGATGCGCAGCAATGATCAAGCGATGGCCACAGACATTCACAATCCTCGGCACGGTCCTTATTTTGATCGGCATCGCAGCAGTCTACCTCAAGTTGAACTCAGAGTTAAAGCTAGCTGACTTGACCAGCGGCAATCCCAATTACATTCCACCTCACCCAAAAAAGCATACGAACCGCCTGTGAATCCGTCTTTGCCGTCTTTGCTGGCCTTGACAAAATAGGAATAAGCCTATAGAATTGCCTAATAAGCACCTATCGAAGCCTCGGCATTGTACCTGCACCCGGTAATCGCGCGCCCAGACCGCGCCGGGGTCGATTTCAGCATGGCTCAAGTAACTGCTCTCATCCTCCAACTCAACTCGTTGGGGTGCATATGTTTTACATCCAGAAAGCGCCGCTATGACCGATTTTCCAACCGCCCTTGACTCGCGAACTGCGGCAAATGCGGCGGACCAGTGCGGCTTGGCGGCACCCCGCGTGGTCGTGCATTCCCTGTTCGTATGGAGGAGTTCACTGATTGAGCAAAAACAATTCGCTGTTTTCACAAGAGCACGGAATTTGCTGCAAGCCATTGAATGCGGTCAGGGACTGGCTCCCAAATCCTGCCGAAGGGGCCACTATCATGCGAAATTCCTGGAAATTCCCTGCTAAATTCCCTGCTCTCAGGGAATTGCGACCTCGGGGCCGGTTGCAAGTGGCGGCTCGGGCGTGTTCACGCGGGCACTGCCTTTCACGTCGATCTCAACAGGCTCCAACAGCGCTATATCGACCTCGATACGCGGTTCCACGCCCTGGAGGATGCGACGTGATCTACATCTTGCCCCCATGTTCCCATACGGCGTCCGGCGCTTTCTGAGACTGGCGGCCGAGTTGGCCCGCACGTACAGCGCTACGCCCGCCACCACGCATCTGCCACCATCCCGGCAAACAGGATCAATCCGGCATCGCGGTCGGACTTGAACACCGCAAGGCATGCCTCCGGATCGTCGATATCGAGGCGGCCGATCTGCCAGCCGAGATGCGCCGCGAAGCCCGCGAGGCCGAGCCAGAAGAGCGAGCCCGCCCCGGAGAGAGCGCCGGCAACACCAATCAGCGCGAGCGCGAGGCTGTAGAAGACCGTGAGCATGGGCTTGGTGCGATCGCCGAATAGGAGCGCGGTCGACTTGATGCCGATCAGGGCGTCGTCCTCGCGATCCTGGTGGGCGTAGATCGTGTCATAGCCGATCACCCAGGAGATCGAGCCCGCGTAAAGCACCAGCGGACGGACATCGAGGCTGCCGAACGCGGCGGCCCAGCCCATCAGGGCGCCCCATGAAAAGGCGAGCCCGAGCACGATCTGCGGCCAGTAGGTGATCCGCTTCATGAACGGATAGACCGCCACGATGGCGAGCGACGCAATGCCGGTTGCGATCGCAAAGGCGTTGAACTGCAATAGCACGAGGAGGCCGATCAGCGCCTGGGCGACCAGGAATGCACCGGCGCGGCCGAGGCTGACCTGACCGGACGGAATCGGGCGCGAGCGGGTCCGCTCGACCCTGGCGTCGAGATCGCGGTCAACGATGTCGTTCCAGGTGCAGCCGGCGCCGCGCATCGCAAACGCCCCGACGAAGAACAGAGCGAGGTGCGTCAGGCGCGGACCGCGCTCATGGGCGGCAATCGCCGCCAACCCCGACGACCACCAGCACGGAATGAGCAGGAGCCAGGAGCCGATCGGCCGGTCAAGCCGGGCGAGGCGCAGATAGGGCCGAGCCCATATGGGCGCCAGCCGATCGACCCAGTTGCCGGTCGAATCCGCGACGTGCCCGATCGCCTCGCTCATCTCTGGATGGCGTTCCCGGTCAGCGTATCGAGGGTGCCGCTCCCCCCCTTGGTGGTTTCCGGTGTCGCCAGTCGCGAGGTGCCGAGCGCATCACTCAGGCTCGGAGGCCCGGCTTGAGGTCCGGCCGCGCAGATCTTCTCCTTGGTCTGCTCGGTATGGCCGTGGACTTCCTTCAACTGGTTCACAATCTGAACCGGGATACCACAGCTCTGGATATTCGATTCGGCGTACTTGACCCATTTCAATTCGGCCGCGCTGTACACCGTAATGTGTTTGCACATCTCCTCGCGGGCGACTTTGCGCTGGCCAGCAGCCTTGGCGGCGAGGCCCTTCTTCTGCACCTCCTCCCTGAGCTTGGCGAATTCGGCCATACAGGGCGGCATCTGGCCTCCGCCAAGTGGTGAAGCCTGGGGGGGCGGTCCTGCCCCCATCGACGACATGCCGGGCGCAGGCACGGGTGACGCCGCCGGCGCGCCTTGGCTAGGCCACGGCGCCGGACTGGCCGCCCGCGGCGTATCGGTCGGCCAGGGTAGCGTCTGCGCGGCCGCCGGGCAGATCGGCAGCAGCATAACGGCAAAAATGAGGGAAAGGCGCTGACCGATCCCCATGACGTGATTCTCCCTACTCGTCTAGCGCCACCGTAGTGGCGTGTGATTCGGTATCGTCTCGATTATCAACCCAACAATCAACCCATTGATTTCGGCGACAAGGCGGCAGACCGCCCGGAAACAGCCCGGAATTGGACCCGCGGCTACCGGTCGGCCAAGGCAGCGTCTGCGCGGCGGCTTGGCAAGCCGGCAGCACCGTGATCCCAACAATGAGGACAGGCGCTGACCGATCCCCATCGTGCTTTCCCCAATCGTCAATCAATCTTTCCCCAATCGTCAATCAATAAAGAGGGGGCCGCTACCCCCCTTGATACCTGAAGGTCCGCCCGAAGGCCCGGGCGCGCATATCTTTTCCTTGGTCTGCTCGGTATGGCCGTGCACTTCCTTCAACTGGTTCACGATCTGAACCGAAATGCCGCAACTCATGACGTTCGCTTCGGCGTACTCGACCCATTTCAACTCGGCCGCGCTGTACACCGCGATGTGTTTGCACATCTCCTCGCGGGCGACCTTGCGCTGGCCGGCGGCCTTGGCGGCGAGGCCCATCTTTTGCACCTCTTCCCGCAGCTTGGTGAATTCGGCCATGCAGGACGGCTGGCCTCCGCCGAACGGTGAAGCCTGGGATGGTGGTCCTGCCCCCATCGGCGACATGCCGGGCGCAGGCGCGGGTGAAGCCGCCTGCCCGCCTTCCCTGGGCCACGGCGCCGGACTGGCCGCCTGCGGCGCATCGGTCGGCCGGGGTAGCGTTTGGGCGGCGGCCGGGCAGATCGGCAGCAGCGTGACGGCAAAAATGAGGAAAAGGCGCTGACCAATCCCCATGACGTGATTCTCTTACTCCTCCGGCGATACCGCAATGGATGCGCTCGCTTCGGTATCGACTCAGTTGTCAGCCCTACAATCAATCGGTTGATTTCGGCGACAAGGCGGCAGAACGCCCGGAAAGAGCCCGGAATGAGACCGCAGCCAGCCCCGCCGAACCGCTGTATACCCTCGAAGCGATTACAGGATTATAGGAGCCTAGGCTCCCGGAGCCTTAATCTCATGTCGCGCTACGATTTTCGCACCCCCCGACTGTTTGTTGCCGCGCCACTCGGCCCGGGCGTCGCGGTCATGTTGGACGCCGCCCAAGCCCACTACCTAGCGAGCGTGTTGCGCAAGGCATCCGGCGACCCGGCGCTCGTATTTAACGGGACAGACGGCGAATGGAAAGCACGTCTGACCACGGCGGCCAAGCGAAACGCCGCCCTCCTGGTCGAGACCCAGACCCGACCGCAGTCGCCGCCTGGCAATCTGCACTACCTGTTTTCGCCCCTCAAGCGTGCCCGGCTCGACTATATGGTGCAAAAGGCGGTGGAAATGGGGGCGTCGGGGCTGCACCCCGTGATCATGCGCCACACCCAGGCGGAGCGGGTTAATCTCGACCGTATGCGGGCGAACGCGATCGAAGCCGCCGAGCAATGCGGCATCCTGGCTGTCCCGGAGATCGCCGCACCGCTCGATTTCGCAGCCGCGATGGCGGCGCTCGGCCCGGCGTGCCACCTTGTATTCTGCGACGAGGAGGCGCCGTGCAGCGATCCGGTCGCGGTCCTGCGCGCAGATTTGAGCGAAGCACCTGCGATCGGGGCTGAGCTCGCGGTGCTGATCGGCCCGGAGGGCGGATTTGGCGAGGAGGAGCGCGCCATGCTTCTGCGCCGCCCGCAAACGTCGCGGATCGCGCTCGGTCCGCGCATCCTGCGTGCCGATACGGCGGCGGTGGCGGCGCTCGCCATCGTGCAGGCCGCGGCCGGCGACTGGCGGTAGGCAATAAAGGTGTGTGATCGCATTCTTCGCTTGACCGGGGCGATTCGTCGCGGCACCGTCCCCCGGTCAGGGGACTGGAGGAGACCAATCATGGGCCGAGGCGTCCTTACCATTGGGGCGATTGCCATCGCGGTCGCGATCAGCGGATCCGTCACCTCTACGCGGGCGGCGGGCTGGCTTGAGAAGAACTTCTGGTTGTCGGGTCCGCGATACGACGGCAACGTGCCGACATGTAGCGAGCATGGACCGCTCGACAAGATCATTTCACGGTTCAATTCCAAGGAATACGACTTCTGGAATTCGGCTCTCCAGATCGTCGGATTCGACAATATACGCGAGATCGGCTGGGAGCCGTGGTCGTCGGGTACGATTCCGCGGCGCTTCTGCACGGCATCCGTGCTGATTTCCGACGGCAAGCGGCATCAGATCAACTATTCGATCATCGAGGATGGCGGCATGATCGGCGGCGGCTATGGCGTCGAGTGGTGTGTGGCGGGCCTTGATCGCGACTGGGCCTATAATCCGAGGTGCAGACTGGCGCGGCCGTGACGGCGACGGATCGATCGCGTTGAGCCGGACCAGTACCTGCCAATCCCGAAGGTTGCTCGTTAGAGGTGCCAAGTTGAGCGGCGGCCGGTCCGCGGTTATCCGCTCCCACGCTTGCGGGGGAGGGATGAAGAGCGGCGCGGTCTGTTCGTTGACGCCTTAGCTTGGAGATTTGGATGTCGCTCGCCTTCATGCGTGTAGCTGTCCGCGGCGTGATCACCGGCGCGTTGCTCAGCCTCGCGGCGCCGTCAGGTGCTCAGGATCGCCGCCAGGGCGAACCCGGACAATTCGATTATTACGTGCTGGCACTGTCATGGTCGCCGTCATTCTGCGCCGACAGTGCCGAACGCGATGCGGGCCGCTCGGCGCGAAATCCGCAATGCGGACCGCGCCCTTTTTCCTTCGTGGTGCACGGCCTGTGGCCGCAATACGAGCGCGGATTTCCGGAATTCTGCCAGGTGCCGGCGCCGCGGCTCAACCGCAACATCGTATCCGCAATGCTCGACCTGATGCCGGCGCCCAACCTCATTTTTCACGAATGGGATCGCCACGGCACCTGTTCGGGCCTTTCCCCCAACGCCTATTTCGAAACCATTCGCAAGGCACGCGCGGTGGTGAAAATTCCTCCGCAATATATCGATCTTTCTTCAGCATTGACCGTAACGCCCGAGGAGGTCGAGGAGGCTTTCATCAAGGCCAATCCGGGGCTTAAGCCCGAGAGCATTGCGATAACCTGCGGCAGCCGCCGGCTCGACGAAGTCAGGATCTGTATGACCCGCGATCTTCAATTTCGCGGCTGTGATGAGGTCGCGCGCCGCACCTGCCGGCGCGACAAGCTTATCATGCCGCCCGTGCGTGGAGGATGATGGCGAGAAGCCTCCCGGTCGCCATCGCGGCCGTACGTAGAGGTCTTGAAACCCAGTCAACGACGGTTGACAGCGCGCCGCATCGACCGATGAACTACCGCCACGTGTTCCATGCGGGCAACTTTGCGGATGTGTTCAAGCACATCGTCGTTGCCCGCATTCTCACTCATTTGCGGCGGAAAATCGCGCCGTTCCGGGTGATCGATACCCATGCGGGCGAAGGCCTCTATGACCTCGCCGGTGAGGAGGCGAACTGTACCGGCGAGTGGCGCGACGGCGTCGGCCGGCTGGTGGGCGCTGCGTTGCCGTCTGACGCCGCGGAGCTCGTCGCGCCCTACCTTGCGGCGCTGCGCGCCTGCAATCAGGACGATGAGCTGCGGTACTATCCGGGATCGCCGCTGCTGGCGCGCCACCTGTTGCGTCCTCAGGATCGCCTTGTCGCTTGCGAGCTTGAACCGCGCGCTGCAACCGCACTATCCCGTCACCTGCGCAGGTCTCCGACAGCCAAGGTGGTGCGCGTCGACGGCTGGATCGCGCTTAAGGCGTACGTGCCAGCAAAAGAACGTCGCGGACTTGTGATCATCGACCCGCCATTTGAACAGCCGGACGATCTGCCCCGCCTCGCTGACGGGGTGGTGGCGGCGCACCGCAAATGGCCGACCGGCATTTATCTCATGTGGTATCCGGTCAAGGATCGCGATGGTCCCGATCGTTTCATCCGCACACTGCGGCGCGCCGGCATGGAAAAATGCCTTCGGGTTGAATTCGCTGTTGCGGTGTCGGAGCCGGGCGGCGGATTAAGTGCATGCGGGGTGATGGTGGTGAATCCGCCCTGGAAGCTTGCCGCAGAGGTCAAGATTGTTGCACCAGTGCTGGTCGACCTGCTCGGGCGCGACCCCGGCCGCGGTTATGTGCTCGACGACCTTGCGCCCTCCCTACCTTCCCCCGCAAGCGGGGGAGGGTAGGTGGGCAAGCGCTTAAGCCCCTCTTCCGGCGGGCGACACCTGTGTTAGGCTGTCTAGGAGGACCTGACGTTCATGTGCCCCGTGGGTGGTCTCGGTTTCCGGGGCCGCAGAGTGACAGAGGGCCACGCAAGGTCGACGGCCTTGCCAAGATGGCGAATGTCGATCCTGCTGCCGTGCCGTGGGGCCGGCGGCGCGTAACCACGGGGAAAGGAGCTTTCCCGATGGCAATGACCGGCACCATCAAATTCTTCAATGGCGAACGCGGATACGGATTTATAAAACCGGATGACGGCGGACGCGACGTGTTCGTGCACATCACCGCAGTAGAGCACGCAGGGCTGAAGGCCCTCACCGAAGGGCAGCGGATCACGTTTGATGTCGAGCCCGACAAGAAGGGTAAAGGGCCGAAAGCTGTCAATCTGGTGCTGTCGGGCTGATACCTGCTGCCTCGAACCGAGGAGGCAGGATTTCAACTAAACCAGCCGCTCGCACAGCCATGCGCGGTCACCTTGAGACGCTGGCTGGCGCGTGGTCCCCGAGCGACGGGAGGGCATTCTGAACAACGCGCCCGCGGACCGTGCGGTCCGGGGCTGCGATCGCGGCACTTCTCAAAAGCGGAAATTGAGACCGCCGCGCACGATATTGGTGGTCAGGCTCACGTCGTTGCCCGCCGGAAAGCCGCAGGCCACGCTGCAACCCGCGCTGCCGAGATCGACGTGCAGGTACTCGGCTTTCGCGGTCCAGTTACCCGTCAGGGCGAATTCGAGCCCGCCACCTGCTGTCCAACCCGCATTGGTCTGGTCGATGCCGGCAAAACCCGGCACCTGGGCACGGATATTGCCGACTGCGAGACCGCCAGTCACGTAAGGCAGCCAACGGTCGGCCGCAAAACCGAGACGGCCTCGTGCCGTCGTCAAGAAGTCGTTCCTGGTTCGGCAGAACGCTGCACTGCAATTGAGCACGCTGGCAGAGCCGCGGAGGTCCGTCCAGTCAGCATCGCCTTCAAGGCCGTAAACGAACTGGCCGAACTGCCAATTATAACCAAGCTGGCCGCCGAACAAGCCGCCCTTGAGATCGAACCTCTCCGGCAAGCCGCTCCAGTTCGAGCTTCCCCAGCCAAAACCGCCATTGATACCGGCGTAGAAGCCGGTCCAGTTGTAAACAGGCACCACAATGGGAGCTTTGGCGGGGACTGGGGGCGGCTGCCGACGCGACAGGTCGGCCGCCGATGCTGCTCCGATGACGCTCGCCACCGCGAGCACTACGGCCGATGAGAACAGGAATCCTTTCATGTTTATCCTCCGGTTCACAGGCGGGTTTATCCTCCGGTTCACAGGCGGGCGACAACGTATTCGATTATGCGGGCATGTCTAGTGAGGTTTAGAGGCTTCTTTGTGATCAGTTCACTGCGTATTAAAGATTCTTATCTCGATATTATCGACTTATCGCCACAACAATGTCACCTTTGCGGGCCAGCGAAATCGGTATGATTACACGGTTAATACTTGTTACGCACAAAATATCAGTGACTTGTTGGATCGGAACTCGCTGTCCACGCCGAGATTTATTCCAAGCCAAATCCGGCAAAACCGGGTCCCGTTCCCGATGGCCGGTGTTTCAGAATCGATAGTTGACACCGAAGCGGATCAGATTTGATGTCAGACCGTTGTCGGTGAGGGTCAGTCCGTATGTTTCACTTGCAAGGTCGATAAAGAGATATTCGGCCTTGACTGACCAATTTGGGAGCAGGCCCATCTCCACGCCTGCGCCTGCCGTCCAGCCGACGTGCAAATGGCTCTCGCCCAGGCTGCCGATATCGACATGGCCGCGCCCGTAGGCGAGCCCCAGCGTGCCGTAGAACAGAATGTTATTGATGGCGAAGCCGCCGCGCCCGCGGATCGTCCCAAACCATGGATTAGAGAACTTGTAGTTGGCAAACACATCATTCGCAGTGGACAGCTGGAGGTCACTTTCCCAACCCGCCACAAATTGCCCGAACTGCCAATTGTATCCCCCCTGAATGCCGGCCTCGACACCGCTGGGTCTGGCGCCGCTGTTGGAAAGAGTGCCCGACTGAAAACCGAGGTTCGCCCCCACATAGGGCCCGGCCCAAATCCAATAGGGCGGCGGCGGCGGGGGCGGTCCGCAGGGGGGCGGCCCGCACGGAGCGGGCGGCGGCATGCGAAGGTCGCCGGCACTCGCACCGGGTGCGATCAGCACGATCGCGGCTATTGCCCCCATCAGTCCTTTGCGCACCTGACCCTCCGCTTCTTCCGTTTGCTCCCGGCTGTCAGCTTCCCGCTCATCGACGTCAAAATGCCGGCACTGCCATGGGGACAAATGCAAATCGCCAGACAATCTTTGGTTATCCTTATCTCTACCTTTAGGTTAAGCGGCTCCTAACGAGAGATTGCTTGGCAAAATTAAGGATAAGCATTCGTATACTTGCCTCGTCGAGACTTGTGCCCGGATGGAACAAGCGCCCCATCTAACGTCGCAGGCGACCGCTTCCTGGGGTTGCGGCGCAAGATCACCTGGGTAATTAGACGGCATGTCGTTGCCCCTCGCCCCAGCATCGCAACCAGCCGCCCTCGTCACGGGTGGCGCCCGACGCATTGGCCGCGCCATCGTGTTGGCGCTCGCCCGCGCCGGATATGCGGTCGCAATCCACGCCAACCGCTCACTGGCGGCCGCAGAAGCCTTGCGCGACGACATCGCTCGCGACGGAGGACATGCCTGTGTTGTCGCGGCTGATCTCGCCGATCACGAAGGGGTGCTCGGTCTTGTACCGGCTGCCGTCGCGGCAGTCGGCCCATTGACTCTGCTGGTCAATAATGCGTCCGAGTTCGAGCCGGACGAGATCGGACACCTTGAGCGGGAGCGCTTCGATCGCCACTTCGCGGTCAACTTGCGCGCGCCATTGTTCCTTGCGCAGACCTTCGCCACACAAGCGCCGGCGGGCGGAGCGATCATCAACTTACTAGACCAGCGCGTGTACCGGCCAACCCCGCGATTTCTGTCCTATGGGTTGACCAAGAGTGCGCTTCATGTGGCGACCACGACCCTCGCTCAGGCCTTGGCGCCCCATTTGCGGGTGAATGCTGTCGCGCCAGGACCGACTTTGCCGAACCGGCGACAGGATACGCGAACATTTGCCCGCTTTAGCGCGGCGATGCCGCTTGGGCACGGCCCGACGCCCGAAGAGGTAGCTGATGCTGTTCTCTTCCTCGCCCGCGCGAATAATATTACCGGGGAAACCAT